>Ga0268299_1001331_pt1 | contig 46110 bp, 42 predicted proteins | sample NOBtaG_FD_193484 | JGI IMG/M metagenome (GOLD analysis project Ga0268299, IMG submission 193484) | Activated sludge microbial communities from bioreactor in Nijmegen, Gelderland, Netherland - NOB reactor | ecosystem: Engineered > Bioreactor > Aerobic > Activated sludge | place: Netherlands... | reverse complement strand
TGCCGACGACGAACCACACGTCGCGGGCGCCGAACAGGAACATGCGGGCCAAGGAAAGTCGGTTCACGCGCGGGTCCTTCGACCGCCAGCCGCCCCAGCTTTCGTCGGATTTCATCCGCCCGGGCAGACCGGCGGGCAGGAACAGGACGACCGCCAGCAGGATCACCGCCAACACCCCCGCCATGCCCCAGACCGCCGCCCTGAACCCGGCCAGCGCCAGCAGCGCCGCGCCCAGAAAGAAGCCCAGACCCTTCACGGCGTTCTTCGACCCGGTCAGCGCCGCCACCCAGCGGAAGAGGCCGCCGTCTTCCTTGGGCGCCAGCAGCTTGACAGCCGATTTCGAGGACATCTTGGCCAGATCCTTGGCGACACCCGAGACGCCCTGCACCGCCATCACGAAAGCGACCGAGGCCGCGATGCCCCAGCCCGGATCAAGCTGCGCCAGCGCCACCAGCGCCCCGATCTGCAGGGCAAGGCCGCCGTAAAGCGTTGCCGCCAGCCCAAAGCGGGCGGCCAGCCAGCCAGCCGCAAGGTTGGTGACGATGCCCGCGACCTCATAAAGCAGGAACAGCCATGCCAGCTGCACCGGCGTGAAGCCGAGCGCGTTGAACTGCAGAAGCACCAGCATCCGCAGCGCCCCGTCGGACAGCATGAAGGCCCAGTAGGCTGCCGTGACGGCGCCATAGGCTCGCAAGGGGTTGGGCAGGGTCATCGGGGTCGCCTTCGGCTGGCGGCGGACCGGGGGCGCTTCGCCCCCCGGACCCCCAGAGGATATTTTCAGACAGATGAAGGGATCAGAGGCTTTGCGCTACCATCCGCGCGATATCGGCAAGCCGGCAGGCATAGCCCCATTCATTGTCATACCAGGCGTAGATCTTCACCTGCGTGCCGTTGATCACCATGGTCGAGGGGCCGTCGATGATGGAGGACCGCGGGTCGTTGGTGAAGTCGCAGGACACCAGAGGCCGGGTCTCAAACCCGAGGATGCCTTTCAGGGGGCCTTCGGCCGCGGCAGCGAAGAGGGCGTTGACCTCTTCGGCCGTCGTGGGGCGTTCGACCTCGAACACGCAATCGGTCAGCGAGGCGTTCAGCAGCGGCACCCGCACGGCGTGGCCGTTCAGGCGGCCCTTCAGTTCGGGATAGATCAGGGTGATCGCCGTGGCCGATCCGGTGCTGGTGGGGATAAGGTTCATCAGCGCCGACCGTGCGCGGCGCATGTCCTTGGCGGGCCGGTCCACGATGGTCTGGGTGTTGGTCACGTCATGGATGGTCGTGATCGCGCCATGGCGGACGCCGAGCGCCTCGTGAATCACCTTCACCACCGGGGCGAGGCAGTTCGTGGTGCAGGAAGCCGCCGTGACCAGCGCCTGCGAGCCGTCATAAAGGTGATGGTTCACGCCATAAACCAGGTTCAGCGCCCCGCCGTCCTTGACCGGAGCCGAGACGACGGCCTTCTTCACTCCGGCAGCGTAATAGGGCGCGACCTTGGCGGCGGTCTTGAAGACGCCGGTGCAGTCGATGACCAGATCGACGCCGAGTTCGGCCAACGGCAGCGCCTCGATGGACTTCTCATGCGTCAGTCGGAGGGTCCGGCCGTTCAGGACCAGCGCGCCATCGGCTGCCGCGACCGGTGTGCGCCAGCGGCCATGGACCGAGTCGAACTCCATCAGCAGGGCGTGCTGCTCGGCGTCGCCGGCGGGGTCGTTCAGAAGGACAATCTCGCCCCCCGCGCCGGTGTCGATCAGGTCGCGCAGGACAAGCTTTCCGATGCGGCCAAGGCCGTTCAGGGCAATACGGGTCATGGCGTTCAGGACTTTGCTTGCGCGTCGGCGCCGATGGCATCGACGCGGGATTGCAGGGACAGGCGGTTCAGCGACGCGAACGGCAGTTCGACAAATGCCATGATCCGGCGGCGCAGGGCGGCATAGGTCTGGGCGAAGACCAGTGCCTTTTCCGCGTCGGTCCCCGTCGCTTTCACCGGATCGGGCAGGCCCCAGTGGCCGGTGATCGGCTGACCGGGCCAGGGCGGGCATTCCTCGGCCGCGGCCGTGTCGCAGACGGTGAAGACGAGATCCATCGGGGCGCTGCCGGGCTGCTGGAATTCGGAGACGTGTTTTGACCGCAGGGAGGACGTGTCGTGGCCGTTGCGCTGCAGGATCTCCAGCGCGAAGGGGTTCAGTTCGGTATTGGGGCGGGTTCCGGCCGAGAAGGCCTGAAACCTGCCCTTGCCCAGATCGCGCAGAAGCGCCTCGGCAAAAATCGAACGGGCCGAGTTGCCCGAGCAGATGAAAAGCACATCGAAACCTGTGTCACGATGGGGGGTGGTCATTTGCGCGGCGTCCTTTTGAACGGAAAGCAGGGGGGCAACCAGATCAGGCCGCGCCCGGCCGACATCAAGGGCGAGGTAGCCGATCAGCCCCTCGGTCGCGTCGAGATCGACCGCGTAGTAGAGCGAACGGCCGGCCCGGGTGACGCTGACAAGGCCCGAGGCGGTCAGGTCCGCCAGATGGTGCGAGAGAGTGTTCTGTTTCAGGCCAAGCGCCTCGGCGATCTCGGTCGGGCGCACGCCTTGCGGGGCAAAGCGCATCAGCAGGCGGAAGACCGCCAGCCGGCCGGGATGGCCGAGGGTTGCAAAGGCATGGGCGGCGCGATTCTGTTCCATATTTCCCGATTAACGGAATTATTTGGCGGCATCCAGTGAAGGTTTCATGACAGATGGCGCCTGACCGAAGCGCCCCGGTTGGCCGGAGCCGCATCGGCAGGGTATGTCTGGCAACGGAAACCGAAATCCGGGCCGGAAGGGTTCCCGACATCCTGCGCTTCGGCAAGGCGTCACATTGCCCTGCCACAGCGGGAAACCCTCTTTCGGACAATCAAAGACGCAGCGCGATGCGTCTTCGCGGCCGCCAACTTGTCGGGGCGGCTTTCAGCGCGTCTTTGTCGGTGGGGCAGGCTTCTTGCCGATGCCCTGCGGGGCCAGAAGTCCGGTCTGGATCGGCGGGAACGCAACCGGCCGCTGTTGCTGATCTGGTCCGCCTGATGGCGGGTCATTTCCCGACCACTCGCGCCACTTTGCCTGCGGCAGCGCCTTTGAGCTTGATTAAATCAAACGTTTGTTTAATATGGACACATGAAACCCCCACCCCCCATGCCCCCCGAAGGAACCCGTCAGGCGCTGATTGCGGCGGGCATCCGGTTGTTCGGCCGGCAGGGATACGCGGCAACCTCGGTCCGGTCGCTGGCGCAGGAGGCGGGGGCGAACATCGCCGCCATCGCCTATCATTTCGGCGGAAAGGACGGTCTGCGTCTGGCCTGCGCCGAAGAGTTCGGGCAACGCATGGTGGGCGCCATCGGGCAGGCAGGCGGCCCGCCCGCCAACGACCCGCAGGTCGCGCGCGAAGAACTGAAGCTGATCGTGCGGAACGTGGTGCGGTTCCTGCTGAGCGGTCCGGGCGCCAGTGAGATCGTGCCCTTCATGCTGCGCGAACTGGCCGAAGGCGGGCCGGGCGTTGACGCCGCCTACAGCAGCTTTGCCGAACCGGTGCATCGCAGGCTGTGCGGCCTCTGGGGGCAGGCCACGGCAACCGAACCCGAAAGCGAAACCGTGCGCCTCGCGGTTTTTTCGTTGATCGGCCAGCTGATGTATTTCCGGATCGGGCAGGCCATCGTCACCCGCCGCATGGGCTGGGCCGGCATCGGACCGGCCGAGATTGACCAGATCACCCGGCGCATCCTTTCCAATCTGGACGCCATGCTTGACCGCGAAGGACAGGGCTGATGGACCTTTGCTTTCTTCCTTTGGTTTCGGCGCTTTTCGCCGGCTGCGCTCCGCCCATGCCGCTGGCGACCGGCTATGTCGAAGGCGAATACGTCCAGATCGCCTCGGTTGCCACGGCGCAGATCGTGGACCTGCCGGTCCGGTCGGGGGATCGTGTCGCGACGGGCGCCGTGCTGGCCGAACTGGAAAAGCGCGATTCCGAGATCGCGCTGGCCCAGGCCGAAGCGGCGCTGTCCCGCGCGGAAAGCCAGCTTGCCAACCTGCGGCAGGGCAAGCGGCCCGAAGAAATCCGTGTGATCGAGGCCGCCCTTGCCTCGGCCCGGGCGCAGGCGGGTGAGGCCGGGCGCGTTGCCGACCGGCTGATCGGGCTGGCGGCCCGCGGTGTCGCCACCGAAACCCAGCGCGATGATGCCGCAACGGCGGCCGAAGTTGCCCATGCCCGCGTGGCCGAGATCGAGGCGAACCTGGCCGTTGCCCGCCTGCCCGCGCGTGCGAATGAGATTGCTGCCGCCGAAGCGGCCCTGGGTGAGGCGACCGCCGCGCGCGATCATGCGCGCTGGCAGCTTGGCAACCGCGATATCGCTGCGCCGGTCGCCGGGGTGGTTACCGATGTCCTGCGCCGGACGGGTGAAATCGCGGTGGCCGGTCAGCCCATCCTGACCCTTCTGCCCGACAATGCCGTCCGCCTGCGGCTTTATCTGCCGGAAGAGGCGCTGGCCCGCGTCTCGGTCGGCACCTTGCTGGATATCCGCTGCGATGGCTGCCCGGCCGGTCTTGCCGCCAGGGTCACCTACATCGCCGACGGGCCGGAATTCACCCCGCCGGTGATCTATTCGGTCGGAAGCCGGCAGAAACTGGTCTATCTGATCGAGGCCGCGCCCGCCGAAGGGTCCGCCCTGAAGCCCGGCCAGATTGTCGATGCCGATCTTGCAGGGGCAGGCGGATGACCGACGCCCCCGCCATCGACGTCCGGAATCTGGTCAAGCGTTTTGGCGGCCGGACCGTGGTGGACCACGTCTCGATGCAGGTCCGCACCGGAGAGATTGCCGGATTTCTGGGCCCCAACGGTTCCGGCAAGACCACGACGATCCGGCTGATGTGCGGCCTTCTGACGCCCGATGGCGGAGAGGGCCGGGTTCTGGGCCATGACATCCGCCGCGACGGCGCGGCCATCAAGCGCGAGGTCGGCTATATGACCCAGCGCTTTTCCTTCTACGAAGACCTGACGATCGAGGAGAACCTCAACTTCGTTGCCGGTCTTTACGGGCTTCCCCCGGCGCGCAGGGCGGTTGCCGATACGCTGGCCGATCTGGGACTGACCTCACGCAAGGGGCAGCTTGCCGGCGCGCTTTCGGGGGGCTGGAAGCAGCGGCTGGCGCTGGCGGCCTGCATCATGCACCGCCCGCGCCTGTTGATGCTGGACGAGCCCACCGCAGGCGTTGACCCCAAGGCCCGGCGTGAGTTCTGGGATGAAATCCATCAGCTTGCTGCCGCGGGGCTGACCGTTCTTGTTTCGACCCATTACATGGACGAGGCGGAAAGATGCCACAAGATCAACTACATCGCCTATGGCAAGCTGATCGCCAGCGGCACCGTGCCCGAGATGGTGCGCGATGCCGGGCTTTCGACCATCGTCCTTGAAGGCCCGGCCGTGGCCGAGGCCGCGCGGCTTCTGCGTGGCATGCCGGGGGTGGATCAGGTGGCGGCCTATGGCAATACGCTGCATGTCATCGGCCGCGATGGTGCGGAGCTGGCCCGCTCGGCATCCCAGGTAGCCGGGCAGACCGAAACCCGCATGCATGACGCTGCCCCCAGTCTGGAGGATGTCTTCATCCAGCTGATGGGCGCCGCGCGGGACAACGCGGCATGACGGGGCCGAACCGCCTTTTCTCGTTCCGCCGGCTGCGCGCGCTGATCACCAAGGAGGTGATCCAGATGCGCCGCGACCGGCTGACCTTTGCCATGATGATCGGCGTTCCGCTGATGCAGCTGATGCTGTTCGGCTTCGCCATCAACAACGATCCCAAGGGCCTGCCGGCCGCGCTGGTTGCCCCGGCGCAGGACCGCTTTACCCGCGCGATGGTCAGCGCGCTGGAAACCACAGGCTATTACCGTTTCACCCATGTCGGCATCACCGCGACCGAGGCCGAGTTGCTGATCACGCGCGGCGATGTCAGCTTTGTCGTGACCGTGCCGTCAGATTTCGGCCACCGGGTGCTGCGCGGCGATCATCCGCAGATCCTGATCGAGGCCGATGCCACCGATCCCTCGGTCGCTTCGGGCGCGATTTCGACCCTTGGCACGGTGGCGGCCGATGCGCTGCTGCGCGAAACCGGCGCCGAGGCCGAGACGGCGGGCCGCGCCGGCAGTCAGCTTTCGGTGGTGGTCCACCGGCGCTACAACCCCGAAGGCATCACCCAGTTCAACATCGTTCCGGGTCTCTTGGGCGTCATCCTGCAGATGACCATGGTGATGATGACTTCGATGGCGCTGACCCGTGAGATCGAGCGCGGGACGATGGAAAACCTTCTGGCCATGCCGGTCACCCCGCCAGAGGTGATGCTGGGAAAGGTGCTGCCCTATTTCGCCGTGGGCGCGGTTCAGGTGGCGGTGGTCCTGTCGGTGGCGAAACTGGTCTTCGGCGTGCCGTTTGAGGGCAGCCTGACCCTGCTGCTGGCGGGCGTCGGGCTGTTCATCCTGGCGCTTGTCATCCTAGGCTATCTGATCTCAACTCTGGCGCGCACCCAGATGCAGGCGATGCAGCTGACATTCTTCTATTTTCTGCCGTCGCTTCTGCTGTCGGGCTTCATGTTTCCGTTTCGCGGCATGCCCGGCTGGGCGCAGGTTCTGGGCGAGGCGCTGCCGCTGACCCATTTCCTGCGGCTGATCCGGTCGATCATGCTGAAAGGGGCCGAGCCGCAGGCGGTGGCGCCGCATTTGGCCGCCTTGGCCCTGTTCGTAGCGGTGCTCGCCATCCTGGCGCTGACGCGGTTCCGCAAGACGCTGGACTGACCCCGGCGCCTGTGCCGTCTGTCCCGACCGGTGCCAGAGCGCCGTAAGGGCCCCAAGCGCCTCAGCCGTTGAACAGGAAATGCAGGACGTCGCCGTCCTTCACCTCATAGGTCTTGCCTTCGACGCGGAACTTGCCGGCCTCTTTCGCCCCGGCTTCGCCGTTGCCGGCGATATAGTCGTCATAGGCGATGGTTTCGGCGCGGATGAAGCCCTTCTCGAAATCGCCGTGAATCACCCCGGCGGCCTGCGGTGCCAGTGTGCCGCGGGTTATCGTCCAGGCGCGGGCTTCTTTCGGGCCGACGGTGAAATAGGTCTGCAGGCCCAGAAGCTCGTACCCCGCGCGGATCAGCCGGTCGAGCCCGGCTTCGTGCAGGCCCATTTCCTCAAGGAACATCGCGGCCTCATCATCGGCCAGTTGCGAGATTTCCTCTTCGATCCGGGCCGAGATCACCACCGTCGCAGCGCCCTGCGCCCTGGCCATTTCCGCCACGCGGGCCGACTGGCTGTTGCCATTCGCGGCGCTGGCCTCTTCGACGTTGCAGACGTAAAGCACCGGCTTTGCGGTCAGAAGCTGCAGCATCCGCCATTGCTTCTGGTCATCCGCCGCAACGGCAACCGTGCGGGCAGGCTTGCCCGATTCCAGTGCCGCAAGGGCTGCACGCAAAAGCCGGTCCTGATCCAGCGTGTCCTGATCGCCGCCGCGCAGCTTCTTGGCAAGGCTGGTCAGGCGCCGCTCGACCGATTCCAGATCGGCCAGCATAAGCTCGGTCTCGATGGTTTCGGCGTCGGCGACAGGGTCGATCCGGCCTTCGACATGGGTGATGTCGCCGTCTTCAAAACAGCGCAGCACATGGGCGATGGCGTCGCATTCGCGGATATTGGCCAGGAACTGGTTGCCCAGCCCCTCACCCTTCGAGGCGCCGCGCACAAGGCCCGCGATATCGACGAAGGTCATCCGCGTCGGGATGATCTGCTTCGATCCGGCGATGGCGGCCAGTTTGTCCAGCCGCGCGTCGGGCACCGCAACCTCACCCACGTTGGGTTCGATGGTGCAGAAGGGGAAGTTGGCGGCCTGCGCCGCCGCCGTCCGGGTCAGCGCGTTGAAGAGGGTGGACTTGCCCACATTCGGCAGCCCGACGATACCCATCCTGAAACCCATGCTGACCTCCTGTGGCGACGGCCCGGCTATAGGCTGCCGGCCGTGCAGGATCAAGGTTCCGCGACTCGCGCCGGCGCCATAGTCTGAACCCCTTAACCATGAGGGCACCATGAGTTTTGATCCCTACATCCACTTTCAGGGCAACTGCCGCGCGGCGATGGCGGCCTATCAGACGATCTTCGGCGGCACGCTTGAGGTCATGGGCTATGACGCCGCCCCCGATGCCAGCGATGAGATGAAGGCGTCGGGTCTGGTGATGCATTCCACGCTGCACGCGGGCGGAAGGATGCTGCTGGCGTCCGACTTTCCGCCGGGCCATGCGGGCGATCCGCAGGCGGCCGTGACCATCAGCCATATCGCGCCGACCGATGCCGAGGCCCGCCGCATCTTTGCCGCGCTGGCCGAGGGCGGTTCGGTGATCATGGACTATCAGCCGACCTTCTGGTCGGACGGCTTCGGCATGCTGAAGGACCGGTTCGGCACACACTGGATGATCTCGGCCCCCTGGCGGCAGGGCTGAACGCCCGCGCCCCATTGATTTTCCCGCAGGGGCCGTGCAAACCCGGTCGGGCAAGCAAGGGGGCGGCCATGACTCGGATCGACGACACTTTCGCCAGGCTGAAGGCCGAAGGAAAGAAAGCCTTCGTCGCCTATATCATGGCGGGTGATCCCGATTTGCCGCGCGCCCTTGCGGTGATGAAGGGGCTGCCGGCCGCCGGGGTCGATGTGATCGAACTGGGCCTGCCCTTCACCGATCCGATGGCCGACGGACCGACCATCCAGGCCGCTGGCCAACGGGCACTGGAAGCAGGCATGACCGTTGACCAGACGCTGCAGATGGTGCGCGACTTCCGGGCGGGCGACCAGAAGACCCCCATCGTGCTGATGGGCTATTACAACCCGATCTATTCACGCGGAGTGGACCGCTTTCTGAAGGAAGCGACCGCGGCCGGGATCGACGGGCTGATCATCGTCGATCTGCCGCCGGAAGAGGATGATGAGCTTTGCCTGCCCGCGCAGGCCGCCGGCATGAACTTCATCCGGCTGGCCACGCCCACCACCGATGACAAACGGCTGCCCAAGGTTCTGCAGAACACCTCGGGCTTTGTCTATTACGTCTCGATCACCGGCATCACCGGTTCGGCCGCCGCGCAGGCGGGCGATGTCGGCCCCGAGGTGGCGCGGATCAAACGGTCCACCGACCTGCCGGTCATTGTGGGCTTCGGCATCTCGACGCCCGAGGGCGCCCGCACCATCGCCGGCGTGGCCGATGGCTGCGTGGTGGGCTCTGCCATCGTCAAGGAAATCGCCTCGGGCAAACCGGCGGATGAGGTTCTGTCCTTCGTCGCCGCGCTGGCGGCCGGTGCGCATTCGGCCTGACCTTTTCCGACCTTTCCGTTGCAAGGCCCGCGGCGCAACCCGCGGGCCTTTGGCATTCCGCGCCCGTCGAACGCCCCTTGCGGCGAATGGCGGATATTGGTAAGAATAAATAACCAATATTCCGGAGCCCGCCATGGCCGTCATTACCACTGTCGAAGACCTGAAGCGCCTTTACGAAAAGCGCACCCCGCGCATGTTCTTCGATTACTGCGAAAGCGGCAGCTACACCGAACAGACCTTTCGCGACAACGTCTCGGATTTCAGCCAGATCCGGCTGCGTCAGCGCGTCGCCCGCGATCTGACGGGGCGCAGCACCGAAACCACCATGATCGGCGAAAAGGTGGCGATGCCGGTGGCGCTGGCGCCGGTCGGTTCCTGCGGCATGCAGAACCCCGATGGTGAGATCAAGGCCGCCCGCGCCGCCGCCGCCTTTGGCGTGCCCTTCACCCTGTCCACCATGTCGATCTGCTCGATCGAGGACGTCGCGGCGGCCAGCCCGGTGCCCTTCTGGTTCCAGCTTTACGTCATGCGGGATGAAGATTTCGTCGATTCCATCATCGAACGCGCCCGCGCGGCGAAATGCTCGGCGCTGGTGCTGACGCTGGATTTGCAGATTCTGGGTCAGCGCCACAAGGATGTGAAGAACGGCCTGTCCTCACCGCCCAAGCTGACGCTGCCGAACATCCTGAACTTCATGACCAAGCCGGCATGGTCCCTGGGCATGGCCACCACGCCGCGCCGCAGTTTCCGCAACATCGTCGGTCATGTGAAGAACGTGAACAGCCTGGCCGACCTGACCGCCTGGGCGAATGAGCAGTTCGACCCCAAGCTGGACTGGTCCAAGGTCCGCCGCATCCGCGACCGCTGGGGCGGCAAGCTGATCCTGAAAGGCATCCTTGACGCCGACGATGCAAGGATGGCGATGGATGTGGGCGCCGATGCCATCGTGGTGTCGAACCACGGCGGCCGGCAGCTGGACGGCGCGCTGTCGTCGATCCGCATGCTGCCCTCGATCGTGCGCGCGGTGGGCGACCAGACCGAGGTGTTCATGGACGGCGGCATCCGCTCGGGTCAGGACGTGCTGAAGGCGCTGGCGCTGGGCGCGAAAAGCACCTTCATCGGCCGCAGCTACATCTACGGCCTTGGCGCGATGGGGCAGGCCGGCGTGACAAAGGCGCTGGAGGTCATCCACAAGGAAATGGATATCACCATGGCGCTGTGCGGTGTGCAGAAGGCCGCCGAATTCAGCCGCGACAACGTGCTGGTGCCCGCAGATTTCGAGGGCAACTGGGTCTGAAGCCGGGGCAGCCGCGCCGTCAATAGCCGCGCGTCCGGTCCACCTGATTGATGAACGGCTCTCCGGCCTCACCGCGCCGGATATTCTCGGCGATCACCTCGGATGAGGTGTCAGGCCGGGTATCGGCGGCGATATGGGGCGTGACGGTGACCTGCGGATGATCCCAGAACGGGTGGCCAGCGGGCAGCGGCTCGACCCGGAACACATCCAGCGTGGCGTGCCCCACCTGACCCGTCCGCAGCGCCTGAAGCAACGCCTCATCGTCAATCAGCGCGCCCCGGCCCGGGTTCAGGATCACCGCGCCGGGCTTCATCCAGCCGAAGGTTTCGGCGTTCAGGATATTCTCGGTCTCGGGGGTGCGGGGCAGCAGGGTGACAACGATGTCGGCATCGGCCAGCGCCGCGCGCAGCCCCTCGGGCCCATGATGGCAGGGGATGCCGGGCAAGGACTTGGGGCTGCGGCTCCACCCCGCGACGGTGAAGCGCAGGGTCTGCAGCATCCGCGCACAGGCCTCGCCCAAGGCGCCGATGCCCAGCATCGCCACCTTGCGGTCGCGCGCCAGGGGCGGGCAGGTCGGGTCCCAGACATGTCCGGGGTTCTGGCTGTAACGGTCCAGTCCCAGGTGATGGCGCAGGGCATGGCCGGTCACCCATTCCACCATCCCCTCGGTCAGCGCGGGGTCCACCATGCGGCACAGGGGCTGGGTCAGCGTGGCGTTGCCAACAATCCGCTCAACCCCCGCCCACAGGCTGAGAACCGCCTTGCAGCGGGTATAGGGGGTGAAGTCCTGCAAGGGCGATGAGGGGGCATAGACGATGTAATCCACCATCCCGGCCGGCGCGTCCTGCACCAGATCGGCGGCAACGCCCGCACGCGCAAGCGCCGTCCGCAGGGGGGCGCCGTAACGCTCCCAATTACCGGGGCCTGCGGCCATCAGAACCGTTACTGCCATCTTTGCCTATCCCGCCAGCTGCGCCCCGGCATTCACCGCAAGCGCAAGAAGAACCGTGTTGTAGAAGAATGACGCCACGCTGTGCGCCAGCACCGCCCGCCGCATCCGCACCGAAGCAATCGTCACGTCCGAGGTCTGCGCCGTCATGCCGATGACATAGGCGAAGTAGAAGAAATCCCAGATCTGCGGCGTGACCTGATCGGGAAAGTCCAGCCGGCAGGCGGCATCGGGCGAATAGTGCAGATGGGCATAGTGAAACGCCGCAACCATATGCACAACCGCCCAACCCAGGGGCACCGCGGCCAGCGCCAGCACCATGCCCGGCCGGTCGGCCCCGCCGCCGGCCAGCATCAGCCAGATGGCCACCACGCTGGCCCCCACCGCGCCGATGGCCAGCAGGACGATCACCACGATGCCTTCGTCTTCCGTCTCGGCCTTGCGGCGCAACAGCGCGGGCGAGGCGTGGCGGGCGTGGGCCAGCGTCATGCCCAAGTAGGCCAGCGCGAAGCTGTCAAAGGCCAGAAGCCCCCGCATCTGCAGGCTGCCGGGCAGGAACAGGGCCGCCGCAAAGACCGCCGCCCCGATGGCCAGTGCCAGCAGAAACCGCCCGTGACGCGCAAAGAACCCCATTCAGCGCAACCGATGCACGATGGCGCTTTGCACCAGCCCGAATGAGATCATGATCATCAGCGTGGCCGACCCCCCATAGCTCAGCAGCGGCAAGGGCACCCCCACCACCGGGGCCATGCCCATGACCATCGACAGGTTGACGGCCAGATACAGAAAAAAGTTGGCCGCCACCCCGATGATGACCAGCTGGCTGAAGCGGTCCTTGTTCTGCATGGCCGCAACCAGCAGGAACACCAGGATCAGCGCGTAGAGCACCAGCAGCGAGAAGGCACCGACAAAGCCGAACTCTTCCCCCAGCGTGGTAAAGATGAAGTCGGTGTGCTTTTCGGGCAGGAAGTTCAGCCGGCTTTGCGTGCCCTGCATGAAGCCCTTGCCGGCCCAGCCGCCCGAACCCAGCGCGATCTTGGCCTGAATGATGTTGTAGCCGGCGCCCAAGGGATCGGCCGAAGGATCAAGGAAGGTGTCGATCCGGCGATACTGATAGTCGTGCAGCAACTGCCAGGGCGTGCCGCGTGACATGAAGACCGCCGTCACCGCCCCCCCGACCAGCGACAGGACGCCCGCGAAATACCACAGGCTGACCCCGGCCGCGAACATCACCGCGCCCCCCGCCGCGATCAGCATGATCGAGGTCCCAAGGTTCGGCTGCATCAGAACCAGCACCGTCGGCACCACGATCAGCACCACCGGGATCAGCACCCACAGCGGGCGCGACACCTTCTTGTCATCCAGCCAGTCGTAATACATCGCCAGCATCATCACGAGCGTGACCTTCATCAGCTCGGACGGCTGCAGGCGCATGAAACCCAGGTCGATCCAGCGCTGGGCGCCCATGCCGACGGTGCCGAAGAATTCCACCACCAGAAGCAGCACCATGGCGATGCCATAGCCCAGCCCTGACATCGACCGCCAGAACCAGATCGGCGTGAAGGCGATGGCGAACATCATCACCAGCCCCAGCACATAGCGCTTCATCTGCGGCTCGGACCAGGTTTCGATGTTCCCGCCGGCGATGGAATACAGCATCAGCCAGCCGATCGCCGCCACGGCGGTCACCACCAGAACCAGCGCCCAGTGGACGTAGAACACCTTGGACAGGCCAGCCGGCGCGGTCTTGACGCGGTATTCAAGGAAACTCATCGCCGCCTCAGACCTTCGAGCTTTCGGGAAGGCTGCCGTCGGGGCGGCGCAGCGGCAGTTCCTTCAGCAGGGTTTCCATCCGCCCGCGCTGATCTGCCGGATAGGCGGTCAGGGGCGGAATCTCACCGTAAAGGGCGCGCAGCAGGGCGTCGCGGGCAATGGGCGCGGCCACCGCCGACCCGCCGCCGCCATGTTCCACCACGACAGAGACCGCGTAGCGCGGGTTGTCGGCCGGGGCATAGCCCACGAACAGCGCATGGTCGCGCCGGTTCCACGGCAACTGGTCATTCGACACCACGCCCGAGGCCCGCTCGGCGGCCGAGATGTTGCGGACCTGGCTGGTGCCGGTCTTGCCGCACATCAGCATGGTTTCATCGGCGATGCGGCTGCCGCGCGCGGTGCCGGCCTTGCCGTTCATCACCGCAAACATACCGCGGCGCACCGATTTCAGCTGCGCATCGCTCAGCCCCAAGGGCTCGGCCGGCGCGACCTCGACCTCCTTGCCGTCGATGCTGCGGATCAGGCGCGGATGAACGGCCATCCCCGTGGCCACCCGCGCTGTCATCACCGCCAGTTGCAGGGGCGAGGCCAGCACATAGCCCTGACCGATCGAGGCGTTGATCGTGTCGCCCACCCGCCATTCCTGCTTGTGGCGTTCCATCTTCCAGGCCTTGTCGGGCATGTTGCCCTCGGTGATGGCCGACATCGGCAGGTCATGGCGGATGCCAAGGCCCAGCCGGCGGCCCATCTCGGCGATCTTGTCGATGCCGACGCGCTGGGCGATGTCGTAGTAATACACGTCGCAGCTTTCCATCAGGCTGCGTTCCAGGTTCACCCCGCCGTGGCCGCCGCGCTTCCAGCAGTGGAAACGGCGGTTGCCGAACTCAAGATACCCCGGGCATCGGACGGTGGTTTCCGGCGTGATCGCCCCCGCCTCCAGCGCCGCCAGCGCCGTGACCATCTTGAAGGTGGAGCCGGGCGGATAGGCGCCCTGCACGGTCTTGTTGGCCAGCGGCCGGTGGTCATGTTCCATCAGCGAGGAATAGTCGGCCTGACTGATGCCACGCACGAACAGGTTCGGATCGAACGACGGGGCCGAGGTGATGGCGATGATGTCGCCGTTCGTCACATCCATCACCACGCAGGCGGCGCTTTCCTCGCCCAGACGGGCCTGCACGAAGTTCTGCACATCGGCGTCGATGGTCAGGCGGATGTCATCGCCGGGGTCGCCCTCTTGCCGGTCGATCTCACGCATGACGCGGCCGACGGCGTTGACCTCGATCCGCTTGGTGCCGGCATGGCCGCGCAGCACGTCTTCCATCCAGCGTTCCACGCCGATCTTGCCGATCTGGAACTTCGGAATGCGCAGCAGGGGATCGGGGTTTTCCAGCCCCTCCAGATCGCGTTCCGACACCGGGCCGACATAGCCCACGACATGGGCAAAGTCGCGGTCGCGCGGATAGACGCGGCTCAGCCCCACTTCGGGCGTCACGCCGGGCAGGGCGGGGCCGTTGACCGCGATTTCCGAGAAGGTTTCCCAGTCCAGCCGGTCGGCCACGGTGATCGGCACGAAGGGGCTGTTGCGCGCCACTTCCTTCAGGATATCGGCGCGGTCCTCGGCCGTCATCGGGATGATATGCGACAGCCGGTTCAGCACCGTCTCGACATCGCCCGCATCCTCACGCGTGATGACAACGCGGTAGTTCTGTTCGTTTCCGGCGATCAGCTTGCCGTTGCGGTCCTGGATCAGCCCGCGGTTCGGCGGGATCAGGCGGATGTTGACGCGGTTTTCCTCGGCCAGCAGGCGGAACTGGTCGGCCTGTTCCACCCCCAGATAGCGCATGCGGGCGCCCAGAACCGCCACCATCGCCGCCATGGCGCCGCCCATGAACAGCGCGCGCCGGGTAAAGCGGCGGGTCGAAGCTTCGGTATCGCGGGCGGGCCGTCTCACATCCGTCTCCCGTAGGCGTCGATCTCGCCCATGGCGGGCTTGTGCAGGTCAAGCACATAGCGCGACAAAAGCACGACCAGAGGATAGCACAGAACCGACCAGATCACCTGCACCAGCGCAAAGCCGAAATTGGGCTGCGGCAGCAGAACCAGCATGAAGACCATGCGATAGGCCAGCAAAAGCCCCACCATCAGCCCCGCGACCAGAAGCCATTCGACCCCGAAGCTCAGCTCGCGGGTCAGCGCCACGCGGCCCCGGATGAATTCCGACGCCACAACGACCAACGCCGTCCACAGCCCGGGCGGGCGCAGCAGGATCATGTCCTCCAGCAGCACCACCGCGGCAATCAGCAGGGCCGGCAGATAGTCGGGCCGCCGCATCGTCCAGGCAAAGATCAGGCACAGCAGCAGGTCGGGGCCGGGCAGATCACCCGCCTCGCTGCCAAGGGGCAGAAGCCGCGCGAACAGCAGAAACAGCGCCAGCCCGACGAACAAAAGCCGGTGCAGCCAGACCGAGCGGGTGGCGCCGTCAACCATTGCCGCCCCCCTCGCCGGTTTCGGCCTGGGTCTGCGGCGCAGGCATCGGCGGGCCCTGCAGCGGCGGAGGCGCCACCAGCGCGCCTTCGCCGGTGATCGGCTCAAGCTCATGGCTGCGCAGGACGCGCAGGAATTCCAGCCGCTGATAATCGGCGGCCAGCGCCACGCGCAGCCGCTTGTCAGTACCCAGCACCACCTGACCCACCAGCAGACCCGCCGGGAAGACCCCGCCGTCGCCCGAACTGACCACCCGGTCACCGGGGCGCACCTCGTCCTGATCCTCAAGGAAATCCAGCGGCGGAAGGGCCGAGTTGTCACCCGACAGCAGCGCCTTCTGGCCCGAGGGCTGCACCGTCACCGGCACCCGGCTGTTCGAATCGGTCAGCAGGATCACCCGGCTGGTGCGTTCGCCCACGCCCGAAATTCGGCCCACCAGCCCGATCCCGTCCATCGTCGCCCAGCCGTCGCGGATGCCGTCGCGGGCGCCGACGTTCAGCAGGACCGACTGGCGGAAGGGGCTGCCGCTGTCAGCCAGAACCACGCCCGTCACATGGGTCAGCTTGGTGTCCAGCCGCACCTGATTAAGGTCCAGAAGCCGCGCGTTCTTTTGTTCCAGTTGCAGCGCGGCCTCTTTCCACGCCTTCATCTGGCGCAGTTCCTCGCGCAGTTCGCGGTTCTGCTCCAGAAGGCGCGCATAGGACTGGAAGTCGGAAAACACGTCATGCGCCCAGGTCACGGGCGCCATGGCCCAGCCGAAGGACGGCACGAAGCGGTCAACCAGCGCGGCGCGGAACCGTTCGACCCGCGGGCTGTCGATGCGCCACAGCGTGAAGATCGCCAGCAGCAGCAGCACCAGAAGCCCCACCAGCACGCGGCGCAGCGGGCGGGTGAATTCTTCGGGATCGGTGCGGTTTCTTGTCATGACCTGCTCGATCTCGCCGGCGGCCGGCCAGCCCGTTCATCTGACTTACATAGCCTGCCGGACGCGGCGCGTGAACCGCTGTGCTGCCGGGCAGGGCGGACAGCCGTCAGCTGTCGTAGTCGATCACATGCCGCAGTTGCTTTTCGTATTCCAGCGCCTTGCCGGTGCCAAGCGCCACACAATTGAGTGACTCATTGGCGACGCTGATCGAAAGGCCGGTCTGTTCGCGCAAAGACAGGTCCAGATCACCCAGAAGCGCACCGCCCCCCGTCAGCATCACGCCGCGGTCGACGATATCCGCCGCAAGGTCGGGCGGGGTGGTTTCCAGGGCCTGCATCACCGCATCGCAGATCTGCTGGACGGGTTCCGACAGGGCTTCGGCCACCTGGGCCTGGTTGATCTCGGTTTCCTTCGGGACCCCGTTCAGCAGGTCGCGGCCGCGGATCTGCATCGACAGGCCGCGCCCGTCGTCGGGCATGCGCGCCGTCCCGATCGAGGTCTTGATGCGCTCGGCCGTCGATTCCCCGATCAGCAGATTCTGGTGGCGCCGCAGATAGCTGATGATCGCCTCATCCATCCGATCACCGCCGACGCGGACCGAACGGGCATAGACGATGTCACCCAGGGACAGCACGGCCACCTCGGTCGTGCCGCCGCCGATATCCACCACCATGTTGCCGGTGGGATCGGTAATGGGCATGCCCGCGCCGATGGCGGCCGCGATGGGTTCGGCAATCAGGCCGGCGCGGCGGGCGCCGGCGGAAAGGACCGACTGGCGGATCGCCCGCTTTTCGACCGGAGTCGCGCCATGGGGCACGCAGACGATGATCTTGGGCTTCGAGAAGGTGGTGCGCTTGTGAACCTTGCGGATGAAATGCTTGATCATCTCTTCCGCACTGTCGAAGTCGGCGATGACGCCGTCGCGCATGGGCCGGATCGCCTCGATCGTGCCGGGGGTGCGGCCCAGCATCAGCTTGGCATCCTCACCCACCGCCAGAACCTGCTTCTTGCCGTCCTTGACGTGGTAGGCGACCACCGAGGGTTCGTTCAGCACGATCCCCTTGCCGCGGATGTAGACGAGCGTATTCGCCGTTCCAAGGTCGATGGCCATGTCCGACGAGAAGATGCCCGAGAGAAGCGACATATGGGGTTCCTGACTTCGCGAAACGAATCCGCCCGACTCAGGCTGGGCTGAGGCGGGCGTCTTCATATAAAGGCAGGCGGGCGCGGGGGAAAGGCCTGCGCACCACCTGCGGCGTCTTTCCGCGGGTGGCGGAAGTTCTTGTCAAAAAAGAACATTTTGCCACCCGCGCAGGGCGATTTCAGCCCGCATCCTTGTAGTTTACCGACTTCACATCGGCATCGGGCGCGGTCTTGGTCCGGCGTACGATCAGACGGTTCAGCGCATTGATATAGGCCCGGGTCGAGGCGACGATCGTATCGGTGTCGGCCGACTGCCCGGTCACGATGCGGCCGTCCTCTTCCAGACGCACCGAAACGGTCGCCTGCGCGTCGGTTCCCTCGGTGACGGCATGGACCTGATAGACCTGCAGCCGCGCCTTGTGGGGCCACAGCATCTTGACGCACATGAAGGCCGCATCCACCGGCCCGTCGCCCGTGGCGTCAATGTGGTGGTCCTTGCCGTCGATGGTCAGGATCATGTCGGCCTCCTGCGGGCCTTCGGTGCCGCAGGTGACGCGCAGCTTCTTCAGTTGCAGGTATTCATGGGCGTCGTTGGTCTGCTCATCTGCGACCAGCGCGATCAGGTCGTCGTCATAGACTTCCTTCTTGCGGTCGGCCAGCGCCTTGAACCGCACGAAGACATCGTTCAGCTGGTTGTCGGCCAGATCGTAGCCCAGCTCCTTCAGCTTGGCCCGCAGGGCGGCGCGGCCCGAATGCTTGCCCATGGCGATGTTCTTTTCATTCAGCCCGATATCGGCGGGCCGCATGATCTCGAAGGTCTCGACATTCTTCAGCACGCCGTCCTGATGGATGCCGCTTTCGTGCAGGAAGGCGTTCTTGCCGACGATGGCCTTGTTGGGCTGCACCACGAAACCCGACACGGTGGAAACCCGGCGGCTGAGGTGCATGATCTTGGTGGTGTCGATGCCGGTGCGGAAGGGCAGGATATCGTTCCTGACCTTCATGGCCATCACCACCTCTTCCAACGCGGTATTCCCGGCGCGTTCGCCCAGACCGTTGATCGTGCATTCGATCTGCCGCGCCCCGGCCTCGACCGCCGCCAGCGCGTTGGCCGTGGCCATGCCCAGATCGTTGTGGCAGTGGGTGGCGAAGATGATGCTGTCGGCGCCCGGCACCCGCTCCAGCAGCATGCGGATGATCCGCGCGCTTTCCATCGGGTAGGTATAGCCCACGGTGTCGGGGATGTTGATGGTGGTGGCGCCGGCCTTGATGGCGATTTCCACGACGCGGCACAGATAGTCATGTTCCGTCCGCGTCGCGTCCATCGGCGACCATTGCACGTTGTCGCACAGGTTGCGGGCGTGGGTCACGGTTTCGTGGATGCGCTCGGCCATCTGGTCCATGTCCAGATTGGGAATGGCGCGGTGCAGGGGCGAGGTGCCGATGAAGGTATGGATGCGGGGCGAGGGCGCATGGCGGACCGCTTCCCAGCAGCGGTCGATATCCTTGAAGTTCGCACGCGCCAGACCGCAGATCGTCGAGTTCTTCGCGCGCCTCGCAATCTCGGATACGGCGGCGAAATCGCCCTCGCTGGCGATGGGGAAGCCCGCCTCGATCACGTCCACCCCCATTTCGTCCAGGAGGCCGGCGATCTCCAGCTTTTCCTCATGGGTCATGGTGGCGCCGGGCGACTGTTCGCCGTCGCGCAGGGTGGTATCGAAAATCAGGACGCGGGGTTGCGTGGTCTGGTCGGTCATCTGATGAAATCCTTCGGGTCTCTTAGCTTGGGTCCAGGGCGCTGGTCACCTCCGAGCGGTCGCGCCCACGGGCACGCTCAGAGGCAGCTAAGAAGGAGAAGCGACAGCGCGGCCGGGGCGCCCGGACGGGCACCCTGCGAAACGGCGATGATCTGGCAGCGCGTGGTCATGGGCGCGGACTATAACGGCGCAGACGCGGATGAAAAGGGGGGCGGCTCGGTTTTTCGCCCGGTCTCAGCCATGCGCAACCCGCGGCCGGCCCGAGGCGGTAACGGTCACCGTCGCCTCGATGAACATGGCGCGGCCTTCCACCTCGGCGGCGCGGATGTCGCGCCGGGCGGTGATGTGCAGGTCTTCGGCCCCGGCGGCGCGGGCGCGGCGGCCGGCATCGGCGCGCAGCGCCGCCTCCAGCGCGTCCAGCGCGGCGTCCTGGCTGGTGAAGGTCTGCAGGCCCTCGGGCAGGTGGGCGACAAAGCGCCCCTCGCCGGGGGACGACACAAGCCCCGTCGCGCGCTGGCTGACCTGTCCCACCACGGCGCCGATGGCATTGGCGACACCTGCATGTTCGGGCAGGATCGTCTCACACCGCAGCTTTTCGCCCACCGCGCCGTAATAGGCCGGGGCCGAGGCGCCCAGCCCGATCACCGGTACCGCCAGCCGCGCCGAAAGCGCCACCACGCCGCTATGGCCGCGCAGGCCGGCCGCCAGCAGCGGGTGGCGGGCCAGCGCGGCGGGCGACTGGCCGGCAAAGGCCGGGTCTTCGGCAAAGGCCGCTTCCAGCAGGCAATCGGCGGTCTGCGCGGTCAGCTGATCGACGATGGCCTGCGCCAGCGTGGCCGCATCCGGTGCAAACCGGTCACCCGCGCCGGTGCGGCGCCGCGCGATCAGCGTCAGCGCCTTTTCGGCCGCCGCCCCGTCCCAAGCATCCAGCCGGCCCAGGACGTGGCTGGCATCCGAAGGGGTGACGCCCGAGATCATCACCAGACCGCGCGCCACCAGCCGCTCCAGCGCCGCGACCTCGATGCGGGTGGTCAGGGCCTGCGCCATCGGCATCGGCCGGGTGATCCGGGCCAGAACCGTCGCCTCGCGCGCGTTCAGCCCGCCGGCTTGTCCGCCCATCGGCACCACGAAACGGCCGTCGAACTCGCCCGCCGTCTCAGTAGCCAGCGCCCGGTCCAGCGCCGCATGCACCATCTCTCCGGCCTCGGTCGCCAGAAGTGAAACCGGCATCAGCCGCCGGGGCCCCAGCCGCAGCCCGCCGGTCAGACCGGCCGTCTGCAGATGCACCTCGCTGTCGCCGCCCAGACCCCAGGTGCGCATCGCCACCGCCTCGACCATGGTGCGGAAGCCGCCCACTTCGGCGCCCTCCGGGTCAATCTCGGGCAGGCCGCCCTTCAGAAGCGCGATGTCGGTCGTCGTGCCGCCGATGTCCGACACCAGCGCATCCTGCGCGCCCGTCAGCCAGCGCGCCCCCACGATCGAGGCGGCGGGGCCCGACAGGATGGTCTCGATCGGCCGTTCGCGCACCATGGCCGAGGAAATCAGCGCCCCGTCACCCCGCACCACCATCAGGGGTGCCGCAATGCCGGCGGCGGCCAGATGCCGTTCACAGGCCGCGACCAGCCGGTCGATCATGCCGATCAGCCGGGCGTTCAGCACGGCGGTCAGCGCGCGCTTCGGGCCATTGAGATTGGCGGAAAGTTCGTGTGAGCAGGTGACGGGCCGCCCCGTCATCCGCCTGATCAGGTCGCGCGCCGCGATCTCATGCGCGGGGTTGCGGGTGGCAAAACGCGCGGCGACGGCAAAGCCCATCACCTGTTCGGCCAGCGCGGGCAATTCGGCCTCAAGCCGCGCCAGGTCCAGCGCGGCGGCCTCGGTTCCGGCATGGCTGTGGCCGCCGTCCAGGAGGATCACCGGATCGCCCTTCAGCGCCTCGGTCAGCCCACCGCGTTCCAGATCGCCCGCGTCAAAGCCGATGAAGACCAGCGCCACCCGCCCGCCCTGACCTTCAACCAGCGCGTTTGTGGCCAGGGTGGTGGACAGCGACACCAGCGCAATCTCATCCGCCCGGACGCCAGCGGCGGCCAGCGCCGCATCGGCGGCCCGTCCGATTCCCAGCGCCAGATCGGCCCGCGTGGTCAGCGACTTGGCCTTGCCCAGCACGTTCTGCGCGGCATCGTCCACGATCACGGCATCCGTATAGGTGCCGCCGGTATCCACCCCGAGGAAATAGGCCATGCCCGAACTCCGTCCTGTGCGCCAGGCTGCATAGCCTGCCCGCGCGCCAAGGTCAGCCCCATGCCGACCACGGCAGGCCGGTTCACGACGCCGGAACTGGGAAAGCGCAGATATCAGCGCCGTTTGCGCCGGTGGCTGGGCGGAATGCCGGCAAGTTCGCGGTAATGCGCGACGGTCCGGCGGGGCAGACGGATGCCGGTTTCCCGCTCAAGCGCCGCGGCCAGCGCGGCATCGGTCAGGGGATGGGCCGCATCCTCGGCGCCGATCAGGCCAAGCAGGCGGTGGCGCAGCGCCGTGGCCGACAGCGTCGGCGCCTCATCCCCGCTGGCGCGGCCGCCGGCGAACATCTGGCGCAGCCACCAGGTGCCGCGCGGCGTATCAAGGCTGGCCCCGGCGACGGTCCGGCTGATGGTGCTTTCGTGCAGGCCAAGCGCCTCGCCGATCTCGGCCATGGTCATCGGCATCAGCGCGGCTGGCCCGATGGTCAGCGCCGCCTGCTGCCGCGAGGCAATCTCGCGCCCGACGCGCAGCAGTGTGGCATTGCGCGCCGCCACCGCCTGTTTCAGCGCCTGCGCGCGGGCCAGCGCCTGATCGTCGCCCCCTTCGGCCCGGCGGACGGAAACCGTGGGCAGGGCCGACCGGTTCAGCGCAATCTCCCACCCGCCATCGGCGGTGGTTCGTGCCACCAGATCGGGTTCGCGCACCGCAACGGCCGGCCCCGGCCCGGCAAAAAGCGTGCCGGGCTTGGGGTTCATCCGGCGGATCAGGCGGAAGCGGGCGGCTACATCCTCGGCCGTCAGCTGTGCCAGCCGCCCCAACCGCCCGAATTCGCCTTGTGCCAAAAGCGGCAGGTGATCCAGCACCGCCTCCATCGCCGGGTCCAGCAGGCCCGCCTCGCGCGCCTGAATGCGCAGGCAATCGGCAAGGTTTCGGGCGAAAAGCCCGGCCGGTTCAATGGTCTGCAGCTTTTCCAGCACCGCCGTGGTTTCCGGGACCGAGGCCTGAAGATCGGCCGCCACCGCTTCGACCGGACGGCCCAGCCAGCCCGAGGGCTCCAGCGCCTCGGCCAGCGCCTGCGCGATCCGGTGCGCGCGGGGCGACAGCGACAGCCGGGCAATCTCGGCCGTCACATGGGCGGCAAGGCTGGGGGCGGCCGCAGCGGCCAGATCGGGGTCAAGCCCGCTGCCGGCAAACGCCCCGCTCCACCGTGGCAGCCAGTCGCCGGGCAGGGGCGCCACCCGTTCCAGCCGCAGATGCGGGTTTGCCGCCGCCTGTTCTTCCAGATACAGCGTCAGCCCCCCGGCATCGGTGCGCAGGATGCCGATGGCGGCCTGAAGGCTGGGGTTCAGCTCAAGCCGCATGCTTTGCGAGATCTGGATGCGCGGCCGATGCGTCATGGCGCCAGACTACGGCGGTGCCGGCCGGCAGGGAAGCGCCCTGCGGCGGTGCGGCGCTGTTCTTTGGGGGGCGCCGGGGCTAGGAAGGGGGCGAAGGGGGCCCTGATGCGCGACGATTATCCGGTGGTGAAGGATCTGGTGCTGATCGGCGGCGGCCATGCCCATGCGCTGGTGGCGCGGATGTGGGCGATGCGGCCCTTGGCCGGTGTGCGCCTGACGCTGATCAACCCCGGCCCCGCCGCGCCCTATACCGGCATGCTGCCCGGCCTGATTGCCGGCCATTACCGGCGGGACGAGATCATGATCGACCTTGTCCGACTGGCGCGCTTTGCCGGTGCGCGGCTGATCCTGGACCGCGCGGTGGGGTTGAACCCTGACCGGCAAGAGGTGCTGCTGCAGAACCGGCCGCCCCTGCGCTATGATCTGGCCTCGCTGGACATCGGCATCGGGTCGGACCTGCCGGCGATCCCGGGCTATGCCGAATTCGGCACGGCCGCCAAGCCCCTGGGCGACTATGCCGGCGCGTGGGAGGCGTTCGTGGCCCGCCGGCTGGCCTTTCCGCGGCTGGTGATCGTCGGCGGCGGTGTGGGCGGGATCGAGCTGGCCCTGGCCTCGGCCCACCGGCTGCGGCAGCACGGCGCGCGGCCCGCGGTGACGGTGGTCGAACGCGCCGGGGCGGTTCTGCCCAACATCGGCGCGGCAGCGCGTGCCGTTTTGTTGCGCCATGCCGAGGCGGCCGGCATCCGGCTGATCACCGGGGCCGAGCCGCTGCAGATCACCGCCGGGGCGGTTCTTCTGACCACGGGCGAGGAAATCGGCAGCGACTTCACCCTCTCCGTCGCCGGCAGCCGGCCGCAACCCTGGCTGGCCGGAACCGGCCTTGCCATGCACGAAGGTTTCGTCGCCGTCGGGCCGACGCTGCAAAGCTCGGTCCCGCTGATCTTTGCCGCCGGCGATTGTGCCCATCTGTCCCATGCACCGCGCCCCAAGGCGGGGGTGTTTGCCGTGCGCGAGGCGCCGGTTCTGGCCCATAACCTGCGGGCCAAGCTGACCGGCGGGGCCTTGCGCCCCTACCACCCGCAGCGCGATTACCTGAAGCTGGTCTCGACCGGTGGCCGCGCGGCGGTGGCCGACAAGTTCGGCCTGCGCTCGGGCGGGGGGTGGCTGTGGCGGCTGAAGGACCGGATCGACCGCCGCTTCATGCAGAAATTCGCCGATTATCCCGCCATGGCGCCGGCGCCCCTACCGCAGCCCGCCGTCTCCGGTCTGGCCGAGGCGATGGGGCCAAAAGCCCTTTGCGGCGGCTGCGGCGCCAAGCTGGGCGGCGATGCGCTGGGCCTTGCGCTGTCGGCCCTGCCGGCACCTGCCCGCGCCGATGTGCTGTCGGGCCGGGGCGACGATGCGGCCGTGCTGCGGGCGGGGCAGGGGGTGCAGGTCATCACCACCGACCACCTGCGCGCCTTTACCGCCGATGCCGGCCTGATGGCGCGGATCGCGGCTGTTCATGCGCTGGGCGACATCTGGGCGATGGGTGCAGCCCCGCAGGCCGCGCTGGCGCAGATCATCCTGCCGCGCCTTGGGGCGGGCAAGGATGCCGAGATGCTGGCTGAAATCATGGGGGCGGCCGGCGCCGTCTTTGCCGCGGCGGGCGCCGATGTGGTGGGCGGGCACAGTTCGGTGGGGGCCGAGCTGACCATCGGCTTCACCGTGACCGGCCTTGCGCAGGCGCCGGTTGCCAAACACGGCGGCCGGCCGGGCGATGCGCTGATCCTGACCAAGCCCATCGGCGCCGGCACGATCATGGCGGCCGAGATGGCGATGGCGCAGGTTCCGGGGCTGATCCTGGGTGAGGCGGTCGCGGGCGCACTGGCGTCGATGGTGCGGCCGTCGGGGGCGGCCGCCGCGCTTCTGGCGCCGGTGGCCCGTGCCATGACTGACGTGACGGGCTTTGGCCTTGCCGGACATCTGCTGGAGATGCTTGACGGTTCAGGCTGCGGCGCGGTGCTGGAAGGTGGCGCGATTCCGCTTCTGCCCGGCGCGGCCGAACTGGCGGATCAGGGGCAGGCGTCCAGCCTTGCTCCATCGAACCGGGCGCTGACGTTGGGCCGGCTTGACCTTGTCGAAGGCCCGCTGCGCGCCCTGCTGCACGATCCGCAGACCTGCGGCGGGCTTCTGGCGGCGGTGCCCGGTGATCAGGTGGACGAACTGCTGAGACGTCTCGGCGAGGCCGGCGATGTGCAGGCCGCCTGCATCGGGCGCCTGACCGAAGGCCCGCCGCGCATCACCGTCCGCTAAGCTCCAAGCCTCAGCACCGCCTGCGCCACTTTGGTGGCCAGCGCCGGCAGCACCCCGGGTTCAAGCGTTTCGGCGGTGATGCCGGCCACCGGCGCGGGCATGCGGCTGCGGTGGCGCGCATAGCGCGGGTCGTAATGCGCCTGCATCAGCCCTTCGGCCAACGCGGCGAAATCGCCCGCTTCCGCCTGCGCCAGCCAGCCGGCAATCCGCTCGGCCGGGTGCAGCGGGCGCAACTGGGCCACCAGACCGGCCAGCCGCGCCCGGTCTCCGGTCAGATCGGCATAGGCGCGCAGCAGATAGGCGGCGCGGGCCGGCGCCGGCGCCTCGATGGTGATGCGGGGTGCGGCGGTCATCGACTTCCAGAGATTGGGCGGCAGGCGGCATTCGCCGACCTTCGAACTTTCCGCCTCGACCACCACCGGCCGGGCGGGATCAAGCCCCGCCATCGCCATGGCCAGCCGCCCTTCGAAGGCGCGCTGCGCCGGTTGCGGCCCCACCGCGCCGAAAAGCGAGCCGCGGTGATTGGCCAGCCCCTCAAGGTCCAGCACCTGCACGCCCAGACCCGGCAGAAGGTTCAGGATCTCGGTTTTGGCCGACCCGGTATTGCCGTCCAGTACCAACAGGGGGGCCGGAAAGGGGCTGTCATACAGCGCCTTCACCACAAGCCCGCGCCAGGCCTTGTAGCCCCCGGCAATCGTTTCCACCCGCCAGCCGATCTGGCCAAGGATCGTTGCGAAAGACCCCGACCTTTGCCCGCCGCGCCAGCAATAGACCAAGGGCCGCCAGCCCCCCGGCCGGTCGGCCAGGGGCCCCTCGATATGGGCGGCGGCGTTGCGGGCCACCAGCGCGGCGCCGATCTTGCGCGCGCTGAAGGGCGAAACCTGCTTGTAGATCGTGCCGACGCGGGCGCGCTCGGCATCATCCAGCACGGGCAGGCTGATCGCGCCGGGCAGATGGTCTTCGGCATATTCCGCGGGGGCCCGCACATCGATGATGTCGTCAAAGCCCAGACGGTCCAGATCGGCAAGCGAAGTCAGCGTGATGGCCATGCGGACTGATAGCCGAACGGCCGGCTGGCGGAAAGATGCCAGCCTGCGGCCAACGGTCTGGCCAGAGCCGGCCTGCGCGGCCATTCTTGCCCCATGCGTGCCGGACTTCTTGCCTTCTTTCTGCTGATCGCCCCGCCCGTCGCTGCTCAGGACATGGGCGCCCTTGTGATGGCGGCCCGTGCCCAGGTGGGCGTGACGGTGCTTTACGATGGTGCCTATGTCGCACTGGATTATCCGGGCGGCGACCTGCCGGCGGATCGCGGTGTCTGCACCGATGTCATCATCCGGGCCTTCCGCGCGGCTTGGGCGCTGGACCTGCAGCGCGTGGTTCACCGCGACATGCAGCGCGCCTTTGCCGAATATCCGGCCCTGTGGGAACTGACCGCGCCCGATCCGAATATCGACCACCGCCGCGTGCCGAACCTTCAGGCGCTGATGCGCCGCGCGGGCGCGGCGCTGGAGATCAGCGTGAACCCCTCGGACTACCTGCCCGGCGATCTGGTCAGCTGGCGCCTGCCCGGCAACCTGCCGCATATCGGCATCGTCTCGGACCGGATGAACGCAGACGGCAACCGCCCGCTGATCCTGCACAACATCGGCGGCGGCGCGCAGGAGGATGACCTGCTGACATCCTTCCCCATCACCGGCCATTACCGCATCACCTCCGAAGCGCTGGACTGGATGCAGGCGCTGGACCGCTAGGCTTACAGAGCGGCGGCCAGCGCCCGCAGCATGGCGATGTTCTGCCCGGACACGCCCGGCTCTTCAAACCCCCGGTCGGCCGAGTTCACGGCGATCACGACTCCAAGACCGGGGTTGATGTAGATGTACTGGCCATAGATGCCCTGCGCCATCACCTCGCCCGGGGCGGCATCGGCCGGGATCCACCACTGGAACCCATAGGCCGAACCGTCGGCGGCCTGCGGCGTGGTCATCGCCTGCACCCAACCGGCCGGAACCACCTGCTGCCCCTGCCACTGACCGCCCTGCAGCACCATCTGGCCGAAGCGGGCATAATCGCGCGTCCGCAGGTTCAGCCCGCCCAGAACGAAGCTGACGCCTTCGCCATCGGTCAGGTAATAGGGCGCGGCCTCCAGCCCCATGGGTGCCAGAATCCGGCTTTCCAGCAGTTCGGGAATGTCCTTGCCGGTGGCGCCCCGGATCACCATGCCGATGACATGGGTGTCGATCGAGACATAATGCCAGCGGGTGCCGGGGTCGGCCGCGCGGTCCTTCAGGCCCGCCGCGAAGCCGTCCATGCTGCCGCCCAGTGCAAGAACGCGGCCCATCCGGTTGATATCGCTCCAGAAGTCCAGATAATCCTCGTTGAAGGCCACGCCCGAGGACATGGTCAGCACATCGCGGATCGTGGCGCCGTCATAGGCGGACCCTTTCAGCGACGGGGCATAGACCGTCACCTGATCGTCAAGGCTGCCGAAGGCGCCCTCGGCCTCGAGCACGCCGAAGAGGGCGGCAAGGAAGCTTTTGGCGACCGACCAGCTGATCCGCAGGTCATCGGGCCCGGTGCCAAGGTAATAGCTTTCGTGGCGCAACTGGCCGTCCTTCAGGATCACCAGCCCGGTCACCGACCGCGCCTTGATCCACGCTTCCACCTCTGCCGGCAGGGCAAATGGCGCGCCGGGCGGCAGGGGGGAAACCGGCTCCTCGCCCCGGCTCAGCGGGCGGGTCAGGAACAGCTGGTCCATGTGACTGAAGTTCTGCACGATGCGGTCAGGCGAAAACAGCGCGTTGACCGCCATCAGCCGGGTGATTTCCTCACGCTTCCAGACCGCCGCCGCGGCCAGCAGCACGGCAACGACCAGCAGCCCCTTCAGGATACGCTTCAGCATCTGTCCCCCCCAGGATTTTCCGCCAGCAAGCACCCGGCGGAACCATCGGGCAAGTGCTACGTCACGTCAGACCCCCACGGACCGCACCCTAGCGGAAGGCAGGCCCATGCGCCCAAAGCGTCAGCGACCATCGGGTGCCCGCCGTGACCGGCGTCACGCGGTGCAGGACGAAACTGGGAAACACCGTCGCCAGCCCGCGCTGGCGGGGGGCGGTGGCGATGTTGCTGTCGGGCCAAAGCTCCAGCGCGCCGCCTTCGTAATCGGCGGGGTCGGACAATTGCACGACCACCGTCAGCTTGCGCTTGGCCGCCCATTGGCCCGCGCCGATGTCGGAATGCCAGCCGAAATGCCCCTCACGCTCGGCGCCGTAGCGGGCGACCTGCGCGCTTTCGCCGAAGTCGGTCAGGTCAAAGCCGAAGCCGTCACGGTTGCCGCGCGACACAAGGCCCACCATGCGGTCCATCACCCAGGCGGCCTCGGGCAGGTCGTCCAGCCAGGCGATTTCGGCCCGGCGCAACTGGTGGGCGGTCTGGCCGCGCACCAGACCCGCGTCCTTCATCGGGCCGGAATTCACCAGCGCAATGATGCGGTCGCAGTCCGCAGCGGAAAGGGCGTCGGGCAGGGTCAGGAAGGGCGTCATCATGTCACCGGAAGGAAAATGCCCGGCCGCCGGGGCCGGGCATCTGGTCTGCCGTCAGTTCGAGGGGGCCTGGCCGTTCATCTGGTGGCCGTTCATGCCGCCTTCGGCCGGTTTGCGGGCGTTGTCCACCACGGCGTCGAAGGTCACCGGATCGGCGCCGTCGATGGTCAGCGTCACCGTCACCACGTCGCCGTCCTTCAGCTCGCGCGTCAGCCCCATCAGCATCACATGGTCGGCGCCGCGTTCGAACGGGTGCGAAGCACCGGCCGCGACCGGCACGCCGCCCTCGATCTCGATCATCTGCATCACGCCATTGGCGTCTTCCTTGTGGGTGTGAAGCTGCACCATCTCGGCGGCATCCGAAGCGGCCGCGGTGATGGTGATGTCATGGTCGCCGGCGTTCTCGATCACGAAGAACACCGCGCCCGAGGCGCCCATGCCGCCCATCGAACGGGCGTAGGCATCATGAATGTGAATCTCGCCCGAGCCATGGGCAAAGGCGGGGGCGGCAAGGGAAAGCGCGGCAGCAGCGGCCGTCAGCAGGGTTCGGAACATGGTCATATTAGGTCCTTTCGGTTGATCTTGAGAATGGGGGATCAGACCGGAAAGGGCGGCCCGCGGGCCGAAGGCGCGGGCGGGGTGGCGCTGCAGGATTGCGGGCGGGCGTCAGGCCGGCCCAGCCGCGTGGATGCGGCCGGCGCGGCCGGCATCGTGGCCAGGTGGGGCAGGTGCAGCGCCGCCACGGCGGCAATGCAATCGGGGCAAAGATGGGCCGGACCCACGGGCCGGCCCTGCGCATCGACGATCAGCGTGTCGCCGCTGGCGCTGCCGCAGATCTCGATCCATTCCGTCATCGGCGGCTGCACGCGCGCCACCGCAAGGCCGACCGAGGTCAGCGCCAGCGTGACGGCAAGGCCGATTGCGGAAAGGACGCGCAGCATCATGCCCGGCTTCTAGCCGATCGGCCGGCGCCGGCCAAGGCGGCATGCTGTCACCGTCCGGCATGCGAAAGGCCCCGCGCAGGGCTGCGCAGGGCCTTTCGGTAAACGCGCGTCAGGTTCAGGCGGCGGCCTGGGCCTTGGCGATGTCTTTCTTGATCTTCAGCGCGCCGGCCGACAGTTCGTCATCCTTGGCCTTGGCGAGGAAGGCGTCCAGCCCGCCGCGGTGGTCCACGGTGCGCAGAGCAGCGGCCGAAACGCGCAGCTTGAACGACTGGCCGAGGATGTCCGAGATCAGGGTGACTTCGTTCAGGTTGGGCAGGAACCGCCGACGCGACTTGTTGTTCGCATGGCTGACGGTGTTGCCGGTCATCGGGCCTTTGCCCGTCAGTTCGCAGACGCGCGACATGGTCGTGATCCTTCGTGTCAAAACAGGTGACACCGCGCCACTGGGCACGGTGCCGAATTCGCTGCACGGGCCTTTAGGGGGATTCCGCGCCGGCGTCAAGCGATTCACCCCGCGCCGCCATCATCCGTGCCAGCAGGGGAACCACCATCAGCATGGCTGCCGCAAAGACGAAGGCCATGCGCAGGCTGAAATGGCCGGCGATGAAGCCCAGCATCGGCGGGCCGAAGAAATAGCCGAAATATCCCAGCAGGGTAGCCCGCGCGACCGCTCGCGCCCGGGCCTCGGGCCGGGCGGCGCGGCCGACCAGCGAAAAGGCGGTGGGCGCGATGACGGACGACCCGATTCCCATCACGACAAAGCCCGCATAGGCCATGGCGGGGCTGACCGCCGCCCCGGCGATCAGCGCCCCGGTGGCCGAGATTGTCGCGGCGGCAGCCAAAAGCGCAACCGGGTTCACCCGGCTGGCAAAGCCCTGCCCGACCAGCCGTGCCACCCCCATGGTCAGAGCCAGAACCGCCGGCCCCATCGCGCCATGAGCCGGGCTGCCGCCCAGCGTCTTTTCGATATGCAGGGCTGACCAGTTTTCGGCCGCGTTCTCGGTCAGGAAGGCAATCAGCACCATGCCGCCGCCCAGAACCGGGATCAGCCCCAGATGGCCCGCCGCGCGGTCCTTGGGGCGGCGCAGCCCGTCGATCCGCCCGTCCGTCTCATAGCTGGCCAGCGCCAGAAGAAGGGCCAGCCCGCCCATCGTCGCCATCACCCAGCCGGGCGGCCAGGCCAGATCGCGCAGCACCCCCGTCAGCACGGCGCCCGCCGCATAGCCGAAGGAATAGCCAGCATGGCAGAGGTTCATCATGTAAAGCCCGCTGCGGTTTTCCAGCGCGGCGACCCGGGCGTTCATCAGAACGTCGGTCAGCCCCGTGGTCGCGCCCGCCGCCAGCATGGCCAGCGGGAACAGCCAGACCGTCTGCGCCTGCCCGGGCAGCACGAAGGCCGCGGCCATGCCGACCGTGGCAACCGGCAGGGCCACCCGCCCCAGCGCCGCCCCGATCACCGGTGCCAGCAGCATCGAGATCACCGCCGCAATGGGCGTCATGAACATCAGAAGGCCCAACTGCGCCTCATCTACCCCCAGCATGGTCTTGAGGTCGGGCAGCACCGCGGCAAAGGTGCCCCAGAGGACACCCATCGTGGCAAAGGCGGCCAGCGGCGCGCGGGCGGTGGTCAGAAGCGGGGTCATGGGCGTCATCCTGTCGCGACCCAGCTAGCCCGGCCGCCCATTTGGGGCAAGCCCGCCGCCGACATGCGCTGCGCGGCGGGCGACGGGTCAGAGGCCCATCACCAGACTGCGGTGGCAGGCGGTGCCGGCCATCACGCCTTCGGCCAGCGCGAAGGCGGCGCCAAAGACCGGCCGGTCCAGATCGCCGGCGGCAAAGACGCCGGGCACGCTGGTTTCCTGCATCTGGCTGGTCTCGACAATCGGGCCCTGCCGCCCCTCGGCCATGCGGCAGCCCAGCTGCGCCGCCAGATCGCAGGCGGGTTCGTTGCGCGGCACCATATACAGCACCTCAACCGCCAGCCGCCGGCCATCGGCCAGACGCAGGCCCCGCAGCGCGTCGCCGTCGCTTTCAACGGCCGCCAGCCGCGCGGTTTCCAGCGCGATGCCGGCGGCATGCAGCGCGGCGGCATCAGCCTCGGGCAGGGGGGCGCCATCGGTGACCACGGTCAGGTCGGGCACCCATTGCTGCAGGAAGCGGGCATGTTCCGCCACCCCCGGCGCGGCAAACCACAGCGCAGCCGGGCGGCCGGCCATTTCATAGCCATGGCAATAGGGGCACTGAAAGGCCGTCCGCCCCCAGATGGCGGCCAGACCCGCCAGGTCGGGCAGGATGTCGCGCGTGCCATAGGCCAGCACCAGCCGCCGCGCCCGCAGGACGCGCTCCGACGCCAGCGTCACCCGGAAGTCATCGGCCTGACCGGCCACGGCCACCACGCGGTCCTGCACCATCCGCGCCTCGGGATAGGCCAGAAGGTCGCTGATGCCGGCGGCCTGAATCTCGGCCGGCGGTCGGCCGTCATGGCCCAGAAGGCCGTGCCCCTGGGCGGCAAAGCGGTTGCGCGTCAGCCCCTCATCCACCACGGTCACCTGCCGGCGGCCGCGCGCAAGGTAAAGCGCCGCTGAAATTCCGGCAAAGCTGCCCCCGATCACCACCGCATCGCGGATTTCACCATCGCCGCCGCCTGTCACCTGTGCCATCACTGTCCTGCCTTTCCTGAAGTCACGCAACTTATATAGTTACATGAAGCGATCAAGCAAGCTCTCTCTCGCGCTGCATGCGCTGGGCCATATGGCGCAGGAACCGGCGCGCGCCCGCACCTCGGAAGAGATTGCGGCGATGCACGGCACCCATGCGGTGGTGGTGCGCCGCGTTTTCGCGCCGCTGCGCGAGGCGGGCATCCTTCTGTCGGAAAAGGGCCACGGCGGCGGATGGCGTCTGGCCCGCCCGGCGGCCGAAATCTCGCTGGCCGATATCTATGCCGCGATCGGTGAGCCTTTCCTGACCGCGACCGCCTTTGCCCCGGCGCCCGGCCACCCCTGCGCGATCGAGGCGGCGATGACCGAAACCGTCTCCGCCGCGATGGTTGAGGCCGAGGCCGTCATCGCCCGTCATTTCGCGGCGCGCACGCTGGCCGATGTGGCGAAAGTCTGGGGGGAACGGGCAAAATCCGCTTCCCACCCCACCGATTCCCCGCTATAGGCCCCCGGTCGCGCCATGCACCCTTGGAGGATGGCGGACTTACATCAGGAGAAGAACCATGGCTCGTGAAGCACAAGACTTCATCGCCGAGGTGCGGACGGGGACAGGCAAGGGGGCCGCCCGTCAAGCCCGTCGTGAGGGCACCGTACCCGGCATCGTTTATGGCGACGGCAAAGAGCCCGCCGCCATCAAGATCAACTACAACTACCTGCTGAAGCGCCTGAAACAGGGCCGTTTCCTGCAAACGCTGTTCAACCTGAAGGTTGAAGGCCAGGACGACGTGCATGTGATCTGCCGCGGCGTGCAGCGCGATGTGGTCAAGGATCTGCCGACCCACGTCGACTTCATGCGCATTCACGACGAATCGCGCATCAACCTGTTCATCCACGTCACCTTCGAAAACCACGAAGCGGCGCCCGGCCTGAAGCGCGGCGGCACCCTGACCATCGTGCGTCCCGAAGTCGAACTGGAAGTGCAGGCCGGTGACATTCCGGACCACGTCACCGTGGACCTGACCGGCAAGCAGATCGGCGATGTCATCCACATCAACGACATCGAACTGCCGAAGGGCGTGAAGCCCACCATCGCCCGCAACTTCGTGATCGCGAACATCGCGGCTCCGACGGGTCTGGCGGCTTCGGAAGAGTAATTCCGTCACAGACGGATCGGGGCGCGCGGCGGGGCAACCTGCCGCGCGCTTTTCATTTCGCGGCTTCGGCGCGGGCGTTGAAATCGTGCCAGCGCGGATCGTCCTGCGCCGCCCTGCCGGCCCGGGCCGCGATGGCCGCGACATGATCGGCGCAGCACAGCGCATGCAGCCGGGCGACCCCGGGCAGGCGCAGGGCGCGGGCGTGCAGGCGGGCGAAATCCTCGGCATGGCGGAAGGCGGAACTGTCGGGCATCCGGCCGCCGTTGGCGCGCTGGAAATAGCCGGTGTCATAGCGGTTCGACAGCGCGACCGGCGACAGGCTGCCCGATTTCAGGCTGAAGCTTTCGGCCGAACGCAGCATGTAATGGTTCACCTGCGCCACGTTGTGATCGCAAAGCCCCGGCGGCAACCGCCGCATGTAGGGCCGGCCCGAAGGCTGCCAATCCGGCACGACCCGCCCGGCCGCGTTGACCCAGATACGGTTGTCGCTGCCCCAGGGCCCGCCGATGCGGTCAAGGTCCAGCCCGATCGGCCCGTGCTCTCCCAGCGCCGCGAACAGGCGCGGCTGGCGGAACAGGCATTTCACCCATTGCGACAGGCTGGATTTCTGGGCGCGGGCCAGCGCGAACTGCTGATGCACCGGTTCGTCGCGAAACTCATCAACCCCGCAGGTACCGAAAACCCGCCAGTTGACCGCCATGCCCATGAAGGCCGGCGTCTGGCCCTCGGTCCCGATCAGTTCACTGATCCGGCCGGTTCCCTTATGGATCACCAGAAACTCGTCCACGTCGCAGACAAAGACCCATGTGGCCCGCCGCACCGCCTTGTGCGCCTTGGCGGCGGCCAGCTTCTGCGCGGTGATCCGCTCGCCCGGCGCCACGTCATGGCGGATGTGATGCACCCATCCGGCCGCCTGCAGCGCGTCCAGCAGTTCGGGCGAGCGGTCGGTGCAGTTGTTCGTCACCACCGCGATATCGGTAAAGCCCAGCATGCGGTACCAGGCCACCCATTCGACGATGAAGGGCCCTTCGTTGCGCATCGAGGCGACGACAGTGATCCGCAAGCTGCCCCTCCGTTCCGGGCCAGAGCCTTGACGCGGCGGGGCGGGAAGTCAACGCCTCAGGTGGCGATCCGGGGCAGCGACCTGATCCGGCCGGCGGAGCGCGTTGCCGAAGCGGCAGGCTTGCGCGGACTGGCCTTGGCGGCAGAATCGGGGCAGAAGGGGGCAGGGACAAAGGGCGGTCGGGCGCATGAAACTCTGGGTCGGTCTGGGCAATCCGGGCGCGAAGTACGCGGGCAACCGCCACAACATCGGTTTCATGGCGCTGGACCGGATTGCCGCCGACCATGGGTTCGGCCCGTGGAAGAAGGCCTTTCACGGTCTGGCGTCCGAAGGGCGGCTGGGCGGTGACAAGGTGCTGCTCCTGAAGCCCGAGACCTTCATGAACCTGTCGGGGCAGGCGGTTCAGGCGGCGCTGGCCTTTCACAAGCTGGCCCTTGCGGACGTGACCGTCTTTCATGATGAGCTTGATCTGGCCCCCGGCAAATGCCGGGTCAAGCAGGGCGGCGGGCATGCCGGGCATAACGGCCTGCGGTCAATCCATCAGCATCTGGGGCCGGATTATGCCCGGGTGCGGCTGGGCATCGGCCATCCGGGCCACAAGGATGCGGTCGCGGCCTATGTGCTGCACGACTTTGCCAAGGCCGATCAGGACTGGCTGGACGACCTGCTGCGCGGCATTTCCGACGGGGCGGCGGCACTGGCCGAAGGCGACGCGGCGCGGTTCATGAACGCGGTCGCGCTGCGCACCGCGCCGCCGCGGTCAGGCGGGGCGGGGAAGGAACCTGCGAAACCCGAGGCGAAGGCGGCGGAACCCCCGGCCGAAGACACACGCAGCCCGATGCAGCGGCTGATGGACCGCTTCCGGTAAGGCCGGGCGGCGAACTCCCAATGGTCTGCCCTGACCCCGGCCATCGCCGGGGTCACGCGAGACGTGTGCCCTAGGCCCGCCGGTGGCCCCAAAGGCCGCCGGCCAGCGCCCGCCCCGCCCATGGCGGGCGCTTCTCGCCCGCCGGGGCAGGCGCCGGCCTGTGTCATTGCGTATGGTTGGCGGTCTGATGGCGGCTTGGTCGCTGCGGGCGGGGAAAGGCGGTGCCTTTCCTGATCCGCCCGGGAAAGCCGCCCTAACGTTCCGTCAGTTTCAGTTCGATCCGGCGGTTCTGCGCCCGGGCTTCGGCGCTGTCGCCCGCCGCCACGGGGCGGAATTCGCCAAAGCCGGTCGCCGCCAGCCGCTCGGGCGGGAAGCCCAGCACATCGACCATGTAGCGCACCACCGACAGCGCCCGCGCCTGTGACAGTTCCCAGTTGTCGGCAAAGGCGCCGGTGCCCGACAGGGGCACGTTGTCGGTGTGGCCGTCGACGCGGATGATCCAGTCGATTTCGGGCGGGATGCGGGGGATCACCTCGTTCAGGGTGCCCACTACCCCGGCAATCTGCGCCATGCCCTCGGGCGCCAGATCGGCCGCGCCGGGCTGGAACAGCACTTCCGACGAGAAAACGAAACGGTCACCCACCACCCGCACGCCGGGGCGGCCGGCCAGAACCTCACGCAATTGCCCGAAGAACTCGCTGCGGAAGCGTTCAAGATCGGCCTTCTCGGCCTCAAGCCGCTTGCGTTCGGCCTCTTCCAGTTCGGCGCGGCGGCGCTGTTCCTGCGCCACCTGCGCAAGGGCCGCGTTCAGCTGAGTGCCAAGCGCCTCGATCTGCACCTTGGCCTCGGCATCCTTGGCGGCTGAGGCATCAAGCAATGCCTGAAGGCTGCCCAACTGCCCGCGCAGCGCCGCGATCTGCTGGTTCAGAAGTTCCACCTGCCGCGCGGCATCCAGCGCCTTTTTCTGTTCCGCGCTCAGCAGCCGCTCGGCCTCGGCCAGCGCGGTGTCGCGATCGGTCGTGGCGGCGGCGTTGCGCGCGGCTTCGGTCCGGGCGGCGGCCAGCAGGGTCAGCGCCTCTTCGGCCTTCTTGCGCTGTTCCTCCAGCGCCAGCGTCATCGCCGCAAGCTCGGTATCGGCCGATTGCAGCTTTTGCCGCAGGGCCTCCAGCGCGGCGGCATCGGCCAGACGGGCGGCCTCTTCCTCGGTCAGACGGGCCTGAGCCGCGTCCAGCGCGGCCTTGTCGGCCTGACCCTTGGCGCGCAGATCGGCGATCAGCGCCTCAAGCGCCTCGCGCCGGGCGGCGGCAAGGCGGGCCTCTTCGGTGCCCTTGTCGATTTCATCCCGGGCCTTGGCCAGCGCCAGATCCAGCGCCTCTTTTTCAGTGATCAGCCGGGTCTGGGCCGCCTTCAGGTCTTCGACCGAAGCCGTCAGGCTGGCCACCTCGCCCCGGGCAGCGTCGCGTTCGGCCAGAAGGCTGGCCACCTGCGCCTCAAAGCTGGCGATGCGGCCCTGCGCCTCGGCCAGCGCGCCTTCGGCGGACTGCAACTGCCCGGTCAGGCTGGCCACCAGCGCGGCCTGCCGGTCGCCTTCGGCCTGCGCGGCGGCCAGACTGGCGCTGAGCGTGCCGACCTGACTTTCCAGCCCCTCGGCCCGCGCGCGTTCCAGCCCCAGCGCCTCGGCCAGCTGGGCGACGGTGGCGTTCAACTCGTCCAACTCGTTCGACTGGCTGGTGATCGTGTCGCGCAGGACCGACTGCATGACGGTGAAGATGGTCAGGACGAACATCAGCACCATCAGCAGCGTCGTCACCGCATCGACGAAGCCGGGCCAGATGAGAGAGCTGTCGCGGCGGCGGGAAAGGCCCATGGCTATCGCCCGCGCGACAGCTGGCGGACCGCGGCCGTCAGCGCCGCAAGATCGGTGCGCAGATCGGCCAGCGCCTCTTGCCGGCCGGCGGCCATTTCCTCAAGCACGCGCAGAAGGCCCACGTCGATCGACCGCAGGCGCATCCGGCTTTCGGCATCGCCCGCCTGCCGGCTGTCTTCGCAGGTCAGCGCGGCGACAAGGTTTTCCTGCCCTTCGGCAATGCGCGTCAGGGTTTCGGTCTGCGCCTCGGCCAGACCGGCCATGGTGGCCACCTGTCCCTGTTCCACCGTCGCCATCCGCGCCAGCTTGTTGATCGCCGCCGTCAGTTGCGACAGGCCCTGATCGGTCGCGGCGCGGTTGGCCTCGGACTGGGCGATCAGGGTCTGCAGCACCTCGACCTGCGCGGCCAGATGGTCCAGCACGGCGGAAACCGGCCCGGCCTCGCCGCCATCACTTTCCGGCCCGGCAAAGCCCAGCCGGGTGATCGAGGACAGCCATTCCTCAAGCTCACGATAAAAGCGGTTCTGGCCGTGGCCGGCGAAAAGCTCCAAGAGCCCCACGACCAGCGACCCGGCCAGACCCAGAAGCGACGACGAAAACGCCGTGCCCATGCCGCCCAGCTGACTTTCCAGCCCGCCCATCAGCTTTTCGAACACCTGAAGGCCGCTTTCGCCTTCCTGCGGCGCAAGGCTGCGGATGGTTTCGACCACCGCCGGAACCGTCGTCGCCAGCCCGAAGAAGGTGCCCAGAAGCCCAAGGAACACCAGAAGGTTCGCAAGATAGCGCGTGATGTCGCGCGCCTCGTCGATCCGCGTCGCCACCGATTCCAGGATCGAGCGCGAGGATGAGGCGGAAATCTGCATCCGCGCGCCGCGCGATTTCAGAAGCGCGGCCAGCGGCGCCAGAAGCGTCGGCGCGGTGGATTCGTCGGCCGTCGGGTCATGGCGGACGAAGCGTTCGATCCATGTCACCGACTGCATCAGGATGAAGACCTGCCAGAAACAGGTGATCACCCCCAGAACGAAAACCCCGGTGATGAACAGGTTCAGAAAACCGTTGGTGCGGATGATGCCGATGACCGTGTCATGGATCAGCCAGGCCCCGCTGACCACCAGAACGCAGACCAGAAGCATGCTGAAAATCTGCCGGACCGGCCGGCTGAAACGGATGCTGTCCGAGGCGGAGGTTCTGTCCATCGGTTTGCCCGACCTTTGCTGCTCGGCCCAGAACATAACAGGCGGGGGGAATCTGCCAAGCGAAACCCTGACGCAGGGCGGTCACGGGGTCGTCAAGGCACGCACGCGGGCGGCCAGCCACTCCAGATCGGCGTCGGCGATGCCCAGATCGGCCAGATGGCTAGCGGTCGAGAACAGGTAATCCCGGTTCGGGCCCCGGCCCCCCGTCGCCAGGGCGATGATCTGCGCCTGTTCCTCCAGCGCCAGCCCGCCGCAATACTGGACGTGATCGGGGTCGATCACATAGGCCAGCGCCTGCACCTGACCGCCGCCCGACAGGGTGACGGGCAGCGTGCGCTCCAGATAGGCCGAGGAAATCAGCTCACGCTCGCGCAGCCCGGCAAGGGTTTCGGCTTCGGCGCCCGGCTCCACCCGAAAGGCCACGCCGTCGCAACTGGCGCCGTCGGCCGCGTCCAGCGCCAGCACCAGCCCCGGCGCCGTGACCGTGCCGCGATGGTGGATGGACCGCATGCAGAAGCTGCGGTGCCAGCCGGTCAGCCGCGCCACCTGCCGCTCGGCCACCGGAAAGCCCGGGTGCCAGATCAGCGAGCCATAACCGAAAACCCACATCCTGCGCGCCGCCTTCTGGTTCTTCCGGGTGCCGAGGTGTAATCAGCGCTGCAAGCGAAAGGAAGCCCTGCCATGCGTGCGCTGATCTGGATCACCCTTGTCGTCGCGGCCCTGTGGGGCGGTTACTGGTTCACCGCCAGCCGTGCGGTTGACGGCGCGGTTGAAGACTGGTTCGCCGCGCAGGAAGCCGGCGGCATGATCGCCGAGAAATCGGCGCTGACCGTTGCGGGGTTCCCGAACCGCATCGACGTGACGGCCGAGAACCTTTATCTCGCCGATCCCGGCAGCGGCATCGGCTGGCGGACGCCCTTTGCGCAGGTCTTCTCGATGACGTGGAAGCCCTGGCACCTGGTTGCCGCGCTGCCCACCGACCAGAAGATCGAGCTGCCCGATCAGGTGGTGACGGTGGAAGGCGAGGGGATCATGGCCTCGCTTGAACTGCATCCCGGCCCGGCGCTGGCGCTGAACCGCTGGCGGGCCGAGGTGGGCCAGCTGCGGCTGACCTCGACCGCCGGCTGGCAGGTGGCGGCCGACAAGGTCGCGGCCGCCACGGATGAGGATGCCACGCTGGCCAATACCCACCGGCTGGGTCTGCGGGTGGAAGGCTTTGTGCCCGATGCGGGTTTTCTGGCCCGGATCATCGGCAGCGACCTGCCTGGCCGCATCGAACGGGCCAACCTCGATGCCTTCGCCAGCTTCTCGGCGCCGATTGACCGTCACGCCGGCGATACCCGGCCGCAGCTGACCGAACTGGACCTGCGGGAACTGCGGCTGGACTGGGGCGGCCTGCAGATCAGCGGCCGGGGCACCCTGCGCCCCGATGCCGCCGGTCTGGCCGAGGGTGAGATTGCCTTCCGCATTCAGGGCTGGCGCCGGATGATGCCGGTTCTGGTGGCGCTGGGCGCGATCACCGAGGGGCAGGCGCAGGCGCTGGAGCGCGGCCTTGCCGCCCTGATCGCACCGGGCGCCGACCCCGAGGTGCTGGACCTGTCGCTGCGCGCAGGTTCCGGGCACATGTCGCTGGGTCCGCTGCCCCTTGGGCCCGCGCCCCGGCTGCGCTAGCGGCAGTAGGGGCCGCTGCGGTAATCGGCGGTGTCGAAATGCAGATGGTCTTCGTGATAGCCGTCTGATCCGGGGCCCAGAGTGGTGCCGAAGATGCCGCAGGCCGCCTTGTGGGCCTTGCGCATGTCCTTGTTGTAGTCGCCTGCCACGCTCCACCTTGTGCCGTCGGCAAAGGCGAAGCCGGCGATGTCCACCGCCCGGCCGCGTCCGTGTTCGCTGATCTTGGCGCCCTTCTTGTTGTTGCGCGGGCGGCAGATGTAATGCGCGGCAATGTGCAGTTCGACCACCTGCCGGCGCTTGCCGAAGGCCGGGCGCATGCCCTTGTCGATCCATTGGCGCAGGGCGGTGGCGGTATCGCAGTTCACAGTGATCGGCTGGCTCAGCCGGATGCCGTCGATCTCGGTCACCCGCACCGGCGCCTCGACCCCGCAGCCCTTCACCTTTGAGGTGATGGGGGCCAGCTTCTCACCCCGGATCGCCGGATCACCGCAGACCGAGCCGCGTTTCGTGGCCTTCTCGCGCTTGGGCGATTTCTGTTTCGCGTTGGAGCCGGGCTCGGGCAGGGGGGCTGCGGCCGAGGCGGGCAGATAGTTGTCCATCAGATCGGCCGGGCGGGCGCGGGGATGAACCGCCGACACAGGCAGGGGCGGCGCTTCGGGCACCATTGCGGCGGTCACCAGATTGGACGGCCGGGGTCGCGGGCGCGGGATGGCGGCGGGGGCAGGCGCGGTGACGGCGGCTTCGGCGGTCGCAAGTGCGGCCACGGGCGCCGGGCGCGGCATGGGGCGCGGCGAGGTGGCCGGCGCCTCGGCCAGCGCAGGTGCCGCGACCAGCGCCAGCACAAGAGCCAGCCAGAGCCGCCCCGCCACCCGCCTAGTCCTTCGGCGCGGGCTTGGCCGGAAGGGCCGACCGCCCGAAATCAGGCGCCGCCGTATCCTGCCCCGCCTCGATGATGCTGCGACGGATGGCGCGCGTGCGGGTGAAATAATCGTGGAGATGCGGCCCGTCACCCATGCGGATGGCGCGCTGCAGCACGAAAAGCTCTTCGGTGAAGCGGCCGAGAATATCCAGCACCGCGTCCTTGTTGGTCAGGAACACATCGCGCCACATCGTCGGGTCACTGGCCGCGATCCGCGTGAAATCGCGGAAGCCCGAGGCCGAATACTTGATGACCTCGCTGTTCGACACGCGGCGCAGATGGTCGGCCACCCCCACCATCGTATAGGCGATCAGGTGCGGCGTGTGGCTGACCACCGCCAGAACCAGATCGTGATGCGCCGCGTCCATCTCATCGACATTGGCGCCCATGCCTTCCCACAGCGCGCGCAGCCGCGCCGTCGCCTCGGGCGTCGATTGCGCGGTGGGGGTCAGCAAACACCAGCGGTTGACGAAAAGCTCTGCAAAGCCCGAACGCGGACCGGAATGTTCGGTCCCGGCCAGGGGGTGGGCCGGAACGAAGGCCACGCCTTCGGGCAGGTGGGGCCCGACCGCCTCGATCACCGCCTGTTTGACGGAACCGACATCTGTCACGCAGGCGCCGGGCGCCAGATGCGGCCCGATCTCTTCGGCGACCGCCGCCATGGCACCCACAGGCACGCACAGCACCACCAGATCGGCGCCTTGAACCGCCTCGGCCGCCGTATCGAAGACCCGGTCGCACAGCCCGATTTCCAGCGCCACCGCCCGCGTTTCGGCCGACCGCGCATGGCCGGTGATCTCGGCCGCCAGCCCGTTCGCCCGCATCGCATGCGCCATGGACGAGGCAATCAGCCCCAGCCCGATCAGAGCGACGCGGTTGTAAAGCGGCGCGGTCATTTCATGCCCTTGAACTGGCCGATGGCATGGGCGACCCGGCGGCACGACGCCTCATCGCCCACGGTGATGCGCAGGCAGTTCGGCAGCTTGTAGCTGGTCACCCGCCGCACGATCAGGCCCTGCGACTGCAGATAGGTGTCGCAGGCCTCGGCCTCTTCGCTGCTGGCAAAACGCGCCAGGATGAAGTTCGCCATCGAGGTGTCAGAGGGCACGCCAAGCGCCGCCAGCGCCTCGGCCAGCCAGACGCGCATCCGCGCGTTGTCGGCCCGGCAGCGGTTGACATAGTCCTGATCGCGCACCGCCGCCTCGGCGGTTTCCAGTTGCGTGTTCGACAGGTTGAACGGCCCGCGCACCCGGTTCAGCACGTCGATGATCGGCTTCGGCCCATAGCCCCAGCCGATCCTCAGCCCGCCCAGCCCGTAAATCTTCGAGAAGGTCCGCGTCATCACCACATTCGTCCGCGCGCTGACCACCGAGGCGCCGCCGTCGAAGCCCTCGACATATTCGGCATAGGCCCCGTCCAGCACCAGAATGGCCTGCGCCGGCAGCCCATCGGCCAGCCGCTCGATCTCGGCCTGCGAAATCATCGTGCCGGTCGGGTTGTTGGGGTTGGCGATGAAGACCAGCCTGGTCCGGCGGTTGCAGGCACGCAGGATCGCATCGACATCGGTCGTGCGGTCGCGTTCGGCCACCTCAACCGGGGTCGCCCCCACCGCCAGCGCCGAGATGCGGTACATCAGAAACCCGTGTTCGGTGAAGACCACCTCATCCTTCGGCCCGGCATAGGCCTGGCACAGGAAGGTGATGATCTCATCCGAGCCGACGCCGCAGATGATCTGCGCCGGGTCCAGCCCATGCACCTCGCCGATGGCATCCCGCAGTGCCGCATGGTCGGTGGAGGGATAGCGGTGCAGCTGGTGGACCGAACGCGCGAAGGCCTCTTTCGCCTTGTCTGACGGGCCGAACGGGTTTTCGTTCGACGACAGCTTGACCACGTTCGACATGCCCGCGACGGCGGCCTTGCCGCCCTCGTAAAGCGCGATGTCCATGATGCCGGGCTGCGGGCGGATCAGGTCACTCATCGGAATCCTCAACTGCGTGGCCGGGTTTTAGCCGGGGGGGGCGTGGTTTGCCAGCAGCATTTCATTGCGCCCCTGCGGCGGGGCCTTTCATTTGATCAAATTATCCGCCATAAGATGCCAGCCCTGACCGGAGCCCGCGATGCCCGCCGATCTGATTGCCGGAATTGCCCCTGACCGCCTGACGGCCTTTGCCGCGGCCGAGGCCAAGCGCTATGCCGCCGCGCGGCCGAAGGCAAAGAAGGCGCTGGCGGCGGGGGATGCTGTCTTTCTCGACGGCGTGCCGCTGCACTGGATGAAAGACTGGCCGATGCCGCACCTGCCGCTGGTGGCCAAGGCCCATGGCGCGCGGATCGAGGATATCGACGGCCACGCGATAGACGATTTCTGTCTGGGCGATACCGGCAGCATGTTCGGCCATTCGCCGGCGCCCGTGGCCAAGGCCATCCGCCATCAGGCCCGCCGCGGCCTGACCTACATGCTGCCCACCGAAGAGGCGCTGGCAGCGGGGCGGCTTCTGTCCGAACGCTTCGGCGATTTCCGCTGGCAGATCGCCACCACAGCCACCGACGCCAACCGCTTTGCGATCCGCGTCGCGCGTGCGGTCACCGGCCGGCCGAAGATTCTGGTCTTCAACGGCTGCTATCACGGCACTGTCGATGACGCGATGGTCGAGCTTGTGAACGGCACGACCCAGAACCGGCAGGGCCTTCTGGGCCAGTTCGCCGATCTGACGGCGGGTGCGGTTTGCTGTGAATTCAACGATCTGGTGGGGGTCGAGGCAGCGCTGGCCAAGGGCGATGTCGCCGCCATCCTGACCGAGCCGGTGATGACCAACTCGTGCATGGTGCTGCCCGAGGCGGGCTTTCATGACGGGCTGCGCACCCTCTCGCGGCGCTTCGGCGCGCTGCTGATCATTGATGAGACGCACACCATCTCATCTGGTCTGGGCGGCTATACCCGGGTTCATTCGCTGTCGCCCGACATGTTCGTGGTCGGCAAATGCGTGGCGGGCGGCATGCCCACCGCCGTCTGGGGCATGACCGCCGAGGTGGCCGACCGCTACACGCAGGTCAATGCCGGGCGGCCTTCGGGCCATTCGGGCATGGGCACCACGCTGTCGGCCAATCCGATGCAGTTCGCCTGCCTGAAGACCACGCTGGCCGAGGTGATGACCCCCGCCGCCTATGCCCATATGGAGAAACTGGCCGAGCGTCTGTCGGCCGGGCTGCGCCGGGTGATCGACCGGGTCGGCGCCCCCTGGCATGTGGTGCGCGTCGGTGCGCGGGTGGAATTCATCTGCGCCCCCGGCCCGCTGCGGAACGGCACCGAGGCGGGCTTTGCCCATCAGCCGCAGGTCGAACGCGCGGTTCACACCGCGCTTCTGAACCGCGGTTGCCTGATCGCGCCCTTCCACAACATGATGCTGATCAGCCCGTCGACCAAGAAGGCGCAGGTCGATCGCCTGATTGCCGCCTTCGATGCCACCCTGTCCGAACTTTTCGCCTGAGAGCCGCCATGACCGCCGCAACCAGCCCCTCCGGTTCCACCACAGCCGAGGCCGAGGCCTTTCTGGCCGCCCATCCCGAGATTGAGGCCTTCGATATCGTCTTGCACGATTCGAACGGAATAGGCCGGGGAAAGATCATCCGGCGGCATGAGCTTTTGTCGGTTTACAAGAATGGCCGCCATATGCCCATTTCGATCCTCGGGCTGGACATCTGTGGTGAGGATGTTCACGAAACCGGCCTGATCTGGGATCAGGGCGACGGCGACCGCCGGGCATGGCCGGTTCCGGGCAGCCTTGTGCCCTTGGCCGGCACCAACCCGCCGCGCGGTGAACTGTTCCTGACGCTGTACAACCTCGACGGCACGCCAATGACTTCGGACCCCCGGCACGCCCTGCAGCGGCAGGTCGATGCGCTGGCGGCCGAGGGGCTGTATCCGGCGGGCGCGTTCGAGCTTGAGTTCTTCCTGCTGGAGAACGACCGCGGCCCGGATGGCAAGATGGTGCCGGCGCGCGATGTGCTGGACCGGCGCCGCAACTCGAAAACCGATGTCTATTCGGTCGATCAGCTGCACGGCATGCTGCCGCTGTTCAACGATGTCTATGCCGGGGCAAAGGCGGCCGGGATCAAGGCCGAAACCCTGATCTCGGAATTCGCGCCGGGCCAGTATGAATTGACGCTGCACTACCGCGACAATGTCATGCAGGCCGCCGATGACCTGATGCGGCTGAAGCGGCTGGTCCGGATGCACGCGCGGCTGCACGGGGTGACCGCCTGTTTCATGGCCAAGCCGAATGAGGATTACGCCGGCTCGGGCATGCATTTCCATGTCTCGCTGCAGGACGGGCAGGGCCACAACACCTTCATGGAAGAGGTTGAGGGCCAGTGGAACGACCGCATCCGCCACGCCATCGGCGGGCTGCGCGTGACCATGGGCGAATCGATGCTGGTCTTTGCGCCCCATGCCAATTCCTGGCGCCGCTTTGCCAGCCAGAGCTATGCGCCGGTTTCACCGACCTGGGGGGTCAACAACCGTTCCGTCGCGCTGCGCATTCCCGCCGGTGACATCCGCGCGCGGCGGATTGAACATCGTCCGGCCGGGGTGGATGCCAACCCCTATCTGGTGGCGGCGACGGTGCTGGCCGGCATCCGCAAGGGCCTT
>Ga0268299_1001330_pt1 | contig 46142 bp, 40 predicted proteins | sample NOBtaG_FD_193484 | JGI IMG/M metagenome (GOLD analysis project Ga0268299, IMG submission 193484) | Activated sludge microbial communities from bioreactor in Nijmegen, Gelderland, Netherland - NOB reactor | ecosystem: Engineered > Bioreactor > Aerobic > Activated sludge | place: Netherlands... | reverse complement strand
ATCGGCTCAATGTGCTCGCGGGCCGATATCCCCAGCCGGTCCAGCGGAGCTCCGATGGCCTGGACCCGGCGATGCTGGGGTCGCTGGACGCCGGCATTCCGTCGGACCTCCTGCGGCATCGTCCGGACGTCCGGCAGGCCGAACTGGAGCTGACGGCTGCGGGACTCGAGGTGAGGGCCGCGGGGGCGCGCTTCTATCCGGCGCTCAGTGTCTCCGCGGTCGTGGGACTGGAGTCCTTCACCTTCGGTTCGCCGATCTTCGCCAAGGAGAACATGCTCTACGGAGCCGCCGCCAACCTGGTGGGGCCGCTGATTAACCGCAGCGCCATCCGGGCCGCCTTCAAGGGAGCCTCGGCCCGCCAGGTGGCTGCGGTGTACCGCTACCAGCAGACCGTCCTGAAAGCCTACGTCGACGTGGTCAACGAGCTATCCCGGATCCGCAACGTCGGACAGGGCTACGAGCTGAAGTCCAAGCAGGCCGAAGCCCTCGCCGATTCCGTGGCGCTCTCCTCCCTCCTCTTCGATTCGGCGCGCGCGGACTATACGGAAGTCCTCCTCACCCAGCGCGAAGCCCTTGAGGCCCGGATCGAATTGGTTGAGATCCAGCAGAGCCGTCTGATGGCCGCGGTGAATGCGTATAAGGCTCTGGGCGGCGGCGTAGTTGAGGCGAGCAGCACGCCGGCACCGGCCGGGGAAAATGCGCGGCCTCCCGCGTCGTCCGGGCAATAGGTGTGTGCCGATCTTCGGCCGTGCGTTTGGCCGGGAGCGGCGCGATCACGGTTCCGACGGGGACGGTGTCCGGCGGGGGGACCCGCTGCGTCGCCATGGGGGCGGAGCCGCCAATGCCACGGCCGCGGTCACCGCGAATAAAGCGCTCAGGCTGAGAATCTGGAACGGAAGGTCGAAACGGGCATGCAGCAGCATGCCGCCGAGAGACAGGAAGACAAAGGGGGAGAACCATCGAGAAATCCCCAGCCAGGGCCCACGGAGCCACGCGCAGAGCCAAAGAACGGACAGCAGGGCGAGCAGGATCAATCCGGCGGAACCGTACGACAGGTGCGCCTCCAGCCAGTCATTGTGTACAAACGCCTCCCACAAGCGTTTCTCGGGATCGGTATAGAGGTCACTCAGGCGTCGGAACGAGTCGGCGCCGCCGCCCCACGGCTCGAAATCCGCCGCCATGCGCCGGGCTTGCGCGTAGATGTCCTTGCGGCCGGACAGCGTGTCGTCCGGACGCTCAAAGCGGGCCCAGAGACGGCTCCAACCGCCGGCGGCGGCGATCCCGAGTGCGACGACCACCCCTGCGAGCACGCCATACCGCACTTGCCGCGGGATCTGGCGTCCCCCGAAGGCGAGCACCCCCAGCACGCCGGCCAGTTGCGCCAGGCAGACCAGCGCTCCCCCCCGGGAACTGCTCACAAACGGGCAGGCGATCATCAGCGCGACAAAAAACGGCAGAAGGTCCAGCGGCGAAGTGCCAAAGCGCGGACGGACCTCCGCACTTCTCAGAATCCGCTGCTGCTGGCACCACCAGAATCCCAGTGTCAGCGGCCAGATCAGGTTGAAGTACTGGGCCCCATTACTCTGGTAGGGATAGGGGCCAAAGCTCGACAGGCCGCTGATGCCTCCAGTCGGCATGATGCGCGGGACGAGAAACAACAGCCGGTCGGTTCTGCTCAGCCGCTGGGCGATGCTGATCATGGCCAGAATGGCGCTGCTCACGCTCAGCACCCATAGCAAGCGAACCAGCCAGGCTGGCCAGGACTGCCAGTCCCGGCCCGATCCGGTCCGAGGGGCGTCCCTGGAGGCGTCCGCCAGACGCCAGGTCGCCAGGAAGATCCCCGCCACCGCCAGGTGCTTCGCCAAGGCCATCCAGGTCCTGGGCCCGTCGTAGCTGTGTGGAAGCCAGCGGACGCAGTCGCGGTAGGCCAGGAACACGCCGCCGTCCGCCAGTTCCGCCGTGGCCCGTGAGTTTGCCGCGCTGATGGCTACATAAAGGAGGAATCCGATCCAGCCGATCCCAAACGCCAGGAGAAACGGACGTCGAGGCGTGTGCCCGGAGGCCCCGGCAGGGCGGGCCGCGACCGCCAGGAGCCCGAGCAATAGGCCCAGCACCGTCAGCCCCCGCTCGCTCCAGGGCGCCGTGGCCCCCAGCGCCCACGGTGCGAAGACGATCGTGAGCAGGAGCAATGGCTCCAGCGCCGCGTGGCAACGTTCCTGCAATCTCATGATGTCAGTTCTCCTCCGCTTTCGCAGGCGGAACGACCGATGGCCGGCCCTTCCGGCCAGTCAGGTCTCCGGCGGTGCGGTGAAAAAATCCTCCAACGGAATCCCTCCCGTACCGAGCACCAAGGCACGGCTTCCGGGGTCTTTCCTGCAGAACGCCTCCGGCCCGGAAACTCTTCCCGGCCTGCCGGACTTGACTTCCAGCGCAATCGGCGCGGAAGCACCCGCAATGACGTCGTCCACTTCCTCGTTGCCATTCCGCCAATAGTGCACCTGATATCGCAAGCGCAGGAGATGGTTGAGCCGATGCGCCTCCACCACGTTCTCCACCCATCGCCCGCACCAGGCTCCGCGGCGCAGGACAGCTTCCCGGAACAGCGCGGAAACCGCAGTGACCCGGGCGTGGTTCCACGCCACCAGCTTCGGGATGCTGGCATTTCTCACGGCACTGCCGCACCAGGACGGCAGGCCGAAGAGATGCCGCAGCCAACGCGGGTTTGGCGACTGTCTGGAGTTGCAGCAGCTCCCGCGATAGCCCCGTTTCGATCAGGGATTCCAGGAGGTAACGCTTCCATGAGAAAAGGTCAGAAACGAAAGAGGCGGCGCCCGTATACCCGCCGAAAAACAGCCAGGTTTCCAGATCCCCGCCAAAGGCCTCCCGACACTCCGCCAGACTCCAATGCATGCAGGGATACAGAAACAAACGCCCGGCCAGACTTTCGGACAGCCCTTTCTGCAACGGCCATGCGGAGGATCCCAACAGCAGCCGCCGCACCCCGCCTCCGACGCGGTGTTCCTGATTCCAGAGGCGCTTCACCTCGTCCAGCACGAGTAGGACCGGTCCGTCCCCTGGCCTGGACCGGGCCAGCCGCCATTGGGTTTCGATCCATTCTGAACCAGGATGCAACGGCGCGTCGGCAGCAGCGAAAACGTGCGGCATGCCGGCACGCCGCACGATCTCCAGCGCGGCCGTGGTCTTTCCCACCTGTCGCGGTTCGACAACGACAACGATCTGCAACAACGGCGGCTCCAGCACCTCCTCCACGATCAGGCGGCGGTAGGGCATGGCCTGAATTGCCTGGGACAGACCCCTTATTGCAATCGAATACTCTACCGCTGAGCAAAAATAGACGATCGCCGGTGGGAGGCCTGTAAGGCGCTCTCAGTGCCGGTCTTTTGACCCCGCCTTCTTGGAACGGGCTCCATTCTTTTCAGGCGCTCCGTAAACTCCGGAAGAGGTGTAGCCGTCCTTGCTGTAGTAATAGTAGTAGTAGCCACTGCCGCCCCGTTTGGGCAGTTGGTTCAGCACCAAGCCGGCGATCCGCGATCCCGCGCGATGGATCTCGGTGATTGCCCGCTGGATGACACGCTCCGCGGTCCGGCCCGAGCGTACGACCATCAGGACCACCTGCGCATGGGGAAGCAGGCTGATCGTGTCCGCGACCGAATTGACCGGGGCGGTATCCACAACCACGATGTCGAATCGGGCGGTCAGCTCTTTGAAGAACTCACGCATGTGCGCGCCGGCAAGCTGCTCGGCGGGATTGGGGATGCGCGGGCCGGCCACGATTACGGACAGGTTGGGGACACGGGTGGCTTGGAGGATTTCCGGGAGGGACTGCTGTCCGAGAAGGAAGGAACTGACGCCCGGAGTCTCCTCGTCCAATCCCAACCTATGACCCACAGTGGGACGCCGCAGATCGAGATCGACGAGAACCACCGATTGTCCCAATTGCGCCAGCGCCGCGGCATAGTTGAGAGCGCAAAAGCTCTTCCCCTCCTTGGGCAATGCGCTGGTGAGCATGCGCACCCGGATGTCTTCCGGCCTTCCGATCATCGCAGTGCTGGCCCGGAGCGAACGGAAACCCTCGGCGGTCAATCCATGGGCTTCGTCCACCATCACCAGGCGGGGCTTGTCCCGCTCCGCCGAATTGGGATCCACACTGATCGCTCCCAAGACGGGCAATTGGAGCCGCTCCTCCGCCTCGTCCACCGTCCGCAGGCTGGCGTCGGACTTCTCCAGAAAAAAGATCATGCCGACGGCCAACGCCAGGCCCATGAGCGCCCCTGTACCGACGAAGCGCATGCGGGGCGGACCGGCGGGCATCACCGGTTCCACGGCGGTTTCCGAGATGGTGACGGGGACGTTGTCCACCTGTTTGGTGATCTCCAGTTCCTTGATGCGTTTCAACACCGATTGCTGCAGGGCCGTATCGGCGGCCACCTCCCGATCCAGCACCGAGTATTCGGCGTTCAGACGGTTCAGATCCTGCAACCGGTTCTCCAGCTTCTCCAATTCCTGATTCAGCGTCTTCTCACTCAACTGCAGGACGGGAAAATTTCGCTCCATGGCGAGAATGGCCGCCGCGATCTCCTTTTCCAGGGATCGCTCCAGACTGGCCAGATGCTGCCGGGCCGAGAGAAACCTCGGATGCTGGGCCCGGTATCGGTTGGTGTATCCGTCCAGGAGGATCTGTTGTTGGACGATCTGCTGGTTCACGGTCGCCACGGCGGGCGTGTTGGCAATGAAGGGAATCCCCAGCAACTCCGACGTCTTGCCAGCGGCTTCGGCGACGAAGTTGCGGTTGGCCGCCTGGGCCTCCAGTTGGTCCCGAATCGTCACCAAGTCGGCCTTGATCTTGGAACTCCTTTGCTCAAGCGACTCGCGTTCCGTTTCGATGGAGGAAACGTGATTCTTTTCTCGGAAGGCCATCAACTTTCCTTCGGAAGCCTGCAGCTTGGCCTCCAACCGCTTGAGTTCCTCGATCAACAGATCGCTGCCCGACTCGGTGGAGCGAAAAGCCCCTTCACTGCGATCCGCAATGTAAGCCTGTGCCACACCGTTGGCCAGCAGGGCGCTCAGGGAAGCGTTGGTGGATCGGACCGTGATGTCCACCAGCAGCGTGTTCGGCCGCAACTGCGCCTTCACCATATTGTGCAGCCGGCCTACGGCCTGATCTTCGGTCGGATTCTTCATCAGCGGCGACACAAACCGGGAATCCAGCGTCAGGCGATTGCTGCTCACCACCCGGCGAAGCACGGTCGAACGGGTAACGCTCTGGACGATGGTATTGAGCATCGCCCCTTCGTCCTGGCGCTCCTGGACCACCCCCTCGATCGCCAGAACCCGCGAGGGCTGCTTGGCAATGTACAGCGTGCTGCGGGAAGAGTATTCGTCCGGGAGGCGGTAGGCCCAAAGGCCGGCGGCCACGCCGCCGGCGAGCGCCAGCAGCACGATAAGCCAGATCCGGCGCAGAAAGGGTTGGAGGATCTTGGGAAGATCCATCCGCTCCGCGCTGGAACGCGAATATTCCGGGTAGGAGAGGCTTTCTGGACCGGATTCTGAAAACGGATCCGGAGATGCGGGGGAAGGGGGCACGAGGTCAGAAGAAGCTGAGACCGACGCTGATGGTGTCATTGTCCATGACCACCGGAACCACCTCAACCGCTTCGCGAGCCAACGTCCTACCGTTCAATCGGATGATCTCCTCCCCCTTTTCGGTCACCCGCCGGATCCGAATCTTGCTGGAATCGGCGAGCCTCGTGTAGCCGCCCGCCATGGCAATCGCCTGAAGTAAGTTCACTTTTTCGCGAGCTGGGATCTCGAAGACGCCCGGCCGGGTCACTTCTCCGATGACCGAGAACCGCCGGGGAGCCAATTGTTTGACCGTCAGGAGCACCTGGGGATTGACGAGATAGTCGGCGTCGTATCGCTGGGCGATGAGGCGTTGGGCCGCATCCAGCGTCAGTCCCAGCACGGCGACACGCCCGATCAGCGCCAGCGAAATGCCTCCTTCATGGTCCACCTGCACCACGGCGTTGAGGTCGTCTTCCTGATAAACCTTGATCTCCAGGGAGTCCCCCACCCGAAGGCGATAGCCGCTCAAATCGCCCGCCACAGCGGAGAAAGGCTCAGATCCGCGAACAAGTTCCGCGGTCTGGCCTGCCGCCGAAGAGGCCTGGGCGGTGACCGGAGCCGATGCCAAGCCGCCGCGAGCAGCACCAGAAGCGTCAGAAGGGGTCGAGGGGACAAGCTCCTGAGCCCCGAGTGAAACGCCAGGGATGCCGATGCTCCCCGCCAGCAGGAGCAGCAGGACCAACGCTTTCGTGCACAGGATGCGAGTCATGCTTGGGATCCATCCTGTGTGGGTGCCGAGAGCCATGGGAATCGGAGAGTAAGGGAAGTCATCCGCCGAGCGCAACAGTCTTGGAGCCCAATCTGCGGCCCTGCGGCCCTCCCCTTCTTCATCTGGGGGCTTGCCAGCGAGGGCTTGCCCGGTAACGTCCGCGTTCCCTTCCGCCGGACTCGCCGGCGGATCGGCATTTCTTCAGGCTTATGGCAGTCAACGCGAACGAACTCCGCAAAGGGCAGGCGATTCTCTACAACAATGACGTGTGCGTGGTGCTCGAAGTCACTCACCGCACCCCGGGCAATCTGCGGGCCTTCGTCCAGGCCATCCTCCGCAGCATCCGCTCGGGCCGCTCCATGGACGTCCGGTTCACCTCCTACGAGAAGATCGAGACCGTGGCGCTGAACTCGCGGAAGATGGATTTCAGCTACAAGTCGGGCGAGGACTACGTGTTTTCCGATCCCGACACCTTCGAGGAAGTCACCCTCGCCAAGGAACTGGTGGGCGACGCCATGGACTTTCTGGTCGAGAACGGCTCGGTGACGGTGACCTTTATCGAGGATAAGGCGGTTCAGGTCGAGCTGCCCCCAAGCGTCATCCTGAAAGTCACCAAGGTGGAGGGCGGGGTGCGCGGGGATTCCGCCAACAACGTCCAGCAAAACATCGAACTGGAGACCGGGGTCAGCTTGCAGGCCCCCCTGTTCATCAAGGAGGGGGAGAAGATCAAGGTGGACACCCGCACGCGGAAATACATGGAGCGGGCGTGACGAAAGTGCGATTGCCGAGGGCGGATGACGCCGTTGCCCGGCCAACGACCGGCTCGGTTCAGTACTCGTAGTTCAGGATCAACGCGATGGTCGAACCCAGGGTGTTCTGCGAATAGATCGGATCGCTCGCATTGGGCCCGTAGGTCCGCAGAAAATCCGGATTCAGGAGGTTTCGGCAGCTTAGCCGGAGCTTCCAGTGGTCGGAAAGCCGCTGGGTCACCACAAAATTCAACTGGGTGGGCGGATACTCGTAGATGTCCGGACCCGCGCGATCCACCAGGAAGATGAAGGGGCCGGCCGCGCCGAGCGATACGGTCGCGGTGGTGCCCGTCTGCGGGTGGTCCCAACTGAGATCGAAGTTCACGATCCAGGGGGACTGGTCGTAGAGCGGACGGGTCGGGGAGGTGTCCGGAAACAGCACCTGCTTGTTGGCCAACTCCGTCGCCGTCCATTCCACCACCGACTTAATGTAGGCGAAATTGAATCCGACGGAGAACTCGTCGAGCGCCTCATCCAGCATGTCGAGCTTGGTGTTGGCCTCCAGCTCCACGCCGTAAAGATTGGCCTCCTTGCGGTTCTCAAAGGTCACCACGCCGCCGCCGAAGGTCACGGCCACCTTCTCAATCGGATTCTGCAGGTGCTTGTAGAAGCCGCTGACCGAAAACACCGTTCCCGGCCGGGGGAAGTACTCCCACCGCACGTCGTAGTTGTTGATGTCGGTCATCACGAGGTGCGGGTTCCCCTCGATGATCTCATTGCCGTAAGGATCGTAGGACCGGTAGGGGGCAATCTCGCGGAAGGTCGGACGGGCCACCGTCTGGCTGAAGGCGGCTCGGAGGTTCATGTTGGTGACGATCTGGTACACCCCGCTCACCGACGGCATGACGTCGAGCTGGTTGATCAGCGCGTTGGTGATCCGGCTGGGCGTGCCGCCGACGACCGACAGGTAGGTGCTCTCCAGACGGGCTCCGGTGATCAGCTTGAACCGTTCGGTCAGCGGCAGCTCGGTCATCGCATAGCCCGCCGGAATCTGCTGCTGGCCGTCATAGAAGCTGGTGCCGACGGACGGGAAAAACTCCCGCTGGAAGGTGTAGTTGATGCCATTGCTGTTGGTCCTCGTGGTATAGACCAGGCTGGAAGGCGGCAGATAATTGTTGGGCGTGCCCACGATGTCGGAACCCGACCAGCCCGAGAGGAACTGGGGTCCGCCGTCATAGACGAACGTCTGCTCGGTGAACTGGCGCTCCGCACCGACAAATCCACCGCCGAACTTCACAAAACCCTCCTCATCCGCCCAGTTCTTGATGGGGATCTTGTTGTTCAGCGACGCCCAGATGCTGTCTTCATTGATGTAACGGAAAAAGCGGGTCGGATAGATCGGTTCCGGAAGCGCGTTGCTGAAGATCGCGCCCGTGCCGTCGGGCCAGTGGGCGTAGTTGAACATCCGAAGGTCCGGCTCGTCCTGCGATGTGTTGGCCAGGGAGATCAGCCAGTCGGTCTCCATTTCATGCAGGCGTTCGAATCGGTCGGTGCCCTGGATCTGAAAGGCGTGGATCTGCCGCTGGGTCCACTGGAGCAGATTAGAATCCACGACCCGCTCCACATCCTCCACCTTCCCCTGCTGCTGGCGCGTCAGGTCCTCGCCGCTCTGATTCCAATAAAAGGTGAAGCTCAGCGTATGTTCCTCGGGCACGATCTCATAGGCCACATTCACCACGCTGGCCCACAGCACCTCCATAAGGCTCCGTGTGTCCGAGTATTCCCGCAGCGGTACCACGCCATCCGCGGTGTAGCGGTAGCGGTTCTGAATGCCGTCGTCGTAAAAGAACCAGCGGCGGCGATAGACCCCGCTGACGAAGTAACCGAAGTCGTGTCCGTTGAGATCCAGGGTGTCCCCCACCGAGAACGCGCCGCCGTAGTTCGGCGGCGGCGTCTCCGGAGTTCCGCCAAAGACGTTGTCGTTGAAGGACTGCAGCGCCGACTGGACCTTGTTGGCCTGCTTCGCCCGCTCCTGGGCGACCACCGGCGTCTCCCCGCGCTGGGCATTGCTCGGCGGCTGAAGGCTGGAGCCAGTTTGCCCCTGCAATTGCGGCGGCAGGGCCCGGTTCTTTGTCCCGAATCCGGCCCAGTCATTGGGGCTGCCCGGATAGGAAAGGAATCCCGAGTTCAGCGTGGATTGGGTGTTGTACTCCAGTCCGACCTCAAAATTCAGGATGAACTTGTCCGGAAAGGACCGGGTCTTGAGGTTGGCGAGACCCCCCGCAAATCCGCCAGGGAGGTCCGGGGTGAAGGTCTTGCTGACCGACACTTCCTGGATCATGGCGGCCGGAATGATGTCCAGTGGTGCGCCCACCCGATACGGATCCGCCGTGGGAATCTGCGCGCCATTGAGCTCGGTGATGTTGTAGCGGTCGCTGAGACCGCGGATCACCGCGAACTTTCCCTCCACCACCGTGGTGCCCGGCAGCTTGGTGATGATCTGCGCCGCGTCGGTCACGCCGAGCCGTCGGAATTGCTCGGAACTGATCGCGTCCAGAAACGAGGTGGACGCCTGGCGCTGCTCCAGGACTTCAATGGTCTGCTCCTGGAACTGCTCCGCGGTGACCTCGTACTCCTCCAGCTCGTAGAATTCCGGACGCAGTGCTCCGTCCAAATTGCTCGCCAACCCGGGCGCCACCCGCACGCCGCTCACCGTGGTGGAGGCAAACCCGGGCTTGCTGAAACGGACCGCGTGGTCCCCCGCGGGCACCCCTTCCAGGCGATAGCGCCCGGAGGCGTCGCTGGTGGCCGCGAGGATGGTGCCGCGGACAGTGACGATGACTCCGGAAAGCGGACGCCCGTCCCAGGAGTTGACGATCAGCCCGGAAAGACTCCCGGCATCCTGGGCTCGCGCGGAGAGCATCCCGGCGGCTGCGGCCAGCATCCACAGGGCGCACAGGATCCGTGAGAAGGCGGCCTGCCGCGCGGCGGGGCCATGCCCTGCCCGGCTTCGAGGGAGAAAGTCGGAATCCACGGGGAACTGGGGATTGGGCGCCGTGTCAGGAGCGGCGTCCGGCGTTGCGGGCTACCTGCTCCACCCGCTCCAGGTACCGCTGCACGTTATCCCTCGGCTTCACCTTCTGGGCCTTCCGGAGGAGTTCGATGGCCGAATCATACTTCCGCGCGCCGACCAACAATTGCGCCTGCTTCACCAGGGCATCCGCCTCGTATCCGGAAATCTTGCCGGCCGTCTCATACCGGAACTGCGCCTTCTCCGGCTCTCCGTTCTTGGAGTAGTAGTCGCCGGCCAGCAGCAGCGCCTCGGCGTCGAGCGGATTCCGCTGCGCGACCTCCTCCAGCACCTGGATTGCGCGGGCGCCGTCCCCGGCTCCCATGGCCACTTTGGCCGACAGCTTGAGCCACTTAAGTTCGTCCGCACCGGACAGGTTGGCGCCGGCGGCGGCCTGGATCTTCTCCAGCAGGCTGGAGGCCTCCTTCCAGGCACCGCGCGACGCCAGGATGTCGGCGGCCCGCAGCGCCCTGCCGAGATTCTCGCCGGGCCCCTGCTCCACCCCCTCGACATAGGCCGCCAGGGCCAGGTCCCGGGCGTCCTGATTCAAATACAAGTCCCCCAGCAGCAGAAGCTGCGGCGGCTTGGCCAGGCCCAGGCGGCGCAGCATCTCCAGCGACACGGCCGCCTTGTCCGGCTGGCCTTTCTGCACATACACGTTGGCCTGAAGCGTCCAGAGGTTGTCCTTGTCCGGCTGGACCTGGATCAATTCATCGAGCAGGGCCAGGGCATGATCGAAGTTGCCGAGGGCGATGGCGCTCTTGATCAGGCCCAGCTTGAAGTCGGTGTTGTCCGGCTCGAAAAGCAGCGCCTGCTGGTAGGCGCCCTGGGCGGCGGCGTGGCGGCCCAGGTTCGAGTAACAGTAGCCGAGGAACCCGAAGAGCTTGCCGTCGGCCCCGCCCAGCGAGGCAGTCCGGGTCAGCGGACGGATTGCCTGTTCGAACTGACCGGCGCGCAGATAGGCGAAGCCGAGATTCTTCTGGGCGCGCAGGAAATCCGGAAACTTCTCCAGAGCGATCTCGAAAGATTTGATGGCGTTGGTCAGGTCGTCGTTTTGGAAATGGACATTGCCCAGCACGAAGTCGAACTGGGCCGTGACGCCTGGTTTGGCCCGGCCCTGCAGCAACTGGATCGCCTCCTTGGGGTCCCCGCGGAGCGCCGGCACGACCTTGTCGCGGTAGAACGCCTGCTCCTCGGGCGTCATGCGCGGCTCCACGTCTGGCTTCAGGCCGTAGCTGCCCAGCAATCGCTTTTGGAACTCGGGATCATTCCATGCGGCGGCCAGGGGATCGCCCTCCGGCGCGGGCGCGAAGGGTCGTGGAGGCGGAGCAGACACCGTCGCGCCGCCCGCAGCGGCCAAGGGACCGGCGAGGAGAAGCGCCAGCAAAGCAAGGGGAGGAAGACGCATCATTCGAAATCGGAAACGGGGTAAAGAAGTCGGCGCAAGAGACGCTCGCGATTCAACTGGCGGGCGGACGGAACCGGAAGGTCTGCAGCAGGTAGGCGCGAACCGCCTGCCCGTCCTTCATGCCGGGCCGGAACCGCCACTTTCGGATGGCGTCCAGGGCCGGTTTCTCAAAATCCGGGTGGGACGATTTTTCAATGCGCGCCTCCTCGACGCGGCCGGATTCATCCACGACCAGCGCCAGGGTGACCGAACCTTCCACCTTGGCCTTTCGCATTTCGTTGGGATAGGCGGGATCCGTGCGGGCGACGGCCTGCGGACGCTCCTCCAATTCGGCGGCGCTGAAGGTTTCCGCGACCGCCTCGCCCTGGTCCGCGGGTCCGCCCTGGCCGGCGGCCATGAAACCGGGGAGAAATCCGCCGCCGCCCACGGCCACATCCAAGTCCGCCATCAGCGGCACCTGTTGCGGTGCGTCGTCCATGGCGGGCGGGGGCGGGACCTCCTCCGGGGCTTCCTCCGGCGGCTGGATCGGCGGCGGCTCGTCTTCCACCGGCGGCGGCAAATCCGTGGTGGTGGCCTTGCGCAGTTCCAGGTGCCGTTCCGGACGTGCCACCACATGGGTGAAGGGAAGCACCATGAAGATCGCGGCGGTGCCCGCGAGAGCGCACACACCGGAGATCCACAGCCCGGCCTGCGAACTGGAGCTTTGATAGACCTTTCGCATGGGAGGGAACGCCGGCCGGTTTAGCCCTTGCCGGTGGCGAGGCTGACGTCCTTGGCGCCACCCAGCTTGGCTTCGTCAATCACCCGGATCAGCACGCCGGACCGGGAGTTCTCATCGCCCTGGATCACGACCGGCAGCGGCTCCTTGGCGCACAACCGCTTCACGGTCGGACGCACGCCCCCCAGGCCAATCTCCTTGCCGCCATAGGCCACCTTGCCGTCGCTGGTCACCGCGAAAATGATGCTGTTCTTCTCCAGCAGCTTGGCGCTGGCCGCCTGCGGCTTGTCCACCTGCACCCCCGGTTCCTCCACGAAGCTGGTGGTCGAGATGAAGAAGATCAGCAGGAACATGATGACATCAATGAGCGGAATCAGGTTCAGCTCGATGGGCTCCTCGGCCTCGGCCACATTGCGGCGGAATCTCATGCGGGAAGTTGTTGGGGGCCGGCTGACGGGGATGGCGAGGGATCCGGCGGGGACGCCGGCGTAGGCGGGCGCGGGCCGCCCGGACGGACGAACACGCGGGTCATGCCGTGGAATTGCGGACGGAAATGCCGGAGCGTGATGCACTCCAGGCGGGCCAGGAAGGCCACCAGTTCATTGCGGAGCCGCTTGGCGACGTAGGCGACCACCAGCCCCGGGATGGCCACCATCATTCCGGTCTGGGTCGCCACCAACGCCTCGCTGATGCCCTTGGAGACGATCTCGGACGCCGAACCGCCCCCGACACCGATCGCCTTGAAGGTCAGCAGCATTCCCAAAACGGTGCCCAGGAGTCCGAACAACGGCGCCCCGACCACCAGCACATTGAGGAAGGTGATGCGGCGGTCCACGTCGCTGATCATCGAGGTCTCGACCTCGCGAAACCGCCCTTCGATATCGGGAATGCTGTTCACCTCGTCCTGCGTGTACCGGATCAGCTCCCGCAGCTTCGCGGGCGCCTTTGCCGGCGTGGCCACCCATTGACGGACGTCCGGATCCGAAGCGCCGGTCAGTCCGCGGTAGCGCAGCTTGTAGAGCAGGTAGGCGGCGTTGCCGTAGATGACCAGCCCGAGCAGGGCCAGCGCCGGCATCACCCAGCCGCCGGTGGACCAGGCATGCACCATCTGCTGGAAGGTCGTGTTCATGGAGGCGGAGGAGGGAGACGAAGCTCAGCCAAAGGGAAGCCGTTCGACCTCGGGCAGGCCGTTGATGAAGCCCACGGAAGTTTGCTCCATGCTGCCGACAATCGCCTTGGCCTTCCGGGTCAGGAAGGCGTGCAGGAGCAGCGAGGGAATCGCCACGATCATGCCCGACGCCGTGGCGATCAGGGCCTCCGAGATTCCCGAGGCCAGCACGCGGGGATCGCCGCTGCCGAAACTCGAGATCAATTTGAACAGCGCGATCATGCCCATGACCGTGCCGAGGAGGCCGAGCAGCGGTCCGGTGGTGGCCGTGAGCGCCAGGAAGGGCAGGCCGCGCTCCAGCCAGGTGCGGGCCGCCAGGATGCGCTCGTAGAGCACCTCCTCGAGGTACTCCTTCTTCTCGTCGGAATGTTCGACCGCGGTGGCCAGCAATCCGCCGACCGGGCCGGGAATGCCCTGGGCATGGGCGATGGCCTTGGGCTTCTCGCCGTCGTTCACGTGGGCGAGGACCTTTTGGAGATCGGACTCCGTGGCCAGGCGGACGCGCGACAATTGGAGCCACTTGAAGATCGCGGTGAGCAGCGAGGCGGTGCCCAGCAAAATGAGCGGCGCCATCACCCAGCCGCCATGCTGGATGGTCTCCCAGAAGCTCTGCTTCATCGCCGTCAGCTTGAAGGCATTGCCCAGCGTGGGATCGAGCGCGAGCCGCCCCTTGCCGGTGGTCACCAGTTCCCGGCTGGCGGCCTCCACCTCGGGACTGACCGCCACGACCGTGGGATCCGACTTGTTCAACTCCTGCTGCAGCAGGCCCGCGCTGGTTCCGGCGGTGTCGGCAAACATGGCGACCGGACCGATGAGAGCGATCCGGCCCTGCTGGACGCGTCCCTGTCGGTCCAGGGCCCGTCCCTCGATGATCTCGCCCCCCAGCGTCCGGTGCCCGCGTTCAATCGCGGTTTTCAGGATCGCGAAGCGCCGGTTGAACCGCTCCGCAGGCGTCAGATCCGGCGCCACACCCGCCTGGTCCACATCCTGGAATACCGGAAGGTATTTCGGCTCTTCGGCGAAGTGCAGGCGGGAGCGGAACGCCCGGGTATATTCGGCGAGTAGCGAATCCACGAACCCCACCTCGTCCGCGCGCCGCCTGGCTTCGGCCTTCAGGGCGTTGAGCTCCACCAACTGATTTTCCTGGAAGCGCTGCGCCTTCCCCAGTTCCACGCGCTGGTCGGCCAGCCGCTGCTCCAACTCGCTCAACTCGCGGGCCATCGGCAGGCGTTCCGTCTCGACCTGCTGCCGGACCGCCGCCAGATCGGCGAGGGCCTTCTGGAGATCGTCGGACGCCGCGGACGCGACGGTCGAAAGGTCCTGGGCAGGCGCGATCCCCGGCGCCAGAAGCAGCGCGGCAAGGCATCCGGAAACACGGCGGAAACGAAGGAAACGCAGCATTCGTCAATGAGGAAAACGTGATGAGAAATCGCAGGTGGCTCGCGCGGTCGGGTTGTGCTCAGCGAATGGCCACCGGAAGCGGGACGAAGCGGGCAGTGCGTTCGTTCCGGTAGATGCGAATGACCTCCCGGACCGCGGACGCGAGGGCCGGATCCACCGTCCAGATCCACCCCTGGTCCCCCGCCTGTCCGAATCCGGCGAAATCGCCCGACTCGTTCACGAAATAGGCGGCGCCGAGCCCGGCGTACACCGTCTCGACCGAGACCTCTTCGCCCTGGGTGTTCTTCCGCTTCTCCGTAAACACGGTCACGGCGTTGTTGAACTTGTCCACCTCGTTGAGCAGGGACACCACGGTCTGCACCCGCTCCGCCACCCCGGCTTTGGTATTCGCGGGGTCGGCAGGCAGGCGGTTCAGCAAGGGCTGGGCGCCGGCCAGCACGGGCTCGGGCAACAGCACGATCAATTGGCGCAATTCGGTCTCCAGCGCGGCGACCTGACTTCTCGCGGCCTCCAGTGCCTCGTTGGACCGCTTCAGGTCGGCGTCCAGCTTGAGCCGTTCGGCGTCGGCGACGCTGCTGTTCGTATCCTGCTTCGCCATTTCCTCCTGGACGGCCTTCAGTTCGCGCTCAAAGAGGGCTTTCGACTGCTGCAGCATCTCCTGGTCGGCCTCCCAATCGGTCCGGGTCTTGGAGATCAACTGCTGGGTCTGCACCCATTGCGCGATGCGATCCCGGGCGGCGTTCAGCGGGTTCTCCGCCGCCACGGCGAGTCCCGGGCCGGCCCACAAGGCCAGGACCAAGGCGCCTCCCAAAGATACCCGATTCATGGGACGCACGCTCTGGACCGGAGGTTTCGCCGGCATGGCAGCATTGTGACGATTCCGTGACGACACCCAGATACTGGTCTCCCTCGGTCCTCTGGAACCGCCAAGGTTGGAAGACCGAATTGGCCCCGCTGGTGGGTGCGGAGCCCTTCGCCTGAGAGCCGGGTTGTTCTCCGGACTCCTTTGGCAGCTTGGGCTTCATGGTCAGAAGGCAACACTTCCGTCATGCCTTCTGCGGCTCGAAGGCCCCTTCACCCGTTCCTCATCGGCTAACACCGCTCCTTCTGTGAGTTCTGATGCTCAAGGTAGGCCCTCCTGAACCGCTGCCGCCCACAAAACGGCCTTGACACTGCAATGGTAGGGAAGAGAGCCTTTGACGAGTTCGAGGGTGAACGGCCCTCGCAACAACAGCCGGATGGTGAATCATGACGAAGACGCATGCCCTTCAAAGGCTGAGGCCAGCGGGGCGATGCAGCCATGCCATGTTCGACTTCTGCCTGTTGGGAGTGGCGGGCGACCAAGCTGCCGCTTCAGCTTCCGCCGCCTAGGCGTCCGTGCCCATGGTGGAAGTTGCCCGAGCCGACGACGGCGGTGTCAGCAGTCCTCTCCAATCGCCATCGGATTTCGTTCAGCGTCTGCTCCAATGATCCATTTTCTATTCAAGAATTCCAGGCCCCCGGTCCGGGCCAGGCCGTGGAGCCTGGTGGGGATTCCCCCCCGGGCGATGCCTGGAGTTCTTGAATTTCACCCGTTCACTAGTTCACCCACCCTCAGCACCAAGTTATGAGCGTCGCCCTGCAACAACTCCCGGTTGACATCTACGCCGACGGCGCCGACAAGGCCGGCATCTTCGACCTTTACTCCCGTCCCTATATCAAGGGACTGACCACCAACCCGACCCTCATGCGCAAGGCCGGGATCTCGAACTACGAAGCGTTCGCCCGCGAGATCCTGCAAGTGGTCACCGAAAAGCCGATCTCGCTGGAGGTATTTTCCGACGATCACGCGGAGATGCGTACACAGGCCGCCAAGATCAATTCGTGGGGCAAAAACGTGTACGTCAAGATTCCCATCACCAATTCAGCCGGAGTGTCCTCCTGCCCGCTGATTCAGGAATTGGGGCGCGAAGGGGTCAAATTGAACGTGACCGCCATCCTAACCGCGTCCCAGGTGCATGGAGTGGCCTGCGCCCTCAATCCGCAGGTTCCCTCGGTGGTGTCGGTCTTTGCCGGACGCATCGCCGACACCGGCGTGGATCCCTGCCCGTTGCTGCGGGCCTCCAAGGTCCTCCTGGAGGGGCAACCCAAGTCCGAACTCCTGTGGGCCAGCGTGCGCGAGGTGTTCAACATCATCCAGGCAGCCGAATGTGGTTGTAAGATTGTCACCGTTCCCCACGATATTCTGGGAAAGGCGGCCAAGATGCTGGGCCAGGATCTCACAGAACTTTCCCTCGACACGGTACGCATGTTCGCCAAGGACGCCGCCGCTGCCGGTTATACCATCTGAACCCTGCCTGAGCCTTCGCCGCACTTAACGCATCTTTCTGTTTGATGGCATAAGAATTCATGAATCCTAGCATCCCGTCCACCAAGACTCCCGGCAAGATCCGTTGCGGCATTCTGGGTTATGGTTACATGGGGACCATCCGGCACAAGCATCTCGTGGAGGACCCTCGCTATGAGTTGCGCACCGTCTCCCACACCGCGCCGGTCACGCTGACGGATGGGATTGAACTGAGGACCTCCTGGGAGTCGGTGGTGGACGATCCCCAACTCGACGCCGTCTTTGTCTGCCTGCCCAATTACATGGCGAAGGACGCCATCGTCCGGGCCTTCGAGCGCGGCAAGCATGTATTCGCCGAAAAGCCCCCGGGCATCACCGTGGACGAAACGGAGGCCATGCTCAAGGCGGCCAAGGCGGCCGGCACGGTGCTCAAGTTCGGCTTCAATCACCGCTACCATCCCGCCATCATACGCGCCAAAGAACTGGTGGACAGCGGACGCTTTGGGCGGCTCCTGTGGATGCGGGGACGTTACGGCAAAAGTGTGGACGCCAATTTTGGCGACAACTGGCGGTCCAAAAAGAAACTGGCCGGCGGCGGAATCCTCATGGATCAGGGCATCCATCTCCTCGACCTGCTGCTGTATTTCTGTCCCGACTTCTGTGAGGCCAAGGCGTTTGCCACCAACAGCTATTGGAAGGGAGAGGTGGAGGACAATTTGTTCGCCGTGGTGCGGAGTCCGGACGGCGTCCTGGCGTCCCTGCATTCCACCATGACCCAGTGGCGGTACCTGTTCTCCCTAGAGATTTTTCTGGAGAAGGGTTACGTGGTCGTCAATGGGCTTTTGTCCCGGTCGTCCCGGTACGGACAGGAGCAGATTGACTATGCCTCTGAGCGTTCCCCGGCGCCCATGGCGACGCATTCCGAGGTGACCTCCGTGGTGTTCAACATTGATCCGTCCTGGCAGATGGAGTCCGACGAGTTTGCCCAGGCGATCCTCGAGGGAAAGCCGATCACCATCGGCAGCGGAGATGACGCCCTTCGCCTCATGCGCTTGGTCTCCACCATTTATGCCGACGCCGCCAAGCCGGGATCCCAGTTTTGCCCCTAATCGTCCCACCTGAGAGTTTGCACATTATATCGTCATGAACTTCATCGAACAGTATCTGAAAGTTTGCTCCGAAGTGATTCAAACCACCGACCGCCAGGCGCTTGCCAAAATGGTGGATGTGCTGGCGGATGTCCGGGAGCGGGGCGGCCGGCTCTTCATCCTGGGCGTGGGAGGCGGCGCCGGGCATGCCGGGCACGCGGTCAATGATTTCCGCAAGATCGGCGGCTTCGAGGCTTATGCCCCCACCGACAACGTCTCGGAGCTGACCGCCCGCACCAATGACGAGGGATGGCAGACCGTGTTTCCGGCCTGGCTGGAGACCAGCCGGTTGAACGCCAAGGACGGCTTGCTGGTGTTCTCCGTCGGCGGCGGCAATCTCGAGTTCGGACTGTCGGTCAACATCGCCATGGCGGTGGAATTGGCCAAGTCGCGGGGCGCGGCCATTTGCGGCATCGTCGGCCGCGACGGCGGGGTGACGGCCAAGCATGCGGATGCCTGCGTGCGCGTGGCGGTGAGCGACAAGGCGTTGACCACGGCGGTGACGGAGTCCTTCCAGGCCGTCTTCTGGCACTTGCTCATCTCACATCCCAAGCTGGTGCGCCATGGCATGCGCTGGGAGTCAGCGGAAAAGGCCAAGGCCGCCCAGTGAGCCCGCAGGCGATGCACCCGGCTGAAGTTCGGTCCATTCCGCAGAAGACCCGGCGGCGCCTGGCGGTCATCTTCCTGGATTTCGACGGCGTCATCTTGGAGTCCAACGAACCCAAGGAAAGGGCCTTCCGGCAGGCCTTCGAAGTGTTCGGGGAAAAGGCCGCCAGCGCGATGGCCTTCTCTGAGGCCCATTCCGCCATCACCCGCTATGAAAAAGTGGACCGCATCTTTCGCGAAATCCTGCATCGCGAGCCGACGCCCGAGGTGACCGCCCCCATTTTCGCCCGCATCAATCAGCTGGCCTTTGAAAACGTGGTCGCCTCTGAAGAGGTGCCCGGCGCCCTGGCCTTCCTGGAACGATTCGGTTCGCTGGTGCCGCTGCACGTGGTCTCCGCCACCCCGATTGACCAGCTCGTTCCAGTGCTGGAGGCACGCCGGTTCACCCATTATTTCGCTGGCGTCCATGGCGTCCCTCCTCCCAAGGCGGAGACGTTCCGGCGGGTGCTGTCCCAATTGGGCGCGTCTCCCTCCGAGGCGGTGTTCATCGGCGATTCCGCCAGCGACCTGGAGGCCGCCGACGCTGCGGGCATCCCATTTCTCGGACGGGATGCCGGCAAGCCGTTTGGCGGCCAGCCGGCGGCCGTGATCAATGATTTTTGCGAGATTGATGCCGTCCTCCAGGCCCTCAAGTTGGACGACACGCGTCACGAAGTGACCGCCACGTTTTAATTCCTTTACTGACTCATCCCATGGCCAACGACAGCTATCTGGAACAACTCTTCAACCTCCGCGGGCGGGTGGCGGCCCTGTCCGCCGGCGGAGGCCACCTCTGCGGGACCATGGCCAAGGCCTTCGGCCGGGCCGGCATGAAGGTGGCGGTCATGGATATCCGCAAATCGAAGGCGGAAACGGTGGTCGAGGAAATCCGCGCCGAAGGCGGGGAGGCGACGGCGATCGAGTTGGACGCGATCAACAAGCCCAGTTGGGAGAAGGCGCTCGCCGAAATCGTGGACGCCTACGGAACCGTGGACGTGCTGGTGAACGGCGCGGGCATCAATGCCCCAACCCCGGTCATGGAGATTACCGAGGCGGAATGGGACTCCATCATGGCCGTCCACCTGAAGGGCACTCTGTTCGGCAGCCAGGTGTTCGGACAGCACATGCTGGGGCAGCGCCGCGGCAGCATCATCAACATCTCGTCCGCGTCCGCCGGCCCCCCTCTTTCCAAGGCCTTTGCGTACTCCACGGCGAAGGCGGGCATCAGCAATCTGACGCAAAACTGCGCGCGGGAATGGGCGACGAGCGGCGTCCGAGTCAATGCCCTGCGCCCGGGCTTCTTTCCCACCGAGTGGAGCATGAAGAATTTCATTACCGAGGAGCGGCAGAAGGCGATCCTGGGGCACACTCCCATGGGCCGCTATGGAAAACCGGAAGAGCTCGTCGGTGCCGTGTTGTGGCTGGCTTCCGACGCCGCCTCGTTCGTGACCGGCTCCATCGTGGTGGTGGATGGCGGCTTCCTCGCCATGACCATCTAGCGTCGCCCCATGTCCCAACCTTCCTCTCCGCAAAGCGTCATCGTCACCGGCGGCACCCGGGGCATCGGGCGCGGCATCGCCGATGGCTTTGCCCAGGCGGGATATCATGTGGTGACGCTGGCGCGCAGCCAGCCGGAGCCGGGCTTTCCGCACGCCTTTGTTCCGGTGGATGTGAGCCGCCTCGACTCCGTTCGCGAGGCTGTGGACCGGGCGCTCCAAAACGCGCCTCCACTGGGGGTGTTCGTCAACAACGCCGGCCTTTCGAGCTGGCGCTCCCTGGAACATGTGGATTCCGACTTCGTGGATCAGCTTCTGGACATCAATCTCAAGGGTACGCTTTGGGGCTGCAAGGTGGCGGCGGAGCGTCTGCACACGGGCGGCGTGATATTGAACGTGGCCAGCCTGGCCGGGAAGCGGGGCAGCAAAAACAACTCGGTGTACTGCGCCGCCAAATTCGGAGTGGTGGGAGTGACTCAGGCGCTTTCCAAGGAACTCGGCGCCAAGGGCATTCGCGTCAACAGCGTGTGTCCGGTCTATGTGGTGACCGAGGGATTGGTGGCGGAACTGAAGGGCGATCATCCGGAGATCGGGAATCGCGAGCCCCGGGAGTTCCTGACCTCGTGGGCGTCCACCAATGCCGCCCTGGGCCGCCTGCCCCGTGCGGACGAGGTGGCGTCCGCCTGCCTGTTCCTCGCGTCCCCCGCCGCGTCCGCCATCACCGGTCAAAACATCAATGTGGATTGCGGCGTGCTTCCCCAATAGCCGTTTACCCCCTTCCCTTTACTGACATCCCCCCGCCGCCTATGCCAGTCACCAAGATTCACATCATCGCCCGCTTGGAAAGCAAACGCGTCCGGCGCAAGAATCTGCGCCTGTTGGATGGCAAGCCGCTCATCCAGCGCGCCATTGAGACCGCCCGCGACGTCCAGGGCATCGAAGGCGCTTATCTGAACACAGAGAGCGACATCCTGGGCCGCTTTGCCCAGTCGCTGGGCATCCACTATTTCAAGCGCAGCCCCGGCCTGGAGGCGGACGATGTGGTGCTCGATCAGACGACCTATGACTTCGTCACTCATCATGACTGCGACATCGTGGGCATGGTGAACCCGGCGTGTCCGCTCACCACCTCCGCCGACGTCCAAGCGGGACTGGAGCACTTTCTCAAGAGCGACATAGATACGCTGCTCACCGTGCGTGAGGAGAAGCTGCATTCCTTCATGGGCGGCAAGCCGCTGAACATCGAGCTCGACAAGAAAATCCCCATGACGCAGCACCTGCAGCCGGTGCAGATCGTGACCTGGAATTTCTGCTTCTGGAGAACCCCGGTTTTCCGCGCCAGCTTCGAGTCCAAGGGATTTGGCGTGTTCTCCGGCCGGGTGGGACTGTATCCGCTGGACTCTCTGAAAGCGGTGAAGATCTCCACCGAAAGCGATTTTCGCATGGCGGAAGCCGTGCTCCGTGCCCGGCAGAACCCCGTCCCCGAAGCCTATCACGAACTGGAGGCGGAAGCTTGATCCATGCCCAAGGTCCTCATCCTCTCCTCGCCCTTCCTCCAGGCCCTGCCCGAGTTCGAACCCGAACTCACGCGGCGGGGCATCACCCCGGTGAGCGGCGTCCGCACGCCGCGAATCACCCAGGAGGCATTGCATCAGATCATCACCGATTTCGATGCCGTGGTGGTGGGCGGAACTGACAAGTTTGACCGGGCTCTCCTGGAGAAGGCGCGCGGCCGGGTGCGCCTGCTCGTCAAATGGGGCGTGGGCATTGACAACATTGACCTGGCGGCCGCCGAGGAGTTTGGCATGACCGTCCGGTATTCCCCCGGATTGCTCGCCGAGCCGGTGGCCAACATGGCCATCGGCTATCTGTTGATGCTGGCGCGTGGGCTGCACATCCAGAACAGCGAGATGCATGCGGGCCGTTGGACCAAGGTAAATGGAGTTGCCTTGGAAGCGCGCACGGTAGGAGTCATCGGAGTCGGCGCGGTGGGGCGACGCGTCCTGGAGAAGGCCGCGGCATTCGGCATGCGCCTAGTGGGGTGCGACACCCGTCCACCGGAGGAGACTTGGCGGTCGCGCACCGGTGTCACCATGGCCTCCTTGGAGGAACTGCTGGCCGACAGCGATTTCGTGGTCTTGTGTGCGAGCGGTGGAGGCGCCGGAGGGCCGCTCATCAACGAGTCCGCTCTGAAGCGCATGAAGCAGGGCGCTTACCTGATCAACGTGGCACGCGGCCAGTTGGTGGAGGAGCCCGCGCTTGCGTCCGCGCTGACCTCCGGTCACCTCGCCGGCGCGGGTCTGGATGTCTTCGAGAAGGAACCGCTCCCCGCGGGTTCCCCCCTGCGGGGTCTGCCCAACTGCATCCTCAGCCCCCACAATGCCAACAGTGAGGACCGAGCCAACTGGCGCGTTTCGGAGAATACCGTGCGCCATTTGCTGGAGAACCTTTAGGGGCCAGACAGACTGAGGACCTGGCACTCTGTGCACCGGGGTTGCGGCTCTCTGTCTCCTCCTCCGCGCCTCTGTATCTCCGCGGTGAAATGCCGTCCGCGGTTCCTGTCGTAGTTCCCCTTGCCCAAGGCCGCGGGTGCGCTTCACTGCCGGGAAGCTTTCCAACACCGCACTGCGTTCCACCACCATGACCCCGTCCCAGCAGCAAGCCCTGATGAGCCTCGCCCTACACGCCGCATACGCCGACGGCAACGCCACCCCGGAGGAACAGGCGGCTGTACGCCAGGTCGCCGAACGTTATGAACGCGAGGGAGTTCGGGTACCCAGTGCGGATCCGGAGGAGCGGACGCGCACGGTGAAGGAATTGGCGGCCCAATTGCGCGGTCCGCTCACCGGGCTCCAGGCCTACGAAGCGGCTCTGGCCGTCTGCGAGGCGGATAAGGTCCAATGCGACGCCGAGAAAGCGTTCCTGGCATCGCTGCGGGGTGATCTGGGTCTGGACGAAACCTATGCGCGCGACGCGGAGCGGCAGACCGACACCTGGACCGTCGCATCCGCAGTGCCCGCCCTGACGGCTGCCCCTCCGCCGCCGGTCCCCGGTGTTGCAGCGGTCTCCCGGCACGCCGCTGCAAGCGTGCCCGCTCTCGACCAGTCCATCCTCCGCCACGCCATCCTGGCCGGCGCGCTGGAACTGCTTCCCAGTTCCCTCGCGACCATGGCCATCGTGCCCCTGCAGATGCGTCTGGTGTACCGCGTCGGACAGGCCTATGGCTACGAATTGGACCGGGGGCACATCCGAGACCTCCTCGCCACGGTCGGTGTGGGGCTGACCTCGCAGGTGGTGGAGGGATTCTTCGAAAAGGTCGCTCGGGGTGTCCTGGGCAAGGTGGCGGGGGGCCTCGGACGCGCCCTCGGCGGCCAGATGGCCAGTTCGGGACTCTCCTTCGTCACCACCTACGCCCTCGGCCAGCTCGCGGTGCAATACTACGCCGGCGGACGCACCTTCAGCGCCATCGAACTACGCCGTTTATATGACGACCTCGCGGGACAGGGCCGCGCGCTCCAGGACCGCTACCTTCCCGAGATTCAATCCCAGGCCTCGCAGATTCGCCTCGCCAACATCCCCGCCCTGATCCGGGGCGAGTAGCGGGCCGCCCACCGCCTACTCCGAGACGAAGCGCAATTGGCGGCTCTTCTCCGAGCGCTTGCGCTGGTTCTCGTCGAGGATCTTTTTGCGCAGCCGCAGGCTCTTGGGCGTGGCTTCGACGTATTCGTCCACGTCAATGTACTCCAGCGCCCGCTCCAGGCTCAGCTTCATCGGCGCGTTGAGCTGGATGCCCTTGCCGTCGCCCTGGGAGCGCATGTTGGTGAGCTTCTTTTCGCGCACGGGGTTCACCGGGATGTCTTCCTCGCGCGCGTTCTCGCCCACGATCATGCCCACGTAAATGGCCTCGCCGGGCACGACCATCAGGCGACCGCGCTCCTGCACCATGTTCAAGGCGTAGGAGGTCGCCTCGCCGGCCTCCATGGCGACCAGGGACCCATTCTTCCGCGCTGCGATCTCCCCGCGGTCCGCTCCATACTCATGGAACAAGTGGCTCATCACCCCCATGCCCTTGGTGGAGTTGACCAGGTCCGTCTCAAACCCGATCAGGCCGCGCATGGGGATCAGCGCCTCGATGGACACCTGGTTACCGACGTGATTCATGTTGGTGATCTGGGCCTTCCGGTTGGAAAGGTTTTCCATGATCGTGCCGAGGTTCTCGGAAGGCACCTCGACGAACAGCTTTTCGATAGGCTCCAGCGGATTCCCAGCGGCGTCCTTCTTCCACAGCACTTCGGGACGCGATACCAGCACCTCGTAGCCCTCGCGGCGCATCTGCTCCACCAGGATGGCGATCTGCATCTCGCCGCGTCCGGAAACCGAGAAGATCTTGGGATCGGAGGTCTGGGCGATGCGCAGCGCCACATTGGTGCGGGTCTCCTTCACCAGGCGCTCCCAAATGTGGCGGGCGGTGACCAGCTTGCCCTCCTGTCCGGCCAGCGGACCGTCGTTCACCGCGAACTCCATCTGGATCGTCGGCGGATCAATCGGGATATAGGGCAGCGCCGGACGCGCCTCGCTGTCGCAAAGCGTCTCGCCGATGAAGACGTCTTCGAATCCGGTCAGGCCCACGATATCCCCGGCATGCGCCTCCTGCACCTCGATGCGCTTCATGCCTTCGAAGTGATAGATGGCGGTGATCTTGCCGCGCGTGACGCGGCCGTCGCCGTGCCGGCAGATGGCCGGATCGCCCACCTTCACCTTGCCTTCGTAGATCTTTCCGAAGGCGATGCGGCCCAGGTAGTCGCTGTAGTCCAGGTTGGCGACGAGGAGCTGGAAGCCTTCGCCCGCATGCGCCCGGGGCGGCGGGATGTGCTTGGTGATGGCCTCGAACAGCGGCTCCATCGTGCCGGTGACATGGTCGAGCTCCACCTTGGCGTAGCCCTGCTTGGCCGAGCAGTAGATGAAGGGAAAGTCGAGCTGCTCGTCGGTGGCGTTGAGCGACATGAAGAGCTCGAAGACCTGGTCGAGCACCTTCTTGGGCTGGGCGTTCTCGCGGTCAATCTTGTTGATGACCACGATGGGCTTGGCCCCGGCCTCCAGCGCCTTGCGGAGCACGAAGCGGGTCTGGGCCTGCGGGCCTTCGGCCGAGTCCACCACCAGGAGCACCCCGTCAATCATGTTCATGATGCGCTCCACCTCGCCGCCGAAGTCGGCGTGGCCCGGGGTGTCCACGATATTCACGTGGAAGTTCTTGTATTTGAACGCCGCGTTCTTGGCCCGGATGGTGATGCCCTTCTCCTTCTCCAGGTCCATGGAATCCATGAGGCGCTCCTCGCGGATCTCATGCTGATTTTCACGAAAGGTTCCCGACTGTTTCAGCAGGCAGTCCACGAGCGTGGTCTTGCCGTGATCCACGTGGGCGATGATGGCGATATTGCGAATGTGCAGCATAAAACGTAGCGGCCCGCCTCCGCGAGACGAGCCGGCAACCATGGCGACCGGGTGGGGAAGGTCAAGCCTGCGCGGTCACGCCGTTCGACACCCAAGACTCAGCAGCACATTCGCCCACAACGCCTGATCCCCGGTCTGGATGGTCAGCACATGGTCGGAGGACTCCACCGCGCGGTAGAAATCCCACTTCAGGATGGGGTGGAGGGCGAGGGTGAGTCCGGATTCCGCCACCACGGTCCGGAACTCGCTCCAGACGGGGGGCTCGCCGAACTTCGCGTACGGATCGTCGGCTGGAATGCCCATGGTGTGGATCTCGTCCACCGGCACCGCGCTGAGCACCGCCCGCAACGCCTGGGCAACCGTGATGCACCCCGGCATCAGGTTCATGGAAATGACGGTGGCGCAGGGCCCCTTCTTGGTGGCCGCCGGATAGTTGCCGTCGGCGATCAACACCTTGGAATGATGGCCGGCGCGGCCCAGGATCGCGTTGATCTCGGGATGGATCAGGGTGTGCTTCAGCATGGCGGATGAGGCTGAGCGCGGCGCCCGGCTCCTTCAAGGCCGGCGCGCGCACCGCAGAGCATGCCAAGGGACTTGGGAATCCATTCCTCGCCATGCCATTGCCGATCCCAGACCACGGGATCGCTCTCCATCCCTTCGATCTACTTCAGGTCCTCGCCCCGGGTCAGCCCGCCGATGGTCCAGTCGAGGTTGTATTCGCCGTAGGGGGCGGTGCGGTTGAGGCGGTTGGTCTTCACGTACTCGGAATGGCCGTCCACAAACAGCAGCGGCCAGCCCCCGCGCCCGTGGGCCAGGTTTCGGTCGAAGGGATTCCCGAATTCGGGTTCGGCGAAGCAGCTTGCGATGGCCTTCTTCGACGGCGACCGGACTTCCGTCGTCCGCCGCTGTGTGAGCTTGGTGCCGGCGCCGGCATCGTCGTTGTAGAACTGGTGGTAGTAATAATAGGAGTTGCCGAAGAGCAGATCGTTGGTGCGGATGCCTCCGTTGGCTGCGCCGTTCGTCCGCACCCAGGCCACGTTCCACGGAGGCGGCTTGTCGCCGGGACAGACGTAAAAGGATCGGTTGTTGGTGCTGATGTAGGGATCCATCAGCTTCAGAAGGTCAATGAACGGCATGTGGGGCCAGGTGCGGCCCGAGTAAGGAAACCGGTCCTGGTTGTCCCCGGTGTACATCGCGAAGGTGATGCCGATCTGCCGCAGATTCGAGAGGCACCGGACGGTCACCCCGCGCATCTTCGCCTTGCCCAGCGCCGGCAGGAGCATTCCGGCCAGGATCGCGATGATGGCGATCACCACGAGCAGCTCGATGAGTGTGAACGCACGCACTGCGACGGGCCGGGGACCAGTCCGGGTGAAATTCGGCCGAAGCATGGCGACACGTTGCCACCACTCACGCGGCTGCGTCATCCCCGTTCTGACACGAATCCTAGGAACGCACCGCCGGTGGGACGGTGGACTGCAGCACGGGGAGGCTCATCCAAACACCAGGCGGGAGGCGCCTTTGGGCAGATCAAAGCACACGGTGACGACCTCATCGGCGCGATGCCAGGCGTTCGAAGTCAAACCTCCGCGATCTACCGCCTCCCGTAGCGGACGGATCCCGCCAGCCACTTGGACCCGCGGCGGCGCCGAGGGACGACCGCGGAACTGCAAGGTGAAGTCCGGACACGCGAACGGCGCGTGCAATGCGATTTCATTGGCAGCCGGCGCCAGGGTGGTGAGTTCGCGGGCGGCCCAGTATCGCGCCAATTCGCTCAACTTCATCCAGTGGAGGTGATCAAACCGGGCCTTCAGCCGCCGGACCACCTCTTGAAACACCCGGAACCCGGTCTCCTCGCCGTTGAAATAGAATCCGGTCCAGTGGGCGAGCATCATCGCGGGCTCGCCCCGCCGGATCACGTCCACCATGCGGCCCCGTTCGCCATCCGCCGTGATGAACTTGTCCGCACCGCCCGGCTCGGTGTTGTCCCAACCGCCGGTCCAATCCCCGGTGCATCCGATGATGCTCACCACGCAGCGCGGATCCGGGCCGTCCAGGCCGGAGGCCAATTCCACCCGCGGCGCGACGCTCTCATCGCCGGAATCGTAGAGGTGCCTGAAGTAATGCGGAATCTCCGCCCCGAACACCTCGCGGACCGACTGCAGGGAGGCCTCGGAAAGCTGTGGGAGCGCCTTGTTGCCGTAGCCGCCGGGCGTCGTGACGCCCTCACAAGGAATGCCGGCCTCCTTGAGGATCCGCAGCGCATAGGCCTGATAGGCGGCGAGTTCGTCCGCGCTGCGTCCGGTGGTCCACTCCCAATTCTCCATCGTGCGCGGCGAGATCTCGGGCAGCGGATGGCCGGTGCGCAGGTCAATGACGCGCGTGTGGGTGACCATCTCGGGATGGAAGTCCCAGTTTGGCGCCATCACAGTCCGCAGCAATTCCAGGGAGTCGGCCAATTCCCTGGGCGTCCAACCGGGCAACCCGCGATCCAGGCGTCCGACACAGGCCGGGTACGGCACCACACTGTATTTCCCCTTGATCCCCTGGTCGGCGCACCACTCGCCGAACTTCCGCACGAACCGGTCGGGGATCTCCACCGGCCAATCGCGCCAATTCCGCCGGTACACCGCGGCCGCATGCTCGAAGGCGGCGTCGAACTGCGGCATGGCGAACCGGTTGAGATTCACCAGGCAGGTGGAGTCATCAATGATCAGGCCCACCGGAACCCGGCCGCGCGGATTCAACACCGAGACTCCGGAGGCCGGCACCGGCCGCGCGCCGGGCGACTGCGCTCGGGCCGGCCCGAGCGACGCCAGTCCAGCGGTGACCGCTGCCGTTCGGGTCAAAAACCGGCGCCGGGAGACAGACTGGACCGTTGGATTCATGGAACCTTGGGGAAAACCCTGCGCCCGGACGCCTCCCTCGGCAAGCGCCCGGGCGCCGGTGCTGTGTGCGCGGATGGTGGCGTGGCAAGTCCAGACGGCCGGGGTCAGCCCCCGGGCCGAGTAGGCAAAGCTCTCCGAGGCGCTGGTGGGATACATCCGGCCGGTCACCCGGCCCAGCGCGTCAAAGGCCTGGGTCACCGCCACCCCGTTGCGATCCACCACTGTCGCCGGCAAATCCCTCAGCATTGTAGATCGTGCATCCCAACAGCTTGCTGTCCTGCCAGGTGTCGGTCGGCAGTCCCTGATGGTTGTAGCTCACAGTCCGGGTGCCACTGGCATCGGTCTCGGCGGTGGACCGTCCCAGCAGGTCATAGACAAAGGCCGTAGAAGCCACCACGGTGTTGTCCGGCTTTGCGGACCTGGGTGGAGGTCCGCTGCCCCGCCAGATCATAGGCGTGCATCGTCTTGTTCCCCAAGGGATCGGTCACCTGGCCGACCGATCCGCAGTCGCAGTAGCTGATGCTGGTGACGTTATTCCGCGCATCGGTGATGGCGGTGCGGCGGCGCAGTCCGTCGTAGGTGTAGCGGGTGAAATTACCCATCCGATCCCGCACGCTTACCGGGTCCAGAATCCCCTGCGGCTGACCCCCGACCGTGCGGGTGTAGCTCACCTCCGAATAGGTCGAATCCGGCCAGGTCGTGCGGGTCAGCCGGTCCAATCCGTCGTACTGGAAGGTGCGTGTCAATCCGCTCCAATCAGTATGCGAGGTCAGGCGCCCATTGGTGATCACCCGGGTCTGGGTCCGGCTGCTGGTGCTGCCGGCAATGATCACCGGCGACTCCTGCTCAGTCACCGTGTAGCTGACATTGTTCGCCCCGGGAGTATAGGTCCAGGTGGTCGTCAATCCCGTGGGCGCGACCCGTTGCGTGGGACGCTGGCTGGTATCGTAGGTGTAGGTGGTCTGGTAATACTTCGTGGTGTCATTGGGGTTGGTGGTCGGCGTATGCCATTCCCGCTTCAAGGTCACCCGGCGCGCCGAGTTCCATTCGAAATACTTCAGCGGACGGCTCTGGCCATCCCGGACCCACACCAGATTCCCACCCCAGGCGCCCGCCGGAGAGGAGTATTGGTAAATGGCCGTCGTGCGTTCCGCGCTTTGGTCGGTGGCCGGATCGGTGTAGATGGACTTCCTGGGCAGCGGTCGCTGGTAGTTATTCCACTGCGTGTAGCGCCAATACATATTGGTCGTATCGGGGCGCCGCGGCCCCGGGGACAGGCACTTCGAGAAGGGCCGTCAGATAGGTGACGGCGTGTCCCGCGATTTCCACCCGGTCGCCGCGATGTTCGCAAAACAGTTCCCCGCCCCGGCGCGAGATCTGCCGGGCGTGCAGGCGGCGCCGGCCCAACCGCTCCGCCCACCAGGGGATCAGCGTGCAATGCGCCGATCCCGTCACCGGGTCTTCGGGTACCCCGGCGCGCGGCGCGAAAAACCGCGACACGAAATCGCACGTCTCCCCCGGCGCGGTGACGATGACTCCCAGGCAGTCGAGCCGGCTCAAGGCCTCCAGGTTGGGATTCAATTCCCGGACCGCCCGCTCGGACTCGAGCACCGCGAGATAGTCCCGGGCCTTCGCCACGGACAACGGCGCGCGGCCAAGTCCGGCCACCAAGTCCGCAGGCGCCGGACACGGCACGCCGGGCCTTGCGGGGAAGTCCAGGCAGAGCCGGTCCCCGCTCCGGGTCACCGCCAGCGGACCCGACCGCGTGTGAAACGACAACGCCGGTCCGGCATGGCCGAGATGCCGGAACAGGACATGCGCCGCAGCCAGCGTCGCATGACCGCAAAGATCCACCTCCACAGTGGGAGTAAACCACCGCAGCCGAAGCGTGGGATCACCGGCCACCAGAAACGCCGTTTCTGAAAGCCCGTTTTCCGCAGCGATCGCCTGCAGCAGCGCCTCTGGCAGCCATTCCGGGAGCACACAGACTCCAGCCGGATTGCCGGCGAACAAGCAGTCCGTGAAGGCGTCCACCTGGAAATACCGCAATCCTTGCATCGCGGGGGTAGGTTGAACGAAGAAGGATGAAGTCAGAATGATGAAGTGACCCCATCCGCCTTCGGCGGGACGGTGTCCGCCTCTTCATCATCCCTCCCCGCGGCCTCGGACGATTTTCGCCACGGCGGGACCGATCGAGACGGCGTCCGGGGCAAGGCGCTGCAGGGCAAATCCGCAAAGGCCGACAAAAAACATCAGGCACATCGTGGGAAACCAGGTGCGGCGAAACACCCCGGGCAACCAGTGAACCACGGACCGAAGTCGCACGACCCGGTGCACGCCGGTCAGAATCAGGCCGTCCACCAGCAGTTCCGCCAGAAGCGAAGGCGCCATCCAGACAAAATACAGGCATGTCAGCACTCCCAAGGCGGCCACCAGGAGAACGAGGCACAGCAACCCGAGTTCCTCGGCGTCCAGATCCAGTCCCTTCCATTCGCCCAGCGGGCTGCTTAGATCCCTTCCGCAGTGCGTCCGACCGCCACCCCAATACCAAGCGGCGTCGCACAGGTCCACTCCGCCATCGGCCGATTCCAACACGGAACGGCCGTCCGCCTGGATCCGGAGCCACAGGCGAAGGAGTAACAGGAAAGTTCCGTAACCCGCAGCCACCGCGATCGGATAACGCAGTGCCATGGAATCCAGTCCAGCCCGCAGCAGGAGAAAAGAGGCCAGAGCCACCGCCGTGCCGCTGACTCCCAAGAGCAGCGTCATCTCCAGCCTGGGAAAACGCCGCATCAGGAGACGATGCTCGATGCGGCGCAACAGTTGGAAGCGATTCGGATTCACATGGTCTGGGCGTATCACGCGGCCGAGGATCCTCCCTGATCAGTGCGCCGCCAGTGGAAGTCGTCCGGCGCGATTCCAAGAAGGAGTTGGCGGGGTCGCGTTTCCTCCGCGCCCCACTTCCAATCCCCGACACCAAGTGGACGAATGGCGGAGAAGAGGAGCCCCAACGCCCGGCGCCTCCTTCCGCTCAGGGCCGGCTTCCAGGCGGCCCTCCGGGGACGGATTTTGGAGGCTGCGGAGGGCGGGACCGGCGCATTCCCGCGGCGGGCGGCCAGGGCCAATCCAGCGTCGGCCATCGCCCACAGTTCCGGCGAGACAAGCAGCCGGGTTTGCGGCATGACTTTCCTCGCATCCCCATGAACTGGAGCCGCACATCCCTCGCCGCCGTCTGGAGTCTGACCGCCGCCATTGCCGTGTCGGGCCAGGCTGGCGACCCGGGCTCGTTGCCGCGCGGCACTCCGGAATCGCAGGGCGTGCCGTCCGCCGCCATCCTGTCCTTCCTCGAGGCGGCCGATGCGATGGATACCCTGAACAGCTTCATGCTGGTGCGGCACGGACAGGTGATCGCCGAAGGGTGGTGGGCTCCTTACGATGCCTTCAGCCCCCATGAACTGTATTCGCTGAGCAAAAGCTTCACCGCGACGGCAGTGGGACTGGCGGCTGCGGAGGGCCGGCTCAGCGTGGACGACGAGGTGCTGAAGTTCTTCCCCGAAGAGGCGCCGGAAAATCCGGGCGGGACTCTGAAGGCGATGCGAATCCGCGATCTGCTCTGCATGTCCACCGGGCATCAGGACGAGCCGCCGACGGGACCGGACCGGGTCTCGGCAAAGAGCTTTCTCCAGCAACCGGTGCCCCACAAGCCGGGCACGCACTTCAAGTACAACACCGCGGCGACCTTCATGCAGTCGGCCATCGTTCAGAAGGTCACGGGGGAGACCGTTCTCGACTACCTCCGCCCGCGACTCCTGGAACCGCTGGGCATCACAGGCGCCACCTGGAGCACGAATTTCCAGGGCATTTCGCTGGGCGGCTACGGCCTGAAGGTGCGCACTGAGGACATCGCCCGGTTCGGACAACTGTACCTGCAGCAAGGCGTCTGGAACGGCCGGCCATTGGTGCCGGCCGCCTGGATCGCGGAGGCGTCCTCCAAACAGACCTCGAACGGCAGCAATCCCAGGAGCGACTGGGACCAGGGTTACGGATATCAGTTCTGGCGCTGCCGGCACGGGGCGTACCGCGGGGACGGCGCGTTCGGACAGTATTGCATCGTCCTGCCCGCCCAGGACGCCGTGGTGGCGATCACCAGCGGGGTGAAGGACATGCAGGCGGTGATGGACCTGGTCTGGGATCGCTTGCTGCCGGCATTCCATCCGGAGCCCCTTCCCCCGGCCCCGGCGGTTCAGCGGCAATTGAGGGAGACGCTGGCCGGCCTTTCCGTGCGCACCCCCGAGGGCGACGCCACGTCGCGGCTCGCCTCCGAGATTCTCGGCAAGAGCTATGCCTTTCCGGCCAACGACGAGAAACTGGAGTCGCTCAGAGTGGAGCCGGCTTCGGGCTCCGGCGGGCTGGTCCTGGTCGCACAGATGGACGGCGTCGAGACGAGGATTCCCTGCGGCCATCGCGCATGGGTCCGGAGCCGTGGACCGTTTGGCCGCGGACTCATGGGGGCTTATCGCGACGAACCGCTGGCGGCGAGTGCGGCCTGGACTTCGGAAGACACTCTGGTGGTCAAGGTCTGCGCGTATGAGACGCCTTTCTACGCCACCCACCGCCTACGATTCCAGGGTGACCAGGTGACGCGGGAGTTCGAGATCAACGTCGGTTTCGGCGCCAACCGGCATCCCTCATTGACTGGCCGGCGGGAATGATCCGGCCCAACACGCGAAGTGGGCGTCGAGGATCGGGGCTTCGCTCCCGCCCGTTCCGTCCACTCCGGCGTCGCAGAAAGCCGAGCGACCACCCCTCCGGACGGTCGTGCATGTCCTCACCCCGCCCTGGAGTACCATGTCCCGCCCCGTATCCAGCGGTTCAACCGCCCGGGGATCACGGCCCGACTCGACCCCCGGTTGCGCGGAGCTCTTCCCGCAACACTTCGTCGAAGCGCTGCCCTGGAACTCAGAATTCCAGCCACGCCGCCGGATCGCGATAGGGAAGTCCGTGGGCCTCGGCCACCGGCCGAACCGTGACCTCGCCGCGGAGGACGTTGATGCCTCCAAGCAGGGCCGGGACCCGGCGGCAGGCCTCGGACAAACCGAGGTCGGCCAGCGTCTCGATGTAGCGATAGGTGGCATTGGTCAGCGCCTGGGTGGCGGTCCGCGCATAGGCCCCAGGCATATTGGCCACGCAGTAGTGGGTGACCCCCTCCTCGACGAAGACCGGCTCCTGATGCGTGGTTGGACGCGACGTCTCGGCGCAGCCCCCCTGGTCAATGGCGATGTCCACCAGCACACTGCCCGGCCGCATGCGGCGAAGCATGTCGCGGCGAATGAGCTTGGGGGCGCGGGCTCCGGGTACGAGCACCGCGCCGATCAGAAGATCCACATTGGGCAGCAGGTCCATCAGGTGCGCCTCGTTCGAATACAGCGTGTGCGCGGTGTGCAGCGTGATGTCGAGGAAGCGCATTCGGTCAATGTCCACCTCCAGGATCGTCACATCGGCGCCCAACCCCTGGGCCATGCGCGCGGCATTGACTCCGGCCACGCCGCCGCCCAGGACCACCACCTTGCCGGGCAACACGCCGGGCACGCCGCCCAGCAGAGTGCCGCTGCCACCAAAGTGCTTCGCCAGGAAGTAGCCCCCCACGAGCACCGACATCCGCCCCGCAATCTCGCTCATCGGCTCCAGCAGGGGAAGGCGGTGGTTGACCTCGACGGTCTCGTAGGCCAGGCAGGCGGCGCCCGAGGCCCGGAGCGCCTCGGTCAACTCCCGCTGCGCGGCCAAGTGCAGGTACGTGAAGAGGACTTGGCCCGGACGGATCAGCGAATACTCGGCGGGCAGCGGTTCCTTCACCTTGACCACCAGATCGGCCGCGCGAAAGACCGCCGCGTGGTCCGCGCTCAACTCCGCGCCGGCCGCGGCATAGTCGGCATCGGGATACCCCGCCCCCGTCCCGGCGCCGGACTCCACCACGACGCGATGACCTCGCCGAATGAGCTGATAGGCCGCGGACGGCAGCAGGGCGACGCGATGTTCCTGCGGTTTGATCTCCTTGGGGATGCCGATGGTCACGCTCACGCACCTGGAGCTTGCGTTGGCGGCGGCTGCGGGCAAGCGCCGAGAAACCGGATCGGATGTCCCCGCGCAACCGCGCCCCGGCGACCGGGTTTCACGTACGCGCCGGGCGGAGATCCTCCGGCGGTTTTTCTCCACGAATTCCTGAAACCCGGGGGAGGGGCTCCGGGTGCTGCCCGTGTCGGGAATCCAATTCCCGCGTCAACAGCAACATCATTCCCCATCCCCTCCGCCATGAACTCACTACTCCGAACGTCGGCCGCGATCGCGACCGGTCTTGCACTCCTTCTGCCGCTCGCGGCAGACACCACGGAACCCGGCTACGTGGACCTGGGCCACTTCAGCCGCTCCCCGGACGGCGGCCAGTTTGTCGAGGTAAACCTCAAGGGCAGCCTGCTGGCCATGGCCGTCAAGGTCGCCGAGACCGAGGAACCTGAAGTGGCTGAACTGCTGCGTGGCATCCACGCGGTGCGCGTCAATGTCGTCGGCGTCAATGACTCCAACCGCCAGGAACTCACCGACCGAGTGGAGACGCTCCGCGCAACGCTGTCCACCGGCGGCTGGGAACGCGTGGTCACCGTCCAGGAGAAGGATCAGGACGTGGGCGTGTTCCTCAAGACCCAGGGATCCGACTCCATCCAGGGGGTCGTGGTCACGGTGCTCAACGGCAAGGATCAGGCCGTCTTTGTGAATGTCGTGGGCAACATCCAGCCGGAAAAGATCGCGCAGCTCGGCGAACATTTCGGCATCGAACCGCTTCAAAAGCTCGGCGAGGCGGCGGACAAGAGGAAGAAGAAGTGATCGCCGCCCCGGTGCGATGGGCGGGAACGGCGGGGGATCTGCGTGGCAGGTCCGATCCACCCGCCCGCCCCGCGCACCGGGGATTCTCGATGGCCGCCCGAATTCCATGAAGCCCCAATTCACGCCGCCCCCGGTAATCCGCACCCGCCGGCAATCTCCCTGGCTGGTCTGGAGTCTCATCGCCCTGTGCGTCGGAATCCCCTCGTTCGCGCTGTACACACTGGCGGCCTGCTTTCGGCTCGGCCCGGATGCGCAGGCGTTGGGCGAAGGGTTCCGCGGTCGGGGCGCTCCTGGATTGGAACTTCGCCTGGGCGCGCTGCCAATGTCCCTCCTGCGCTTCGGGCTCCATCGCGCCCCGTTGGAACCGGAGGCTCGAATGGCCCTGGATGCGCTGCACGGTGTGGAAGTCGGCCTCTATCCGTTCGCCGGAGGAGGTCACCCCGAGGAGACGTCAGAGCGGATCATCGCCGGAAGCGCGGCATTGTCCGGCCGCGGATGGTACCAGGCCCTCGGAATCGCCAATGACGAGGTCACGGTCAGCGTGCATGTCCGCGAAGATGAGCGGCGGCCGGACCGGATTCAGCTTTGCGCCGTGGTGCAGCGCGAATCCCATGTCGCGGTGATCTCGGTCCGCGGCCAGGTGCCGGATGCGTTGCTGTCGGCCATCGGTTACCGGCTGCCGTCGTCCGGACGCGGCCGCAAATATCTGTCAAACCACCGCGCGAAACCTCGGATGTCCCACAGCATGGTGAGCCATCCATGACGCCCGCCCCGGTGGACCACCAGGTCCACCGTCCGCCCCAAGTCGCGGGCCCTGGCCTGAAATCTCAGCGACTGATCCAATGGCACCAGGGTGTCGGCATCCCCGTGGTAGATGAGCGTGGGCGGAAGATTGGAACTGATATGGGCGATCGGGGACAGGTCCCGTCCGATGACCGCCCAAACGGTTCGATTGGTGGAGTCCGGTCCGAAGGCCTTCACAAAGCTCTTGGGCGGCCCGCCGTCGTGTAAGTTCTCGGTGGACTCGCCGAGATTCAACAGATCGGTCACCGGATAGAAGATGGCGACCGCCTGCACGCCGCTGCTCTCGCGGTCCACCGGATCCGCAGCGGACGCCGGCCCCGGCGCGCCGCGCGTGGCCATCATGAGGCTCAAATGCCCGCCCGCGCTGCCGCCGGTCACCCCAAGACGGTCCGGATCCACGCCATACTCGCGGGCATGGTGGCGCACGAAGCGCACGCCGCGTCCCACGTCCTCCACGATCTCCATGACCGTCGCCTTGGGCTGGGACACATGGCAGATGGGAAAGATCGTGTATCCCCGCCGGAGCAGCGGCGCCGTCATCCAGGGACGGAAGGAGTTCGTTCCCGACTTCCATCCGCCGCTGACCATGAGGATCACGCCCAGCCCGTTGGGATGCCTTGGCCGAACCACCTCGAGGGTCAGATCCTGACCCTGCCGCCGGCCGTACACGATGGGTCCGGAGCGGACGCATGGCGGATGGAAATACCACCAGAGAGCGCCGCCGAGGATGCCGGCGCACAACACCAGGCCTCCCAAGCATACCAAGGCGATTCGGAGAGCGCGCCACATGGAGGACTCACGCCCCTGCATCGGGCCGGCTCTCCAGGTACATCAGGCACACCAGCGTGCCGGCGAAATACGAAAACAACTGGGCCGTGCCGTTGAACTCCGAGGTGAGCCATTGTCCGAATCCCAGTTGCACGAAGACGAGCAGGCTCCACGCCAGCATTCCCTGCAGCAGCAGCGGCGGACGCCGGCCAAGGAACTCGCCGCGCAGCAGCGCGACGGTCGCCAGGAGCAGGCCGAGCAGCTCGGCCAGCGCCAGCATCCAGAACGACGCATGCAGTCCGGGAAAAACCGCCAGGACAGTCTTTCCAAATTTGTCGGGAAACCAGTCCGGATACCCCTGAAGCAGCTTCCCGATCCCGGTGAAGCCCCAGATTATCAGGAACAGGAGGTTGATCGCGAGGAGCGCCACGGACCGCGCACCGCCGGAGGAAAGAACGCCCTTCATGTCCCGGCAGTATGCCGCGGCTCCGCGGGCGAAGAAAGCGCGGCGACAAGTCGTTCCGGCTCGACGCAAACGCCATTTCCCGCTTGTCTGACCTCATGATCCGCACCCTGCTCTATGCCGGAATTGCATGCCTGGCCACCGGACTGCTCCCCGCCGCCAACTGGCCGTCGTGGCGGGGTCCGAACCAGGATGGCACCACCCCTGAAACTCAGTTTCCGCTGTCCTGGAACCAAAACAAGAACGTCAGGTGGCGGACCGCTCTGCCGGAGGCCGGGAATTCCTCGCCCATCGTCTGGGGCGACCGTGTGTTCATCACCCAGGCCCTGCAGGACGGCCAGCGCCGCACCCTGATGTGCTTCGACCGATCCACCGGACGCCTGCTCTGGCAGGAAGGCGTGGACTACGCCGAGGAAGATCCCCGTCACAAGACTAATCCCCATTGCGCCGCCTCGCCGGTCACCGACGGCGAGCGTGTCATCGCCAGCTTCGCCTCGGCGGGCATCGCCGCCTACGACCTCCAGGGCAAGCCGCTTTGGAAAACGGACCTCGGCAAGCAGCGTCACACCTGGGGACAGGGTTCCTCTCCGGTGATCGCCGGCGACCATGTCGTGGTGTACCACGGTCCGGGCGAGTTCTCGACGCTCTACGCGCTCGACAAGCGGACGGGCTCCAAGCAGTGGTCGGTGCCGCTGAAGGAGGAGCATCCCTCCGAGCGTTTTGACGGATTCGCCGGGCAGAAGGACGGCATGATTGGCACCTTCAGCACGCCGCTGGTGGTACCGGGTCCGGGACGCCAGGAGGTCATTCTGCCCGCGGTGAACAAGCTGCGCGGGTTCGACCTGGCGACCGGACGCGAGCTTTGGACCGCGGACGGAATGAACCCTCTCGTGTACTCTTCCCCCACCTACGCGCAGGGAACAATCGCCATCCTTGGCGGATTCTTCGGCAGCGCGATCTTCATCCAGCCAGGCGGCAGCGGCGACGTCACTGGAAAGCGGCTCTTTTACGAACAGCGGCTCAAGAAGCACTGCATCGGATCCCCGGTGGCCAAGGACAGCTATCTCTACTCCAGCCTCACCGACGGATTCGCCCAATGCGTGGAGCTCGCCTCGGGCAAGGTGATCTGGGAGGAGCGACTCCCCGCGAACGGGGCCAACTCGCAGACCTGGTCCTCTCCCGTCCTTGTGGCCGACCGGCTCTACATCGTCAATCAGTCCGGAGACACCGTCGTCCTGCGCGCCGCGCCCAAGTTCGAGGTGCTGTCGGTCAATCCCGTGGGCGAGCCCTCCAACTCCACCCTGGCCCTGTCCGGCGGCGATGTCTTCCTCCGTACCGAATCCGCCCTCTGGTGTCTGGGTGAAACCGAGGGCGCGAGGTAGTGTCGTGTCCCGCTGCGACCCATCACCGATCCGTGGCGCGTGTGGACGCATCCACGGGATCGTTGGAACCATCTGATGCGAAGCCTGTTCCGCAGTAGTATCCTGTAGATTCGCTCTTTTCTGGCACGATTTTCCGCGCGGCAAACGCCGAGCGGAACAGATGACCTGGCACTCTGTGTGTGCCTTCTGGAACGGAACGACATCAACTTCATGCAGAGGCTGGGATGTGCCAGGACGTATCTCCGAAGCGGTCCTCATGGACTGTGAAGCAATGGCTTTCCAATCTCCCAGTGATGCCCAAACGGATCGAGGATCCGCCCGACACGCCAGCCGTAGGACTGATCGGTGACCGGCCAAACGACTGTGGCACCTGCGGAGACCGCCCGCTCAAAGACGGCGTCGGGATCCGCGACCACCAATACCATCCTCACGGTGCTGCCACCGAGAGACTCCGGACTGAAGTTGAAATGCCTCGGCGATTCGTCGGCGAGCCAAAACTCAACGCCGTCCAGCGACATTCGGGCCACGATCTCGCCCCGGTCGTCCTCGACACGGAACACCTCCTGGGCGCCAAACGCCTTGGCATAGAATTCAATCGCGCTCGCTCCACGTCGGACCGCCAGCAGCGGGGCCATCACCGTTTTCATTGCCAGATCGTTGATTCACCGGCGGGACTGCTGCCGGACGATGGTTCGTACCGCAAATCTCGATTTTCGCAAACAGCCCTCCGGCCCCATGCTGCGGAAGCCGCCCCTCGCCCCTCGCCTGGTCATCCGCCCCACAGGCGGAGCGATCTCTCGCAGCAAGCGCCGCCCCCCTGAGTTGCGGCTCCACCGCGCTATGTCTCAGCGCCCTCCGGCGGGGAATGCCTTTCGGCGTCCGGTTCAGGGGCAAGACAGAGGACCTGGCACTCTGTGTATGCGCGTCCAGAAGAACTTTGGGAATTGCGCCCTTCTGACGCCAAAGCTCTCCAAGGTTTCCCGCACAACTACTAAAAATTTAGTTGACCAGGCCCACCGCCCACTCTATTCCTCCACCACTAATTCGTTAGTAAACACGGAACACCGAGATGGCACGCAAGAAATCCAGGACGCTGACCGACGCCGAACTTCGCATCATGGAGGTGATCTGGAAGAAGGAATCCGCGACGGTCGGCGAGGTGGCCGAGGCGCTCGCGGGCAAGGACGGATCGGCCTACACCACGATCCTTACGCTGATGGGGATCCTGCGGAACAAAGGCTACCTTGCCTGCCGCAAGGAGGGCCGGGTGCAGGTGTTCACCCCGCGGGTGGAGCGGGATGCTGCCGCGCGCAAGGCGGTGCAGGTGCTGCTGAAGAAGTTTTTTGCCGGATCGCCCGGAGAGCTGGTGTTGAGCTTTCTGCGCGACGAGGAGCTCAGCCTGGAGGAACTCGATGAGCTCAAGCGGCGGATTCAGGACACCCCGGATTCCGAGTCATGAATCTGATGAACCTGCCCGCGACGGCGCTGCATGTGGTGGAGTCCCTGGCAAACGGGACGCTCCAAGGAATGGTCATCCTCGTGCTGGCGGCCGTGGCGATCCGGTGGATTCCAGGAATGAACGCCGCAACCCGGCATGCGGTGTGGTTCGTCGGCCTGTTGGTAATCGCCGCGCTGCCGGTGGCGCACGGTCTTCGCAGTCTGGCGCCGGCAACCGGCGGTCCTGAGGCGCCATTAAGCCCTCCGGTCTCCTCTCCCGAAGCAATCGCAGCCGGGACGGAAACCGGGGCGACGGAGGACCGCGTCTGGCTCCCCGCTTCACCACCGGCCGATGCGAACTGGAGCCGGATCCCCGGCGAGGCCCCGGCGATCGCATGGATTGAGCCGCCGTCGGTCGAGTATCCGGCGATGCCGCAAGTGTGGCTTCCTGCGGAGCCGCTGGCGCCATTGGAATTCGACAGGGAGGACGACCCCGAGATCGGATCTGCGGCCACGGGGGAATCTCCCCAAGACCCTGTGGGCACCCCGTTTGGTCAATCCGTTCCCCGCTGGACGATTCCCGTGTCGGAGAAGATCTCCCTGGCCCTGGTGATCGGATGGCTGATCCCCGCCGGACTGCGGCTCATGGGCCTGATGGGCGAAGTGATTCGCATCCGGCGACTGAAGCGCGATTCCTGCGCTGCGCCGGCGGCCGCTGGCGAGCTGTTCCAGCGTATCCGGATCGACATGGGCGTGAACCGGCCGGTGTCCCTGCGATTGGGACCCGCCGATGCCGTTCCGTTCGTCGCGGGATTCCGCCATCCGATGGTGGTGCTTCCCGAGGGCTATGCGGAGGCGCATCCCCAGTCGGAGGTGGCCCAGGTTCTGAGGCATGAACTGGCCCATGTGCGGCGCGGTGACGACTGGACGCACTTGATCGAACAGGGATTGCGGGCCGTCCTGTGGTTTCACCCGGGAGTTCATTGGATCGTCCGCCGCCTGTCGCTCGAACGGGAGATCGCATGCGATGACCACGTGCTCAAGGCCGCCCATGGCGCTAGGAACTACGCGCTGCTGCTGACTGGATTTGCCAGATGCCGTCCGGGTCGCGACCTGCTCGCGACTCCGGCGGTCTGGAATCGAAAGACACAACTGAAGGAGAGAATAACCATGATACTCGATTCAAAGCGGAACGCCTCGCCGCGGATTGCCGGGGCGATGGCCGGATTGCTGATGCTGGGCACTGCGGGCCTGACCGGCCTGGTGCTGCATGCGGGGCCTCAAATCGCCGTGATCCCTTCTCCGGCCGAGGTCACTACGGAAGCCGATGTGACGGTGGCGGCACCAGCCAATGTTACGGTGACTGCCCCCACGGAGGTCGCCGTGGCATTGGCGCCGGCGGCCCCCGTGGCAGTCTCCGCCCCACGTGTCGTGCTGGCCGTGGACAAGGATGTGACAGCGCCCAAAATCAAGACGGCTATCGCCGGAGAGCCGCCGCAACCGCCGGAGGCTCCGCAGCCCCCAAAACCGGCCCCGGCGCCCGACCCCTTCGCCCTCCCGAGCCCCGTGCCCGCACCCGCCAACATCAACGTGCAGATTGACCGCGTGGCGGAGGTGGATTTCGACCGTCCGGGCAAGGACAAAGGGAAGGGCCGGAGCATCGTGTCCGAGGGAAAAGGCCGCGGGTCGCTGGAAGAGCGGCTGGAACGGCTGGAACGACTGGTGGAGAAGCTGGTATCCAGGGAAGGCGTTTCGTTGAAGGGGGAAGCCGGGTCCCCCGATAGCTTGAAATTCCACCTGGGACCGGATTCCGCCACCATTGCCCGGGTTGTCGAAGCGGCGAAAAAGGCGGCCAAAGACGCCAAGGCAAACCTTCCGGACGCCGAGATGCTCGCGCGCATCCACAAGGAGGCTGAGACCGCGGCGCGGGAAGCAGCCCGCGAAGGTGAACGGGCGGCGAGGGAAGCGGCCAGGGAGGGCGAGCGAGCGGCACGGGAAGCAGAGCGGGCGGCCCGCGAAGCGGTGCGCGCCACACAACAGGCGATTCGCCAACAACAGCAGGAGAAATATCATGCCGTGGAACACGGCAAAGAAGCCCGGACCCAATTGGAGCAAAAGCGGCGGGAACTCGAGGGGCAGCGCCGGAACCTGGAACGCGAGATGGAGTCCCTCGAACGCCGGATGGAACGGCTCGAACGGGATGCCGAACGGCTCGAAGAGCTGGAGGAATCGCGCAAGGAGGAAACCCAAGAGGACCGCAAGCCCGAGCCCGAGAAGAAGGTCAAATCCCCCGGCAAGGCCGAGGCGTACTCGGAAGCGAAGTGACGGAACCCTGCGCCCCGGAACGTTCCGCGACCTTGCCCGGCATTCCTGCGGTCTGGTGTCCCAAGCCCATCCGCCGTCCACCATGAAACTCACCCCGGCACCTGCAGGCGACGCTGCGATCAACCCGCCCGTTCATCTCGAGTTCATCCAGAACCAGATCGGACAGCCCGAGTCGGCCAGCCTGGAGGACATCGAGTCCTATCACCGAGCTCTCTTCCTGCATCAGCACGCCCGGGAGCTGGAGCAGTGCACGCAGGCAGAGCAGGTTCATCAGGAGCGGCTGGCGCACCTCGAATCCCGTCTGGCTGCGGCCCAGGCCCGCCTGTCGGCCATGGATTCGCTGATTCCCGTCAGCGTCGGCGGCGAACCGGACGTGCGTCCGACGGCCCCGTGGAATGGTTGGGATCGCGCCATGTTCGCCGCCGGCGGGCTGGGCATCGTGGCGCTCCTGGTGTTCGGGGTGATGAACGTCTCGTTCAACCTGCTGGAGTCGGGTCTGGTGACCTTCACCGAAAACCCCGTGCGCGCCTACTTCTGGGCGGCGCTCCTGCCCGTCGGAGCGTTGGCGGTGAAGGTCGGGTGGGACCTCATTCCGGGACGCACAGTGCGTTCGGCCTACCTCTGGACCTGCCTCACCCTGGGCCTGGCCGGGGTGCTGGCCTGGATGGCCGCCTATGCGGCCATTTACCCAAGACTGTCCCAGTCGGCGGTGGATCAGTTGGAGGCGATGAGCGTCCTCGACACCGCCGCGCGGAATTCGGCATGGACCGCCGGCGGCGCCACTTGGCTTGACATGGTGACGGTGGTGTCCCAGGCCGCCGCCGAAATCTTCCTCTCCGCGGTGCTCGGGATGTACATGACCACGCTTTATTTGCGGCATCGTCCGGTCCGTCTCGCCGGAAATCCACAGTTCGTGCAATGGGATGAGGAACGACGCTCGCTGGAACAAAGCGTAGCCGGGGAACGCCAGGCCCTGGCGGACGCCCGGGGAACGCGCACCCGGCTGGAAAACCAATTGGCGGCGCTGCTGCTCTACGCCCGCTCGCTCTTCCTCCGGGAATCCCGCGACAGCCACGATCGGGCGCGGGAGGAACGGCGCCTTCTGGATGGGATCGCCAGCCAGTTGCGTCGCCAACTTGAAGACGTGGAACAAAGCCGCTCAAACGGCAGGGACGCGGGCGCGCCGCGGCGCGGCAGCGACCCCGTCCTGGGAAATGGCGTATGAATACCCGACGAATCCTCGCTCTCGGATGGCTCTGCCTGGCCTGCCTCCCGGGCGTCACCCGGCCGATGGCCCTGGGGGAGCCGGACGCCACGCCGCCCCAGGCGACACACTGGATTGTCGGGGTCTCCCCCTACCTGGAGCGCGACGCAAAGGACGCCGTCTTTCGATCCATCGGCCGCCTGGTTCTCGAAGGACTGCCCGTGGGGTCCAGCCTGGCCGTCTATGATGCCTTCCATCTGAAGACCGTGGCCACGATCTCGATTCCGGAGGCCAAGGCATTCCGCAGCAGCCGCACCCGCGCCAATCAGTTTGCCGGCGAACTGAACCGCCTCCGCCAGTTTCTTGCCGCCAGCCCCGAACCCGCTCCGGCCGGCGCCGAGATGCTGACCAACGCCGTCCGGCTGCCACAGTTCCTGGACTTTGTCTTCGAAAACGCCGCAAACGCCGCCGGGGTCGGCCAATCCACGGGACTGCTCGTCCTGGGCAGCCCGCTCTACCTGGACCCCAAGGAGCCTGACTGCTCGATGCGGGACGGATACTTTCCTTCCGACGGCCACCTCCTGGCCGACCGCGACCGCACCGTGTTTGGCAAGGGAGGCCACGACACCGGGATTCCCAATGCGATCCTGCACCTGGGCTACTTTGGCGATCCGTGGATTTCGGACGTCCACCGCGAGCGCGTTCAGCGTTTCTGGAACCTCTACGCGGCGCGGCGCGGGCTCCGGTTGGGGACGTTCAGTGCGGACCTCCCAACCGTGTTTACCGCCGTGACCCGGGGCGCCGGCTCCGGGGAAACCGGAGCGCCGGATTTTCGGAGCGAGGGCCTGGACTCCAAGGTAGAGATGGTCCGGATCACGCGCGACGCCGGTGTGTCAGACTGGATCACGCGCGAGTTGCTGTCCGGCACCCGTCCTCCGCCGCCTCGCGTGCGAAGAGGTCCGATGAAGATCGGTATTCGGTGGCGCGGTGACCTGGACCTGGACCTTTATGCGCGGCCCAAGGACGGCAGCGAGACCCTGTATTTCGAGCACATGCGCAGCCCCGAAGGTTACTACTTTAAGGACCATCGGTCGTCGCCGGACCGGGAGTACGAATTCATCGAGTTTGAATCGCCGGTGGACGTGGAGGCTGTCACCGCGCGGATCAACCACTTTGCCGGGGACTCGCGTTCACCGCGCGGTCCTCACGGGGAAGTTCGGATCGAATTTGACGGGCGCATCTATTCCGATGATTTCCAATTGGCCTCCCGGCGTGGCAACGAAGGCCGCGAAGGCCGCGGTCAGGCGCCGTATTGGACGGAGATTGACGTTCCGGCAATCCTCGGACTTCGGGCTCAAGCCGAAGCGGTCAATAGAGCTTCTCCCTGATGGCTTTGGAGACAGCGGCGCTTCGGGTGTGGGCGATCAGTTTCTGAAAGAGGTGCCGCTGATGATTGTCCGCCGTGGGATGGCTGAGCGAAAATTCGGCCGCGATCTCTTTTTGATCAATCCCTGGACCACAAAGCGGAGCATCTCGGATTCCTTGGGGAGGAAAGCGAAAAAGAGGCGTGTCCGAGACGGAGTCCTGACGCGCCTGGCATAGAGAGAGGACTGAGTTCAGGAACCCCCACTGGGGCTACTCCTTGAGGGCGGCATCGTCCCGCCAGAAGACAAGAGCGGGGAAGGGCGAAAGAGGGTGGAGTAGGCGGATGAGAGAATGAAGAGACTGAAGACCGCAGTTGCCATCGCCTCGACTCGCTCACCTGCCCCTCATTAAACCGGACGAACGGATTTCCTGTATCCGGCTTTCCGAGCCGCGTCCTCGCCCAGCATTCGGTTCACCTCTTCAGGAGTCTCGCCACGCAACCCGTTGGGGTAAGGACCACAGGCCATATTGCTCCTGTAGGGCGCCGAGGTCTCAATAAAGTACCAGGTGCTCTATCATCGCCCAAGTTCCACTCTCTGACAAAGTGCCAGGTTCTTTATCGCGAAATCTGGCGATGGCCGGCCGGCCGGTGTTCTGGCCCATTGATCGCATGCGACATCCCCGATGGAAGGCCCCGC
>Ga0268299_1001329_pt1 | contig 46153 bp, 44 predicted proteins | sample NOBtaG_FD_193484 | JGI IMG/M metagenome (GOLD analysis project Ga0268299, IMG submission 193484) | Activated sludge microbial communities from bioreactor in Nijmegen, Gelderland, Netherland - NOB reactor | ecosystem: Engineered > Bioreactor > Aerobic > Activated sludge | place: Netherlands... | reverse complement strand
GCGCCGTTTCCGCATCGAGACCCTTCGACCGGGTCAGTAGGAATTCTGCGCGCCGACCATGCAGTAGAGCATGGGGATGGAGAGCATCGTGTTGGTGCGCGAGAACAGCATCGCGGTGCGGGCAGCGGCCTTCTTCTCGTCGGGGGTCGCCTCGACGATGCCGAGGGCCTTCTTCTGGTTCGGCCAGATCACGAACCAGACGTTGAACCACATGATCGTGCCGAGCCACATGCCGATGCCGATCAGCGTGATGCGCCCGCCGCCGCTGGTGATGCCGAGCAGCACCGCGTCGACGAAATATCGGTTGAGGAGCGCCAGGATGACGCCGAAAACGAGGGTCGACATCGCCGCCCAGCGGAACCAGAACAGCACCGCGGGCGCGATCACCTTGCTCACCGCCGGCTTCTGCTCGTCGGGAATCTTGGGCATGCTCGGGATCTGCACGAAATTCAGGTAGTAGAGCAGGCCGATCCACATGATGCCCGACAGAACGTGCAGCCAGCGCGCCAGGAAGGCCCAGAATGCCTGGTCGAACTTCAGCGAGTAGCCCGACGTGACCACGCCGACGATCACGAGGACGAGCGCGGCGAGCGCGAAGCCCGCCAGGACGGTGTTGCGCAGGTTGGTCAGAATCGCCACCATTTGGGGTCCCCTCTTTGTTTTGTCTGCGGGCGGGGCCCTCGCGCGCGTTCGCGGCGGCACGGCGGGCCCCATCCCGAATGCGGCAAAAACTAGGCTCGTGCGGCGGATTTCTCAAGGGAGAGCGTTCCGGGCGGTCCCGCATCGCGGGATTGCGCCGGCGTGCGCAGCGCATGGCTGAGGGCCTGTCGGCCTCGGCCGCCGCGGTCCGCCACGGCGACCGCGACCGATTCCTGACCGCGCTGTTCGCGCCCGCGGCCCGGCGCGAGCGGCTGTTCGCGCTCTACGCCTTCAATCTTGAGATCGCCAAGGTGCGCGAGACCGTGTCCGAGCCGATGCTCGGCCAAATCCGCCTGCAATGGTGGCGCGAGGCCATCGACGGCCTCTACGCGGGCCGCGTGCGCGCGCACCCGGTGGTGACGGCGCTCGCGGCGCTGATCGGGCCCGGCGCGGAGGCAAGTGCCGCGCCCCCGACCCGCGCCCATTTCGACCGGCTGATCGATGCGCGCGAATTCGATCTGGCGGGCAGGGCGCCCGCGACCCTGGCCGAGCTCGAGGCCTATGGCGAAGGCACGTCCGCGGCCCTGCTCTGGCTCGCCGCCGAGGCCCTGGGCGCCCCCGGCGAAGCGACACGCGCGGCGCTGACGCCCCTCGGCGTCGCCTGGGCGTTGACCGGCCTCATCCGCGCCACGCCGTTTCAGGCGCGGGCGCGGCGGCAATACATCCCCGAGGACGTGGCCGCGCAAGCCGGGCTGACGCCGGAGACATTGTTCGGTTTGAAGGACGACCCTGCGATTGCGCGCGCCGCTTCCGCCTTGGCCGAGCGCGCCTCTCAGCTCTTGGACGAGGCCGACAAGCGCCGGGTCGAAATCGAGCCCATCGCCCGGCCGCTGCTGCTGTTCGCGCCGCTCGCCCGCGCCTCTCTCGCGCGCCTGGCGCGGCGCGACCATCGCGTGATGGAAGGGAGCGCCGAGCTGTCGCCCGCCCGTAAAGTGCTCCGCCTCTGGTGGGCGGCGCGCTTCCGCTAGCGGGGCGCCTGCGCCGCGCCGGTCAATCGAGATCGGCGTCGGCCTTTGGGCCTCCTTGACTCTTTGTATAGAGCTTCGGGTCCTCGCCCTTGGCGGCGCTTTTGCCCTTGATCTCGGCTTCGCGCATGGCCGTGCCTTCCGGCGTGTCCATGGCGCGCGCGGCGTCCTTCGCCGCCTTCTCGGATTTGCCGCTCTGGGCGTGCGCCGTGGCAGCCTTGTTGTACTGCTTGGCGGCGGTCTTGTTGCCTTCGCCTTCGTTGCGCTGAGCCATTTGAAACCTTCTTTCCGGGGCGTCTATTCGCCCTGGACCGGAAACGACCATGCGCGCGCGATGGTTCCGGTCCCGCGGACCGTCTTGAGCGCCCGGACCCGCTCTATCGCCGATCGCCCGACAGCGTCTTGATCGGCGCGCCATAGAGTCGCTTCAACGCCGCTTCCGGGACGCCGTAGGCGCTGCCCGCGATTTTTTGAAGGCCGACGCGGTCCTGGAGCACGATCTGGCCGCGGCCCAGGCTGATCAGTCCTTGCTGCTCGAATTCATTGGTCGCGACCGTCACGCCCGCGCGCCGGACACCCAGCATGATCGACAGGAATTCGTGCGTGATGGGCAGCACGTCGCCTTCCAGCCGGTCGTGGGCCATCAGCAGCCAGCGGGCGAGCCGCTCGTCGAGCCGGGACTGGATGTTCACCACGGCCGTCTGCCCAACCTGGATCATGAACGCGTGGACGAACTTGAGCAGTGAAGTGCGGAGCGACACGCTGTGGCCCAGCGCGTCGCGGAGCACGCCGGCCGGCAATTTCCGCCCGGACCCGCCGACTTGCATGTAGGCATGATGCGACGGGTTGTCGTTGCCGAGGAGGACCGGAATCCCGGTCATGCCTTCACGGCCGATCAGCCCGATCTCGACGGTCCGCTTCGAGGTGCGGCTCGAGGCGACGACGGATGCAATGCCTTGGTCCGGGAAATAGACGTGCCGGATCGGCTGGTCCGGCTTCTCGAGATCGGCGCGCACGGGAAGATCGACGGGCTCGAGATGCGGTTCGATCGATGCGAAATCGGCGGGCGCGAGCCGCGTGAGAACGAGGTTGCCGACGGCCGAAACTGTCTGCGACACGATTTTTGATTTTCTTCTAAGGGCAGGAGCGCAGCGCGTCGTTCGATGCGCGCGCCCGGACGCCGCGGTGGGCGACGCGGAATATTTAGAATGCGCATCCGGGGAGCGACTACGGAATTTTCGGTACGGTTTCGGACAGAAACGCCGATTGTGGATGGAACGCCGTGCGCGGGCCCGCGAATTCCGCTCACGCGGCGGCGCGGTGGCCGAGCCAGGAGTCGAGATCGGCGAGGGCGCGGTGGGCGAGCGCGGTCTTCCGGTCGGCGCCACGCGGGCCCTTCTTCCCGGTCTCCGCGAGCGGTGGGAACAGGCCGAAATTCACATTCATGGGCTGGAAGGTTTCGGCCGCGGCGCCGCCGGTGATGTGGCCGAGAAGGGCGCCGAGCGCCGTGGTCGGCGGCGGCGGCGCCAGCATATGCCCGGTCGCCTCGGCGGCCGCGAAGCGGCCCGCGAGCAGGCCGATGGCCGCGCTCTCGACATAACCTTCGACGCCCGTGATCTGGCCCGCGAAGCGCAACCGGGCCTCGGCCTTGAGGCGAAGGGATGAATCGAGCAGCTTCGGGCTGTTAATGAAGGTGTTGCGGTGGAGGCCGCCGAGCCGCGCGAATTCGGCGCACTCCAGGCCCGGGATCGTGCGGAAGATCGCGGATTGCGCGCCGTATTTCAGCTTCGTCTGGAATCCGACCATGTTGTAGAGCGTGCCGAGCGCGTTATCTTGCCGAAGCTGCACGACCGCCCAGGGCCGCCGCCCGGTGCGGGGATCGGTCAGCCCCACCGGCTTCATCGGCCCGTAGCGCAGCGTGTCGTGCCCGCGAGACGCCATCACCTCGATGGGCAGGCACCCCTCGAAATAGGGCGTGCTGGCCTCCCATTCCTTGAACTCGGTCTTCTCGCCCGCCAGGAGCGCGGCGATGAAGGCCTCGTATTCTCCGTGTTCCATCGCGCAATTGATGTAGTCGCGGCCGGTGCCGCCCGGGCCGGGCTTGTCGTAGCGCGACTGGAACCAGGCTTTCTCGAAATCGATTGAGTCCTTGTGCACGATCGGAGCGATGGCGTCGAAGAAAGCGAGCGCGTCCTCGCCCGTGAGTTTCAAGATTGCGGCGCTGAGGGCCGGGGAGGTGAGGGGGCCGGTGGCGACGATGACCGAGTGCCAATCCGCCGGCGGCAAGCCGTCGATTTCCGCGCGCTCGATGCGGATCAGCGGCTCGGCGGCGATCGCGGCCTCGACCGCGGCGGAGAAGCCGTCGCGGTCCACGGCGAGCGCGGCCCCCGCCGGCACCTTGTGGCGGTCGGCGGCGGCGAGGATCAGCGAGCCCGAGCGGCGCATCTCCTCATGCAGCAGGCCCACGGCATTGTGGAGCGCGTCGTCGGAACGGAAGGAATTGGAGCAGACGAGTTCGGCCAGGCCCGCCGTCTTGTGCGCCTCGGTGCCGCGCACTGGCCGCATTTCGTGAAGCACCACGGGCACGCCCGCGCGCGCGATTTGCCACGCCGCTTCCGAACCCGCGAGCCCGCCGCCGATGACGTTGATGGGAGAGGTCACGTCAATCCTTCATATAGGCGGGCGTTCCGCCGGCGAGGAAATCCTCGCGGGGCGGCGTGAAGACGTCGATGACGTCGCAATCCTCGGGCCACCAGGCTTCGTGCTCGACGCCGCCGGGGATCACGGCGATGTCGCCGGCCTTGCAAAGCTTGGTCTTGCCGCCGAGGCGGAATTTCATCTTGCCCTTCACGATCCAGAAGATCTGCTCGTGCGGGTGTTTGTGCGCGGCGGCGTGCGCACCCTTCTTGACGCTCCACCACACGATCATGCCGCGCTCGCCGGCGACGAGCTTCCGCGTGATCTTCGGTCCGATGCGTTCCGACTTGATCGTCCGGAGCGATCCGAAACCGGCAAGCGTGGGCATGGCGTTCCTCCCCTTAGTTCTTTGAAGGTATTAGAGCACGCTCATCCCAACCAGCGTAGGGTCGTGTTTCAAACCTGCCTCGTTTTATTGACTTACACGAACGCTGGAATTGCGATCGCAGAGGGTGCGCCGCGCTGTTCGATACCTGCCGACTGTCAGCGCTTCTTCTGCTGGAACTTTTCCCAAAACCGGGTGGCCTCGACAACCCATCCTTCGGCACTCGTACCGCTGCCAAGCCCGAATCCATGTCCGAGATCCCTGTATTTGCGGTACTCGACCGTCACGCCGGCTTGGCGAAGTGCCGCAACGCGCCTTTCCATCGCGACAGGCGAGGCGATGCCGTCGTTCTCACCCACGATCGCAAATGTCGGCGGATCTGTTGGCGCGAAATCCGAATGAGCCGTGTAGGCCATGACGATGGCCGCGGGCTTGGGAAGGTCGCCCCCTCCATGAGCCGCGACGCCGTACGTGCCGATGGCGGCGACCATCCGTGCTCCGGCTGAGCTGCCCCATAGTGAATACGTCTCGGTGCTGACGCCAAGTGCTTCCGCATTCCGCAAAACATAAGTGATGGCAGCCGCGAGATCCTGCGTGGCAATCGTCGCGCCATATCCTGTCCGATATTTGAGAACGAAGGCATTGTAGCCGTGCTTGCTGATCTCCACGGCATACGGAAACCCCTCGTGGACGGAGCCGACATAGGAAAAGCCGCCCCCGGGCGCGATGATGGCAAAGGGGGCGCCGGGCCTTCCGCGGATGAAGAACAATCCTGTGTATGCTCTCGCGGGTTCTTCCCGCTTCTGCGCATCGGAGTAGATGTCGTAGAATATGGTCCTTCCATTGCGCACGTCGTCGATCATGTGATTCAGCGCGCTGACGACGACTTTCGGCGAGACATGACTGTGATACGGCAGAAGCGAGCCGATCTCGTTCAGCCGCATGCTGTCGTCATAGGTGCGACCGTCCCACGGCAACAACAGGCGGCCAGCCTGTCCAAACGCTGGATGATCCAGGATATCGCGCAAGCGACTGTCGACGCTGAGCGGTCCGTCGGGACGTTCGCTCGCTTGTGCCATGACGATTCGATCCGGGTCACGCCTCGAAAGAGGTGATTTGCTCTCCGCGGTCGCGACGCCACAGAGCGTCAGGCCCAGGAACACGGCGATACAGACGGACGGCAATCCAACGAATGTCGTTCGTCGCCTGAGCGGTGAATTCTGGGTCATTGGTGCCAATCGACCGAGTCGAAATGAAAATGCATGGCGCACGCGTGCCGAATTCGTGAGTTTGCCACGACAAGCGGTGCGCGGGCGACGCCTACGAGATCAATGCGAATTAGCATTGGCGACGACCCGGCCAGGCGTTGGAGGGCGGGCTTCGTTTGGTCGACCGGCATCGAAGCCAGCCCATGACGGGGTGGACCATGGAACTACATCAAGGCGTCGGGGCGGGTTCGCAACCTGCCCCTCTCAGCGCGAAAGCAGCCGGGGCGCTAAAAGCGTCCCGCCTGGAAGTCCTCGATCGCTTGCACGATCTCCTTGTCGGTGTTCATCACGAACGGGCCATACTTGGCGATCGGCTCGCGCAAGGGGCGGCCGGCGACGAGGATGGCGCGGCCGGCTTCGGCGCCGGCGGCGAGCGCCACGCGGTTGCCGGGGCCGAGCACCGCGAGTTCGCCGCGGCGGACGGTTTCGGTACCGGCGCCGACCGTGAGCGCGCCCTCGAACACGTAGACGAAAGCGTTATGGTCCTTCGGCAAGGCATGCTCGAAACGCGCGCCGGCGGGCAGCGCCACGTCGAGATAGGTCGGGTCCGTGACGACTCCGGTGACCGGGCCGGTGACGTCGCCCACGCGGCCGACGAGCACGCGCACCGTCGCACCTTCCGGCGTCTTCACGACCGGGATCGCCTCGGGCTCGATGTCTTGGTACCGCGGCTTGGTCATCTTGTCCTTGGTCGGCAGGTTGACCCAAAGCTGGAAGCCCCACATCAACCCGTCTTCTTGCTCGGGCATTTCCGAGTGCACGATGCCGCGGCCCGCGGTCATCCATTGCACGCTGCCGGGCCGAAGCAGGCCGGTGTTGCCTTGATTGTCGCCGTGGCGCATGCGCCCCGCGAGCATGTAGGTGACGGTCTCGAAGCCGCGGTGCGGATGATCCGGGAAGCCGGCGATGTAGTCCTGGCCCTGGTCCGAGCGGAACTCGTCGAGCATCAGGAAGGGATCGAGGTCGGGCAGCGCCGGCCCGCCTATGACGCGGCTGAGCCTCACGCCGGCGCCGTCGCTGGTGGGGCGCCCGCGCACGACCAGACGCGGCGCGCGGATATCGCTGGCCTCGGCGGGCGGAACATAGGGGCCGGTGGCGGGTGTGCGATTGGCGACGTTCATGGGATACCGTCTTTTGTCCGAAGGACGTTGAAATTGGCACGCGGCCACGCTTTTTCAACGTTTCTGTGGCGTAACGAACGTTCCGGCCGGTGCACGCCAGGCGGTTGGCTTGTGCTAAACTCGGCCGAGGAGAGACACCGTTGAAGGACGACAGCATCACCCGCCGGGTCATGGAGCGCGAGCGCGCCAATGCGCCGCGCCGCCAGATCGGCGTGTTCGATTCGGGCATCGGCGGTCTCGGCGTGGTACGCGAGATCCGCCGCCTGCTGCCCGAGGTCGACATCGTCTATGTCGCCGACAATGGCGGATTTCCCTACGGCGCGCTTTCGGACGCGACGGTGGTGGAACGCTGCGAGCGCATAGTGGCGGCGCTCGACCGCCTGATCGCGCCGTCAGCAGTGGTGGTGGCGTGCAACACGGCCAGCACCATCGCGCTGGCGGCATTGCGGGCGAAGTTCCCCGTGCCGTTCGTGGGCTGCGTGCCGGCGATCAAATGGGCGGCCAAGACCAGCCGCAGCAAGACCTTCGGCTTGCTGGCGACGCCCGCCACGGTCCGGCGCGAATATCTCCGCGAGCTCATCGAGCAATTCGCGCAAGGCTGCACGGTCGTCACCCACGGCTCGAGCCGGCTGGCGCCGCTGGCCGAGTGCCGCTTCCGCGGCCTGCCGGTCGATCTCGGCGTGCTGCGCGAGGAGGTGGAGGTGCTGACCAAGGCGCCCGGCGCCGAAGCGCTCGACACCATTGTGCTCGGCTGCACGCATTACGGCTTTCTGCTGGAGGAATTGCGCCAGGTTTCGTCGCCCGCGATCACGTGGCGCGATCCGGCGGGGGCCGTCGCGCGTCGGGTGCGGGCGTTTCTCTCCGCCCTGCCGCCCGATCCGCCGCGCCGGATGCCGAGCCCCGCCAACGTCGCGATCTTCACGGCGCCATTGCCCGACGCCGAGACGCTCGCGCCCCGGCTCGCCGCCTACGGCTTCGGCGAAATCCGCGTGATGGACTTGGTGGCAGGCGATCTCCCGCTCGGCGCGTCGGCGAGCGCCTAACGCGTCCGTGCCGGCCGGAACACTTCGACCGGTTCGGCCACGCCCTTCACGCGGTGGCGGCCGGCGCTCTCGATGCCGGCGCCGAGCGAGCGCGCGAGCTCGGCGGACAACAGGATCGGCTCGCCCATTGACGAGGTCAGTGATTCGATGCGCGCAGTGAGGTTCACCGTCGGGCCGATCACGGTGAAATCGAGGCGGCTGGCGGTGCCGATATTGCCGTAGAGGACTTCGCCGACATGGAGGGCGGTGCCGAAGTCGAGCGCGCTGCCGCCAGGCACGGCGCGGAGCTTGGCAAGGCCCTCGCGCGCGCGGAGGGCGGCGGCGAGGGCCGCGCGGCTCACCGCCGGCAGCGCATCGCCGTCGGTCAGCGGGAAGATCGCCAGCACCGCGTCGCCGACGAATTTCAGGATCTCGCCGCCGCCCGCCTCGATGGCGCCGCCGACGCAGTCGAAATACGCGTTGAGCAACGCGATGAGGTCGGCCCCCGGCAGGCGCTCGGAGAGCGGCGTGAAGCCGCGGAGATCAGAGAGCCAGACCACGGCGCGGATGGTCTCGCCGCTGCCGCGCCGGATCTGGCCGGTCAGCACGCGCTCGCCGGCGTGGCGGCCGACATAGGTGTCGAGCAGCGTGGTGGTGAGATAGCGCAAAGTCAAAAGCTCGCTCTGCCGAGCCATGTGCGGCAGCATGGCGTCCATGAGCTTGAGCTCGGCGAGGGTGAAGCCGCCGGGCCGGTCGGTGGCGAAGGCGGCGGCGTGGCGCCCGCCGTCGCTGAACGGCAGGTGCATGATGACGTAGTCGGTGGCGCGGTCGTCGGCGTATTCCTGCAGCACGGCGTAGTCGATCCGCGCATGCGGCGGCTCGAGCCGGCGCCGGAGCGCCGCGGCGCCGCGATAGATCTCGCCGTAGGGGCTGTCCTGCAGCACCGGGCTGTTCCAGATCGCGTAGCTGCCGCGGCCGGATTTGATCTCGGCAGGAGCGGCGCGGTTCCAGCGGTGCGAGACGCCGAAATGATCCGGATGCAGCATCAGCAGAAGGGCGCTGAATTTCTGCAGCGGCACGCCGTGGGCGGCGAAGCGCAGGCAGGTCTCGCGCACCAGGGTGCGCGGCGACTTGATCTGCGTCGCCTCGCCGAGGTACCACGCGATGAAGTCGGCGGCGGCGCGGTCGTAGTCGCGGTTGACGTCGGTGAGGCGATCGGGGCCGACCATGGCCGCGATGGTGCCATGCCCCGCCCGGCGCGTCATCCGGGAATGGGCGCTGCAGCAGGCAGGCCAGCGTGAACTGGTTCACAGTCACGCGAGTCACTTCGCGCCTAGACTGGCGCCGGCCCTCGACCCGCGGTAGCAATGCGGCAGAGGACGGCCCGCATGGATGTTTTGAAGTCCGCCCGCACCAGCTTCCCCAAGAACTACGCCGATTCCCGCAAGCGCTTTCTCGCGGCGGCGAAAGCCGCGCGCGCGACGCTCGCGAGCTATCCCAACCCGAACAAGGGGCCGGCAGGCGAGGCGCTGGCCACGGATTGCGCCTGGCTCGGGCCCAAGAACGCGGAAACCGTGCTGGTGCTGCTGTCGGGCACGCACGGAGTCGAGGCGTTCTGCGGCGCGGGCTGCATCATGGACGCCTTCAAGGCGCCACCGAAATTGCCGCGCGGCATGGCGCTGCTCGCCATCCACGCCATCAACCCACACGGCTTCGCCTGGATCAGGCGCGTGACCGAGGAGGGCGTCGACCTCAACCGCAACTTCATCGACGATTTCGCCAACCCGCCGGCCAATCCGGGCTACGACGAGCTGGCCGACGCCATCCTGCCGCCGGCGCTCGAGGGCCCGGCCTTCGAGGCCGCGCAGAAGAAGATCGCGGATTATCGCGCCAAGCACGGCGTCGCGGCGCTGCACGTGGCCTGGAGCGGCGGGCAATACAAACACGCCAAGGGGCTGTTCTTCGGCGGCTTCGCGCCGACCTGGTCGCACCGCACCCACGCCGCCATCATCGCCGATCACGGGCTTGCGAGGCGCAAGCACGTCGGCGTCATCGACTATCACACCGGCCTCGGGCCGCATGGCTATGGCGAGCTCATCTGCGTGCATCCGCCGGGCACCAAGGCGGTGGCGCGCGCCAAGAAATTCTGGGGCGCCAACGTCACCGAGCCGCTGGCGGGCACGTCGGTGGCCGGCGCGCGCCACGGCTTCGGCTGCCGGCTCTGGGAGAAAACGCTCGGCGAGCGGATGACGTTCATCACCATCGAATACGGCACCTACGACACGCTGTCCGTGGTGCGCCCGGCGCTGGTCGCCGATCACTGGCTGCACGCGCAAGGTCCGGTCGATTGGCACGCCCAGCGCACGCAAGCCATCAAGCAAGGCCTGAAGAACGCCATGTTCGCCGACACCGACGATTGGCGCGAAGCCGTGCTCTGGCGCAGCCGCCAGGTGATCCGCATGACGGCCGCGGGGATGGCGGCTCTCTAATTCGCTCGCGAACTATTCAACACTCCGGGGATCGACCTTCATGGATACACTTTCCGCTGCGCGTTCTTGCTTCTCCGCCGACTATGCCGAGGCGCGCCGACGATTCTTGCGCGCGGCCAAGGCGCGCGGCGCCGCGATCACGAGCTACGTCAACCCGAACCGAGGGCCATCGGGCGAGCGCCTGGCGACCGATTGCGCCTGGCTCGGCCCGCGCGACGCCAAGAAAGTGCTGGTGCTGATCTCGGGCACGCACGGCGTCGAAGGCTTCTGCGGCGCCGGCGCCATCCTGGATGCGCTGACGACGCCCGAGCGCCTGCCGCGCGGCGTGGCGCTGCTGGCGATCCACGCCATCAATCCCCACGGCTTCGCCTGGATCCGGCGCGTGACCGAGGAGGGCGTGGACCTCAACCGCAACTTCATCGCCGATTTCGCCAAGCCGCCCTCGAATCGGGGCTACGACGAGCTCGCCGACGCGCTGCTGCCCAAGCGCCTCACCGGCGCGGTCTACGCGAAGGCGCAGAAGAAGATGCGCGCCTACATCAAGCGCCACGGGCTCGTCGCCTTCAACGCCGCGTTCAGCGGCGGGCAATACAAGCACCCGAAGGGGCTGTTCTACGGCGGCACGGGCCCGACCTGGTCGCACCGCACGCAAGCGGCGATCATCGCCGATTTCGCGCTCGCCCAGCGCCGGCGGATCGCGGCCATCGACTACCACACCGGCCTCGGCCCGCACGGCTATGGCGACCTCCTCTGCGCCCACATGCCGGACACGAAATCGGCGGCGGTGCTGAGGAAACTCTACGGCGAGAATCTGAGCGAGCCCTTCGGCGGCACGACCAATGCGGGTCAGGCGGCGCCCGGTGCCCGCCACGGCTTCGCGAGCACGCTCTGGGAGAAGCAGCTCGGCGGCAAGGTCGGCTACGTCGGTATCGAATACGGCACCTACGATTCGCTCGGCGTGGTGCGCCCGGCGCTGGTCGCCGACCATTGGCTGCACGCGCGCCGCACATTGCGCTGGAACGATCCGCTGACGCGCAAGATCAAGGCCCAGATCCGCAAGGCCTTCTATCCCGACACCGATTCCTGGCGCGAAGCCGTGATCTGGCGCAGCCGCCAGACCATCCGCATGGCGGTCGAGGGGCTGGCGAAGGCGTAGCGCTCGTTCGGCAGCGCCGCAGGCGTGCCAGCCATCCATGCCGCACGACTCTCTTTCACGGTTCGGTGGGGCGTCATTCCTGGCGGTAGACGGCCGCCTCGGACACAATCTTGCCTTACGCCATCGATGCGGAGGCTCGGCCAAGTGGTTGGTAAATGGGTAAATGACCTCCGGATAACCATACATCTTTACCGGGGATTTATTTGCGTGGCGTTTTCTAGGCAGGCCAAGCGATGCCGTGGGAACGGAGTTAGATCGAGGCGAGCGATGATTCAGGTGAATGACAAACGGGCTGCCAGGAACAGATCTGCGATGCAGGCCTTGCTCGGCCCGGCGATCCCGGACAGTTATCCCTTCACCGACTGTCTTGCGCGCTGCGAAAAAAGATGGTCGGTCGTCCTCGCGGGACAGCGATACGAGAACGCGCGGCTCAAGCCGCCGCTCTACACGTATGAAACGTTTGGGCTGCCCGCGCCGGGGTTGTAAGTGACCGGCCCGCGAGGCCGGACCGGTCTGCAAACTCAGTTCATTGCCACGTTCGGCGCCGGCGGGTGGCGCCGCTCCGCCCCTCGGTCCAGCGCCGCGCGTTGGACAGCTCCTCATCAAGAGGGGAGCGAACGACGACTCTAATGCGCGTGCTTCTTCGGCGCCGGTGCGCCGGCCTTCTCGACCGTGGCGTCGACGTCGACCGTCCCCGCTTTCTCGAAGGTGAGCGTCAGCTTGATGCTTTCGCCCTCGCGCAGCGGGCGTTTCAAGCCGATCAGCATGATGTGGAAGCCGCCGGGCTTGAGCTCGGTGGCGGCGCCGGGCTTGAGATCGATGGCCTTGACCTCGCGCATCCGCATCACGCCGTTGTCGATCGCCATAGTGTGGAGCTCCACCGCCGCGGCATCGAGGCTCGCGGCTTTGACGAGCCTGTCGGCCTCCTTGCCGGCGTTCTTCAGGGTCATGTAGGCGGCGCCGGTCTGCACGGTCGTGGCGCGAGTCCAGGGGCGTTCGATGGTGATCGGCCCCACCTTGAAGTCGTCCGCGGCGGCGAGCGGGGGCAGGGCGATGGCGGCGAGCGCCGCGGCGAGGGCGAGGCGGCGAAAAGCGGATGCGAGCATCGGAGGACTCCGGTCAGCGTTTGACGTGTTTCTGGATGATCTCGGCCATGCGCTCCGGCGTTTCGCTGTGCCGGAAATGCGCGAGATAGGCGCCGTCGGCGCCCATCAGGTAAATCAGGGTGGAATGGAACATCAGGTAATTGTCGCCCTTGCCCTCTTCCTTGCCGTAGGCCACGCGAAACGCACCCGCGACATCCTTGATTTCCGCGGCGCTGCCGGTCAGGCCGGTGAAGCTCGGATGGAAGTTGGCGAGATAGTTCTTGAGCGCCGCGGGCGTGTCGCGCTCGGGATCGATGGTGACAAAGATCGGCGCCACCGACTTGGCGCGCGGCCCGAGCTTCTCCAGCGCTTGCGTGGCGTTGTAGAGGCCGGTCGGGCAGGCGTCGGGGCAGAATACGTAGCCGAAGAACATCAGCCGGTAGCGGCCGCTGAAATCGGCGTCGGTGACGCGCTTGCCGTTCTGGTCGGTGAGCGCGAACGGCCCGCCGATCTTGACGGTCTCGGTCTTTGACGCCGAGGCCCCCGGCTCGCGGATGAAGTGGAGCGCCGTGAAGCCGACGGCGCCGGCCACCGCGATGGCGGCCGTGTTGAGAAGCAGAAATCGACGAGTCATGTCGCACCTCGCGGTCGGGGCGGCGATGAAGAAGTCGGAAGGGAAGACGCCCGCCCGCGCGGCGCGCGGCGAAACGCTTTGGCGCTAGACCGGGGGCGGACCGCGCGAGAAGGGGCGGTGCGTCGGCCGCAGCACGGGTGCCGCCGGCGCCGTATGAGTCGCGGCCACGCGCGCGCGGGACGGCGCGGCGAGGGCGATCCCGGCTGGCGGCGGCGATGCCGCTTGCCCCGGGCAGCAGGCGTGGCACGCGCCGGCGTTAGCGGGCTCCGGCGCCAAGTCCGACAGCGGCGGCAGCGCCGGATCGGCGGGAATGTAGGCGACGCCCTCGGCCGTGCACACGGCCACGAAGCCCGCCGGCGCCGCCGCCATCGCCGGCGCGTGCAGCGCCGGCAGTAGCGCGAACGCGATCGCGGCGGCGAGCGCCCACCACCGCGCCGATCGGGCGAGGCGGGAACGGCGGTCGCGAAGGATTTCAAGGACGCTCGTCACGATGCGCGAAGAATGCGCAGGCCGCCCCCGCCGCGCCAATCGCCGAAATCGTCGCAGCTTGCTGCGCTGCGGCGATTGCGCCGGTATGCCGCGCGCCGCTACAGCGCCCGCTTGAGATCGGCGGGGAGGTAGGATTGGTCGATGATCGCGTTCCAATCGACCTTGTCCACCTTGATCACGTCGACGAGCCGCAGGCCTTGCACGTTGGCCGCGAGCCCTTCCTTGGTGAAATCGCCGCGGCTCCAGTATTTCTGCGCCGCCATGCGCACCACCACCTGCTCGATCAGCGCCTCGGGCACGCGCTCGTAGGCCTTGGCGATGAGCTTGGCCGCCGCCTTGGGGTCGGCGTAGATGTCGTCGACGGCGCGCCGGCGCGCGGCGATGATGGCGCGGATCTTGTCCGCGTTCTTGCTCGCGTAGTCGCGCGTCGTGAAGCCCACGGTCTGGGCCAGCGCCGGGATGTGCTTGGCGAGATCGACGACCACCTTGTATTTCGCCGCCTCGCGCGAATAGAGCGGCTCGCCGAGGATGGCGGCATCGACCGTGCCGTTGCGCAGAAGCTGGATGCCTTCGTTGACGCCGCCCGCGGTGACGAGCTGCACCTTGGCGATGTCGATGCCGGCATTCGCGAGCGCCATCTTGAGCATGAACTCGCTGCCGGATTTCGGCTGCGTGATCGCGACCTTGCGGCCGACGAGATCCTGGATCGAAGCCGCGCTGCCGTCGAGGCGGCCGACGAACACGGCATCGGCCGCGCTGTCCACGGAAGCGTTGACGATGACGACGTCGTTGCCCGCGTTCTTGGCGGCCAGGATCGGCAGGATACCGGCCTCGCCGTAGGGCAGCGAATTGGCGAGCACGTTGCGCACGGCGGTGCCGCCGCCGGGCGCCGTGATGATGCCGTCGATGTCGAGCCCGGCCTCCTTGAAATAGCCCTTGGCGAGGGCGACCGCGAACGGCATTCCGTAGAGGCCGGTGCCGTAATGCGTGATGGGAATGCCTTCGCCGGCGCGGGCGGGCAGGGCGAAGGCGAGAGCGAGGGCGGCCGCGGCGAGCGGCCTCGGCGGGAAACGCATGGCGCAATCTCCGAAGGGGCTGGCAATCAGGCGGCGGCACTGGTCTTGCGGCGGTTGCGCTCGGTGAAGAACGCGATCTCGTCGGCGGTGAAGGCGGGCATGGAGATGGTGAGCAGCACGATTTCGCTCTCGCCCGTCACGCGGACGCTTTCGCCGGTCTCGAGATGGACGAGCGAATGCTTGCGCAGCGGCGTTTCGCCGAGCGCGCTCGCGCTCACGGCGCCCGTGCCGCCGACGGCGAAGAGGAAGCGCGGCGCGGCGGCCGCGGTTTCGAGCGCGGTGGCGCCGGGCTCGATCTTGATTTCGCCGATCTCGATGCGCCGCTCCGAGAAGCTCGCCATGTGCCGGCGCGAGACACCCTTCGCCCCGGCGTCGGGCAGCCACGGATAATTCTCGGGGTTCATCAGCACCGGCGCCTCGTAGCGCGCCTTGGGATACTCGATCGCGCGGCCGTAGAGGTGCTCCCAGATCGCCTCGTAGCCGTCCTGGTTCTTCTTCTGGCCGGGCGCGAGATTGCTGCCGCGGTCGCGGAAGAAGACGCCGTCCTTGAAGGTGCCGAGCTTGGCGAGCTCCGCCGAACCGGCATAGAGCTGGTCGAACGAGAGGAAGCCCCAACCCGAGGGGCCGGCGAATTGCAGCAGCACGATCTCGGAATCGGAGCTGTCGATCTGGTAGTAGCAATTCTCGGGGTAGTAGCCGATCTGGCCGGGCGCGATGGTGTCGGCCTTGCCCTTGCCGAGCGTGCCGGAGAGGCCGAGGCGGATCTGCTCGAAATTGTGCCGGTGCCGCGGCCCGTAGAAGCGCCCGCCGGTCTTGGCGATCAGGAACTCGAAATTCTGCACGCCGCCGGGCGCTCCCTGCAGCACGCGCTTGAATTCGATCTCGCCTTCGCGGTGGTTGGACCGCGGTTTCTTGTAGGGCACGTCGTCGGCATGCACGATGCGCACGGGCGTTCCTCCGTTTCTTTGCGAAAACGATAGCAGAGGGCGCCGGGCGGAGCGATAGGCGGGGTTCCCGCGCGGCGCGCATGGCCGTGCCGCGCCCGGGGATGCGATGCCGGGAGCCGGGCGCGATATTCGCCGCCCACAAGGGGCAGGGCCGGCCGCGTCTTTCGGTTGCAACATGACGAAAGCGGGCCGAAGCGATTATGACGCAGCGCTGCGGCGCCGGCGGCGTTCTGTCATTCGCCGGAGATGGCCGGAATCGTTGCGCTTTGTCGCTGTCCTGGAAACGTTCCAACAAAGGCCGAAGCGCGGCGATACGGATGGAAATCATTGGTTGTTTAAGCCTGCTTAACTACTCGCGGTCATTGTTCGTTAGGGGCTCGGGTTCTCTTCCGCGTATCGCAAGGGGACGTGACCATGACTTTCCGTGCATCGCATTTTCGCCCATGGCGGGGCTGGACCACCGCCGCCGCCGCATTGGCCGCCGCGCTTCTGGCGCTGTTGCTCGCGGCCGGTGCCGCCGCCTTCGAGACGCCGGCGAGCATGCGGCTCTTCGGCTATGGCGAGCGCGCCACGCTCGGCATCGCCGAATTCCCGAAATGGACGCACATGCTGGGCCGTTACGAGCAGGAAAAGCTACTCGAGGCGCAGCCCTGCACCGACGGCGCCTGTCGCCTGCAGCGCTGGCGGTCGCATCTCAAGACTCTGGCCGGACGCGACAAGCTCGCCCAGCTCCGCGGCGTCAACGCCTATGTCAACGCCATCGCGTTCCGCACCGATCAATCCAACTACGGCTTGGTCGATTACTGGGCGACGCCGCGCGAATTCTTCGCCCGCGGCGGCGACTGCGAGGATTTCTCGATCGTCAAGTATCTGTCGCTGCGCCATCTCGGCTGGGACATGGACTACGTGCGCGTCGCCGTGACCATGCACGAGCGGCGGCGCGAGCTGCACGCGGTGCTCGCGGTCAAGGCCGAGGGCACGACATGGATCCTGGACAATCTGCTGCCGGAGCCGACCGACCACCGCCAGCTCGGCTATTACCGGCCGATCTTCTCGATCAACGAGACCGCCTGGTGGCGCCACTCGCAGCCGGGCATCGCCGAGAGTGGCGACACCTTTGTCGACGACGACGAGCTCGTGCTCGCGCGCGGCGGCTGCGAAACCGCCAGCGACTTCCTGGCCGCGATCCAGGGCGGCCGCGATCCCGAATGGCCGCGTTACACGCGGATGGCGCGCTGAGGCGCCCCCGCGCTATTGCTTGGGCTGCGGCTGCTCGAGCGAGCGCAGGATGCTGATCACGTATTTGGGAAACTTGGTGAGCTTCTCCACTGCCGCGAATTTGATCTTGCCCTCGGCGTAATCGCCCCAGAGCCCGAGCACTTTGATGAAATCCCCGTCCGGGATCTTGTCGGCCTTCTGGGCGCCGGCCTCGGCCACGTGCACGTGGCCGTCCTTGACCGCCACCACGATGAAGCGCTCGCCGAGATAGCCTTCGTCCGCGGACCAGGTGGGGATCTCCGTCTTCTTGGCGATGCGGGCCTTGAGTTCGTTCCAGATTTGATCGAGCGTCATTCCCTATCCTTAGCTGGCCGTTAGCGCGTGCTGATTTCGCCGGCGGTCCGGCCGAAGGCATCGCCGCTGCGCCGGTCCTTGAGTCCGGCGCCCATGATGCAGACCCGCCGCAGCTGTTCCGGGTTGCGCTCCAGATCCTCGTAGTAGGTCCATCCCGTGCAGCGCACGTCGCGTATGCAGAGGTCGCGGCATTGTTCGGGCGCGTCCGCGCGCGGGAAGGGCTCAAGATAGCGGTGGAACGTCATCGAGGAATTCGACTCGAATGTCGAGACCCGCGTGCCCTGCGCCGCCGCCGCACCCATCAGGACGCATCCGCCCACCAGAATCGTCGCCAACCGCTTGCCGAACATCGTTACCCCGTGCCGTCCGTTCGCCGCGGACGATACAATAACCGGCCGACCTGCGAAACCCAGGGCGGCCGTCACGCCCGCTTCTTCTCGATGCGCGGCCTGAGGATCGGTGCGAGGTAATGCCCCGTGTAACTCGCCTTGACGCGGGCGACGTCCTCGGGCGTGCCGGCGGCCACGACCTTGCCGCCCTTGTCGCCGCCCTCGGGGCCGAGATCGACGATCCAATCGGCGGTCTTGATGACTTCGAGATTGTGCTCGATGACGATGACGGTGTTGCCGGTGTTGACCAACTCGTGCAGCACCTCGAGCAGCTTCTTCACGTCCTCGAAATGCAGGCCGGTCGTGGGCTCGTCGAGGATGTAGAGCGTGCGGCCGGTCGCCCGCCGGGACAATTCTTTGGCTAATTTGACTCTTTGCGCCTCGCCGCCCGAGAGCGTCGTCGCCTGCTGGCCGATATGGATGTAGGAGAGGCCGACGCGCTTCAGGGTCTCGAGCTTGTCGCGGATCGCGGGCACGGCCTTGAAGAACTCGGCCCCTTCCTCGACCGTCATGTCGAGCACGTCGGCGATGGACTTCTCGCGGAACTTCACCTCGAGGGTTTCGCGATTGTAGCGCTTGCCCTTGCACACGTCGCATTGCACGAACACGTCGGGCAGGAAGTGCATCTCGATCTTGATGACGCCGTCGCCCTGGCACGCCTCGCAGCGCCCGCCCTTGACGTTGAACGAGAAGCGGCCGGGCTGGTAGCCGCGCGATTTCGCCTCGGGCAGGCCCGCGAACCAGTCGCGGATCGGCGTGAAAGCGCCGGTGTAGGTGGCCGGGTTCGAGCGCGGCGTGCGGCCGATCGGCGATTGGTCGATGTCGATGATCTTGTCGATGTGCTCGAGGCCGTGGATGGCGTCGTGCTCGCCGGGATGCTCGCGGGCGCCGGTCAGCCGCCGCGCCACGGCCTTGTAGAGCGTCTCGATCACGAGCGTGGATTTGCCGCCGCCCGAGACCCCGGTCACGCACACGAACAGGCCGAGCGGAAAGTCCACCGTGAGGTCGGCGAGATTGTTCTCGCGGGCGCCCACCACCTTCAGCATGCGGCTCTTATGCGGCCGCCGGCGCGTCTCGGGCACGGCGATGCCGCGCCGCCCGGTGATGTATTGCGCCGTGAGGCTGGTCGCGTGCTGGAACACCTTGGCCGGCAGGCCGCAGGTGACGACCTCGCCGCCATGGACGCCGGCGCCCGGGCCCATGTCGATGAGATAATCGGCCTCGCGAATCGCCTCCTCGTCGTGCTCGACGACGATGATGGTGTTGCCGAGATCGCGCAGACGCACCAGCGTTTCGAGGAGACGCCGGTTGTCGCGCTGGTGGAGGCCGATCGAGGGCTCGTCGAGCACGTAGAGGACGCCGGTCAGGCCCGAGCCGATCTGCGAGGCCAGTCGGATGCGCTGCGATTCGCCGCCCGAGAGCGTGCCCGAATTGCGCGAAAGCGTCAGGTATTCGAGCCCGACATTGACCAGGAATCCGAGGCGCTCGTTGATCTCCTTCAAGATGCGCGCCGCGATCTCGTTGTGCTTGGCCGAGATCTTCTTCGGCAGCGACGCGAACCAGTCGCGCGCCGCCAATATCGAAAGGAGCGCGATCTCCGAGACGTGCTTGCCGTCGATCTTGACCGCGAGCGCCTCGGGCTTGAGCCGGTAGCCCTTGCAGGCCTCGCATTCGGTGGCACTCTGGTATTTCGCCAGCTCCTCGCGCACCCAATCCGAATCGGTCTCGCGCCAGCGCCGCTCGAGATTGGGGATCACGCCTTCGAACGGCTTAGTGGTCTCGTATTTCCGCACGCCGTCGTCGTAGCGCACCGTCACGGCCTCGTCGCCGCTGCCGTGGAGGATCACCTTCCGGATCTTCTCGGGCAGGTCCTTCCACGCCGTGGTGACGCTGAACTTGTAGTGCCGGGCCAGGCTGTCGAGCGTCTGGGCGTAGTATTGCGAGGTGGAATCCGACCACGGCGCCACGGCGCCGTCGCGCAACGTGGCGCGCACGTCGGGCACGATCATCTCGGGGTCCATGTAGAGCTTGGTGCCGAGCCCGTCGCAGGCCGGGCAGGCGCCGAACGGATTGTTGAAGGAGAAAAGCCGCGGCTCGATCTCGGCGATGGTGAAGCCGGAAACCGGGCACGCGAATTTCGAGGAGAAGGTGACGCGCTTGCCGCCGTCGGCGTTCTCGGCGAACACTAGGCCCTCGCCGATCTCGAGCGCGGTCTCGAGGCTGTCGGCCAGGCGCCCGCCGAGCTCGGGCGAGGTCACGAGCCGGTCCACGACCACTTCGATGTCGTGCTTCCTCTTCTTGTCGAGCGCCGGCACCTCGTCGATCTCGTAGATTTTGCCGTCGACCTTGACGCGCTGGAAGCCGCGCTTCTGCAGCTCCTGGAATTCCTTGCGGTATTCGCCCTTCCGGCCGCGCACGACGGGCGCCAAGATATAGAGCCGGGTGCCCGCCGGCATGGCGAGGATCGCGTCCACCATCTGCGAGACGGTCTGGCTCTCGATGGGCAGGCCCGTGGTGGGCGAGTAGGGGATGCCGACCCGCGCCCAGAGCAGGCGCATGTAGTCGTAGATCTCGGTGACGGTGCCGACGGTCGAGCGCGGATTGCGCGAGGTGGTCTTCTGCTCGATCGAGATGGCCGGCGAGAGGCCCTCGATGAGGTCCACGTCGGGCTTGCCCATCAACTCCAGGAACTGGCGGGCGTAGGCGGAGAGCGATTCGACATAACGCCGCTGCCCCTCGGCATAGATCGTGTCGAAGGCCAGCGACGACTTCCCCGAGCCCGATAAACCCGTGATGACCACGAGCCGGTTGCGCGGAATGTCAACGTCGACGTTCTTGAGATTGTGCTCGCGCGCGCCGCGCACGCGGATCATCGGCGCGTCGATATCGAAACCCTTCGAAGCCATTGCCGGAAAACCAATGCGGAACGACGGAGAATATGGGATGGCGGGGGCCGCGAGTCGACAGGCGCGGCAAAGAGGCCGTATCGCCTTGGGATAACTTACTCTTGCGCGGAAGGATCGCGCCGCGCTCGAGCACGACGTGCCGCACGCGGGCGAAGTCGCGACGCGGGAGAAGCCGCCGGCGCTGAGCGGGCGGAGCCTGCTCGCTTCGGCGTGCTGAGACGGGATTTGTCCACCGCGTGCGGGCGGCCGGGATTTTCGGCTTGGTCGCGCGGCGCGATGCGGCTAAAGTGAACCGAATGGGAACATACGTTTTTGGAGGCCGCGCAGCGTCATGGCAGGCAGCGTCAATAAAGTCATTCTGGTCGGCAATCTCGGCCGCGATCCCGAAGTGCGCAACGCGCAGGACGGCAGCAAAATCGTGAATTTCTCGCTCGCCACGTCCGAGACCTGGCGCGACAAGGCAACGGGCGAGCGCAAGGACCGCACCGAGTGGCACCGGGTCGTGATCTTCAACGACCGGCTGGCCGACGTCGCCCAGCAATATCTCAAGAAGGGCATGAAGGTGTTCGTCGAGGGCCAGTTGCAGACGCGCAAATGGACCGACAAGGAATCCGGCCAGGAGAAATACACGACCGAGATCGTGATTTCGCGCTTCAAGGGCGATTTCCAGATGCTCGACAGCCGCGGCGGCGGGGCTGGGGCCGGTGCGGGCGCGGACTCCAACGGCGGCGAAAGCGCGGGCTCGATGAGTCGCAGCAGCAGCAGCAGCGCGCGGCCCGCCGCCGCCGGCAAGGATTTCGACGACGATATCCCGTTCTAAGTTGCCCTTCCCCAGGGAAAAGGGGCTCCATGAGGCGTCCGAGACGGACGTCAAAGGGCCCTACCGGATGCCAAATTTGAGCCGGCCGACGCCGCTGCCCAACCGGCCGTTCCGGCGCGCGGTCTTCTATATCGCGGGCTTCGACAATATCGGCGCGCGCTACTACTACATGCTGTTCCGCAACGGGCTGGCGCATGAATGCGGGCGCGACTCGCGTGCGTTCACGATCACGCGGCCGGCGCCGGCCGGCGAAATCACGTCGCGCTGGCGCGTGGAGACCGACGATGCGGGCCGCCCCGTCGAAGTCGACTATTTCTTCCTGACGCCGCAGGACCTCCTCAAGAAATATAACGAGGGCGGCGGGCGCCAGCTCTTGGCGGCATGGGTCTACACGCTGTTCATTTATCTCCGGCGCGGATTGGTGTTTCGGGCCGCCGGCAAGTCGTGGAAGGTCGTCGTCCTCCTCACCGTGCTGTTTTCCTTCGCCGGATTTTTCGCATTGGGCGCGGCGGCGGTATGGGGCCTGCTGGCAGTGTTCGGTAATCCTTTGCCGCCGCTCGCCGACGCGGCCCTGGCATTTGCCGCGGGCGCCGTGTCCTTGCGCCTCGGCCTGTTCGTGGCCGCCAAGTCCTATATCAAGCTGGCGCTCATGGCGCTCTATGTAGGCGCGCTCCACGCACAGGGCCGCCTGCCGCAGCTTGAGCGACGCACGGCCGACTGGGCGCGCTTCATCCGCGAGCAGACCGCGGCCGAGGCGTTCGACGAGGTCCTGCTGGTGGGACACAGCTCCGGGGTCGTCACCGCCGTGGACGTGGCGGCCGAATTGCTGCGCGACCCGGCGCCCGGCCGCAAGCTGCCGCTCGCGCTGCTCACCCTCGGCTCGATCGACGCCGCCGTCTCCGCGTTCCGCCGTCCGGGCGACAGCTACGCCCGCCGCCACCACGCCGCGGTCGCGGCGGTGGCGACGTCGCCGGACATCGTCTGGATCGAGTATTGGTCGCCCTGGGACTTCATCTGCATCGGCTCGCACGATGCGGTCTCGATGGCAGACATCGATCTCGGCGGCCGGACGCGGCACGGGCCGGTCTTGCGCGAACTCGATCTCAAGCGCTCGCTGAACCGCGCCAGCTACCGGCGCATGTTCTTCAACATGTTTGCGCGCCACTTCCAATATTTGAAGGGCGGCGACCGTCCCGCGGACTACAGCTATTTCGCCATTTCTTGCGGCGCCCGACGGCTTTCCTAGGTGCCACCCGGCATGGCGCGTTCCGGTGCTCGCTCGATAGCTACCTTGGATTGTATCATCGCGGCCTGCCGCGGGTGTGAGGAGGCCGATTTCGCAGGGCCTGCGCGGACGATTCGGCCGCAAATCCGGCGCAGCAATTCGTTGTTTCGCCCCCCTGGCTCTGCTAAATTTCGGAGCTTACCCGGCGCCCTTTCCGCCGTTCGCGTGGCGACTTCTGAAACAATCTATAACTAACTGAATTAACACAGTTTTCCCGTGAACGATCAAGCTCCGCCGCCGCCGCCCAAAACGCCCGACATCGCGCCCATCGCGATCGAGGACGAGATGAAGCGCTCCTACCTCGATTACGCCATGAGCGTGATCGTGAGCCGGGCGATTCCGGACGTGCGCGACGGCCTGAAGCCGGTCCACCGCCGCATCCTTTTCGCGATGAAAGAGGGCGGCTACGACTCGAACAAGGCCTACAAGAAATCCGCGCGCATCGTCGGCGACGTGATGGGCAAATACCATCCGCACGGCGACACGGCGATCTACGACGCCCTCGTGCGCATGGCGCAGGATTTCTCGATGCGCTTGGAGCTCATCGACGGGCAGGGCAATTTCGGCTCGATGGACGGCGATCCGCCGGCGGCCATGCGCTACACTGAGGCGCGGCTCGACAAGGCGGCGGAAACGATGCTCGAGGACATCGACCGTGACACGGTCGATTTCCAGCCGAACTACGACGAATCCTCGCGCGAGCCGGTCGTGCTCCCGGCGATGTTCCCGAACCTGCTCGTCAACGGCGCCGGCGGCATCGCCGTCGGCATGGCGACCAACATCCCGCCGCACAATCTCGGCGAGGTCATCGACGCCTGCCTCGCCTATATCGACAACCCCGAGATCGAGCTCGACGAGCTGATCCAACACATGCCGGGGCCGGATTTTCCGACTGGCGGGCTGATCCTCGGCAGGGGCGGCATCCGCGAGGCCTATCGCACGGGGCGCGGCAGCCTCGCCATCCGCGCGCGCGTCAAGTTCGAGACGGTGAGGAAGGAACGCGAGGCCATCGTCGTCACCGAGGTTCCGTACCAGGTCAACAAGCAGAAGCTGGTCGAGCACATCGGCAGGCTGGCGGCGGACAAGGTCATCGACGGCATCGCCGATCTCCGCGACGAATCCGACCGCGACGGGGTGCGCGTCGTCGTCGAGGTGAAGCGCGATTCCGACGCCGACGTGGTGCTGAACCAGCTCTACAAGTTCACGGCCCTCCAGACTAGCTTCGGCATCATCATGCTGGCGCTCAATGGCGGCCGGCCGGAAGTAATGCCGCTCAAGAGCGTGCTCGGCGCGTTCCTCGCCTTCCGCGAGAAGGTGATCACGCGGCGCACGATCTTCGAGCTCAAAAAGGCGCGCGACCGGGCGCACATCTTGGCCGGTCTCGCCATCGCGGTCGTCAACGTCGACGAGGTCGTGGCGCTGATCCGGCGCTCCAAGGATCCGCAGACCGCCAAAGAGCAATTGATGGCCAAGGCCTGGCCGGTGAAGGACGTCGGGCCCTACATCGAGCTGATCGGCGAGCCCGGGCGCAAGGTCAGCGAGGGCGCGTATTTCCTCTCCGAGGAGCAGGCCAAGGCGATCCTCGATCTCCGCCTGCAGCGCCTGACGGGCCTCGAGCGCGACAAGATCGTCGAGGAGCTCCAGCAGGTCGTGGAGCAGATCAAGGATCTCCTCGGCATCCTCGCCTCGCGCGAGCGCGTGCTCGGCATGATCCGCGACGAGCTCAAGCGGATGAAGGAGGAGTTCGGCACGCCGCGCAAGACCACGCTCGAGGCCGGCGAGGCCGTGGTCGAGGACGAGGAAGACCTCATCCAGAAGGAAGACATGGTGCTGACCGTGACCCAGCAGGGTTACGTCAAGCGCGTGCCGCTCTCCACCTATCGCGCCCAGCGCCGCGGCGGCAAGGGCCGCACCGGCATGACGCGGAAGGAAGAAGACGTCGTCTCGCAGGTCTATGCCTGCAACACCCACACGCCGGTGCTGTTCTTCTCCACCCTGGGCATGGTCTACAAGCTCAAGGTCTACAAGCTGCCGCTCGGCACGCCGCAAAGCCGCGGCCGCGCCATCGTCAACCTCCTCAACTTGAGCGAAGGCGAGACCATCTCGGTCGTTTTGCCGCTGCCCGACGAGGAGAAATGGCCGGCGCTGCAGCTGATGCTCGCGACGTCGAGCGGCTACGTGCGGCGCAATTCGCTGGCCGATTTCGTCAACGTCAAGCCCTCGGGCAAGATCGCGATGAAGCTCGACCCGGGCGACCGGCTGGTCGGCGCGCAGGTTTGCGACGACGACAACGACGTGCTGCTCGCCGGCCGGGGCGGAAAATGCATCCGCTTCCACATCGGCTCGGAGAAGTCCGGCGTCAGGGTGTTCTCCGGCCGCACGTCCATGGGCGTGCGCGGCATCAATCTCGCCGAGGGCGACGCCGTCATCTCGATGTCGATGCTGCGCCACACGGAATTCTCGACCGAGGAGCGCTACGCCTACCTCAAGCGGTCCAAGGCCGAACGCGGCGGCGACGATGCCGAGATCGCGGCCGCCGATCCGGCGGCGGCCGAGGCGGCCGAGCCCGAGAACGGCGAGGAGGGCGTCGAGCCGGCGACGGAGGTTCAGCTCTCGGACGAACGCTACGCGGCGATGAAGAAAGCCGAGGAGTTCATCCTCTCGGTCGCCGAGGACGGCTACGGCAAGCTCACTTCGGCCTACGAATACCGGATCACGGGGCGCGGCGGCAAAGGCCTGGTCAACATCGCCCTCGACCGGCCGAAAGCGCCGCCCGCGCATTGCATCGCCGCCTTCCCGGCGAGCAACGACGACCAGCTTCTGCTCGTCACCCAGCAGGGGCAGATCATCCGCACGCCCGTGGACGGCATCCGCGTCGCCGGCCGCTCGACCCGCGGCGTCGTCATTTTCCGCATCGACGAGGGCGACAAGGTGGTGAGCGTCAGCCGCCTGCGCGAGGACGAGGGCGGCACGCCATGAGCGAGAGCGGGATGAGCGTGGGCGGCCTCGACATCACCATCTGCGGCCTGCACGAGATCGCGGGCTGTTTCGATCCGACCATGACGCACGCGATCTCGATTCTCGATCCGGAGACCGAGGAGCCCGAGGGCTTCGCGGCACTCGCCGCCGAGAAGTTCCTGCGGCTGCGCTTCCACGACGTGATCGAGCATCAGCCTTCGATCTCGGCGCCGGACGTGGGCCACATCGCCGCCATCCTGAATTTCGGCGCCGCCCTCCGGGACCATGCGGCGCCCCGGGTTCTCATCCATTGCCACGCCGGCATCTCGCGTTCGACGGCGGCGGCCATCATCCTGCTCGCGCATCGCGGCGCCGCGGCCGAGGCGGCGGTGGCGCAGGTCGTGTCGGTCCGGCCGAAGGCCTGGCCCAATCTCCGCATGATCGAGATCGGCGACCGGATGCTGAAGCAGGAGGACCGCCTCGTGCGCGCCGTCCGCCGCCACCACGCCCTGGCGCTGGCCGCCCGGCCCGAGCTCCGCGAGATCTTCACCTTGAACGGCCGCGCCCGCGAAGTGGAAGGGCTCGACGCGCTCTAAAGCGGCCGTTCCAAAACGAAGCGGCACGGCACCGGGTTGGGCCGGGGCCGTGCCGCCATCGCGACGCCAGTCAGCGTCAAGCGTCAGGCGCCGTTGCAGCTCCAGACCTTGAGCGTGCAATTGCCGCCGCGGATCTTGCATTCGTAGAGCGCGCGCGAGATCGCGGTGGCGCGATCGCCCGACGTGCCCCAGCCATAGATGCGGTTGGAGTTGTCGGTCGCGAGCGCGCCGCAGCCGCTGCGGAAGCTCACATAGGTCTTGCAGCCGCCCCAGCCGCACTCGGTGAGGGCGCGGTTGCGGGCTTTCCAATCGGCGTCGTAGTTGTAGCTGAAGCCGTAGCGGCCCGTGTTCATGTCGTAGGCGAGCGCGCCGTACTTGCTGGTCGGGACGGCTTCGGCGGAGCCGCCGATGGCGACGGCGAGCGTGGCCGAGGCCAGCAGGGCGAGCATGATCTTCTTCATGTAAGTCTACTCCGGGAACGGGTTTGATGGGTTCTCATGCCCGAGTGGCATGAACGGGCGGAACATACGCCACGGCCGCTGAGCGGAGCCTGAAGCCCGCCTTCAGACTGGGTTCAGGCGCACTCAGGAACTCCCCGACGCGGCGGCCGGCCACCGCCCAAGCCCCTGGCGCCAACGCCCTTGTTGCAACGCGAGAGGCCGCGCGCTACCACGGCCCCGGGGGATGTTATGGGTGGGCCATGAGCAAGCTGCGGATCGGGGTGTATCCGGGGACGTTCGACCCGATCACCAACGGCCATGTCGACATCATCAAGCGGGCGCTGCGCGTCTGCGACCGGCTCATCGTCGGCGTCGCCATCAACGTCGGCAAGGACCCGATGTTCGATCTCGAGGAGCGCGTGACCCTGGTCAACGAGACCCTGGCCCAGATCAACAAGGCCTCGGCCGACGGGCCGGTGGCCGAGTCGCGTCCGTTCCAGAACCTCTTGATGCACTTCGTCGAACAATGCGGCGGCTCGATGATCGTGCGCGGCCTGCGCGCCGTCTCGGATTTCGAGTACGAGTTCCAGATGGCCGGCATGAACGCGCGGCTCAACCCGCACATCGAGACCGTGTTCCTGATGGCCTCGGAACAGCAACACTTCATCGCCTCGCGGCTGGTGAAGGAGATCGCGCGGCTGGGCGGCGACGTTTCGAGCTTCGTCCCCAAGCACGTCGCCGACCGCCTGAAGTCCCGCTTCGCCCAGAAGACGGCCTGAGCGGCCCGCGGCGTTTCCACTCGGAGCGCCATTAACGCTGATATGGTCTTGCGGCCCGCGCCCGCCGGGCATATTTCATTGTTACGAAAGCGTAAGCGCCGGAGCCTCGGGGATCGTATAAGGCGCTGTGAGCATAGCGAGTGGGCCATGACGAAGGGTTATCGAATCGTAGCCGCCGTGATCCCGATCGACGACGATCAGCCCTCGGCCGCGTCGCCTTTCAGCCAGCCCTGGCGGAAGATGATGTTCCTCGAGAATCAGGTGACCGTCGACGAGATGGAGCGCTCCGGCACCGACGTCGTCGAGCGCGAGTGCAAGAAGCTCGGCAAGAAGCTCGCCAATTCCGTCCGCAAGATCGGCGGCTCGATGCCCTGGTAGGGGCGGGGCGTCCGGCGGACTAAAGCTTCGCGACAATCCGGTTTATCGAAGCGATTTTTGCGCCCCGCGCGCGCGGCGCCCCGCGGCACCCTGGACTTTTCGCCGAATCGAGCCCAATTTCGCTTCAGTTTCGCAGAGTTGACAAGCGGCGATCCTGAAGCGCCCGCGGCAAGAACAACAAAGGGCGGCTCGGTGCGCGGGGCGTTGGGCTCCAGACCCGCCGCTTGGGCATGAAAAATCCGATTTCCCGCACGCGCGGCGAGGCGGCCGAGGCCATCGACCGGGCGCTCGACGTGCTGCATTGCGGGGCCACCTCCGGACAGCTCTGCGATTTGGCCGACGCGTTCGAGGCCTTCAAATGCCAGGCTTACGGCATCGCCTGCGTGGCGGCTTGCGCCGCGCTCGAGATCGGCGGCACGCTGCCCGGCCGCGGGGCGCCGCTCCGCAGCCGGAGCCTGACGGAAATCGGCGAGGAATTCCGCGCCATGACCCGCTTCTCGCTCGACACCGGCTGCGTGGGCCCGGTCTCGCGCGGCGAGATCGAGGCCACCGCGCGGCTCATCGTGCTGCAGCACGGGCCCTGGGCGGGCGCTTTCGCGCGGCGCCGGACCGAGATCTTCCTCGAGCGCCGCGACGAGACCAGCGCCGCCGCCTGGCTGCGCATCCATCGCGCCATCGCCGCCATCGATTGCGGAGGCCCGGACTTTCGGCGCTGAGCCGCCGCCGCCTTCCGCCGCAACCGCTTCACACCGCGAAAACGAGGTCGAGACGCGCCATGGAAAAGTCGAGCCGTGAAAGAGCCGAAGGCGCGCGCCGCAGCGCGGAAGCGCGCCTCACCAAGACCCGCCAGCGCGAGGAAGAAGCGCGCCAGGCGCAGAACGAACTCGAGAAAACGCGGCGCGCCGAGGCCGACAAGACCACGCGCCTGCGCAATCTGCGCCTCGCCAAGGAAGCCAGCGACCGCAAGGCCGCCATCCAGACCGCCGAGCGCGCCGCCGCCAAGATCGCGGCCCCCAAGCGCGGCGCCGCCAAGGTCGTGGCGTAGCGCGTTTCTCGGCGCAAGCGACGGCGCAGCACCGCGAACGCGTCCATACTTCGAGGCCGCGCCGAGAGGCGCGGCACCTCAGGATGAGGCTCGTTTATTGCAGCAAAACCGGCCTCATCCTGAGGTGCGCGAGTCCGGCGCGCACGCGCCGGGCTCACGCCTCGAAGGATGGACGCGAACGAATCGCGGAGCGCGTGACGCCTCCGGCCTTCCGCCTAAGCCGTCAGCGTCCAGCTGCCGTCCTTGTTTTTGCAGGCGCGGCCCGTGATGGTTTCGCTGCGCCCGTCCTTCAAGGTGATGGTTTCGCTGAAGGCGCGGCAGGTTTGGCCGGCGTGGCGCGTGGCGTTGGCGGTCGGCGTCACCGAGCCGCTGTTGCCGGATTTGGGATTGTTCCATTTCCAGGTGGCGCCGGTGGGCGCCTCGTTCATCGTCTTGGCGATGCACTTGCCGTTGATGGCGCGGTCTTCGGCGGTGAGCTGACCCTTCAATCCGCCGCCCTTGGGCTTCTTGGGATCGGGCGCGTCGGGGCCCGACTGATCCGCCGACGCGGCGCCCGCGAACGCCAACGCGGCACCGGAAGCGGCGGCAAGCATCGTCATGAAAGCGGCGCGGCGCGAGAGGGCGGACATGGGTCGGGGCTCCTCGGTTGAGAGAGGGGGAAACGCTGCCGGAGGATAGGCGAGGCCGCAGGGGCGCGCAGTGCGCGCCGTCACAGCCGGCGGGACCATCGCCGGTTTCGGACGTTTTAGCATTCGTTAACCATATCTTCAGAGCCCGTTAAGCCTCTTGGCGTTTGATGAGCGTCGCGATCTTTCGTGGCTCGTCCGCGCCGTTCGACGGCATTCGACAGGAGGCGGGTATGCGCAAGCTTAAGGAATCGGCGTTCGGCATCGTGCTCGCCGCCGCCATCGGCCTCGGTGTCGCCGGCACCGCCCGCGTCGCCTGGGCGCACGATCCCTACACGAAATGGGAACGGCCCGATACGGGCGGCTCGTGCTGCAACAACCAGGACTGCCGCCAGGCCTCGGCCCGCTACACCGACAAGGGCTGGGAAGTTCTGGTCGAAGGAAAATGGCTGGAAGTTCCGCCCGGCCGCGTCCTCGATCCCGCGAAAGTCGAGAACCCCGACGGCATGCACCACGTGTGCGTCGGCCCCAAGCAGCACATCTACTGCTTCATGCCGGGCGAGGCGAAGTTTTAGCGAAGGGCGCAACTCGCGCCGCACGCGGGATCACGGCCGAAGCGCCTGCACGATGAACAGCGCCGCCGGCGCCGTGAGCTGCGGCCAGCGCTCGCGCAGCGCGCCCACGAGCCGGGCGCGATGATCGGCGGGCGGCTCGCCGGCTTCGGCCGAAACGGCGGCGACCAAGGCGCGGCATTCGTCGAGCGAGGGCAGCGGCGCCGGCTGGCGGTCGCGCCGCACCGCGTCGCGGCCGGTCCGCACCGGCCAGGCCTCGACCCGCTTCCAGCCGCACACCGAGCAGGTGAGGCGCCGCACGATCTCGCGAAACGGCGTGTCGCGGCCTTCGCGCTGCATCAACGGCGCGATCGGCACCAGCGCCGCGTGCCGGCACCACTCGCATTCGGCCTCGATGTGCGCGACGCCGCTCTCGTCCAGCGCGCCGAGCGTGAGTGGCTTCACCCGCTCGGGGCGGTTCCGCTGACCGACGATTTCGCGTGGCGGAATCTTGGAACGCATGCCGCGGTCGGCGTCGGGCCGCGGCCGTTCAGCCGCCGCGGCGGGCGCCGCCCGCCATTTTGGCCAGCATCGTCTTGGCGAGGCTTTCCGCTTCCGCCGCCGGCCCGCCGAGCTGCGCCGTCTCGGTCCGGCCGAGATAGGCGACGGTGATGATCCGGTCGGCGAGCGAATACGATCCGCTGACCGTCTTGCCGCCGACCGTGACCTGAATGGGCCGCGCCGGTGCCGGCGCCGTGCTGCCGCGTGCCATGGAGTGTCCTCGAGGATTCTGGGGGGCGCGGGAACGATTGCGCCGCGGGAGTGCGAATACTCCAATACGAGGTGCGGCGCCAGCAAGGGGGCGGAGCTCATCCCCCGGTTTCTCGTGGGCCTCAGCGAGGTGAATCGGAAGGCAGGTCATCAAGTGGGGCCAAGCGTACTCCGTAGGCTATCGTGGGGGAGGCAGGCATAGGCGGCAATTCGACTCTGACCCCAATTTCCCTGACCGAGACAGTCGACATATGCGACAGTGCGTGGCTCGTACTTCGTGCCTAATTCCCCTTCAGTCGCCAATGCCCCCTTGTGGGTAGCTCACTGGTGAAGCCTGCTCAACGCGATTGCTCAACCGTCTCTGCCGGTTCTACGGCCCAATCAGAATGGGATGTCGTCGTCAAATACAGCGACAACTCGGTTTGCCTTCTTAGCTGCGAGAAGTTTCGCAGCGGTTGCTTGGTCGGCGCCTAACAACCCGTCGATTTCACGTGCCACTTCTTCCGCCTTGCGGTTCTGACGCGGTAGCGCCTGCCGGATCGAGATGAAGCCGGTTGGATCCTCGCCCATCTTGAACGAGATAATCTTTGTTCCCCTACCGACTGCGAAGCCAATCTCCTGCTGGGTCCAAATGCTCTGCTTAAAGCCCACCGTGTGGATTGCTAGGAACGCGTCCATCGCGTGAAGGGCGCGTTCAATTTCCCGCTGCCAGTCCTCGGTGGGACTAATGTCTTCATGTGCGACGAAACCACTGACGGCGTATGGAGCGAGGCAGGTCCTCAAGCGCATCGCCTTATCTTTGTCTTTGGCAATGTGACTGATGAAGAGACGAAACTTGTTGGTACCCTGCCAGATGGTGGGGGGAACGGCGCTTGCCGCTTGGCCCCGTGGCAACTCGATCTCGAGTTCTTCCGCGATCGCAATGATCACCTCAGGTCCCATCGGATGCAGCGCGGATTTGGCATATTCGAGATTGGACGTATTCCAATTCGTGCCAGTGGGAAGCGGCACTTTGAACGTCTTGAGAAAGATACTGATTTCGCCAAAGTCGAAACGATCGGCGAGCATCTGTCCGATCTTGTCGACAAGCGCGAGCTTGTGGGTGACCCGCATGCTTCGTCACTCCTGGCACACTCGACGGCGGCTCGCAGCGCCTGCGGCGATGAGACGGCAACGTGCGACCGTGGGGGAGCTACATGGATGGCTCGGTACGCGCAAGCAGGGCGATAACTTGGAGTTGCATGAGCGTTCCCATGTACATTAGATAGCGCATAAGTTTACGCTGTCGATTAGGCTCGAGAGTTTTTACATTAAATGATTGATTTTAAATGGTGATCGCGGTGGGGTTCGAACCCACGACCCTCTGATTAAAAGTCAGATGCTCTACCGCTGAGCTACGCGATCGTGCCGGTGGTCCGCGGCGGCGCTTGGCGCGGGGCGGGGACCGGTTTTCCGTCCGCCTCAGGGCCGCTTCCGCGCCCGCTGGTGGCTTGGCCGGCGCGGATTTCGGTCGGGGCCGGGCGTTCCGGCAGCCGCCGCGAAGGACGCGGAACATAGGTGGCGGGTTTCGGGCGGTCAAGCAAGCGGGGTGTCGCGCACGTCACCGCCCCCTCGAACGGCGGTCGGCGGCGCGCTCGTGCTTGCGCGAGCACGCCGGCGGGTGGGGCTCTCCGCTCCAGCGCCGCGGCGCTGGGCCCCTCAGTCCGCGGCGAACGCCAGGGCGTTCGCTGCGGACAGCTCCCCCTCGAGGGGAGAGCGAGCCGGTTCCCGCGATCGCTGCGGGAACGTTATGGCAGGCGGCTGCGCATTAAGGTGTGCCGCGCCGGCCCCAAGCGGCCGGGCGGCGTCCGTTGAGCGCGGGGGCGGGGGGCTCTATCCTGGCTGCCGACGACGCCCACTCCGACTCCAGCGCCCGCGCTCCTTCCGGGCCGCTTTCGAGGTTTCGCCACCGCTTTGTCCGACGACGCCACCCTCAACGCCCTGCCGGCCGGGCACATGTTCGACGGCTATCGCCTGCTGCGCATGCTGGGCGCGGGCGGCTTCGGCATCACCTATCTCGCGGAAGAGATCGCCATCGGCCGCAAGGTCGCGATCAAGGAATTCCTGCCGACCGGCTTCGCGGGCCGCGAGGCCAACAGCGCCACGGTGCGGCCGCTGAGCGCCGGCGCCGCGGCGCAGTTCAAATGGGGCCTCGAACGCTTCCGCCAGGAAGCCGCCACGCTCGTCAATTTCGAGCACCCCAACATCGTCGCCGTGCACCGCTATTTCGAGGCCAACGGCACCGCCTATCTCGTGATGCAATACGTCGAGGGCAAGCCGCTCGACGCGATTCTGGCCGGCAGCAAGACGCTGGCCGAATCCGAGATCGAGGAAGTCATCGGCCCAATCATGGACGGGCTCGAGCAGGTCCATGCCGCGCGCTTCCTCCACCGCGACATCAAGCCGGCCAACATCTACATCCGCCGCGACGGCCGCCCCGTGCTGCTCGATTTCGACGCCGCGCGCCAAGCCTTCGGCAGCGAGACCAAGAGCATCACGGCCATCGTCTCCGAGGGCTACGCGCCGTTCGAGCAATACGAGGCCAAGGGCGACCAGGGCCCGTGGACCGACGTTTATGCGCTGGGCGCCGTGCTCTATCGCTGCATCGCGGGCCAGCGCCCGCCGGCCGCACCCGAGCGGATTTCGGCGCGCCTCCGCAACGCGCCCGATCCCATGCCGCCGGCGCGCGCCGCCGCCAAGGAGAGCTACAGCCCGCGCCTGCTCGACGCCATCGACCGTGCGCTCGCGCTGATGCCGAGCGAGCGCCCGCGCAGTATCGGCGAGTTGCGCGAAGCGCTGAAGCCGGCGGCGCGCGATCCCGGCGCGAGCCGGCTTGCGAGCATTCTCGTGGAGCGCGCCGCGGTGTCGCCGTCTTCGGGGCCGCCGCCGCCCGTGCCGCCCTCGGCGCCGGTGACGCCCGTCTCCGGCCCGCCGACCGTGCGCGCCAAGAGCCGCGTGCCGGTGCTGGCGGGGATCGGCGCGGTCGTCTTGGCGGGTGCCGCCGCCGCCTATTTCGCGCTGGCGCCGGCCAAGCCCTCGGGGCCCCAGAATGCCGTGGGGCCGGCGACGCCGCCGTCCACCGTCAGCACCGCGCCGGGCACGCCGCCGCAAGGCGCGCCCGACCAAGCCGCGGAGCGCGCCGCCGAGCGCGTCGCCGCCGCCGCGGCCGAGGATGCGAACGCCATCGTCGACAGCGCCAAGCAGGCGCTCGAGAAGGGCGAGCTCGAACGCGCGCGCGAGGAGTTGCGCCTGGCGCGGAAGCGCGTCGAGGATGCGCTCGGCCGGCGCCGCGGCCACGCGGCGCTCGAGCGCGTGCTGGGCGCCGTTTCGGTCGCCGAGGGCGATCTCGGCCGGCGCATCGCGGCGAAGGTGAAGGAGTTGACCGAGACCGCCGAGCGCGAAACGAACCCGGCAGAAGCCGACAAGCGCCTCGACGAGGCCGAGCGGCTCGATCCCGCCGCCGCCAAGGCCGTGCGCGACAAGATCAAGGCCGCGCGCGACGAACGCGCCCGCGCCGAATCCGAGAAGCGCAAGCAAGAGGAAACCCGCCGCGCGCGCGAGAAGGAAAGCGAGATCCATCTTTCCCTGGCGCGCTACCATCTCGGCCAGGCGCGCGAGGCGATCGCGCGCGGCCGCCGCCTCGCGGAGGCGCGGCAATTGGCGCGCGAGAGCGGCGTGCAACTCGCCAGGGCGGTCGAGGCCGCGAAGAATGCCGCGGCGCTGCCCCCCGGCGCGGCGTTCGATCCGCCCGCGCCGCTCAAATTCGTGCGCGCCGAACTCGACGAATTCGAACGCGGTCTTGTGCGCCGCATCGCCGACCGCATGCTGGTGCTGCTGCACGACGCGCGCTTGGCCATCCATGTCAACCGCCTCGACGATGCGGCCAAGGCGCTCGACGAAGCCGCGGAGCTCGAGCCGGCATCGGCCGATCTCGCTGCGGCGCGGCGCGATCTCGAAGCGGCCAAGAAGCGCGCCGAGGATGCGCGCAAGGCCGACGACGCGCGCCGGGCCGACGAAACCCGCAATGCCGACGAGGCGCGCAAAGCCGACGAAGCGCGCAAGGCCGATGACGCGCGCAAGGCCGACGCCGAGCGCCGGCGGCGGGAAGACGAGGCGCGCAAGCGGCCGGACGCGCCGGCCACACCCGGCGCCGTGGCCCTTGCCGGGCGTACCGGCTCGCTCTCGCGGCTCTCGGCGGAACGGCGCGCCATCATGCGCATCCGCCTGCAATTCAACGCCGGCGGCGCCCTCGGCGCGTCGTGCGCCACCGAAACCGCGGGCGGCGGGCAGGAGCCGTGCTTCGGCCAGGCGCGGGGCGGCGGGCGCTGGTCGCTCACCGGCGCGACGCTCTGCGTTTCCTCGCCGGTGATCAATCTCCCGGCCAATACCTGCTACCAGATTTCCGGCAGCGGCAATCAGGTGACGCTCTCGGGCCCCGGCATCCTGAACGGTGCGATGTTCCTGCAGTAGGCGGCGGGAACGCCGCCGCTCCCCTACCGCTCGCCGAGCAGCGCGGGCAATCCGGTCTCGATCAAATCGAGCTGGCCGTCGCGTTCGGCGCAGTGCACGGCCTTGGGCCCGACGCGCCACGTGCCGCCGATGGTCGTCGCGTCCGTGCGCTTGATGGCGCTGGTGGCGACCAGGCGCGCCTGTTTGCCGTTTTCGGCCTTGCTGTAGGCGAGGGTGATGCCGGCGGCGTCCTCCGGCAGGAGAAGATGCAGCGTCACTTGCGCGCGGCCGCCGGCGCTGCGCTCGAGGCGCTGCACCAGGCGCGGGCCGGTGCGCGGATTGCCGTGGGCGGCGTGCACTTTTCCGTCGAGGCCTATGCCCCATTGGCGGAGGTTGCTGCGCGTGCCGGGGCAGGAGAGATCGGCGTGATAGTCGCCGAGCCAAAGCTCGATGTGGTCGTCGTTGAGCCAGCTCGCGGCGCCGGCGGCAAAGCGGCGATCGCTGACCGTGACGACGAGATCGCGTTTCGACAGCAGCAGTGCGCGGAGCTCGGCGCCGTTGGCACGGCCGGTGCCGGCCAGAAGGTGGCCGCGCTGCCCGCTCTCGTCGATGGCGGCGGCGCAGGAGCCGAGATGGAGCCGCTTGCCGGCGCGTTCGAAGGCGCCCTCGAGCATGGGGATCGGCATGTAGCGCCGCGTCGCCTTCTCGGGCATGCAGCCCATCTCCTCGTCCTCGTCGGCCTTCCCGTTCGCCGGCGTGCAGCGCTTGGGCGTCCAGCGCGCTTCGCCGGTGAAGCCCCGCCAATCCCAGCGCGTCGTCGAAAAGCCGGGGGCGACGTTGTGATAGGAGCAATGCGCCTCGTTCAGCACGCGCAGGGGCGAAAGCTGGATGACGTAGGTCACGTCCCAGCGCCACGCCGAGCCGCCGTTCTGCTGGTGTTCGATGCGATTGTCGCCGACCACGACCTCGTCTTCGCCCACACCGGCCGCGCCGTAGCCGTCGTTGCAGAGCTCGAGCACGCGGCGGGGCTGGGCTACGCCCTCGACGCGCACCCAGAATTCGCGGCGATAGGGCCGGCACTTGAAGCCTTCGCCGTTGTCGGCGCCGACATTGAGCTCGATGACCGTGAGCGCGCGCCCCTCTGCGTCCTTGCCCGCGGGCTTGGTCTCGACCACGGCGCAAGGGCTGCGCGTGTTGCACAGCATGGCGAGATCGCCGCCGGTCTGGGCGAGGGCGGGCGCCGCGGCCGAAATCACGAGCGCGGCACAGGCAAGTGGGCGCAGGTTCATGGAGTTCCCCCGGTCGTCGCGCGAACGCGCCACTATATCCATATCCCAAATCTCGGTCGGCTGCCGTTCGCTCGCCGCGCGACAATCAACTCGCGAAATACTTCTCCAGCCGCTCGATCGCCGCGTCGATCGTCTCGTCCTTCTTGCAGAAGGAGAAGCGGATGAAGTGGCGCGGCGGATCGTTCTGGTAGAAGGCGCTGACCGGTATCGCGGTCACGCCCGCCTCGACCGTGAGCTTTTTGCAGAGTTCCACGTCGTCGCCGTTGAAGCCGCGCAGCCGCGGGCGCGCCAGCAGCGGGCGGAAATCGGCGCTGATGAAATAGGTGCCTTGGCAATCGACCGCGCCGAAGCCGATGCGGGCAAGGCCCGCGGCGAGCCGGTCGCGGCTCCGCTGCATGCCGGCGCCCAAGTCGCGGAAATAGGCATCGTCCTTGGCGAGCCCGAAGGCGGTGGCGCGCTGGAGATTGGGCGGCGTGGTGAAGGTCACGAATTGGTGGCAGCGCGCCACCGGCTCGACCAGGTGCTTCGGCCCCGAGAGGTAGCCCACCTTCCAGCCGGTGAGCGAAAACGTCTTGCCCGCCGAGCCGATGCGGATGGTGCGCTCGCGCATGCCCGGCAGCGTCATCAGCGGCACGTGCGGGCGGCCGTCGAATACGATGTGCTCGTAAACCTCGTCGCACACCGCGTAGCAATCGAATTCGCGGCAGAGGCCGGCGATGAGCGCCAATTCCGCGCGCGTGAAGATCTTCGAGGCCGGGTTCATCGGCGTGTTGAGCAGGATGAACTTCGTCTTGGCCGAGAAGGCGGCGCGGAGCGCGGCTTCCGGCAATCGCCAGTCCGGCGGTTCGATCCGCACCAGTCTCGGGACGGCGCCGGCGCGCTTCAGGATCGGCAGATAGGAATCGTAGAGCGGCTCGATCAGCACCACCTCGTCGCCGGGCTCGACGAGGCCGTTGATGCAATCGTTGAGCGCCTCGGTGGCGCCGGAGGTGACCAGCACCTCGCTCTGCCAATCGACCTCGAGCCCGTAGAAGCGCTTGGCGTGCGCGGCCACCGCCTGGCGCAGCTCCGGCACGCCCATCATCGGCGGATACTGGTTCGGCCGGTCGTCGAGCGCCGTATGCGCGAAGCCGCGCACGTCGTCGGGCCCGTTCCCGTCGGGAAATCCCTGCCCGAGATTGACCGATTTGTGCTCGATGGCGAGGCGCGACATCACCTCGAAGATCGAGGTGCCGACATTGGCGAAGACGGAATTGGCGGGTTTCATTGCGGCACGTCGGGAGAATTGCCTTCGATGCCCGGTGTTAAACCACAGAGCGCGCGGCCGACACAGGGGCAAGATGCGACGCCGGGCATTGCTCGCAGCCCGGGATGCGGCTATCCCGCGCGAAAGCGATTGGAGGCGGGCGGTGGCGGATTCGGGCGATATGCGCGCGGCATGGTACGAGCGCCAGGGGCCGGCGCGCGACGTGATCCAGGTCGGACGCATGGCCAAGCCGGCGCCGGGACCGGGCGAGGTGCGCGTCCGCGTCCATGCCTCGGGCATCAATCCCTCGGACGTGAAGCGCCGCACCGGTTTCGGCGGCTTGCCGATGGAATTCCCGCGCGTGGTGCCGCACCAGGACGGCGCCGGCGTGATCGACGCCGTGGGCGCGGGCGTTGCGCCGGGCCGCGCCGGCGAGCGCGTCTGGCTCTACGAGACGCAGCACGGCCGCGCCATCGGCACGGCGTCGGAATATGCCGTGGTGCCGCAGCACCAGGCCCTGCCGCTGCCGTCCGGCGTCTCTTTTGCGGCAGGTGCTGCGCTCGGAATCCCCTATATGACGGCGCATCGCGCCTTGTTCGCCGACGGGCCGATCCGGGGCCTGGCCGTATTCGTTCCGGGCGGCGCCGGCGCCGTCGGCAATGCCGCGATCCAGCTCGCCAAATGGGGCGGGGCCGCGATGGTGATCGCGACCGTCAGCCGCCCCGAGCAGGCGGCGGTGGCACGCGCCGCCGGCGCGGATCACGTGATTGACCGCAAGCGCGAGGACGTGGCCGCGCGCGTCATGGCGCTCACGGCCAACCAGGGCGTCGACCGCATCGTCGAGGTTTCGCCCGAGCAGAATTTCGCGGTGGCGCTCAAGGTCCTGAAGGTCAACGGCGTGATTTCGATCTACGCCATGGACCGGCCCGATAGTGTTCTGACGGCGCCGCTGCTGGCGATGCTGCGCAACGCGGCGACCCTGCGCTGGGTGTACATTTACCGCCTGCCGCAGCCGCTCAAGGATGCCTCGGTGCGCGACATCGGCGCCGCGCTCGCCGCTGGCGCGCTGAAGCCGCATATCGGCGCCACGTTCCCGCTCGATCAGGTGGCCGAAGCGCACGATCTCTTGGACAGCGGCACGCTGATCGGCAAGGCCGTGATCGTGCTCGACGGCTGACCTCGATCGCGGCGGGGACGAGGGGCGAATTCCGCTTATTGTGCCAGCCGCGCTTCCGCCCACTGTGCCACGGCGATCAGCCGCGCGTCGTCGTAGCGCGCGCCGACGAGCTGGATTCCGAGCGGCAGGCCTTTCGGGCCCTTGCCGTAGGGCAGGGTGATGCACGGCGAATGCGAGAGCGTCCAGGCCTGGTTCATCGTCGGCGAGCCGGTGGTGCCGAGGCCGAGGGGCGCTTCGCCCGGGGCCGACGCAGTGAGGAAAGCATCGAGGCCGCCCCCGAGCGTGTCGGCGATCCAGGCGCGGGCGCGCTCGGCGGTGCCAAGGGCCGCGATGAAATCGTCGGCAGTGACCGCCGCGGCGTCGCGGACGAATTGCTGGAGGCCGGGCGAGAGCAGCGCGTGCTTCTCCGCGATCTCGTAGGCCCACATGCGCGGCGACTCGTAGCGCAGCACCACGGCCATCGCCTGATGAAGCTCTTCGAGCAGCGGCAGCACGGCGATGTCGCGGACCGCGGCGCCGGCGCGCGCCAGCGCCGCCGCGGCGTCCTCGACGGCACCTGCCATCGCGGGCGTCACGTTCGCCCAGGCCGGACCGCGCAGCACGCCGATCCGCGGCGCGCGGTCGAGTGGCGCGCGCCAGGCGCCCGGCCGGTTGCGCACCGCGGCCTCCATCAGCAGCGGCAGATCCTCGGCGGCGCGCACGAAGAAGCCGATCGTGTCCACCGTCGGCGCTTCCTCCTGCACGCCCGCCGCCGGCACCAAGCCGAAGGTCGGCTTGAAGCCGACCACGCCGCAGAACGTGGCCGGGCGGATGACCGAGCCCATGGTCTGCGTCCCGGTCCCGGCCGGCACCATGAAATCGGCGACCGCGGCGGCCGAGCCGCTCGAGGAGCCGCCCGGCGTGTGCGCGGGATTATGCGGGTTGCGCGTCTTGTTGGGATGGGCGGCGGCAAATTCGGTCGTCACCGTCTTGCCGAGGATCACAGCGCCCGCGGCCTTCAGCAGCGCCACCACGGCCGCGTCGCGCGCCGGGCGATGGCCGGAATAGGCGGGCGAGCCGTATTCGGTCGGCCAATCGACGGTCTCGAACACGTCCTTGATGGCAATGGGGAGTCCGTGGAGGGCCCCACGCGGCGTCTCGCGGTCGCGCGCCCGCGCTTGTGCCAGCGCCTTTTCGGGATCGAGGCTCACCCAGGCGAGCACGTCCGGCTCGCGCACCGCGATGCGCGCAAGGCAGGCGCCGACGATGCCTTCGGACGTGGCTTTGCCGCCGGCGATACGGCGGGCGAGGGCGGCGAGGGAGAGGGTGTTGAGTGCGTCGGACATGCGGCGCGATTAGCACATCGCGCGCGATGTGCCGAACGCATTGCGCGCCGGGCGGCTATTCGTCCAGTTGGATCGAGTCGAGGCTCTCCAGTTCGACATAGCCGGCGGGCAATGCGGCGGCGGCGGCCGACTCTTGCGGCCGTAGGCGTCCGGCGCGCCGCAGGGCTCCGGTATTCTTGCGCGGATCGAACTCGCTCAGGCTCTTCGGACCGCTGCGGAACGTCAGGGTCGTGAGCCGCTCCACCTCCGCAATGGGCACCTGGAAGGTCTTGTACGGCGCGAAAGGAACCTCGACGGCCGCCTCGATGCCGAAGCGCCCGATCGTTTCGGATTGATCGAGGATGAAGGCGGTCGCGAAAAGCTTACCGGACGCATTGACGGCCGCCACTACCTTCCAGAATCGAACCGGATACATAATCTTCGGGAATCGGTCCCAGACTGGATCGTCCTCTTCCAGAATCGGCCCGGTCAGAACCTGAGCCTTGAAGCTGCTGGCACGGATCGCGTTTTCGTAGACGTGACGCTCGATCCCCTGCCAAAGCTCTTTGTTCTGATTGAAACGCTCATGCTGCGGCGTGCAGTTCGTCCAGTGGCACGTGTCCGCTGCCGAGGCGAGGGCTTCCTGGTAGGTCTTCCCGTATTCGAGGTCTTCACGCCGCGTGAGATGCCCGCGGTCGAATTTGTTGCCGGCATAGTAGAAGTTCGTGAGTTGCGCTTCCGCCGGAATTCGCGGGTCTTCGCGCCAGACGTCCGAAGGCCTCGGCAGGTCGTAGCGTCCGGCGAAATCGACATTGGCAGCGGTGTAAATGGCCAAGCGCCTCTTGTGGTGCATCACGAGGCTGTAGTTATGATAGTCGAGGACGTATTTGTTCTTGGCCCTGGGTTTCAGGAGTTGCGCGGCCGCTTCCTCGAGCGAGTCGCCGAGCGCGGGAAGATCGACGCGCATCGATTTGGCCAAGAAGTCCGGGTTGTATCCCCCGCGCGTCGAATAGTCGGAATCGAACGGCACATCGATCGCGGGCGGCTTCTTCGCCTTCTTCTTGGCGGCCTCGAGCACCAAGGCAGATTCGGCCGCCGTAGCGCCGGAGCTCATGACCGACACGGTGCCGTCGGGCTCGATGCCGAGCGTGACGGTGACGGTCCGACGGCCGGCGGCGGAGTCGCTCATGGTCAAATCCTTTAGCTTAGAGGAAGGCGCGACAATCTCCGACGAACGCCGTGCCGCGGCGGCGAGCGGCAACGGAATCGAGGGCGCCGCGATACGCGCGCTTTCGGGGGTCGAGGCGTACATGGGCGTCAGCAGCGGTTCATTCGGCCGCTCGTGACGCAGTGTTTCGACGATGCGCGAGACACGGATTCCTTCGTTCGCGACCCACTTGATGTCGTCTTCCTGATCGCGTGCCGGATCAAAATCGCGCCCATCGATCGTTTGGAACTTTCCGCTTCGCTCCTCGGGCACGCCGCTGTGGTGCAAGGCCACCACGTACCAGTCGTTGTTGAAGACGGGCGATCCGGACGACCCGCCTTGCGTGTCCGTCGAATACCAAAGCACGTCCTTGTCGCGCTTCAGCAGCTTGTTCTCGCGGACGCATATCTGCTTTCGCCCGCCCTTCGGATGCTGGACGATCGTGAGATATTCGCCGTCGGTGACCTTGCCCAATGTGGCGACGAGCGGAATGCAGCCATAAACGCCAAGATCGTCGTCGCCGTTGATCGGCTTGGGATTGACGGCGACTACCGTGAAGTCGAGGGCCGGCGCGGTGAAAAAGAGGCGCTTGGGATCGAGCGCGTAGGACACGTATTCCAGGGGCTCCAAATCGAGGCCGATCTCGAACTGGAAATGGGCTTCCGACCTCGCCGCCGTGCCCGGATCCGGCAGGACGTGATTGTTGGTCAACAACACGTTTTTGGCGATCACGAAGCCGGTGCCCCAGGCGAGGCGTTGGCCCGAAGGGGCCTGAACCGAGATCCGCGCGACGGCCTTCGCCGCCCGGGCGCCCCGGGCGAGATAGTTCACGTCTTGGATTTCGTTGCCGTCGATGATCCGCTCGAGGACCCCGGGCGCTTCGCTTCCCAGGCTTTCGCGCAAGAAGTTCTTGCGATCCGCGAGCTCCTTGGGCGTCGTCATTTGGCGCGGAGTCATCTCGCGCGTGCGTGCGACCAGTCCCTCGAGGTCTAGGTCCGCGCCCCGCGCGCGCGCCTTATCGATTTGGTCGTATCGAATATCCATCGCCGAATCGCCATCCACCCCAACGATCGGAAACGGATGCTACCATACATTGAACGGGCGATGGAAGGCTTGCGCGCAGATGGCGGCGGTGCGGTGGAAATTCGACCGATGGATTGGCCGGCTGCTCGTGGCCCGCGCCCATCATTGGCAAGCCGCGCGCCCGTCGGCATAGTCCGGCGCCTCGGGAGGAAACAGAAACCATGTACGGCACTGCAGAGCTTCACCCCGCTGCCCACATGGCGCGGCTCGGCACCGAATCGGCTTTCGAGGTTCTGGCGCGGGCCGAGGCGCTGAAGCGCCAGGGCAAGGACATCATCAATCTCGGCATCGGCCAGCCGGATTTCAAAACGCCGCCGCACATCGTCGAGGCCGCGGCCAAGGCGCTGCGCGACGGGCATCACGGCTACACGCCCGCGGCCGGCATTCCGCAATTGCGCGAGGCGGTGGCCGCCTACATCCAGCGCCAGCACGGCGTCGCGGTCGAGCCCGAGCGCGTGCTCATCATGCCGGGCGGCAAGGTGACGATGTTCTTCGCCATCCTGATGTTCGGCGAGGCCGGGGCCGAGATCATGTATCCCAATCCGGGATTCCCGATCTACGAATCGGTCATCAAGTTCAGCGGCGCCACGCCGGTGCCTATAGCACTCCTCGAGAAGACCGGCTTCGCCTTCGATGCCGAGACGGTCCTGGGCCAGATCACGCCGGCGACGCGGCTCATCATCCTCAACAGCCCCGCCAATCCCACCGGCGGCGTGGTGCCCAAGGCCGAGATCGAGAAGCTCGTCAAAGGCCTCGCGCGCCACCCGCACGTGGCGGTGATGTCGGACGAGATCTATCACCGCCTGCTGTTCGACGGCCGCGAGCACGCGACGCTGTTCAAATATCCCGAGCTCGCCGACCGGCTCATCGTCCTCGACGGCTGGTCCAAGACCTACGCCATGACCGGCTGGCGCCTGGGCTGGAGCGTGTGGCCGAAATCGCTGGTCGCGGGCGCCGAGCGCCTGGCGATCAATTGCCATTCCTGCGTCAACGCTTCTGCGCAGTACGCGGGCATCGCGGCGCTGGAAGGCCCGCAGGACTCGGTCGAAGTCATGCGCACGGCCTTCGCCGAACGCCGGCGCATCATCGTCGACGGCCTCAATGCGCTGCCGGGAGTAAGATGTGTCGAACCGGGCGGGGCGTTCTACGCCTTCCCCAATATCGGCGGCACCGGCAAGGACGCCCGCACCCTCCAGGACCGCTTCTTGACCCAGGCGGGCGTGGCCACCATCGCCGGCACGGCCTTCGGCGCGCATGGCGAGGGATATCTGCGCTTTTCCTATGCAAACAGCGCAGAGAATATCCGCGAGGCCCTGCGGCGGATCGGGTTGGCCCTCGCTTAACGGGCTAAACGGGCCGAATTGTTCTTATTTCGCCCAGAATGATTTATTGTTGCTCAGTTTTATGCCTACAATTACACCAATGGCGGGGAGCAAGGCTGGCGGTTTCCCGCGATTTGGCGGCCCGTTAACCCCTGGCATGGTCCGTGCATCGATTGACCGCGCCGCGTTCGCGCATCCGCTTGCGCGGCGCCCAAACCATCAAGGCGATCAATGAAAAAGATCGAAGCGATCATAAAGCCGTTCAAGCTCGACGAGGTGAAGGAGGCGCTCAACGATCTCGGCATCAAAGGGCTGACGGTGACCGAGGCCAAGGGCTTCGGCCGCCAAAAGGGGCACACCGAGCTATACCGCGGCGCGGAATACGTCGTCGACTTCCTGCCCAAGGTGAAGATCGAGGTCGTGATCGAGGATACGATGGTCGACCGCGCCGTCGAGGCGATCATGACCGCGGCCAAGACCGGCCGCATCGGCGACGGCAAGATTTTCATCACCACGGTCGAAGAAGTCATCCGCATCCGCACCGGCGAGCGCGGCAACGAGGCGGTGTAGGCCGCCGCCGGGCGGGGCGCCCGCGCCGGATGCCCGCGCGCTTTCGCCGCTTCCGCCCGCCGCAATCCTTCGGAACAAACCACCAAACGACGAATCGTGACAGCAAGGGGGCCTGAGTGCCATGACCACGGCTAAAGAAATCATCCAGATGATCAAGGAGAAGGATGTTCAATTCATCGATCTCCGGTTCACCGATCCGCGCGGCAAGTGGCAGCACTTGACCCAGGTGCCGAAGACGATGGACGAGGAAGCGTTCTCCGACGGCATCATGTTCGACGGCTCCTCGATCGCGGGCTGGAAGGCGATCAACGAATCCGACATGACCCTGATGCCGGATCCGGACACGGCGGTGATGGATCCGTTCACGGCGCAGCCGACGCTCGTCATCGTCTGCGACGTGATCGAGCCCTCGACCGGCCAGGGCTACACGCGCGACCCGCGCTCCACGGCCAAGCGCGCGGAAGCCTATGCCAAATCCACCGGCATCGCCGACACGGTGTACTTCGGCCCCGAGGCCGAGTTCTTCGTGTTCGACGACGTGCGCTTCGCCGTCGAGATGAACCACGTCTTCTACAAGGTCGATTCGGAAGAGGGGCCCTACAATTCGGGCGCCGAATACGAAGCCGGCAACATGGGACACCGCCCGCCGGTCAAGGGCGGCTACTTCCCGGTGCCGCCGGTCGACAGCGCCCAGGACATGCGCGGCGAGATGCTCGCCATGATCGAGCAGATGGGAGTCGAGACCGAGAAGCACCACCACGAGGTGGCGACGTCGCAGCACGAGTTGGGCATCAAGTTCAACACGATGATCAAATGCGCCGACGCGATGATGATCTACAAATATTGCGTCACCATGGTCGCGCATAAATGGGGCAAGACGGCCACGTTCATGCCGAAGCCGATCTACGGCGACAACGGTTCGGGCATGCATTGCCATCAGTCGCTGTGGAAGGGCGGCAAGCCGCTGTTCGCCGGCAACGGTTACGCCGATCTCTCCGAGACGGCGCTCTATTACATCGGCGGCATCATCAAGCACGCGCGCGCCATCAACGCCTTCACCAACCCGGGCACCAATAGCTACAAGCGCCTCATTCCGGGCTTCGAGGCGCCGGTGCTGCTGGCGTACTCGGCGCGGAACCGCTCGGCCTCGTGCCGCATCCCGTTCGTCTCGAACCCCAAGGGCAAGCGCGTCGAGGTGCGGTTCCCGGACCCGACGGCCAACACCTATCTCGGCTTCTCGGCCATGCTGATGGCCGGCCTCGACGGCATCCAGAACAAGATCCATCCGGGCGACCCGATGGACAAGAACCTCTACGACCTGCCGCCGGAAGAGCTGAAGAAGGTGCCGACGGTGTGCGGCAGCTTGCGCGAAGCGCTG
>Ga0268299_1001328_pt1 | contig 46154 bp, 27 predicted proteins | sample NOBtaG_FD_193484 | JGI IMG/M metagenome (GOLD analysis project Ga0268299, IMG submission 193484) | Activated sludge microbial communities from bioreactor in Nijmegen, Gelderland, Netherland - NOB reactor | ecosystem: Engineered > Bioreactor > Aerobic > Activated sludge | place: Netherlands... | reverse complement strand
AGTAACGAGGAGGTATGACTGCCGAATGAGCATATCTCCGGGAAATTGGCTCTCAGGAAAAGGCAACTTTGCGAAAATTCCCAATTTTTTGCAGTTTTGCCGTCGTTCTAAAAGAGCCGCACCCACTGTAAACCCAGGGTAGACGTGTGTCTGCAAACAGGTTCGATTCCTGTCTCCGGCATTATGGGAGCGTGATGTTAATGGCAGCATGCTGGTCTCCAAAACCAGTCGTCAGGGTTCAAATCCTTGCGCTCCTGTTACTTTAAGTTACCTAGAGGCGTGGCGGAATGGTAACGCGATGGCCCGCTGAACCAGAGAGCAGTTTGCCTCATGTGGGTTCGATTCCCACTGCCTCTGTTACTTTTATGACAAGGAGAGTTAGCCTGAATGGTAAGGCAGCGGCCTTGAAAACCGCCGATGGTTAATACCTATGAGAGTTCGAATCTCTCACTCTCCTTTGAATTGCAGCTTTGCATTGGTAGCTCAGTTGGAACTCAGAGCGCAAGTTTCCGAAGCTTGAGGTCGCGGGTTCGAGTCCCGCCCAATGCTTTTCAGACAACTGAGAGCTTTTTGAAAACTGGTTCTTTGATTTGCTTGCGGGTGTGGCGCAATCCGGTAGACGCGCAGCGTTGAGAGCGCTGTTGTTGGAGGTTCAAGTCCTCTCGCCCGCATTTCAGTTTTTTGCAGGTATGGCGCAATTCGGCAGACGCGGCAGTTTCAAAAACTGCAAGATGAAGGTTCGAGTCCTTCTACCTGCATTTGTTTGTGGGTGTGGCGCAATTCGGTAGACGCGCCGGTTTCAGAAGCCGGTTGTTGAAGGTTCGACTCCTTTCACCCACATCAGTTTTGTCGGCGTAGCACAATCTTTTCTTTGCACGTTTGGCCGAGTGGATTTTAGGCGCGGGGCCGCAACCCCCGTCAGGGCGGTTCGATTCCGTCAACGTGCTTTTTTGGTCTGGCCGGAGTGGCGCAAATCGGCAGACGCGCGGAGCTTAAAACTCCGTTGATGAGGGTTCGATTCCCTCCTTCGGCATTTTTGAAATTTTGCGGGTGAGCAAGCGCTCAGTCAGGTCTCATAAGCCTGGGCTCGCTGGGAGCGTTACCCAGACCCGCAATCAAATATGGGGCGTTGGGCAAGTCGGTCAAGCCGTCAGTCTTTCAAGCTGAAAATCGAGGGTTCGAATCCCTCACGCCCTATGAACTCGAGTCCGTGGCCTAATGGCAAGGCAGCGGCCTTTTAAGCCGTCAGATGTGGGTTCGACTCCCACCGGACTCATTCTGTTCTTTAATTGCTCCCGTAGCTCAACCGGTAGAGCGGCACGCTTATAACGTGTAAGCATCGGACTGGTGCGAGATCCGGGTTCGAATCCCGGCAGGAGCATTTTGTCGTTTTATGGTGAGCGTAGCTCAATTGGCAGAGCGCCTGACTGTGGATTAGGTCATTACCGGTTCGAATCCGGTCGCTTGCCCTGTTTTTGAAGTTCATTGGGATGTCGTCTAACTGGCAGGACGGCAGTCTTTGAAGCTGCCTGTCGAGGTTCGAACCCTCGCATCCCAGTTTTGCACTTGAAGCTCAGATGGCGGAGCACGTGGCTGATAACCGCGCGGTCGAAGGTTCAAGTCCTTCCGGGTGCATGGAATTTTCCAATTCGGGATCGTGGGCCAGTTGGAGTGGCCGCAGCCCTGTCAAGGCTGAGATCGCGGGTTCAAGTCCCGTCGGTCCCGTCATAGTTGCCGTCATAGTTGTTTGAACATTGTTGAGGGATAGCCAAGCGGCAAGGCGCTCGCCTGTTAAGCGAGAGATGCGTGGGTTCGAATCCCACTCCCTCAGTACATTGCGGCGAATGCAAATGGAACTACATCTTGAAAAATGCATGTTTCATCATCAATTGTCGCCGCTTTCCTGTGAGCGATGCGCTAATGGCAGCGCGCCGGTCTTCCAAACCGGTCTCAGCGGGTTCGATCCCCGTCGCTCACTTTTGCCACTGTAGCTCAATGGAGAGAGCAGCCGTCTCGTAAGCGGCAGGTTATGAGTTCAACTCTCATCGGTGGCCTGTTTTGAGAGATCGTCCAACTGGCAGGACTGCGGACTCTGGATTCGCAAATCGTGGTTCGAATCCGCGTCTCTCAGTTTTCAGGAACGTAGCTCAGCGGCTAGAGCTTTGGTCTTACAAACCAGCGGTCGTGGGTTCGAGTCCCACCGTTCCTACTGTTGGGAACGCCTGCGCCCTCGCAGGCACAATGCGTGGCCATAGCTTCTGCCCGCAAGTGCGCTGGCGTTCCCAAAGGCTTGGGGTCGTAGCCAAACTGGAAAGGCGCTGGTCTTGCAAACCGGTCATTGTGGGTTCGAGTCCCACCGATTCCATTTATTTTTCTGGGTGTGGGGCAGTGGTCGCCCACTTGCCTTGGGAGCAAGCCGACGCAGGTTCGAATCCTGTCGCCCAGACTTTTGTTCGTGTAGCTCAGCGGAACTTGCAGAGCGCTGGTCTACGAAACCAGAGGTCGAAGGTTCGAATCCTTCCACGAACACTTTAACCGCGAATGTTTGAGGCGCTTACATATTTGGCCACGAACATGACGGTCGGATAGCTGAGATGGATTAGCGGCGGTCTGAAAAGCCGCACAGGTTGGTTCGATTCCAACTCCGACCATTTTTCGTTGATGTAGCTCAGCGGAATCGAGAGCGGCTGTTTCCTAAACAGCAGGGCGTGAGTTCAAATCTCAGCATCACCTTTTCGTCCGCATAGCTCAGTTGGAGGCAGCGCTCGCTTGGTAGGCGAGAGGCGTCGGTTCGATTCCGGCTGCGGGCCTGAGTGACAATGTTTTTTGAGTCTGTCGTCTAACTGGAATCAAGGCGCTCGTCTTCTAAACGAGATCATGCAGGTTCGAATCCTGCCAGACTCATCAATTCTCAAGGGAGGAGTTATGGCGCTTGCCAGAAAAGTTTTGCTCTTGAACGCATCCTACGAACCGCTGAGCCTGGTGTCGGCGGCCAAGTCGTTGACACTCGTCTTCAGGCAAGTGGCTGAAGTGTTGGAAAAGGATGAAGGCCACGTGTTGCGTTCGCCGAGGTTCGTGTTCACTGTTCCGTCTGTCATTCGATTGACGCAATACATTGACGTTCGTTCGCGGCGCAACAAGGTCACGAATCGTCATCGCATCCTGTCGCGCGATCATTACCGTTGCCAGTATTGCGGCAAACGCGGCACTGCATTCGATCTGACGTTAGACCACATTTTGCCGCGTTCGCGTGGCGGACGTACTGTGGCCGAAAATCTGGTCGCAGCTTGCCAAACCTGCAACAACCGCAAAGGCGATCGCACGCCCGAAGAGGCTCGCATGCCGCTGCTGACCAATCCGGCAGCATTGTTTTACGGATTGGAACGCGCCGAATTGCGGCAGGCGGCTCAGACCCGGCCAGAATGGAAGAAATACCTCTTTCTGGAACACGCCGATGAAGGCGCGATTGACCGAGCCGCTTGAAACCTATCAGCGTTCCTCTGCGCCGATTCATTCAACCAATTCAGATTGAATGAATCGGCGCAGATACTCACAATTATTCGCACCTCAGCGCAATCACAGGATCAACTCTGGTCGCTCGCCTGGCCGGAAGATAACAGGCGATGAATGCCACCAGAGCCAACACTGACGCTACTGACAAAAACGTTGCCGTGTCTGTGGCAGCGATGGAAAACAATTGCGCGGTCATCAATCGCGTTGCCACTGCCGCCAGCAACAGCCCAAGGATGACGCCAACCGCAGTCAAGACCATTCCCTGCCCGACAATCAACCGCAACACGTCTGAGGTTTGAGCGCCCAACGCCATGCGAATGCCAATTTCGTTGGTTCGTTGCGTCACTGCGTAACTCATGACGCCATAAATTCCCACGGCAGCCAGCAACACGGCGATTGCCGCAAACACCGTCAACGACACCATCGCAAATCGGCGTCGCGCCAGAAAACCGCTCATCCGCTGTTCCATCGTCGCCACGTCAAATGCAGGCATGTCCGCATCCACCGCTTGAATCGCTCGAACAATACCCGTAGTCATGGCTTCGGGATCGGAAGTCGTGCGAACGACCAGATACAGATTGCGAGCCAGCGATTGTTCAAAAGGAAAGTAAATTGAAATCGGCGGTTCTTTTTCGGTCTGAAACTGCCTGGCATCACGAATCACGCCGACGATGGTGTGCCAAACGCCGCGCCGAGTCATTTGCAACCGTTTGCCCAGCGGGTCTTCGTTCGGCCAGAAACGCTCAGCCAACGCTTCGTTGATGATGACGGTTTCGGGTTCGCCGCGTTTGTCGCGTTCGTCGAAGAATCGTCCACGCGCCAGCGGAACTCGCATAGCGCGAAAATAATCCGGGCTGACCATGCGAATGTTAGACATGATTTTTTCGTTGGGCGAACGCGGCACGTAACCTTCAATAGTGATCGGGTCCCAGGCAAACGACACTGTGCTCATTGGCAGCGAATAACTGACGCCAGCGGCTTCCACGCCCGGCAAGGCGCGAATGCCATCCGTCACGCGCTGATAAAACGAAATGATGGATTCGGGATTCGGAGCCTTGACCTGCGGCAAGGCCATTCGCATCGCCACCACATTGCGCGGATCAAAACCCGGATGAGAATTCAGTATGCGTTGATAACTGCGAATCAACAGCCCGGCGCAAACCAACAACACCAGCGACAATGCAATTTCGACAACGACCAGCAATTTTCGCAATCGCTGCGCGGTGCGTCCCGAAGCCCCGCTGGCGCTGCGTCCACCGTCTTTCAAGGTTTCGTGCAAATCCACACGCGAAGCTCTGAGCGCCGGAAGCAGGCCGAACACGATGCCGGTTGCAAACGTCACCAACACTGTAAACATCGCCACGCGCCAATCAATTCCGACTTCAGGCAATCGAGGGATGTTCTGCGGCCCAAACGCTCGCAAAGCTCGAATTGCCGCAAAGGCCAATGCCAATCCAGCAACACCGCCCACCGCCGCAAGCAACACGCTTTCGGTCAGCAATTGCCGAACAATGCGCCAGCGACTGGCTCCCAGAGCTGCGCGAACGGCAATTTCCTTTTGTCGTCCGGCGGCTCTGGCCAACAACAGATTGGCGACGTTCACGCAGGCAATCAGCAAGACCAGACTGACCAAAATCATCAACATCGGCAGCATTGCGCCTGTATCGCCAACCACCTGTTCCAGCAATGGAACCACGCTGATCGTCAACCCGCCCGTCGGCGGATAATTCTGCGGAAAATCCTGTCTCATACGAGCGGCAATCAAATCCATATCGGCTTGCGCCTGAACGTGAGTGATGCCGGGTTTCAGTTTGCCGAAGATATTGAAATCTTCGTTGCCGCGATTGCTGCGCGCGGTTTCGTTCATTGGCAACGGAAGCAACACATCCGCTCTGCCGATGGCGTTGACGGCGGGCATGACCTCGTTGGTCAGCGTAAATTCCGGCGACATCACGCCGACAATCGAAAAGCTATTGCCGTTCAAAATCAGCGATTGCCCCAACACAGACTGATCGCCGCCGTATCGCCGCTGCCAGAAACTGTGGCTTAAAATTACAGAGGCAGGTTTGCCCGGTTCGTCTTCGTCGGCTGTAAACACTCTGCCCAACCCTGCCTTCGCGCCAAACAACGAAAAGAACGACGACGACACGCGCGCGCCGTCAATGTGTTCGGGCGCTCCCTGTCCAGTCATGTTGAAGCTCGCGCCAATGGTGATGGCGGTGTGTTCAAACACCTGATTCTGCGTTTTCACATCCAGGTATTGCCCAGGCGAAAACCAATCCTGCGCGACGTTCAGTCCAGGCGAACGGCTCCACAAAATCACCAGCCGATCTGCATCCGGATAAGACAACGGACGCAACAACAGAGCATTCATGACGCTGAACACGGCGCTGGTTGCCGCAATCCCCAAAGCCAGCGATCCAATCGCTACCAGAGCAAAGCTCTTCTGGTTACGCAACGAGCGAATGCCGTAGTACAAATCCTGCCAGAACGTTTTCATCAATCGCCTTTCTGTTTTTTTGTTTGTGGTGTACCGCGAGAGGCTGGAAAGTGTAAATTCCATTGAGAAGTGAGGCTAGCGCTGAGCGTTGAGCCAGAAACTTTTTACAGAATTTACAAACGGCCATAAACAGAAAATTGCCAGTTGGAAAACTCCTCCCAAAGTTTTACCGTACTTGTCATCGGCTGCGTAAAGCGCGCGGCCATCAATTCAACAACCACCAACTTTGAAGGAGACTTATGAAACGCATTCCCTCGTTTACGCTCTCTGTCTGCGCTCTGCTGGCGCTCATCAGCGGTTTGGCGCTGGCGCAAACTGCAGCTCCCAAAGCGGCAACGCTGACCGACGACGAACGCAAGCAAGCCGTCAAGTATCTGGAAGAAACGCGAAAGAATTTTTTGGATTCGGTGAAAGGCCTGAGCGAAACGCAGTGGAAGTTCAAAGCTGCGCCGGATCGCTGGTCTGTGGCTGAAGTCGCCGAACACATCGCCATCAGCGAAGAAACGTTGATGAGCATCGTCACCGAACGAATCATGAAATCGCCTGCTGCGCCGGAAAAGAAAGAAGCGGCCAAAGTAAAAGACGCTCAACTGCGCAATCAAGTCGAAGATCGTTCTACCAGAGTACAGGCTCCTGAAATGCTGAAACCGACTTCACGCTGGGCGACGCAGGCGGAACTGGCCAAATCGTTCAACGCCAGCCGAGACAAAACCATCAACTACATTCAAACGACACAGGAAGATTTGCGAAGCCATTTCGGGACGCACCCCATCCTGAAAGACCTGGATGCTTATCAATGGATCACTTTGATTTCCGCTCACAGTGCGCGACACACCGACCAGATCAAAGAGGTAATGGCTGCCCCGAACTTTCCCAAAAAGTAAGCTCGAAATTTGGCGGAGCCGATCAAACGCTCCGCCAAATTTCATTCGCTCCGCAACGCAATCATCGGGTCCACCTTGGCTGCGCGCCGCGCTGGAAGCCAGCAAGCCAATAGCGCAACGCCGATCAGAAGCAACGAGATTGCGACAAAGGTCTTCGGGTCAGTAGGGCTAACGCCGAACAACAGTTTCGTCATCAATCGCGTCAGTCCCAACGCTGCCAGCAAACCCAAACCAATACCTGCCAACGCCAATTTCATGCCCTGACCGACCATCAACCGTAGGACTTCGGCTTTTCCGGCTCCCAATGCCATGCGCAATCCGACTTCATGCGTGCGTTGCGTAACCGAATAACTCATCACGCCATACAACCCTATCGCTGCCAAAACCAACGCCAGCACAGCGAACAATCCGATCAATTGCAAATTGAAGCGTTGTTGCCAAAGTGTATCGGCAACGACTTGTTCCAGGCTGACGATGTTGGAAACCGGCAAGTTGCGATCCAGCGACCAAACCGTTTGTTGAAAGACATTACCCAAGGATTCGGGCGCGACGCTGGTGCGAACCACCAATGTCATGGAGGTAAAAGGGCCAGCCGTGCCGGAAGAAAAAATTTCGTCCTGCTGAAACGGCAGGTAAATTTCGTTTCTGGGCGCATCCGTCCAACTGCCTTGTTTCAAATCCTTGACCACGCCGACGATGGTCAACCACTGCACCGGTTGAGTTGGATTCTGTGGATCGTCCAGTGTCAGTCGTTTGCCGATGGACGTTTCCGACGGCCAATACTTGTTCGCCAGCGTTTCATTGATGATCACAACGCGCGTCGCATCGGGTGAATCGCGTTCCGTAAAATCGCGGCCTTCGCGTAGCGGAACTCCCATCGTTTGAAAATACCCCGGTCGGCTCACGCGAAATAACGCGTTTTCCTCCTGGCCAGCAGACGGCAAAGGATGGTTGGCAATGGCAATGTTCGTTCCCCAAGTGTCGCCCGACAATGGCAGGTGATTCACCGCACTGGCTGATTCTATTCCGGGCACGCCCTGCAGCTTTTCGGTCAACTGGCGATACAAGATTTCGCGCGCCGAGCCAACGTATTGAGACGCGCCAGCCAGCGAAATCGTCGCCGTCAACACATTGCGCGGATTGAACCCAGGATCAACCGATTGCAATTTGACGAAGCTGTTCATCAACAGACCTGCGCCGATCAACAGCACCAACGACAACGCCAGTTCAGTAACCACCAGCAATTCGCGCCAGCGGCTTCGGCTGACCGAATTGCCCCGCCCGCCATCTTTCAGTGCCTGATTCAAATCCGGCTTCGACGCAATCAGCGCCGGAACCAGTCCGAACAACAACGTAGTCACCAGCGTAACCGAGAAAGTGAACAACAGTGCCATTCCGTCAACTTTGATTTCATTTACGCGCGGAACCTTGACGCTGAAACTGGTGCTGTTCCCTGCCAGCAAATGCGTCAACCATTCCACGCCCCACACCGCCAGCAACGTTCCGATGATTGCACCGCCCAATGCCAGCATCAGGCTTTCTGTCAGCATTTGCCGCAAAATGCGCCAACGGCTTGCGCCCAACGCTCCGCGCACGGCAATTTCTTTTTGTCGCGCCGCCGCACGCGCCAGCAACAAACACGCCACATTGGCACAGGCAATCAGCAACACCAGTGCAACCGTCACCAACAACAGCATCAACGCCGGACGCACATCGCCGACGACTTTTTCATTCAAAAGATCAACGCGAATGTTCAAGCCAGTATTGGCTTCGGGATAAGCCGCAGCCAACCGTTTGCTGATGGCCTCCATTTCGGTTTGCGCCTGTGTGATCGTCACGCCGGGTTTGAGTTTGGCAAACACGCGCAACGACTGGCCACGACGGTTGGTTGTGCGGGATTGCAAATCCAGCGCCGTCCACATTTCCGCGCGCGTTGACCAGAATGGAGGAAATTGAAATTGCGGCGGCATGACTCCGACGACTGTATAACTGTCGCCGCTCAACCGCACTTGCTTGCCCAAAATGGAGGCATCGCCGCCAAACACACGTTGCCAGAGCTTATGACTCAACACCAAGACGCGATCTTTGCCCGGTTGGAAATCTTCGGATTGCAAGGTGCGCCCTAACTGTGCGGGAACGCCCAACATTTCAAACAACCCTTCGCCCATGCGCAGCCCGCTGAGCTGTTCCGGGCGCACATCGCCAGTCAACGCCCCGCCCCACGCTTCCGCTGCGGAAACTTGTTCAAAGCTTTTGGCGTTGGCCTTAAAGTCTAAAAAGTTGGCGGGAGCAAGCGGCGAGCGACCTTCCTGCAACAAGGTCACGATCCGTTCAGGTTCCTGGTAAGCCAGCGGACGCAACAAGACACCATTGATGACACTGAAAATCGCTGTGTTCGCGCCGATCCCCAGCGCCAGCGTGAGTACCGCAATCAACGTAAAGCCAGGTTGTTTCAGTAACATTCGCGCGCCATAGCGCAGGTCCTGCCAAAAAGTCTGCATAAAGTCTCCTGAAGAGTAGTCGGGATTCAGTAGTCAGAAGCGTGAAGTCAGCAATTGATAAAAGGTGGATGCTTTTATCCACCGATTCCAGACTCTTGTCTCCCGACTACTCACATCGTAAAGCAATCATCGGATCAACTTTCGTCGCTTGACGAGCGGGAATCCAGCACGCCGCAAGTGTCACCAACAACACCACGACCGTCGCGCCTGCGAACGTCAGCGGGTCAGTTGCGCTAACGCCAAAGAGCAGATTCTGCATCAGTCGCGTCAAGCCGTAAGCTGCGATCAAACCGATTGCGCAGCCTATCAACGCCGCCCCCATCCCTTCTTTTATGACCAACCGCAGCACATCGCGGGCCTGCGCGCCAAGGGCAATACGCACACCAAGTTCGCGCGTGCGCCGGGCCACACCGTAACCTGTCACTCCGTACAATCCCGCCGACGCCAGCAACAGAGCCAGGAACGCAAACAGTCCCAGCAGCCAGGCTCGAAAACGCGGCCCGTCAATGCTCGCTGCGATCACCTCTTCCAGCATCAACACATCGGTCGCGGCCTGCTGCGCGTCGAGCGCAGTGATACGCCCACGCAAAGCGGTTGCCATGGTTTTCATGTCGCCGCCGCCACGCACTAGCAAACGAAATTGTCGTCCGACGTTGCGTTCGGCGAGCGTATCGCTGCGCTGAGTAAAGGGAACGTAAAGGCCTAGCGCTGATTCTGCATTGAGTCCGCGTCCCTTGGTGTCGCGCACTACGCCGACGACCGTCAACCAGGCATTTGTCGAACTTGCCTCGCCCAGCTTGAGCCGTTTGCCGAGCGCGTTTTCGTTCGGCCAGGCTGCGCGAGCGAACGATTCGTCCACAATCACCACTCCGGGCGCCGCGCGAGTGTCCGTCGCCGCGAACGCGCGACCATTGACGACGGGTATCGCAAGCACGCGAAAGTAATCAGCGCTGACGACGCCGAAATCCAGGGAAACTGTCTCGGATCGCCCTTCGACCGTGGCCAGTCGCCGGGCGTTGGCGCGGCTGAGCGGCAGGTTGTTGGCCACTGCGACCGCTTCGACGCCGGGAGTGGCCGCAAGCTGTTCCACCAGGCCAGCGTAAAACCGTTCGATTTCGGCCATCGTCGAGTATCGCTGCTCCGGCAATCGCACGCGAGCCGTCATCAATCCGCGCGCGTCAAAGCCCGGTTCGACGTTGAGCAGTCGAGCAAAACTGCCGACCACAAGGGCGGCTACGATCATCAACACCAGTGACAGCGCTATTTCGCTGACGACAAATACGCGCAAGAGCCGCCGCTGTCGCCCATCGCTCGCTCCGCGTCCAGCCTCTCTCAACACTGCGCTTTCCTTCACCGCCGAGCCTTTAAGCGCCGGAATCAAACCGGCGAGCGATCCTGCCATCATCGAAACAACCAGGGCAAAAAGCAGCGCGCTGCCATCCAATTGCACTTCGCCAAGCCGCGCCAACCCTGCGGGCAGCGCTGCCTTGAGCGCTCCCAGACACCACATTGCCAGCAGCAATCCTGCGGCGCCTCCTGCAAACGCCAGCAACAAACTTTCGGTCAACAATTGCCGCGCAAGCCTGAATCGGCTTGCGCCGAGCGCTGCGCGAACCGCCATTTCTCCGCGTCTGGCCGCGCCGCGCGCCAGCAACAGTCCCGCCACATTCACGCACGCAATGAGCAGCACCAGCGCGACTGCGATATTGAGCAGCAACAACGCCGGGCGATATTCGCGCGCCAGTTCGTCGCGCAACAGGCCGAGCGTGATTCGCCAATGCGGTTCGTCATTTGCGCCCGGTGTTTGCTGCTGCAACGCCGCCGCCAGCGATTCAACCTCTGTTCGCGCCTGTACGAGCGTCGCCTGCGGCCTCAAACGCGCCACGGCCATCACGAAATTCGATTCGCCATCTGCGCGCTGCTGCACAATGCGCAGCGGCAACCAGATTTCCGGGCGATTTACGTTGAGCGGAAATTGACGAAAGCCGGCAGGCAGCACGCCGACTACCGTGTAAGCCTCGCCATCGAGCGCAACCGCTGCCCCGATCGCGCCGATTGAAGCGCCAAATCTGCGCTGCCAAAGTTCGTGGCTGATCAGCGCGGCTCGCCCATGCTGAAAATCTTCCTCCGCAAAGCCGCGCCCCAGCGCCGGGCTGACCTCAAGCAGAGAGAAAAAATCTGATGACACCTCCGCGCCTTCCACATATTCCGGCTCTCCGGCTGCGGCCAGATTGAAATCGCGTCCGACATACGCCGCCACCGCATCGCACGCGCTGGCGGTTTGTGACATCGCGCGCCAATTTTCAAAAACCGCAACGGGAATCCAAGGCGAACCTTGCCGCACGACCAGTCGCTCCGGTTGCGAATGCGACAGAGGAGCGAGCAGCACAGCATTGACAACCGAAAAGATCGCAGTGTTTGCGCCGATGCCCAACGCCAGCGTCAGAACGGCAATCAGCGTCAATCCAGGATGTTTCAGCAACATTAGCGCGCCGAAGCGCAGGTCTTGCCAAAGGGTTTGCATAAATTCTTTACCTCGAAAGAGTGAAGTCAGGCTTCGTCACTCACAGCGAAGCGCGGTCATCGGATCAACGCTTGCCGCTCTCCGTGCAGGGACGAGACAAGCCAACTGCGCGACGGCGAACAACAACACGACCACTGCGCTGAAAATCAGCGGGTCGGTCGCGCGGACTTCGAACAACAGCCCGTTGAAACTTTTGACCAGCCACCCCAACAACAATGCCGCCACAGTTCCCAACACAATTCCGGGCACGGCCAGCAGCATGCCTTGTTTCAAAATCAGTCGAAGAATGTCCGCGCCAGAAGCGCCCAGTGCCGCCCGGATGCCAAGTTCATGCGTGCGTTGAGTCACGGCATAAGCCAGCACGCCGTAAATGCCAATCGCCGACAGCAACAATGCGATGGCCGCAAAAATCGCCAGCAACATTGTGTTGAATCGTTGTCGCGCAATCGAATTGCCGAGCAGAGTGGCCAACGTTCTCACATCGGCGACCGGTTGTTGCGGGTCCAGCGATTGAATCACACGCTGAGCGGCAGCCGTCACTGATTCCGGTTCGCTGCGCGTGCGCAACACAAAGGTCATGTTGTTGTACGGCAATTCGGCAATCGGCCAATACGACATTGGTTCGGCAGGCTTGTCGTATTGCGCGTGCTTCACGTCGGCGACAATGCCTATGATTTCCGTCGGCACATTTTCGTTCTTCATCGCAATGGTGATGCGTTTTCCCAACGCTTCTTCGCCGTGAAAATACCTGTTGACCAGCGCTTCGTTGACCAGAACGACATGGCGCATTTCCCTGACTTCCTGTTCGGTGAACATCCGCCCGCGTTTGAGCGCAATCCGCATCGTCGAAAAGAAATTCTGGTCGGCGACGCAAACTCCTGTAACGTTCTCCTGTCCCGGCAATGGTTTTGGTTTGCCTTCGATCTCGAACCCAGTGCCTGCGCCCGGTCCTGCAAACGGCATGAAGTTAATCACTCCCGCCGATTCGACTCCGGGCAATGCCCGCATCTGGCTGACAGCCTGAGTAAAGAAGTTGATGCGTTGCGGGTCTTGCGTATACCGACGACCGGGCAAGGCGACGCGCATCGTCATGACGTTTTCAGCGTTGAAGCCTGTGTCCACCGCTTGCAATCGCACAAAGCTGCGAATCAGCAATCCCGCTCCGACCAGCAACACCAGAGCCAATGCGATTTCAGTCACGACCAACGCGCTTCGCAATCGCTGGCTTCGCAATCCTCCTGTCAATGCCCGGCCTGCCTCTTTCAAGGTTTCGCTGAGATTCAGATTCGACGCTTCCAGCGCCGGAGCCAGCCCGAACAACAATCCGGTCAACAGAGTCACTACAAAAGTAAATCCCAGGACCGGCCAACTGATTTCAAGATCGCGCAATGCGCCAAGTTCTTGTGGACTCAAATTCGCCAATGCCGAAGTTCCCCACCAGGCAAGCAGCAATCCGGCGGCTCCGCCCAGCAACGACAGCAAAAGGCTTTCCGTCAACAACTGAGTCACGAGTCTGCGACGTCCAGCGCCCAGCGCGGCTCTCACGGCGATTTCGCGCTGTCGAGTTGCCGCTCTGGCCAGCAACAAATTCGCCACATTCGCGCAGGCGATCAGCAACACCAATCCGACCGCCCCCATCAACACACGCAACGCCGGTCGCAATTCGCCTGCAAATTGCTCTCGCACAGGAACGACCGTCACGCCCCAACCGGTATTGAACTCCTTGTGCTCTTCGCGCAATCGCGCGGAGATTGTATCCATCGCCGTGCGCGCCTGAGCGACACTCACTCCCGGTCTGAGCCTTGCCACGGCGCTGGCAAAGCGGCCTCTACGGGTTTTCATTTGTTCGCTGATTGTCCAGGGCGTCCACAATTCGGCAGGCTGATTGGTCAACGAATTTCCCTGGATGTGCCATTTGAAATCAGGCGGCAACACGCCGATCACGGTATTTTCCGCATTGTTCAAAATCAGCTTGCGGCCAACGATGGCCGGATCGCCGCCGAACCGCCGTTGCCACAATCGGTAACTCAATAACACGATGTTGTCGCGCCCCTGCACGGCATCGTCCGGTTGAAACGCGCGTCCCAAAACCGGCGTCACACCCAGCACGCTGAACAGATTGGGCGTCGTCAATTGAGCCGGAATTTCCATTGGTTCGCCATCTCCGGTCAGATTGGTTCGGACATCCACAAAAGTGGCCATGTCCGTGAACACATCGTTCTGCTCTTTCCAGTCAAAAAAATTGCCCAGATTGATGACGTTTTGTTCGCGTCGCTGGCTTTTTTCCCAGACCATCACCAATTGTTCCGCTTCGTGATACGGCAAAGCACGCAACAACACGGCATTGACGACACTGAAAATCGCCGTGTTCGCGCCGATACCCAGCGCCAGCGTGACAACTGCAACCAGTGTGAAGCCGGGTTGTTTGAGCAACATTCGCGCGCCAAAGCGCAGGTCTTGCCAGAGTGTTGGCATAAAAGCTCCTGAAGAGTAGTCGGTAGTCCGGATTCGATAGTCAGAAGCGTGGAATCAGTAATCGGCTAAAAAGCGTCTGTTTTATCTGCCGATTCCAGACTCCTGTCTCCCGATCATTCAGATCGTAAGGCGATTATCGGATCAACCTTCATGGCTCGCCGAGCCGGTAAGGCGCAGGCCAAAATTGAAATCACCAGCAAGAGCGCGGCAACGGCGGCATAGGTTTTCAGGTCAACTGCGCTGACTTCAAACAACAAACTTTGCAGAAACCGCGTCAGCCCGAATGATGCCGCCAAACCAATTGCTACGCCGATTCCCACCAGAGTCAAACCGCGTTTGAGCACCATGTGGAAAATGGTTTTGCTGTCGGCTCCCAGCGCCAGCCGCACGCCGATTTCCTGTGTGTGTTGCGTGACGAAAAACGACAGCACACCATAAATCCCCAACATCGCCAGCAACAGCGCCAGCGCGGCAAACGCCGTCAACAATAACATCCCCATCTGGCGCGTCTGCGTGTGTTCGGCAAACACGGCGTCCAGGGTGCGAATGTTGGAAAGCGGCTGGTTAGGGTCAACGGCGCGAACGGCTTCGCGCACGGCAGCGACCAAGCTGGTGGGTTCAACGGTGGCGCGAATAACCAGATCGCGCGGCGCAAAAAATGAATGCGACCTGATCTGGCGATAAGGGAAATACATTTCCGCCTTTGTCGGTTTGTCTATGCCCATTTGCCGAACGTCCGCAACGACGCCGACAATTTCCAGCCACGGATGCTGCGAATTCGGCGTGCCGTTTTTGAATCTTTTGCCAACAGCCGGTTCATTCGGCCAGTACTGCCGAGCCATGGTTTCGTTGATGATGGCGACGGGCTGAGCTTCGCCTGTGTCCTGTTCGGTAAAGTACCGCCCACTGCGCAAGGCAATTCCCATCGTTTGATGATACGCAGCGCTGATTTGCCTGTGATTCGCGTTCCAATTGCTGTTCGGCGCAACCGGGCGACCTTCGATTGTGATGCCGTTCGATCCGCCAGCCCATTCGAGTGGAACCGTAGTCGAATACCCGGCGAAAACAACGCCGGGCAGAGCCTGAACACGTTCCAACACTTGATCGTAAAACGCTGCGCGGCGAGCGTGCTCCTGGTATTTGTTCTCCGGCAGGATCGTGCGAACTGTCAACAAACTTTCCGCTCGCAGATCGTCATACTGTCCGTGCAATCTGGAAAGCGTTTGAATCAACAATCCCGCGCCAACCAGCAACACCAGGGCCATGGCGATTTCGCCTACGACAAATGCCTGCCGCAATCTTCGCTGTCCGTGTCCGATTCCGCCCCGGCCAGTGGCTTGTTTCAACGTGGCGTTCAAATCCAATCTGGAAACCTGCAATGCCGGAATCAAACCGAACAAGACGCCGGACACCAAAGACATCAGCAAGGCGAATCCCAAAACGCGCGCATCCATTTCCAGCGTCGTGGAAGCGGCCATCTCCGACGGAACAAGCTGTTTCAATATGGAAAAACTCCAGCTTGCCAGCAACGCTCCCAATATGCCGCCTATGCCGGCCAGCACAACGCTTTCGGTCAGCAGTTGCCGAACAATGCGCCAGCGGCCAGCGCCCAATGCCGAACGCACTGCGATTTCGCGTTGTCTGGCGGCCACTCGCGCCAACAGCAATCCCGAAATGTTCGCGCAGGCAATCAACAACACCATGCCTACTGCGCCGAGCAGCAACCACAACGAATTTCGCATCTTGCCCGCAACCTGTTCGTGCAACGAAACCACAGTTGCCCCAAGCTGTCCGGCCTGTTCAGGAAATCTTTCCCCAATGCGTTTCATGATTGCTTTGATCTCGGCATCTGCCTGTTCCAGCGTCACGCCGGGTTTCAATCGGCCAACGACGTTCAAATAATGGGTTCCGCGCCTGGCCAGTTCTTCCGGCGTAAAGGCAATCGGCGTCCATAACCTGATGTAGTTTGCTCCGAATTGGAAATTCGCTGGCATGACTCCGATGACCGTGTAACTTTCATCGTTGAGCAGAATGTTGCGATTGAGAATGCTGGCGTCGCCGCCGTAACGGCTTTGCCAAAGCGAATGGCTGATGATTGCAACTCTGTTTGCGCCGGGCTGGTCTTCTTCGGCAGAAAAGTTTCGCCCCAGCGCAGGTTTCACGCCAAGCAACGGAAAGAAATTCGCAGTGATTCCGTAAGCCTGCACTTTTTCCGGCTCGCCATCGCCTGTCAGATTGAAGCTGCGATTGTCGCGCGCGGCCATGTCGGCAAAAGTCTGCGACTGCGCCTTCCAGTCGGCGTAATTGCCCGGCGCGGGTGTGTCTTGCGGAAAGCCTATTGAAGTCGCGTCTTCCCAGATCATCGCCAACCGTTCAGGTTCGTGAAATGGCAGTGGCCGCAATAACACTGCATTGACGACGCTGAACAAAGCCGTGTTTGCTCCAATGCCCAATGCCAGAGACAACACTGCAATCACGGTGAAGCCTGGCTGTTTGAGCAGCAATCGCACTCCAAAGCGCAAGTCTTGCAAAAAAGTCTGCATAAAACTCCTGCTGAGCAGTCGGATTTGGTAGTCACAAACGTGAAATCAGCCGATCACTCACATCGTAAAGCGATCATCGGATCAACTTTTGTCGCTCGCCGGGCCGGAATCCAACACGCCAGCATGGCCACCGCAACAAGCAACAAGGAGATTGCGGCAAAGGTCAGCGGATCAGTGGTGGCAATGCCATACACGAATTTCGACAACGTTCCGGCAACCGCCAGCGCAGTTACAACGCCAATTGCCACGCCAAGCAAAGCCAGTCGCATTCCCTGGCTCATCATCAACCTCAACACATCGCCCGCCGTCGCTCCCAACGCCATGCGAATGCCGATTTCGTGCTGGCGTTGCGACACGGCGTAAGACGTCACGCCATACACACCCATCGCCGCCAGCAACAACGCCGTCACCGCAAACGCGCCGAAAATAACCAGACTGAATCGGCGCGTATCCAGCGAAGCCGCGACGATTTCAGGCAGAGTTTGGAATCGCAAAAAGGCTTCGCGGTTGAACGATTCAGTGATAGAGCGCATGGCGGAAATGGCGGAACTTGCCGGCAGCGTAGTGCGCAGAACGTAAGACTGGTTGGACACCTGCCACCATTGCGGGCGCTGCAACGAATGGGCGTAAACCGTCGGCTCTATCGGTTGATCCAATCCGCCGTCGCGTATGTCGCCGACTATGCCGACGATGTGCAGCAGGTCTTTGTCGCCATCCATGTTGCCGAATTGAATGGCGCGTCCGATTGGGTCTTCGCCCGGCCAGTATTTCTGCGCCACCGATTGGCTGATGACGCAGGCGTCCGGCACGCCGTCACGGTCGCGTTCGTCAAACATTCTTCCGCGCAACAACGGAATCCCCATCGCGGCAAAATAGCCGCCGCTGGCCAGCCGGTAATTTGCCTCGCCTGTGATCGCAGGGTTGCCGTCTTTTTGAAAAGTTCCGTTTGAGCCTCGACGGGAAAGCGGCAACGCATTGATGCCGCCTGCCGCCACCACGCCGGGCATGGCCGTCAGGCTTTCCAGCAGTTGTAGATGGAATTGCTGCAACCGCTGCTCCTGCTGTTGGTCCAAAGTGGTCGGTAATGACAACGTCATGACGACGGCGCTTTCAGGCTTGAAACCAGTGTCGGTTTGCATCAACCGCAAAAAGCTGCGTCCGATCAGTCCCGCGCCAATCAACAACACCAGCGTCAATGCGATTTGCGCGACGATCAGTCCCTGCCGCAAATGCTGGCTCAAACGTGAAGCCGAAGCTCCGCGACCTGTTTCTTTCAACTGGTTTTGCAAATCCGAGTTGGAAAACCGCATGGCTGGCAAACTGCCCAACACGACGGCAATCGCCACGGCCAGTCCCAGCGTGAACAGCAATGCGCGCCAATTGACCGCGATTTCGGTTACACGCGGCAGATTGTTTTGATTGAGGCTCAGCAGTACGTCCACGCCCCAGAAGGAAAGCAGAATTCCCAGCCCGCCAGCGCAAATCGTAAGCAGCATGTTTTCGGTGATGAATTGCCGCGCCATTCGCCAGCGCGAAGCGCCCAACGCCGCGCGCAATGCAAATTCCGATGAACGCAATGTCGCTTGCGCCAGCAACAGATTGGCCACGTTGGCACAGGCAACCAGCAGCAACAAACCGACGGCGGCAAACATCAACCACAAACCTGAACGCGCTTCTGAAGTCAGAAACTCCTGCAACGGGACAACGGCCAAATCCACCAAATCCACTTGTTTGCCGTGTTCCTGGCGCATTTGTCTGCCGATGGCGCTGATGTCCGCGCGCGCCTGCGTCAGCGGAACGTTTTCCCTGATTCGTCCGATGACAAACCAGTTGTGCGCCGTGCGCGACGTTTGCACGGGTTCGGTTTCACGCGGAACCCAAACGTCTGTGTCCTGCGGGTAGCTGAAACCGGGCGGCATCACGCCTATGACCGTATACGCAGGCCCATCCACGTTGATCGTCGTGTCGCTCAAATCTGCGCGTCCGCCCAGACTGCGTTGCCAAAAACCGTGGCTGACAATGGCGACTTTTGCGCCTGCGCCGGGTTTGGTCTCTTCGGCTGCAAAGCTTCGCCCCATAGCGGGTTTGACGCCCATCACATCAAAAAACTCATTCGACACCCAATAGGCGCGGGCGCGAACCGGCTCTTTCCCTCCGGTGACGACAACCGTGCCGCCGGAAAATTGAGCCATTGCATCCAGACTGCGCTGCCGCTCCCGAACGTCCCGGTAATTCGGCTCGGCGACGCGAATCGCAACGCCGCGTTCGTTGACTTCGCGGATTTCCACAATGCGGTCTGCGTTCGGATACGGCAAAGCGCGCAGCAACACGGCATCCACAATGCTGAAAATCGCCGTTGTCGCTCCGATTCCCAACGCCAGTGAAAGAATCGCCGCAGCCGTAAAACCAGGCTTTTTCCATAACATCCGCACGCCGTAACGAAAGTCTTGAAATAGGGTTTGCATCAGTTTTCCTTGCCAAATGGATGAATGCGGAATGATGAACTTTTATGTTGCTCATTCATCGTTCGGCATTCCGATTTCATTATTCATAACGAAGCGCAATCATCGGATCCACTTTGGTCGCTCTCCACGCGGGAATGAAACACGCAATCAACGCCACGAACGTCAGCCCGGTGGCCATCACGCCGTAAGTCATAGGGTCGGTGACTTTGACGCCGAACAGCATTTGCGACAGGTTCATCCAACTTTCCAGGTATTTCGTCAGCACATACGCGCCGATCAATCCCAGAGCGATTCCCAGCAATGCCAGCGTCATTCCCTGCCGCAAAATCATTTTCATCACATCGCGCGCTTCAGCTCCGAGAGCCATGCGAATGCCGATTTCGTGCGTTCGCTGCGAAACCGCATACGCCAACACACCAAACAATCCGATGGAAGCCAGTTGCTGTGCCAGCAGCCCAAACAACATCAGCAGCTTGGCGAACAATCGTTCCATCATCAGCGTCGCATCAGCCTGTTCGATTTGGGTTCGGATGTTGACCAGCGGCAAATTCGCGTCCACTTCCTGCATTGCCGAGCGTATGGCACCAGTCAAATCAGTCGGATTTCCGACAGTTCTCACTTCGATGGTGGCGTTGCCCATTGAGCGCAGTTCCGGTCGCCAGGAAGAATAAACCGTCGGCGGAACGTCATCGCGCTGGCGCGTATATTTCGCATCTTTGGCCAGACCGACGATTTCTATCTCATCCGGCTTTTTCGGATCGAAAGTGAATCTTTTGCCGATGGGATTTTCGTTCGGGAAGTATTTGCTGGCGAAGCTTTGATTGACGATCACCACACGCAGAGCGCTCGCGTCATCCTGAGGTGTCAGGTTGCGCCCGGCCAGCAAAGGAATCTGCATCACTTCCAAAAAGTTTTCGCGCACCTGATGAATGTAACCTTCGCCGCTTTCCTTTATTCGGCCTTCGGAATCTGGCGGCGCGTTCAGAGCATCCCGCAAAAAGACGCTGCGCGAACTTGATCCTTGCGCCAGCAACGCCATGCGCGAAAACGTCACAGCTTGCACACCTGGAATGGCTTGCAACCGTTCGGTCGCTCGTTCATACAAATGCATCAGCTTTTCGTCTTTGTACCCAATCAGTCCGGGCTGAATGCCGAAAATCAACAGATTTTTTGTGTTGAACCCCGGCTCTACGCGTTGCAGATTCAACAGCGTTCGGACGAACAATCCAGCGCCTACCAACAGCAACAGCGAAAGAGCGACTTGCACAACTACCAGACTGCGACTGAGCACCGAACGCGTTGCGGCGCTCGAACCGCGTCCGCTGTCCTTCAGCGTCGGCGTCAAATCCACTTTGGTTGCGCGCCACGCTGGAGCCAGCCCGAAAATGATGCCGGTCAGCAATGCTAACGCCAGCGTGAATCCCATCACTCGCCAATCCAGTTGCGGTTCCAATCCGCGCATCCCGCGTCCGCCCCAATCGCTGACGGCCAACAATCCATCTTTGATCCACAGCGCAAACAAAATTCCCAGCGCGCCGCCAAACAACGACAACAGCACGCTTTCGGTCAGCAATTGGCGAATCAATCGCCAGCGGCTGGCTCCAAGCGCCAAGCGGACACCGATTTCCTTTTGCCGCGAGGCCGCCCGCGACAACAACAAATTCGCCACGTTTGCGCAAGCAATCAGCAGCACCATCGCCACCACCCCAAGCAGCAAATACATCGAAGGCGCATATCGGTTTCGGACGTTCATCTCGCCTTGTCCGCCGGGATCGAGAAATAGACGTGGATAAAATTTCGGATCCAGGTCATTGATCGCGTTGCCGCCCGTTGCTTGCGCCTGAGCCTGTCGCGCAGCGCGATGTTCGATGACCGATTGATGAAACGCCGATTCCAATTGAGCGCGCGCCTGTTCCGCCGTCGCTCCGGGTTTCAGCCGTCCCATCATTCGCAACCACCACGTTCCCGCGCCACCCATGTTCGAGCGCTGCCGATCCACATAAAGCTGCGGTTCCCATGCAATAGGAATGGTCACGTCCAACGTCGAACCAGCCTGCATTGCGCCGTCAAAACCCGGCGGAGTGACGCCCACAATCGTGAACCCAATGTTGTTCAAATTGACCTGTTTTCCGATCACGGCTTCGTTGCCGCCGAAACGTTGTTGCCAGTATCTATAGCTAATGACGGTTGCTGCGCTGGCCGAAGCGTTGTCGTCTTCGTTCGTCAACACACGCCCCAACATCGCCTGCACTCCCAATCCAGCATAATAATTGCCGGACACTGCCTGTCCGTTGACAACGTCAGATTGCCCGTCAGCGCTGACATTCAATCCCACGTCTCCGAAAACAAACACTTCCGACAACGGGCTTTCCGCTTCGCGCATTCGCTGGAAACTCTGCAACGGAAACGAAGTCATGCTGCGTTGTCGTGTCACCGGGTCGGTGTTGGAATTTCCGCTGTAACTGCCAACACTGAATTCGCGCGGAGCGACCGACCTAAACAACACCAATCGTTCCGGCTCTTTGACCGGCAACATTTTCAGCAACATCGCGTCCACCACACTGAACAGCGCGGTATTTGCGCCAATGCCCAGCGCCAGCGAAAGCACAGCGACGATTGTGATGCCTTTCTGCTTGAGCAACATTCGTACGCCGTAGCGCAGGTCTTGCCAGAGTGTTTGCATAAATCCTCTCAGAAAAGAATGAAAGATGAAGGCGGAAGGATGAATTTCGACTGCCTTCATCATTCATCATTCAGACTTCATCATTCGCTGCGAAGCGCGATCATCGGGTCTACCTTCGTCGCCCGTCGCGCAGGCAGGTAACAGGCCAGCAAGGCAATGCCCATCAGCGCCGCGGCCACCAGCGCAAAGGTCAGCGGGTCGCCGGGGCTGACGTTGAATAACAGCGTTCGCATCAATCGCGTCAGCCCAAAAGCGGCAATCAGGCCGATGCCCAACCCGATCACGACCAGTTTCATTCCCTGACCGATAACCAGACTGAGCACATCTTTCGATTGCGCGCCCAATGCCACGCGAATGCCGAGTTCGTGCGTGCGTTGCGTCACCGAATAGGCGACCACGCCGTAAATGCCAATGGCCGCCAACGCCAACGCCAGCGCGGCAAAAATTCCAAGCAACAGCATGTTGAATCGCTCAGTGGCGACCGAAACAGAAATCACATCTGCCATCGAACGGACTTTGGTCGCAGGAATCTGCGAATCAATTTTCCATAGTCGGCTTTTGACTGCGGCGGCCAAGGCGGTCGGTTCCTGCGAACTGCGAACCGCCAGATTCATCCAGCGTTTCCATTCCCGCCCGGATTGAGCGTAAGGCGAGTAAAGCGCCGGTTCTTCCGAATCGTTCAAACCGAAATGCTTCACGTCGCCGACAACGCCGACAATCGTGATCCAGTTGACCTGCTCATCGCGCGCCCAGCGAACACGCGCGCCAATCGGGTTTTCATTTGGGAAATACTGTCGGACGAGCGCTTCGTTGACGACGCCGACAAGCTGAGAGTTTTCGTTGTCCTGTTCGGTCAGTACGCGTCCGGCAAGCAGCGGAATTTGCATAACGCGAAAGTAATCCCCTTCCACGCTGCGAGTTTCGACGCTGGGTTCATCGCCCGGCGCGACGGGCGGACGGCCTTCGACGGTGAAATCGTGATTGAGCGAATCTCCGCTCAGCGGCAATTCGCTGACCATGACCGCTTCCACGCCCGGCAGCGAATTGACCTCCGACAACACTGCGCGCCGGTAATTTGCCTGTTTGGAAATTTCCTTGTAACGCGCTTCCGGCAGATCAATCCGCATCGTCAGCATGTTTTCTGAATTGAAGCCGGTATTGACCGAACGCAGTTGGGAAAAGCTGCGGATCAGCAATCCCGCGCCGATCAGCAGAATCACGGCAAATGCCGTTTCCAGCACAACCAGAGTTTTGCGCAACCGCTGTTTGGCCGAACCTGCTGTGGCCGCACGTCCACCTTCTTTCAACGCTTCGCCAACCTGATTGCGCGAAGAAGTCCACGCGGGCATCAGGCCGAAGATCAATCCCACTGCGACGGAAACGCCGAGCGTAAAAAGCAGCACGCGACGATCAATGGCGATTTCATCCAATCGCGGCAGGTCTTCCGGCTTCAGCGCGGCCAGCAAATCAATTCCCCACATCGCAAACATGATGCTGAGCGCGCCGCCAGCAACCGCGATCAAAATACTTTCGGTCAACAGTTGCCTAATCAATCTGCCGCGCCCAGCGCCCAGCGCCGCGCGAATGACAAATTCACGTTCGCGTTCTGCCGCGCGCGCCAGCAACAAACTGGCGAAATTCACACAGGCAATCAACAGCACCAGCGAAACCGCGCCAAACAACAACCACAATGCGTTTCGGCTTTGCCCTACGATGCGGTCATGAAGCGGGATCAAAATTCCCCGGCGATTTTTGTTTTCCTCCGGATGCGCCGCCGCCAGCCGCTGGTCAATTCCCTGCAATTCTGATTGCGCCTGAGCGATGGTGACGGTGTCTTTCAATCGCAAATAGCCGCGCAGGAAATGCACGCCTCGATATTTGGCCGCCAGCGGATTGACGACGTGCAGCGGCGCCCAGGCTTCGACTGTTTCGCGCGGCGATTTGAACGACGGCGGCATGACACCAATCACAGTGTACGTATTGCCGCTCAGCGGAATCGTGCGCCCGACGATTTGCGCGTCGCCGCCAAAACGCGATTGCCAGACCTCGTGGCTCAGCGCCAGAACGAACGGATTTCCTTCCTTGTCGTCGTTGTAGCCAATGCCTCTGCCCAGCAGCGGTTTGACGCCTAAAGTTTCAAAATACCCGCCGGTTACCAACCCAGTTCGCCACTGCGCCGGTTCGCTGCCACCCGTGAAATCCAACGGCACGGTCACAATCCCGCCAACCGAAACATAGGATTGACTCCAATTTGCAATATCCGCCAAATCCGGCGTGGATTCGTTCGACCGCAGCGTGACCAATCGTTCAGGGGCCAGGTACGGCAACGGTTTCAGCAAAACAGAATTGATAACGCTGAAAATGGAAGTGTTGATGCCTATGCCCAACGCCAAAGTCAGAACGGCAATCAACGTAAAACCGGGACGCTTCACCAGCATCCGCCAGGAAAAGCGCAAGTCTTGCCACAACGATTCCATACGGTCGTCCTTTCAAATCAAAAATAGGCAGGAGTCTGTCGCCAAGTTCAATCCAAATGGCGTGCCAGCGAATGGCGAAGGGTAAACTGTTGCATCAGGTAGGATTTGGCTTCACCAGAGAATTGGCAAAGCTGAAAGCAAGTGTTCGGTTGCGGGAATGGCTGTTCCCAAAACCGAAGAAGCATCAAGCCGCGTTTTGGCGATTGGCCAGCCAGGCGTGAGCCGCCAACAAAGCCAACACCACGATCAACAACAACCAGACTAAGCTGCGATATTCCCATTCCAGCGAAGTCGCGTTCGCCCAGTTTCCCCAACGACCGGAAGCGGCGTTGGTCAAATCGGATTCTTCGCGCGAAATGGCATTCGCGGCCAATGTGTATATTGCAGTTTTAGTGGTGAATTTATATTCGCCCGCAAGGTCGGCTTTGATCGTCACTGCGCCATTGAGCGCCGTAAGCTGGCTGGATTTCAGCTCAGGATCGGTGACAGTCACAGACTGAGTGTCACTATCAACAATCAACGTGGCTTCGCCGCCCAATCGCACGTTCGGTTGGCGAAGCCCCGGAGCGACGCTCGCTCGCCACGCAATCAGATTGGAAATCAAAATCGGCCAGTTCGGCGTTTGCTCCAAGCTTGAAAGTTCAGGCCTCAATCGCAAACGAAGTTCGTGGCGACCGGCGCGATCCACATCCGTCAGCAAGGAGATGTTTCCGGCTGTGATGACGGGCGTTCCGGGCAATTCGGACTTCCCTGCCGCCCAGACGACTCCGCCAAGCGACAGCCCTTCGGTCAGCGGATTCGCCTTGTCAACGACGAACGGTCCGAGATAACTGCTGGCGTCTTTTTCATTGAGCAGTTGCAACGTCCAGCTTGCAGCGTCGGCAACGTTCACATCGGCAGCGTCTGTTATGACCAATTCCGGCTTTTCCGAACTCAACCTGACTTGCGACGATGCTTCCAAAGCTTTCTCAATCAACTCTTTCAAACCGGCATCGCTCAGCCGCAGATCAACACGGACGAGCTTGCTGCTTTCCGGCAACAACAACACCTGATTGTCCACGCTCAAACCATCTTCACCCAGCGAGGCGCGCAACGTGACCGCAGAGTTTTTGATTGTCATAGTGACGCGGCGGCTTTCGTTGGCGGCCAAAGTCAGGAATTGAGATTGGCTGATTGCTGATCGCTGATTTCCATCTTCAATTGAAAGAGTTGCGGTGGCTGATTGTGGCGAGAGGTTGGCGACTTCCAGCATCACGCTTTCTTCCTCGCCGCGCGCCGAACGAACGGCGTTGACGAAAGCGATATTCGGCAATGACGAACCGAACGCCCACCACTGCAATCGGCTGTCGCTGATTTCCTGTTGCGGCGCGTGATCGCTGAGCGCCAAAACGCGAGCGCGTTTGCCGCCGAGTTCAAACGCAAACGCGACGGCTTCGTCCAGCTTTGATTCCGCTGCGCCACATTTCCAGCTTTGCAACAATCGTTTGGCTTGTTCATTGCCGCTCGATGTTTCGCCCAACACCTGCGGAGTTTCGCCCGCCAAAACGAATCGAACCGGTTCGTAACGATTCGCTCGAAGTTCGCTTTCCACCGCTCGCGCGGCTCGATTGCGGGAACTGTCTTCGCCGCCAGCCAGCATCGAAAAGGAATCGTCGAGCACGACAACCAGCGGTTTGGCGGCATCGCCCGCCCTCATCAACGGTTTGGCTGCCGCCGTCGCCAACAACAGAATCGCCAGCAATTCCAACACAAACAGCAAAGGCGTTTGCAACCGATGAATTCGCCGCCCGCCTTCCCAACGCTGTCGCACATCCATCCAGAACATCAAACTGGACACCTGACGTTCTTTGGCGCGATTCCGCAGCCAGTAAATCGCTACCAGCAAAGGCACTGCCAGCAAAGCGAACAAGGCAATTGGAAAAGTGAAGATGGGCATAACTTCCTTCCACGAATCCACACGAAGGAACACGAAGAAGAATTCTTGGACAGGATTTTCAGGATTCATCAGGATGAAGAACTTGACCGAATTTGCAGTAGAGAGCCAATCCTGTTCAATCTTGTGAATCCTGTCTACTTCTTCTTTCTTACCCTTTCTTCGTGGCTCTTCGTGTGGCTTCGTGGACAAATTTCAGGCTTTGGCTGTCGAAGCTTCGCCAAACGGTGCGAAGTGTTTGCCGAAATGCGTTTCCAGCATGTCGTAATACACGCCTTCGTGCTGGCGCAACGTGGCGAAAAACGGTTCGCGGAAATCCGCATGGTGCAACACCGATCCGAATGTGACGTGCAGGATTTCCCGCGAGTGAAAATCGTCCAGCAAGGTCGTCAACTTGTCGTTCGGCAATTCGTCCACGTTCGGCATTTTTTCAACCTGCGCCGATACGTGGTAGCTGGCGCGGTCAATCGGATAGCGTTCTTTGGCGAAAGCCACGATGTCGCGGAAGAGCGACGGATTGACTTTGCCAATGGCGCGCAAAGCTTCCAGGTAACTGGTTCCGGCAGTTTTCAGATGCACCAGTTCGCCCGCCACACGCGAAGCAATCGGATAGACGCTGAATTTGTCTGAACCGGAATGCAGACTGAGTTTATAAGGCCCGAAGGTTTTCGAGACGGCAAGATGCTGCGCGAAGGATTTTTCAAACTCGGCAAGGTCGCCTATGTAATCCACACCTTTTTCAAAATCGCCGACGTAACGCGGAGCCAGGCTGACCCATTTGACGCCCAGCCGTTTCAATTCGTGCGCGATGTAAATGTGTTCGGCCAGCGTAGTGACGGTTTCGGTTTCATCCACACTCATTTCCAATTCAAAATCTTTGCCCGCCATAACGGTTTCCAGATGGCGATACATTTTGACCGTATGAGCGACAACGCGGCCATATTTTGCGGCGGAACGCAGCAAATCTTCTTCGCTGATGGTGACACTGAAACTGCCCAAATCAATTTTTCCGCTGAGCGCCGTTTGCGTCGCCATCCAACTGGTTTCGAGCGCCGCCCAATCAAGCGCGGCAATTTTGGTTTTCAACACATCCACCGGAGCAGTGTTGGCTTCGTTGTCCACGTGTTCGCCGGGATCAATCGTGTAAAAAGTGAATCCGGCAGCCGCACAGGAATCAATGTCGTCGGTGTTTTTCAAATGGTCGGCGTCGGCGCCAAATCCGTCGCGCCAACCTTCCTGAAAGATTCCCCACAGCGCTTCGTCCATCACCTGTTGCGGTGTGCGTCCTGTGCGGAAGTTTTCGCGTATGGATTGCTGCGCCAAAATCGGCGCCATCGTCGAATGCCGAATTGCTCGAATATGACCCGGCGTCGCCAAACCCAATCGGTCGCCGCACCCGGCAGATTTTTTCAATCCCAGCACCGTAGGATTCAAAAACGGCAGGATCGAACGCAACGTCGCCGCGTTCGCCGATGACGTTTCTGCCAGCGTCATAAGCAAGGTTTGTTTGTCCAACACGACTTCGGCAATTGAACCGACGAACTTTCGATGCAATGCCGCATCCGTTGAAATCACGCCCAACGATTTGGTTTCGCCGTTTCGCGCAAGAAAAAATACAGCCTTGTCCGCTGCCGTAATCGAACGGGAATACACTTGCTGCCCCGTAATTTCATCAAGCTCCGCCGCAACCTTATTCGCTTCGTTTTCCGGCAACGCCGCAGCCAATCCATCGGCTTGCAAACAGCTCAACAATTTTTCGCTCATTGATTGATTCTCCGTGAATAATGGATTTGATGACACGGCCAAGCTTACGACAAGACTATTGCCAAAACCAGCATTCAGAGTTTCTGAGCCAGACAACCAACCTTGCCGTTTGGTTGCAGGCTGGCGTTCTTTTCAATCACCTCCGTGGTGATGGGCACCTGAATGATCATAATTGTGAAATCTCCTCGTATGGTTTGGTTCACATATCACAGGTCGCGCAAAATCAATGGATGAACCGAGTGATTGATTGGAACGATGTACGGTGAAAGCTCGTCGTGCTTCGTCCACTTGCCTGACGACCACACGCGCTTGCTGAAAGGATGATGCGCTTGCAACGAAGTCGCATTCATCCGCACGCACCTTGCCATCATGCAACGCGGCAGGCATTTGTCGGTTGCAGGAACACGCCGCCGCATCCGACACCAAACCGCAGGGTTGCCGCGTAAACATCAAAATAGATGCGCGTCAGCTTCTTTCATCGCTATTACGCGAAACTGAAGCCCTGCTTCGTCATCGGCATAGTGCGGATGCGCTCGCCCGTTGCTGTGAATACCGCGTTCGCAATCGCAGGCAGAATCGGCGGCAACGCCGGTTCGCCCAAACCTGTCGGCGAATTGTTGGATTTCAGGAAATGGACTTCGATAGGTGGAGTTTGCGACATTTTCACCAGCGGGTGTTGATGGTAGTTCGATTGCACGACGCGCCCGTTTCTGAGCGTGATTTCCTGCAACATTTCGCTCATTCCATCCACAACCGCGCCTTGTGTCAGGTTTTCCGAAGCGCCGACGTTGATGATGTGGCTGCCAATATCGCCCGCTACCCAGACTTTGTTTACTTTGATTTTTTTGTTGGCACTGACCGTGACTTCGGCGACTTCGGCAAAATAGCCGCGATGGCTGTAGTGGAATCCAATGCCCATTGCTGTGCCTTTTGGCAACTGGCGTTTGCCCCAGCCCGATTTTTCTGCGACCAGTTTGACCACATCAATCATGCGCTGAGCATTCATGATGCCTGGCGTTCCGGCGGGCGGCGCATTGCTGAGCAGTTCCAGACGGAATTGCACAGGGTCTTTGCCAGCAGCGTGCGCCAGTTCATCAATGAAGGATTGATAGACCCACGAATAGACGTTGGAACGCGGCGCGCGCAAGGCTCCGGTTTTCAAACCGAGCGGCATCATTGTCGCTTGCATCAGGTAATTGGAAATAAAGCGCGACGGGAATTCGTTGCCGTCCACCTGGCCGGAATGCGTGAAGGTTTCGCCTTCGCCGTAGCCGATGAAGTGATTCTGCCAGGCGACGATTTTGCCTGCGTTATTCACGGCAGCCTTCAAGTATTGGAATCCGCCCGAACGATAGTAATCGTGCTGCATATCGTCTTCGCGCGTCCACAACAGTTTGACGGGAGCGCCAACCTGTTTGGAAATCCACGCGGCTTCGCACATGTAATCGTTGTACAACCGCCGTCCGAATCCGCCGCCGCCGCGCACCATGTGAATCGTGATGTCTTTTTCCGGCATACCGAGCACACGCGAAAGAATTGTGCGGCCAATCTGCGGCGTCTGGCTGGTTGACCAGACTTCGAGCTTGCCGTCTTTGAAATGCGCCATGCAGTTTTGCGGTTCCAGCGGAGCGTGTGCAATGAAGGGGAAGACATAAGCGCTTTCGACAATCTTGACATCGCCGCTTTTGAAAACGAATTCGACGTCTCCATCTTTGCGCAACGTGCGCGGCGGCGTTTGTTTGGAAAGTTCGTCGGCTCGCTTCGCAATATCTGCGCTGTTCAGCTTAGCCCATTTGCCTTCGTCCCATTTCACTTCGAGCTTTTCGCGCGCTGACTGCGCCGCCCAGAAGCTATTGGCCACGATGGCAACACCTGCTTCCAATCCCGGATCATCGTTCAGGTAATTCGGGAAAGCGATGGGCAACGGTTTGCCTTCGACGATGAAGGCGTGTTTGACCCCTTTCAACGCTTTAATCGCGTCCAGATTCGCGCTGGCGACTTTGCCGCCCATCACTGGCGTTTTATGAAACACAGCATAGAGCATTCCCGGCACGGTCACATCAATGCCGAAAACAGGCTTGCCAGTCACGATGTCTTTGTTTTCGACATCGTTCGTGGTTGTGCCGATGATTTTGTAATCCCTTGGGTCTTTCAGCTTGAGCGTTTTGAAATCCGGCACGGGGCTAGTGGCGGCTTTGGCGGCGAGTTCACCGTAACCGAGTGAACGATTGGAAGCCTTGTGATGAACTCGCCCGGCAGCGGTCGAACATTCCGCAGCGGCTACGGCCCAGGTCTGTGCAGCGGCGGCAATCAGCATGTGCCGCGCCGCGCCGCCAATCTGGCGCATGGCGTCCCAGTTGTTGGGCGTCGCGGTGCTGCCGCCCGTGAACTGAATGCCATATTTGCTATCCACACCGGCGCGCACGATCTTGACGTTTTTCCATTCCACATCGAGTTCTTCGGCAACCAGCATCGGCAACATATTCAGCGAATGCTGCCCGGTTTCAGGATTGCGCGAGGTGATGCTGACGATGCCGTCAGAAGCGATACTGACGAAATCCGCCGGAGCCAGCGCGGACTGTTGCCCTTGTGCCAGCGCAGCAGCCTTTGACGAATACAAACCGAGCAGGAAGCCGCCCCCAGCGAGCGCGCTTACCTGAAGAAAAGAGCGGCGATTGATCCTTGCCGTCGTCATAAGACCTCCTCCTTACTTTCCCTTCACGTCGTAACAGGTCAGTTCATTCTGATTGCGGATATAAAGCTTGCCGCCAATGATGACCGGATGCGCCCAGCTATCCCAGCCGCGATCATTGATTGGGAAGCGCCCTTTTTCGACATAGGCCTTGGGATTGGCTTCGGCCAGCCCGACCATTTGTTTTTCGCCGAGCAGATACAACATTCCGTCCGCGTAACTGATTGAGCCTTTGCCGACGCTGCGGTCTTTCCACATCACCTTGCCTGTGTTGAATTCGATGCAGGTCAGAATCGCATTGGAGAAACCGTATAGATAACCGTCAACCAAAACCATTCCGCCGTGATGGTTTTGCATCTCTTTGGTGAAGTAGGCTTCTTCCGCTTTAACCTCGCCCTTTTCCGCCGTCAGGTTCAACAAGGCTGCGCCCGTGCCATAAGCAGAAGAGAAGAAGACCTTGTTGTCGTGGAAAATCGGCGTCGTGCAATTGGCGACGCGGTTGGCGACGTTGGCGTAACTCCACATCAGCTTGCCATCGCTGGCGCGCACACCGACTGCTGCGTTCGACGTGAAATTGACATAGCTGCGCACGCCACCGACTTCAGCGATGATGCAAGAGGCATAGCCAGTCTCAGCGCTCAACTCTTTCGTGCGCCAAATCTCCGCGCCGGTCATTTTGTCCAGCGCCACAATGCCTGCGCCGCTGCCGCCGGGCGAAACGATCAATTTATTGCCGTCCACCAGCGGCGATTCGCTGATCAGCCATTTTGGATTGCTGCCGCCAAACTCTTTCAGAATGTTTTTGCCCCACACGCGCGAACCATCTTTTTCGCGCAAACAAACCAGGTCGCCGTTTTCGGTCAGCACGTAAAGTCTGTCTCCATCCAGCGTCGGCGTTGCGCGTGGCCCATTCCCCTTGTCCTGGTCTACCTTCGCCCCGAACGCGACAGACCAGATCGTCTTGCCGTCGGCGCGGTTCAAACAAAAAACCGTACTTTTGGCTTCGCCCGCTGCTGTGCTCGTTCCCTGCACATAAACGCGATCTCCACGAATCGCCACTGAACCGTAGCCTTCGCCGAGATTGGCGATTGACCAAACAACAGCCGGGCCTTTCTCAGGCCATTGTTTGAGCAAACCCGTCTCACTCGACAATCCATTGCGCAGCGGGCCACGCCATTGCGGCCATTCGGCGTCAGTTGCAGTGTTGCCAATCGTGAGCGGCAACGCGGCGAAAGCGCATAACAAAACAAACGAAAATAATAACTTCACAGTATTTCCCCCTTACTTTTTGCTGTTTTTGGTGGATAAGGCCTTGGCGCCTGTACGCGGCTCTTTGGCGGCTGGTTTGGTGTTCGTATTCGAAGCCGTCAACTCTGCGGCTTTATGAACTGCGGCGCGTATGCGCAAATACGTTCCACAGCGACAGAGATTGCCGTTCATTGCGGTATCAATGTCCGCATCCGTGGGCTTAGGTGTTTTGGCCAGCAGCGCGCACGCCGACATGATCTGCCCCGCCTGACAATAACCACACTGAGGAACATCCAAGTCCTGCCATGCGACCTGCACCGGATGCGAACCGTCGGGCGAGAGGCCTTCAATCGTCGTGACGGATTTGTTCGCTGCCGCTGATACCGGCGTCAGACAGGCGCGAATTGGTCTGCCGTTGAGGTGAACCGTACACGCGCCGCACAAACCCATACCGCAACCGTATTTTGTGCCCTTGAGATCGAGTTCGTCGCGCAACACCCAGAGCAGCGGCATCTCAGGGTCACCGTCGAATTGCTGGTTCTTTCCGTTTACTTTCAGTTTGATCATAATTTCCCTTCTTATAGCGGATAAGCCGGACGCCTTTATTTCAGCGTCATTGTTTGTTTTTGAATCCACTCACTCAACAAATCCACGTAACTCGGTTCCGGTCTACGTCCGTGTAACCAACTGCCTGTTTGAAGGCTATGGTCAGCATCGGCGTATACGCGACATGTGACGTTGCGGTTACCGCTTCGCGTAAAAGCGCTTTCAATGGCAGCACGGCTTTCTGTCACCGGCACAAGCACGTCATTCTCTCCCCACACCGCCAGGACTGGAACGCGGACTTTCTCAAGCATAGGGATTGGGTCGTAATCCATCTTGGTGCGATATCAATTCCACCACCAGTTGTCCGGCGACAGGAGCGAGCCTAGCGCCGAAGCCCAAGCCTTTTCTTGAACAGCTTGTCTGGCATCTGCATAGGCCTGCCAGCCGGCTCCCGTCCGCGCGTAATGCTGCTGCAAATTCACAATGTTCAATCCCGCTGCAACCTCAGCCTCTGAGTTGGTAACGGCTCGCAACTGGCGCTCGTTTTGATAAAGATTCTGTTGCGCAAACGTCACGCCAGTCGCCGATTGCATCACGACAAATGCGACATCAGCGGATCGTGTCGCGACCCACGGCGCGATGATTGCTCCTTCGCTTCCGCCCCAGGCTCCGATACGCGTTGCGTCAATTGCCATATGCCCTTTGAGAAAATTGACGCCAGCCAGCGCATCGTCCGCCAGTGCGCTAAACGGACTTGCTCTCCAACTGCCTCTTGAAGCGCCAACGCCGCGTTTGTCATAAATCAGAACCGCAATCCCACGCCTTGCCAGAATATCCGCGTAGTAACGATATGTTTCCCGGCTGTCATCGCCTGAACCGTGAATAAATATCACCGCGGGATGCGGATCAGTTCCTGATGGAACGTATAACGTCCCGGCCAGTGTGACCTCTCCGTTTTGAAACCGCACTTCTTCCTGACGAGGCGAACGCCCCCATCGTATTAGCCCAAGCGTCATCGCGCTTAGAGTAATTGTCAGCGTGATCAGGATTGCCTTCTTGCCCATACGCATTTCATCGTAACTGGAATTACGCGAAACTGAAGCCTTGCTTCGTCATCGGCATGGTGCGAATACGTTCGCCCGTCGCCGTGAAAATTGCATTACAAACGGCGGGCAGAATCGGCGGCAGCGCCGGTTCGCCCAAACCTGTCGGCGGATTATTGGTTTTCAGGAAATGGACTTCGATTGGCGGCGCTTGCGACATTTTCAACCACGGATGCTGGTGATAGTTTGATTGCACGACGGCTCCATTTTTCAGCGTAATTTCCTGGATCATTTCGCTCAGGCCGTCAATGACCGCGCCTTGTACCTGCGTTTCGGCGGAACTGGGGTTGATGATGTGGCTGCCAATGTCGCCTGCCACCCAGACTTTATTCACTTTGATTTTTTTGTTCGCTGCCACGCTGACCTCGGCGACTTCAGCGAAGTACCCGCTATGGCTGAAATGGAAGGCTACACCGAGCGCCGTGCCTTTCGGCAAAGTGCGTTTGCCCCAGCCGGATTTTTCTGCGGCCAGTTTGACGACGCCGATCATGCGTGAAGCGTCCAAGCCTCGTTCACGCTGCCCTAATGGCAGCGGCGTATTTCCCAACAATTCCAAACGGAATTGCACTGGGTCTTTGCCCGCCACGTGCGCGAGTTCGTCAATGAACGATTGAATCACCCACGCCGTACTGTTTGAGTAAGGCGCGCGCAAGGCTCCGGTTTTGAGTCCCAAGCCCATCACCGAAGATTGCACGCGAAAATTCGGCACGAAACGCGCCGGAAATTCGCCCGGTTGAAAACCGCCATCGTGCGCGAAGTTGTTCCCTTCGCCGAAAGCAACAAAGTGATCGTGCCAAGCAACCAGCTTGCCGCTGTTGTCTACCGCAGCCTTCATAAACTGAAAACCGCCGCAGCGATAATAATCGTGCTGGATGTCGTCTTCGCGTGACCAGAGCAACTTGACCGGCGCGTTGATCTGTTTAGAAATCCACGCAGCATCGAGCATGATGTCGTTGTAAGCACGCCGCCCGAATCCGCCGCCGCCACGCACGACGTGAACCGTCACATCGTTTTCAGACATCTTGAGCAACTGCGCCGTCGCCGTGCGTCCGGGTTGCGGAATCTGGCTCGTAGACCAAATTTCGAGCTTGCCGTCTTTGTAATGCGCCGTGCAATTTTGCGGCTCCATCGTGCCGTGCGCGATAAAAGGAATCGTGTAATTCGCTTCGACGGCTTTGATGTCTGTACGATTAAAAACCGGATCAACGTCGCCGTCTTTGCGCAACGTACGCATCGGCGTTTGCTTGGAAAGCTCTATCGCTTTTTTTGCAAGCTCGGTGCTGTCTTGCGCGCCCCATTTGCCTGTGTCCCATTTTACTTCGAGCTTTTCGCGCGCAGACTGCGCCGCCCACCAACTGGTTGCCACGATGGCGACGCCTGATTCAAAACCGGGGTCTTGAAACAGGTAATTGGGATAATCATTGGCGAGCGGACGACCTTCAATAATGAAAGCGTGCTTGACGCCTTTCATCGCCTTGATCGCATCGAGGTTGGCGCTCACGGCTTTGCCGCCCAGCACCGGCGTGCGTTGCATCACGGCGTAAAGCATCCCCGGCACTTTCACATCAATGCCGAAAATCGGCTTGCCTGTCACGATGTCTTTGTTTTCTACGCTGACGGTGGATGTGCCGATGATTTTGTAATCCTTCGGGTCTTTCAGCTTGAGCGTAGTGAAATCAGGCGCGGGCAACGTTGCGGCTTTCGCGGCGAGTTCGCCATAACCGAGCGAACGATTCGATGCTTTATGCAGCACTCGACCTGATGCGGCGGTGCATTCCGATTCCGTGACGCCCCACGTTTGCGCGGCGGCGGCCACTAACATTTGCCGACCGGCTGCACCCATCTGCCGCATCGCAACCCAGTTTCCTGGCGTGCCCGAACTCCCGCCCGTAAATTGATTGCCGTATCTGGGATGCGCATCGGGACGCACGACGCGCACATCTTTCCAATCCACATCGAGTTCTTCGGCAATCAGCATCGGCAGCGTGTTGTAAATGTTTTGCCCGATCTCCGTATTTCTCGAAGTGAGCGTCACGATGCCGTCAGCCGCAATGCGAATGAAATCATTCGGAGCCAGTACAGCTTGTTGTGGCCCTTGCGCAAGCGCAGCCACCTTGGGATACAAGCCCAAAATAAAGCCTCCACCGGCGAGTGCGGTCACTTGAAGAAACGAGCGACGATTGATTTTGGTCATGGTCATAAGCCTTTGCTCCTGCCCGAACGCGTCGGGTATTTGTCCAGCCCTTTCTTGGTAAGCCACGTGGACATCAAGTCTGCGACTTGCAGGTTATTCAAATCAGAAAAAGGAAAATGTGTGTTGCCCTTAAGGCCGACTTCAGGCAAATGAACAACCGTGACATCGCCGCCACGCTTGTTCACCGCGTCGCGCCATTTACGCGCCATTTCCAAACGAGCGCGCCATCCATCTTGTCCCGCATTTGCTATTTGTTCTTTGGGAATGAAATCGCCGTAGTAAATGACGATGGGAATTTTGGTGAGCGTCATGAATTCCGCCATCGGGATTCCCACCGCCGCCAGCGGCCCGCCGGAACTTGGAATCGGAGCGGGCACTTCGCCTTCCGGGAAGACGAAACCGCTGCCCGGTTCATAAGAGACAATCGCGCGGATGTTTTGGTTCTTGATTGCTGTGCGCCAGCCGAAGCCGCCGCTGTGTGAATGCGTGACGAGAATTCCTTGTCCGATCTTATCAAAGAGCGCCGAGATGGCGTTCGCGTTCACCACGCCATCAATCGGGCCTACGTTTGGGACTATTTGGCGGAAGTATTGGTTCAGTGCTTCCGGGTCGCGTGAAAACTGCACACCGGGAAAAAAATCGGGCCAGATGCCGAGGCGGAACGTGCCGAACCAGCCCTGCTCGTCTGGCGTAGGCTGAATTGTAGCCAACTGAGTGCTGCGCCCTGCGTTCCCACGTCGCGGCTGGTCTATCAGATAAACTCCGTAGCCACGCCGCAGGAAAATGTTTTGATAACCTTCGCGTCCGTCCGGCGTAGTTTCCCAGGTCTTCGAGAACTGCCCGATGCCATGCCACATCACCAGCGGAAGCTGACGAGCCTTCGCCGGAAGCTGGTAAAACACGTAAGCGTGATCACCGTGCAATGTTTGTCCATCGGGTGTTGGGCGCAAGTGGTCGAACTTGCCCGGATTCGTGATGACCGTTCCGCCGACGGCGAAGCTGCCTTGCTCTTTGATTTGCAGCGGTGGGAGATTGGCCTTTCCGCCCGTCTGTGCGCTCGCGGTAATTGAGAGGAGCAGGAAGAACGCGAATAATTTTTGCAGCTTTCGTATTTTGAGTTTCATCGAATTTTTAGCCCAAGCTTCACTGCTGCTGGAAGACTTCTCTGGCTACGCCCAGCGCAGTAACAGCGCTGGGCCAGCCCGCGTAAAACGCCATCTGGGTAATGGTTTCGACCACTTCCTCTTTGCTGACGCCATTGGCGCGAGCGCGGGTGATATGTGAGCGAAGCTGGTCTGGGCGGTTCAGGGCAATCAACGCGGCTACCGTCACTAAACTGCGGTCGCGCCTTGAGAGTTGCGGACGTTCCCAGACATCGGCGTAGAGTACGTCATCGGTAATCTCCGCCAGCTTGGGAGCAAAATCGCCCATGGCTCTTGCCGACGGTCGGCTGTTTGTCGTGGAAAGACGTACCGGCGTAGGAGCGACTTGCACTTTCGCCGGTGCGTTGTATTGCGCATCGCTGACCTTTTCCATCCACTCGACGCGCTTGCCGTCGGGTTGTTGTTCAGTCAAGGCGATGTGCGTCATTCGGTCAGTCGTGGTTGCGCCGTGCCAGTGCTTCACGCCCGGCGGAGTCCATACGACATCTCCAACCCTGACCTCTTGTTTCTCGCCGCCTTCCTGTTGCACCCAGCCCGCACCAGTCGTCACGATCAGCGTCTGTCCCAGCGGATGCGAATGCCACGCGGTTCGCGCGCCCGGCGCAAAGGTGACGCGACCGCCAGCCAGGCGCGAAGGGGCAGTTGCTTCCAGAAGCGGTTCGACGCCAACGGAACCCGTGAAGTTTTCGGCTTCTCTCATCTGCGGGGGAGGCGAACTACTGCGCGTGATGCTGATGGACTTTGGCTCTTGAGCGGCAGCGCCCGTCCTTGTGGTGACTCCTGCCTGATTGGTTTGGCCACCTGCCGGAGAAGACGCCGAAGCGAGCAGAGAAAGCGAGATGACCGTCGCTGCAAACAGATTCATTTTCGTGCTTTTCATTTTCGTCCTTTCGATTCAGTGACCGGCGGGTGATTGGTTTTCAAAAGACTTCCTTTTTGCCGTCCTACTTGTCTATCCGTTTTTGCTCCTCCGCTGTATATCGGTCGCCGTGTATCTTGATCTTGGCGATGGCGTTGCCCAGATCACGTAATTCTTCTGGGGCAAATTGCGAGTCGAGCGACAATAGATTTTCCTGTAAATGTGCCAGTTTGGTCGTGCCGGGAATGGGGACAATCCAGTTCTTTTGCGCCAGCAACCATGCCAATGCGACTTGCGCGGAAGTCAGTCCTCTCGGATGCCCAAAATCATTCAGCGCATCCACGATAGGCCGGTTCAGCTTCATCGCTTCCGGCGTATAACGCGGCAAACCTGCGCGGTTATCATTGGCGGCATAAAACTTCGTTTGTTCATTCAAAGTACCGCTGAGGTAGCCCCGGCAAAGCGGACTGTAAGGGATAAAGCCGATCCCCAGTTCCTCAAGCACGGGAAACACACGTTCCTCTGGGTTTCTCCACATCAATGAATACTCGCTTTGAACCACGGTCAGCGGCTGAACCGCATGGGCACGACGAATCGTTTCCGGGCCGACTTCACTCAGTCCAAAACGTCTTACCTTGCCTTCTTTGATTAAATCCTTGACGGTTCCGGCAACGTCTTCAATGGGGACATTGGGGTCTATGCGGTGCTGGTACAGCAGGTCTATGTACTCGATTTTGAGCCGCTTCAGGGATTGTTCGGCAACCTGGCGGATATGCGCAGGGCGACCATTCAGCCCGGCCATCTTGCCGTCCTGAATGTTGAAGCCGAACTTGGTAGAGATGAACACTTCTTTTCGCAGCGGAGCCAGCGCCTCGCCGACCAATTCTTCATTGACGAAAGGGCCATAAACTTCCGCGGTGTCAAACAAGGTGACGCCCAGTTCCACGGCTTTGCGAATCAGCGCGATTGCTACTTTCCGATCAGGAACGCGGCCGCGGTGGTAGCTCATTCCCATGCAGCCCAAACCCAGCGCGGACACTTCCAGGCTGTATTTCCCTGACCCCAGCGTGCGATGTTTGGTGAGCCTGGATTGCGTCGAGATGTTCGTTGCGATTTCAGATTCTTTGCTCGCACTGAACGCTGGTGTGGTGATTAAGGAAGCTCCCAGCATTGCGCCTGCTTTCAGGAAGCTGCGGCGATTTGCTGGGTTGGAATAAGGTTGCTTTGTCATCATTTGCCTCGCTTTCTTTTCAACGATTGATCATCTTCTGTGCTGCTGCGGAATAGCGTTCGCCTTGAATGGCAAGCTTGGACACTGCGTCATCAATTTTGCGCAAGTCGTCGGCTGTCAGTTCGACATTTGCCGCGCCGAGGTTTTCTTCCAACCGATGCAGCTTCGTCGTGCCTGGAATCGGCACGATCCACGTTTGTTGCGCCAGCACCCAAGCCAGCGCAATCTGCGCGGGTGTCGCGTTCTTGTCGCGTGCGATGTTGCTGACGAGATCAACGACGGCTTGATTGGCTTTGCGATTCTCTGCGGAAAAGCGCGGCACGACATTGCGAAAATCCGTGCTGTCAAAGCTCGTGTTTTCGTCAATCTTGCCGGTCAGGAAGCCTTTTCCCAGAGGGCTGAACGGAACGAAGCCGATACCGAGTTCTTTGAGCGTCGGCAGGATTTCCGCTTCTGGCTCGCGCCACCACAACGAATATTCGCTTTGGAGCGCGGTGACGGGCTGAACGGCGTGTGCGCGACGAATGGTTTGCACGCCCGCTTCTGACAAACCGAAGTGCTTCACCTTACCTGCTTGAATCAGGTCTTTCACTGCTCCGGCGACATCTTCAATCGGCACGTTCGGGTCAACACGGTGCTGATAGAACAGATCAATTACGTCCGTTCTGAGTCGTTTGAGCGAAGCCTCCGCAACTTCCTTAATGTGCTCCGGTCGGCTATCCAACTCACTCCATCGTCCACTGCCATCGGCAGAAGGTTTGAACCCGAATTTGGTGGCGATCACCACTTGCGCACGGAAGGGGGCGAGGGCTTCGCCAACAAGCTCTTCGTTTGTGAATGGGCCGTAAACTTCAGCGGTGTCGAAAAATGTGACGCCGCGTTCGACGGCGGAATGAATCAGTTTGATCATCTCCTGCTTGTCGGCAGGAGGGCCAAAACCAAAGCTCATTCCCATACACCCAGCCCGATGGCCGACACTTCCAGGTTGCTGTTTCCAAGTTTGCGTGTTTGCATAGTTCTACCTGTTTATCCTATTGGTTGAGTTGGATTCTAAATGGCACGGAGTAAAGGGAGGTACGACGATACTCCCGAATGATTGTACAATCCTGCAAAAACTCTGCGGGCGGCGGGCGGATAGAAATCAAAGAGGCTAAGATGAGTATATGAACCAAACAGAAGCGAAACGTGAAGAGCAAAGGACGAAAAGCAACAAAGAAGAACTGGTTGAGCGAATTGCACATGCCCTTCCCGAAGACGGAACGTTGGACGTTTCCACCAGCTTTCGCCTCGCACGTTCCTCCAAACCGACGGAGCCGATTCATTCCCTGTATCAGCCGTCCTTTTGCGTGGTCGCCCAAGGCTGTAAGCAGGCGCTGTTGGGCGATGAGGTCTTCCGATACGATCCGGGACATTACTTGATCTACACGGTTGATCTGCCGCTCACCTTTCGAGTTGAAGAAGCGTCAAAGGAGCGACCCTATCTTGGTTTGAGGCTGAACCTGGATTCCGCGCTCGTCGCTTCCGTCATGGTGGAGTCCGGCATTGAGCCGAAAAAGGGCGATGTGAGACTGAAGGCGATGGATGTCAGTCCGCTGGACGCGAACCTGCTGGACGCGGTGGTCAGGTTAGTTCGGCTGCTCGACACACCGGCTGAGTTGAAGGCGCTCGCGCCGCTTATCGTGAGAGAGATTGTTTTTCGGCTTCTGGCGAGCGGGCAAAGCGCGCGGCTCAGTCACCTGCTGGCTGTAGGAAAAGACACGCAGCGCATTTCCAAAGCCATCGGGTATCTGCGCGAACACTTCCATCAGCCGCTTAAAATGGAGGACATCGCGCACGAATTTGGTATGAGCATTTCCAGCTTTCATCATCATTTCAAATCCGTCACCGCCATGAGTCCGTTGCAGTTTCAAAAACAAATCCGCTTGCAGGAAGCGCGCCGCCTGATGCTGGGCGAAGACCTGGATGCGGCGAGCGCCGGGTACCGCGTCGGTTACGAAGATCCGGCGTATTTCAGCCGCGATTACAAAAAGCTCTTCGGAGCTCCGCCGCAACGCGACATCGCTCAGCTTCGCAGCAATCTGGAGTTATGAAAACACGCGCAAAAGAACGCGCAGGCCGCCAGATTATTTGAACAGGTCATTTGAACCTGACCTTGACCGAGTTGGCGGCTTTACCGTCAACCATCAACACCACATCCACTTCGCCGCGACCGGCCAGAGTTTGCGGCAATCGCAAATTGACCTGATCCAGACCTATAAAATCTCCCTGCGCTCCAGCGTACAACACTTCAACCGGAAGCCCGCCAATGGTTGCCGTCACAGCGCCGAGTGAATTGCGATACCGAAGCCCGGTGCCAAACAACAACAAAAACACATGGTCGCCGTTGACGCTGACATCTATCGGCAATGCGACATAACGGTTTTGAGCGACATCGAACTGCACGGCTTTTTCAAATTGCTGTTCGCCATTGGATTTGATTCTGAACACCGAAGCCGCTGCGGCGCCCTGCCCGTTGGAGTTTGCGGCGAACAATCCCGGCGCGGTTTTGCTGATAGTCACAGTGGCGATTGAAACAGCTCCAGCTTCATTGAAGACAGATACTGTCGCCGCTCCCGGAGCGGTTTCCGCCGGAATCAGATAATTGATCTGCGTCGGCGAAACAAAAAAGAGCGGTGCCGGGCGTTCGACGCAAACGCTGTCTTTTACGCGCACGCTGGTTCCGTTCAATGCGAACGGCGGCGCGCCTTCAGCGGGCATCGGATAAACGGAAAAGTTCGTTCCCCAGGCCGACACCAGCGAATCAGGCGCAACGGCTTCAGGTTTCAAACTGGCGGAAGACACAGTCGTGAAGCTCATTGTCGAGCCGAAGTTCGGAAACAAAAACGAACCTGAAGAACGGGTGATCGGCACGCAATCCCCGGCCAGCATTTCACGCACCGGTTGACCGTCAGGCCATTTGCCCATGAATCTCTGTTCGGCGCTGCCGTTGCCAAGCGCGATTCGCTTCCCTGCCTCGCTGGCGTTGAAGCAATAATCAGCCAGTGCGTCAAACATCCGGTAAATTCCGTAATAATCCAGAGCGTTTTCGTCGCTGCCGCTCGAAGGCGTTCCGTGTTCGGCGTTCAGCGTGTAATTGAATCGGCGTTCGCTGCGCAGCATGACGAAGTCTTTTTCGCTGGCTGGCAAATTGGCGCGCTCGAACATTTCTTTGCTCATGCGGTGATCGCACACGCCGTCATCTTCATAAACCTGCACGAGCAGCTTCACGTGTTGAGGCCAGTTGACATATTCCTTGACGTTGAAATTGAAGACGTACCAGGCCGCCATCGAATAAACGAAAGCGCCGTTTTGCCCCCAGCCTTTGCCAACCACCGCGCGCTGCATCATCGCAGGCAAAGCAGCCGCCCCATACGAATGTCCGACAAAGCCCAGGCGCGTCAGATCGAAGGAATCGCCGAATCGTTTGACCGCTTCTTCAAAGCCAGCCCAGATTGTGTTGTAACGTTTTTCATGCAGCGTGATGTCGCCTGAAATAACCTGAAACGGCAGATAAACCAGCGCATAACCTCGGCTGACGATGTGATTGATGAGCGAGCGATATTCGTCCGGGTCGTTGTTGTTGAACCCCGGCGCAAAGAAGATGACCGGCGCTGGCTCGGATTCTTCAACAGGACGAAACACCTGCACTTTTTCGTTGTCGTAAAGCGGGCTTGGAAACTTGTCCACTTTGACCGTGAACGCGCCATTGGCTCCATAGCCTGATTGAATCGGCGGAATCGGCCCTTCGGCAAAAACCAATCCGCCAGGCGAACACAACACTGCGACCGCGAGTAATATGAGTTTCATAGCTTTCAAGGTGAACTGGTTGGCTTTTGATGTTTGTGGGAAACGTAATTGCGCCGGATTGCGCGCGACATGTTTACAACGATTCGGCGGGACAAGGAAAGCCTTTGTTGCGGTACGGGGAAGCGTCAACGACCTGAATTTTCTGGAAAGACGTTTTGAGCAAGGCTCAGGACGCTGACACTCCCGGAACTGCAAGGCTACCTGGCAGCGATTGGAGTTTGAATATTTTCTCGGTGCGACTGGTGAAGTTTGAGCAGTATCAACAACAGAATTGGCAGAACGATAATCACGCCGACAACGCCCAATTGCCGTTCGCCTATCCAGAACGTCATGAACAGATTGAATCCCAGAATGCCAAAATAAAGTCCGGCTGCGCCCAAAGCTTTGTAACGATAGTAAAACAGGCCTCTCGGTTCCGCACTTTTTCCAAAGACGAGTTTTTCCAGCCAGACAAACAGCCGGACAATTACAAAGCAGACAAAATACCAGCCGAAGAAATTCGCCAGCGTAATTCCGAAATAACTGCCGCCGTCAGGGTAGTAATAAATCTTGCCCAGAAACCAGCGTTCGCCGAGCAACGCCACAGGATCAATGATGATGTCCAGATACATCATCAAAAACGGCGCCAGGAAATTCGCCGCCCAGCTTCGACGAACTTCATCAGCATTGACGACCTGCACATCGCGCCAGCTTACGCGCAGCGGCGCAAGCAACATGGTCGCCAATTCCCAACTGACATAACTCAGAAATGTGAACGAGAGCGAGTCCATAAATGGGACTCCGGCAATCCACAATTCCTTGTCGCCGGTTGTGTTGATGTAATAGTACAAACCGAATGGAAACCCGGTTGCGGCAACAGCGGAACTCCATTCACACAAAAACGCCACGACAAACGCCAGACACGAAAACAGCGCCGTTCGCTTCCACCCGATGTTGGTAATCGCCAGAAACAGGTAACAGGCCAGAAAAACAAAAACGTAAGGGCGATAAGCGATGGTCGAAAAGAACAGATAGAAAAAGTGCAGCATTGATGGCGAGTTTTGCTGGCAGGCGAAAGAAGCTGGCAGCAAAATAATGCTGCCAGCTTGTGATTTTGCGATTACTTCACTCGTTTCAATTTCACAACGCGCCCGGACAAATTCCATTCGGCAACATAAAGATTCCCTTTGTTGTCCCAACTGATCCCGTGCGCGGCGATAAATTCGCCGTCAACCCATTGGTCAGGTGGAATTCGATTGGTCGCCTGTTTTTTGTCGTTGCCGCTGTCGCCCAGATGCGTGACCAGCTTGTTGTCTTTATCAATGATCGTCACTCGCCCTTTCAAATCGCCTATGGCCACATCCGTGCCGCGTATGCTGAGCACCGAAGGCAGGCGCAGAAAATCATTCTCTGTTCCATCCACCGTTTTGATGTGTTTGCCTTCCAACGAGAACCATTGCAACCGATGGTTGGCGCGGTCAGTCACCAAAACAGTCGGTGCGCCGCCTCGCCGGTCAATGATGATTTTGTGCGGCGTGCTGAATTTTCCGTCTTCTTTTGCCGGAGTGCTTTTGCCGCCCCATGAACTCTGATATTCGCCTTTGGCGTTGTAACGATGGACGTAATTCGCGCCGTAACCATCCGTCACATAAAAATCTCCGTTCGGCGCAACCGTAATCCCTGTCGGTTTGAACTGGGTCTTGTCTTTGTAGATGCCGGATTGTTCGGGATACCCCTTCACCCAGACGATTTCTCCTGAAGTCGTAATCTTGGCGAATTCATTGCGGAACAAGCTCACCAGGTAAATGAATTCCTGTCTGCCTTCTCTGTTCAATTGCATGTCGTGCGTTCCGTTGCCGTCCTTGTCCGGTTTCCATTCCTTGCCAATGGAGCGCACATATTTGCCATTCTCATCGAAAACAACAATTGCGGCGTCGCTGTCCGTGCTGAAGTAAACCTGGTTTTTCGAGTCCACGACTACGCCACCGTGAGTGCTTCCGAATTTCATCCCTTCCGGCAATTTGCCCCAACCGCGAACCCATTCGTATTTGTGATTGCCCATGCCGAGAATGATCGGAGCCTCAGTTTGCGAACGGGCTTCGGCAGAAAACAAAAGTTGCGGCGCAATCGCCGAAGCAGTCAGCCCGGCTCCCAATCCAGCCAGAAACGTCCGGCGATTGAGTTGATAATGCTCCAAATGAGACATCAGGAACCTCCATTGATAGTTGTGATTTTGAAGTGAAGATTGCGAGCCGTTTCTACCTTAGCGACTCTCATTTCGCAACTGTATTTCCGAAACGCCCGGCAGCAAATAATCTGCGCAGCAATCCCAACACAACCCCGCACAAAATCCCGTAGAGCCAGGTCGAATAATCTCCCCAACTGAGTTTCAATCCACTGGTCATCAGCAAAAAGATTGCGGTGAAAAGAAGGTAAGATGTGTTGGCCGCTGCTGTTGGTTGAGTCGAACTGATTTGACCGCCACTCAAGCTGACGATCACGCCGCTAAACGCTGCCGTTGGTGATCGTCCCGCTGATGGTGTGCGGCATCAAACCAAAACCCGAAGCGTCTTCTTCGTAAGATTTGTCCTGATGATTCGCTGTTGAGTTGTTGCTCTTCTCGTTCGCGTTCAGCTATTTGATTCTGGCTTTGACCGTGTTGGAGGTTTTGCCGTCCACCGTCAGCGCGATGCTGATTTCACCGCTCCCAGCCAGCGACATCGCCAGCCGAACATTGCATTGATCCAAGCCGACAAAATCGCCTTACGCTCCGCCAAATAGGACTTCGGCGTCCGCGCCGTTGATCGTTACTTTGACGTTGTTCAACCCGCTGTGATGACGAAAGCCTATTCCAAACAAGGTGCTATTCTTCTCGAAAAATTCTATTTAATTGCTTATCTTTTCTTTGGCTCTTTAGGAATTCGCGTGGTACGCCCCATATCTTGGGCTTCAGAACCCGAAGAGGCGGTAGCCTTCCAAATCGAGGCATAGTCGTTGATAGAGATGCTTCAAATTCGTGATCCCATAACAA
>Ga0268299_1001327_pt1 | contig 46210 bp, 45 predicted proteins | sample NOBtaG_FD_193484 | JGI IMG/M metagenome (GOLD analysis project Ga0268299, IMG submission 193484) | Activated sludge microbial communities from bioreactor in Nijmegen, Gelderland, Netherland - NOB reactor | ecosystem: Engineered > Bioreactor > Aerobic > Activated sludge | place: Netherlands... | reverse complement strand
TCAAACCCGCCAATATTTTACTCGATAAAGAAGGCCATGCGCTGCTGGCCGATTTTGGTATCGCCAAACTGATCGAAGGTGATGTTCACCTAACCGCGACAGGTGGATTGGTTGGTACGCCTGCTTATATGTCCCCGGAGCAGTGCCAGGGTTTAGAAGTGACCTCTCAGGCCGATATTTATGCATTGGGCGTGGTCACTTACGAAATGATTACAGGCCAGCAGCCTTTTACTGCCGACACGCCAATGATGGTTGCGGTCAAACATATCACCGAACCTGTACCCCAAATTCTGAAAGTCATGGACAGCCTACCAGAACGACTCGAACCCGTCATGATGCGTGTGCTGGCGAAATCGCCTGATGATCGCTATCCCAATGCGCTCGAATTTACGCAGGATTTCTCCTGGGCAATTTATGATGATGCGGCACTCGCCGAACTCCAGCAGAAATTGGGGACAGGTTCTCACAAAATTATTGAAAAAGCCCCATCCTTGCCACCGCGAGAGCCATTTCTGAAGCGCCTGGGGCAAAAACCACTGGTGCTGCTGGGAGGCTTTTTGTCCCTTATGGCGTTCCTCATCGTTGGCTTAACGAGTGTAAACCAGAATCAGCGCGCCGCAGCCGCCCTCAATTTGACGGTTGTACCGGACAACAATATCGCCAATGCGGGCTTGCTAAGTTTTGGCACCACCAGCGTCCTCGGCGATACGGTCAACCTGCGGGTAGACAGCCTCGTGCCGCCGGGAATCAACCAGACTTATACCGTTTGGCTCAAGGATACGGAAGCCGAAAGCTATCTACGATTGGGCGATATGGCACTGGATGCGCTCGGCAGTGGTGCGCTGGTATACACAGATGCGGAAAGCCGCACTTTGCCTGCCGCCTACAACAGCGCAGTAATTACGCTGGAGGCTAAAAGTGGAGGCACCGGCAGCCGTTCAGGGCGTTCCGGTGATGTTGACAATGGTATGCCTCGCGGGCAGATCATTTACAGCGCGCAGCTCCCGATGGCGGTCACTCAAGCACTGCGGAAGATTTTATCCGCTTCGCCGGATGGCATTGAGGGTGGCAGCTTGCTCGACAGTGCGCTTTCCGAAGCGCAGGCGGCTATCGATAACACGACATCTGATTCCCAAGCCGACCTGGGCAGCCTGTACGCCCATTCGGAACACCTCATCAATATTTTTCTCGGCACACAGGACGACTATAACAAAGACGGGCGGGGAGAAAATCCGGGATATCGGGTCGGCGTGATCGTTTTGCTGGACAAAATCGAAGCGGAGCTAGAAGGCGTCGCCCAAACGTCCGATACTCGACTTCAAGGTGAAAGCGGCCTGATCCGCACCTGCCTGGAAAATACCCGCACCCGTGTTAACCAGATTGTGGCTTTGCAGCAGCAAATCGTCAGCCTGGAAACTGTCGAGGACGCGCGCCTTTTAGCCGAAGAATCTGACATCATCCTCCAGGGCTTAATTGATGGCGCTGACCAGAACGGAAATGGTCGGGTTGAGCCATTTGCCGGCGAATGCGGCCTCGGTCAGATTGCCTCGTTTGCCCTCCTCATCAGCAATATGGAACTGACGACAGCCTCCTGATCCTTTGCCTTTAATCTAAATTAAGTTATCGTTAGTAACTCAAAATATGTAAACTAAAGTGGGTTATTTTGGCGTATGCTATAAGAAGGCAACACTTTAGCAACAAATAAAGGACATTTATAGTGAAATCGTCGCTTATCGGGCGAAAACTTGGCAAATATGAAATTACTGAACTGCTTGGTCAGGGCGGTATGGCGACGGTCTATAAGGGTTATCAACAGGACATAGACCGTTATGTTGCGATTAAAGTGCTGCCACCTCATCCCGGTCAAGATGAGCAGTTTATTGATCGATTCCAGCTTGAAGCTCGCACGATTGCACGTTTGCAGCATCCTCATATCCTCCCGGTTTATGACTATGGGAATCAGGACGATATTCTCTATCTGGCAATCGCCTACGTGCAGGGCGGGTCGCTGAATGACCGCGTAGATAAAGGCCCGATGCAGCTTGCGGAGATCGATAAGCTGCTTCAGCAAACGGCTGCTGCCCTGGACTATGCCCATCGCCAGGGCATCATCCATCGCGACATCAAGCCCGATAATATTTTGCTGGACAGTGAAGGCTATGCGCTGCTAGCGGATTTCGGCATCGCCAAGCTGGTCGGTGGCGACACCCACCTGACTGCAACAGGCGGCCTGATCGGCACCCCGGCATACATGGCACCGGAACAGGGACAAGGGCTGCCGATTGGCCCTACGGCTGATATTTACGCACTCGGCGTTGTGGTTTATGAGATGATTACAGGGAAACAGCCCTACACTGCCGAAACGCCGATGCAGGTCGTCATCAAGCATATGACCGAACCTGTCCCCCACATCAGCAAAGATATGCCAGGGCTTCCGCCAGCGCTTGAAGACGTAATGATGCACGTCTTGACCAAAGACCCCAAAGATCGCTACCAAACTGCCACTGCTTTCGCACAGGATTTCACCCGCGCCATTCATGGCTCAGAGTCAGTCGCGGGCATGGCAGCGTTGAGCCGTCAGGCCGAGCCAACGACTGCCGCAGAGCTTAAACCCGCTTCAAAGACCTTTGTTTTGCCCGAACCGCAGCCTGCGCCAAACCCAACCCCAACGATCATCATGCAGCCAACCAATAATTCGCTGTTTCTGCTTGGCGGAGCGATTATCGCGCTGCTGGTGGTTGTGATTGCCGTTCTGGCGATTTTCGCGCTCAACCAGAGCAACAATCAGGTCATTGTGCCTGCTGACCAAACTCCTTCACCTGAAGCTACCAGCGAAACGGTTGTGATCGCACCCACAGCAATCCCAATATCCCGTTTGGGGCGATTGAGCTTTAGCACTGTAAATACGCTTGGGGATACCGCGAATTTGCGCGTCGAAAATCTGGCAGTGCCCGAACCCGGCCTGCGTTACACCGTCTGGTTAAACAACACAACCACAGGTGAGACATTTGGCCTGGGAACATTGACGATTGACGGTCTGGGCAACGGCGTCCTCACCTATACCGATGCCGACGGAAAAGCCCTGCCGCTGCTCTACAACGCAATCCTGATTACGCAGGAAAAATCGGATGACAGTGAGGAGCGAACCGTCTCCTACAGTGGAAACATTCCGATGCAGGTCAGTCAGGCCTTGAGCACAATTCTGGTCGGCGGCACGGGAGATGCTCCAACGCCGCAGCCCTCCTCTCAAATGAGCGATGGCATGACCAGCGATTATGGCAATGTCACCTCGACAGCGACCAGCCTGCTTGACGGCGCGCTGGAGGAAGCCGATTTCGCATCTCGCCATGCTGGATTAGCCGCTGGCTCAACAACCGTTGGGGGGATGCAGACCCACGCCGAACATACGATTAATATTTTGCTTGGGACAGAAACTGACTATAACGGTAATCAACGCGGCGAAAACCCCAGCGCCACCAAAAAAGGTGTGATCTATTTCCTTGACCAGATTGAGACGCAGCTTGACCAGGCCGTTACTGCGCCAGACGCGACGCCCCTGGTGCAGTCCAATGGTGAATTGATTCGCGTTTGCCTGGAAAATGCGCGCGTCTGGGTTGACCAGATTGTTGAGCGCGAGCAAGTTATGCTGGCGGCAACCACTGTGGAATCAGTCGCAAACGAGATGACGGAATCGACTGAACTGGCATCCAATCTCATCAACGGCCTCGACCTCAATCGGAACAATCAGATTGATCCATTTGAAGGCGAATGTGGCCTGAAGCAAATCGCGACTTTCGGCGTTCTTGTCGCCAGCATGGATATTGAAGAAGGCGCTTTACCCGAAAACGCCTTGTCATAATGCAAAAAGCTCTTCGTTTTTGAGCGCATCATTCGGTTGGAGCAGCCTCGCCCTGTATGAGGAGAGTATTGGTCAATGCTGAAATTTCTATTGATTTGCATGGTTGTGCTGGCTGCCTGTTCACCAAGCGCCGAACAACCCGTTGATGGAGGCCGCAACGCGCCAACCGCACAGCCTCCTGCCTGGGTCGAGTCAGCCGATGTTATTACGCTTGAAAATATTGCCGATATTCGCTATCTGGGACGGCTGGACAGCACAAGTACACCCAGTACAGTTTTTGCCCATGCCATCGCCCCCGATGGCACACGCCTTGCCGGGTTGGATAACGAACAGATCATCGTCTGGGACCTGATTAAAGGCAGTGTCGTCTACTCAACAGGCCGGGGTGATGCCAATCAGATATTTTATTCACCGGAAAAAACGGAAATCTACGCGCTTGGCCCAAACGGGATCGCGATTGTTTATAATGCCGATTCTGGAGTCACACAGACCAGCCTCAACCTGATCGACAATTTTAACGAAATTACCGCTTTTGATGCCGAGAGCGGCTGGCTGGCAGTCGGCAGCCTGAGCGGAGATGTGCGCGTCTGGGACCCGCTGGAACGGCAGTCGTTAGCGACGATTGATGCCCATCAATTACAGATCACGGCGCTGGGATTTTCATCCGATGGTGAAATGCTGGCAACGGCTGGCGAAGAAGGCATGGTTAAAATTTGGAACTGGCGCAGTCGTGAGCTGATCGCCACGCTTGAGGATGATCGCCCAGCCCTTAAGCTGCGATTTTCGCCCGATGGGTCGCAATTGGCAGCCGGAAACCGGGAAAATACGCGCATCGTTAACACGTCTGATGGCAGCGTCGCGCGGGTTGTTGATAGTGGCACCGGCGGTGTAGATGCCCTGACCTACTCACCCAATGGAAAATATCTGGTGAGCGGCGGCGCGGTGCAGGATATGTCGATCTGGGATCCACAAACGGGCAGTCTTGTCGCGCGGCTGCCGGGAATCGGGGGGGATCGGGTTTGGGCAGTATTTTCGCCCGATGGCACGATCCTCGCCACCTCCGTACTGGGCGGCAGGCCATCCCTATGGAATATGACCTCCATCAGCGGGCAGACGGTCAACCGCGCCGACATCGACACCCAGGGCAATCAGATTCTCAACCTCGATTGGACACCGGATAACCGCTTACTGGTGCTGGTCGGCCTTACGAATGCCGTTTACATCTGGGGAATTGGACCAGCCGCAAATGCCGATTCGTAGGGGCGCAGCAGCCGTGCGCCCCAACAACATAATCTAAAACGGCAGCGTCGCGGCGGGGTTTTGCGGCACATCGAGATAACGAATTTCGAAATGCAGATGCGGGCCGGATGAATTGCCCGTGCTGCCGACTCCGCCAATGACCTGCCCAGCCGAGACAACCTGACCACAGCCAATGTTGATGCTGCTCAAGTGGGCGTAAAGCGTGCTGAAAGGCCCATGTGACAGCACAATCGCATTGCCATAACCCCAGGTGTTCCAACCCGCAAAGATGACCACACCACCATTCGCTGCTTTGACAGCCGTTCCCGGTGAAGCAGCGAGATCAACGCCAGTATGCCAGGACGCAAAGCCGCGCGTGAACTGATAATTATCGATTGGGCCTGTCCAGAATGAGCCGCCCACATTGGCGACACGTCCGCAGCTTCCGGGGTCGCCTGGGGCAAAAGTCACGAAACTACCGCCGCTCTGGTTGCCTTCACCGCCCTCACGCTCGACTTTCGGCGTCCAGGTAATCTGTTCCGCCACGCCGCCGGGGATCACCACCCATGTTCCACTGGGGAGCACCGTATCGGGTGTTGCGCCAAACAGACTGTTATATTCCGAATCGATAATGACATAAGGGTCAGTAATGCGGTAGGCGGCGGCGATCTGCGCGATGGTGTCGCTCCCAAGCGCCTGATGATAAACGCCGTCAACGGGCAAAATATTAATATCACGTCCGGGGCGTAAATTACCGATAATCGAACGGTCATTCGACCAGGCGATGGTCTCCGGTGTCAGGCCAAAACGCTCGGCAATCGAAAAAATCGTATCCCCTTCCACAACCTGGTAATCGGTCACTTCACTGCGCGGGCGGTCTGGAATGATGGTAAACGGATCATAGGCGTTGCGCACAACCTGAATCGAGCCAGAATTTTCGACGCCAGCGCTGGAATTTCCACTCAAAATCGCTGCAATTTCATCAGCGCTGACCGTCGGCAGCAAATCCGGCGATTCTACAACCGTCTGCTGAACAATCTGTGGGATTTCGGTGGGTGGGGTGTTCACCCCATTTTCTTGTGTCGGCTCAGATGCGGCGGCTGTTGGCACAACCGATGTGGAAGTCGGTGGCGGTAAAATCAATAACAGCGCCGTCCCAATCGTCAATGCGGCTGCGATTAACAGGCTCACCAACCCTACGGCGCGCCGCCACAGGGAAAGCGGCGCATCACCAATCGGTCTGATCGGACTGGTATCGTCGAGATGGGGTGGCGGTTCGATAAAATTCTGAGACATAAACGCCTCTTTTCCGTACTATTCGGCAATTCCCCCCCACAAGGCAGGGAATAATATCCCCGTAACGGAAAGTTGGCAAGGGTTACAGCGACGCGACGCGCTTGGCAACGCGCAGCAGCTTGGGAAATACGGGCAGGAAATCAACCAGACTTTGGTAGCGTCCGGCCTCATGCTCGGTCATATAACGGCGCAGTACACTCACCATACCCGGCAGAATTGTAAGACCCTGCGCTTTGCGCGCCATCAACACATAGGCTTTGGCTTCGGCTTTGTTGACATGATCTTCCAGATAAATCGCCACCGCCGCCGCCACAAATAACGCCGTAAACTGCTCCTCCCAGGTAGGGTGCAGGGCAGCAAACTGATCGCTTACAGGCATCGGCGCTCTGGCGGCTTCAGGAATTTTATGATTGTTGAAGCGCAAAAATCCAATCAGCAGCATCCGACCAAACTGCGACAGCGCGGCACGATAAATATGCGCGGCATCCTCATCAAAGGGCCAGGGCGGGCTGTCCCCCCATGCCAAGCGGGGAGGCGCGATGCACAGCAGTTCTTTACCCAACCGGATACCAATCTCCTGATCGGTTGGATAAGAAATATTGGGTACAAAAATCAGTTCTTCGGCAATAACGCCGATAAATGGCTTGAGGAACGGCTTGAACGCAACCGTCTTGAACATTTTGCGCGAGTCGTCCAGGCTTTTTTGCCATACCGCGTCTTCCTGCGCCCACCATCCCACAATATTCGATTTCTGATAAAAATTGCGAAGATTGGGAATCCAGGTCGGCGGCACCCAGCCCGGAAGGCGATCAATTTCTAATTCCAGCCCGGGCCAACTGAGGCACAAGGCAAACGTAAACATCGCTTCGAGCGGCGCGCCCTGATTCAAAAGGTTCTGGAGCGTCTGGACGGCTTCGTGCGATGTCAACTCTGCTAAATATTTGCGCGTGGCACGTGCGTGGGCATGGGTGCCGTGCGGCTGTCGTTCCTGCGATTTATCCGGCCAATTCGTCGCAGCCAACAAGGCAGACATAAAACGAATGCGGTCATCGAGCCGGACAGTAACATCTTGTTGATTGCTCATCATTTGTCCCGATATGCGTGGGCGCAGAGGATTCTTTAGATAATTGTAAAGGGCAAGTGGCGATGGAGCAAGCAAGATGTTGGCTATTTCACCAATTGCAGGACTTGGGCTAAAGTTAATGAGATACGCTTGACAGGCTTTCTAAGCGACAGCGACCTGGATGGACGGTTGGCAAGCCGACGGTGAGTCCGGTAGATATGGGATTTGTTCAGAAGATATGCGCGTTGCATTGTTTACAGACACCTTTCTGCCAAAAATCGATGGCATTGTTACAGTAATTTGCTTATTGTTAGATTATCTATCGGAGCGCGGAGTCGATGTTATTATTTTCGCGCCCCGCCTGGGGAAAATTGATCGTTACAAAGGGTTTCCGGTGATTACTGCGCCGGGAATCCCGTTTCCGTTTTATCCTGACCTGAAATTAGCCACCCCTACGCTCCACACCTATCGTGAACTGAAAAAATTCCGCCCGGATGTGGTTCATTTTGTTCACCCCTCGGCGTTCGGCCTGGGGAGCTATGTCCTGGTGAAACAGATGGGGCTGCCAACCCTGGTATCCTTTCATATCGACTATGGACGCCTGGGACGCCATTTCCGATTTGGCCCATTTAACGCCGGGTTTATCGAGATTCCGATTAACTTTTTGACGCGGCGTGTGATGAATTCAGCAGATTATTCGCTTGCCCCATCACGCCTGATTCAACAGCGTCTAGCAGAAATCGGAGTCACGAAAGAAGTTGGGTTATGGAAACGCGGCGTCGATTCCGAGCGATTTCACCCACGACACCACAATGTTTCAATGCGTAGTATGCTTTCAAACGGGCATCCAGACGACTTGCTCCTATTATACGTCGGAAGGTTGTCACATGAAAAGCAACTCGGTCACATCAAAGCCGTGCTTGACCAGATTCCAGGGACTCGGCTGGCGCTGGTTGGCGATGGCCCAGCGCGTTTCGATCTTGAGCGCTATTTCGCCGGGACTCCCACACGCTTTATCGGCTACCTGCGCGGTGAAGCACTTTTGCAGGCCTATGCCAGCGCGGATATTTTTGTTTTTCCTTCGGCGATTGAATCGTTTGGGCTGGTGGTTGTAGAAGCGATGGCGGCTGGCTTGCCAGTTGTGGCCTCGCGGGTAGGCGGAGTCCGTGACGTGATTGAGGAAGGAAAAACGGGTTTTACATTCGATGTCGGCGATGTCCAAGCATTAGTTGAAGGCGTGCGCCAGATCGCCGCTAACCAGGATCAAATGCATGAAATGGGCCGTGCAGCCCGTGCTTTTGCCGAGACCCAAAGCTGGCCTGCGATGATGGAAGAAGTGGTCACCCACTATGCGCGGATCATCGCTACTGGCTGACGCGCGGCATCCGTTTTTGCCAGCGTTGATAAAGATCAGCGCGCAAGTGATAAGCAAGCTGTTCATCGTCTTTGTGCGCCCGCATAATGTGAAGGTACATCGCCTTCTCGTCAAAGTAGATTTTGTTGCAAACCGGGCAGGCGTGCAGTCCACTCACTTCGCGTTCTTGATCGTCTACATATCGCATTGGATGACACATTCCTTGTGAAAGACGTGATTTCAATCATCCAAATCATACAATATGAATTAATTATCAAGCATTGATTTGTGATAAATTTTACGAGAATTTCACAGTCTTATGAGCTTGGATTATTTATTTAACAATGGTTCTGATCTCAGTTAAGGCTGTTTCTAATCCAACATCCCTTATTTCGAACGGCCCGCCTTCCAGATCAAGCCCGTTTTGCGCAGCTTCTAGCACAGCCAGCACCCGTGCCGCGATTCGAGTCTGGTCAGCATAGCTGTAGCGCTCAAAATTCAGGGGAAGCTGGCGGTAGTCCACCCACTCCAGGCCATAAAGCGCCTCTGCAAAGGTTTTTTGATAGGGGGCATTAAAATCAAAAGTTAAAACATCTTCCCTGTTGAGTTGAATGGAGAGAGTCGGAATCGGCGCGTCAACATCAAATTCATTGACTCTCACCACGCCGTTTTTGATGTCTGGGCGCGGGTCAACGATGATAATGCGATAGGGATGTGCATCGGCTTCAGAGGGTTGATTCTTTCGGATACGATAATTCGCTATGCCCTTCAAAGTGGGCGAAGATTCATGGAGATAACCAATCTCGACAAAAACCATGCCGCCCTCAATCAGGTTGGCCCGCTTACTGAAATAGACTTTTGCATCCTGACCACCTGGCTTATTCGAAGGTGAAAGCAGTTCAATCCACGCAATAGGTTCACCGCGATCCAGCTTGACAGGTTTTACTTCATATATCTTGATCGCGTTATAATCTTTTTCCGACAGCGTTTGCTCTCGCAGCATCTCTTCGACGGACAGAACCAGTTCGCCAGGGCTGCTGATGCGTAAAGAAGGTACCGTTTTTTGATAGCCAAGACTGTCAAAATCGTAAATCGCAATATCGGCCTCTGGATATGACGGCTCGGAAAATGTATCAATGCGTCGAATCTGAATGGAAGGTTCAATTGCGGTGGTATAACCCATTGGCAGCAAAGCTGACTTCAATGCATTCGATAACTGAATAATATATTGGCTATGAAACTCAGGCCAGCCACCTTCGCGCTGCAAGTAACTATGTAAGTGGGCGTTGATTCCGCGATATTGATTTTTGAGGGAGCGAACAGGTGATTTCATGGCAACTTTCTCCTGAAATTTATTCTAGCACGATTTTTTAGCCCGTTTGTAATCCTACCTTCAGCGCCCTATCTCGTTTATAATTTCCGTTATGAATAAATTGATTTGCTGCCTCACACTCATTTTATACCTCTGTGCTGCCTGTGGAAGCGCGCCGCAAGAGATCGCAGAATTACCCACTGTCGCGCAGATTCCGACTCTGGAGCCTTCGTCAACCCTTGCGCCATCAGAAACGCCAACGCTGACGCTGACCTCCACAGAAACCTTGACGCCGACGGTCACACCGACAGAAACACCAACCGTCACGCCAAGCATAACGATTACTGACACGCCTTCGCCGACGCTGACTAACACACCAACGGAAACCCCGCAGCCACAGGCACTCAATTCATTAGCTTTACTTGCAGCACAGGCGACTATCCTGCCACCAACGTATTACCCAACAGTTCCGGTTAGCGGAAGTGTGCCGACGCTGCCTGTTGTTACCTCCTGTCCTGTTCCGCCGCCGGGTGGATTTAACGCCATTTTTATCAGTGATCCGACATTGATGAGCCAGCTTGGGTGTCCGCAAGGCAGCGCAACTACCGTGAACAGCGCATCACAGCAGTTTGAACGCGGCATGATGATCTGGATCAGCGGGCCAATCTATGCTCTGTATAGTGATGGGCGTTTTCAGCGCTATGACGACACCTTTGTCGCTGGGGTTGATCCTGAAAGCAGTTTCCTCAGTCCGCCGCCAGGTCTGCTAGAGCCGGTGCGGGGGTTTGGCAAAATCTGGCGCAATTATCCCGATGTTCGCACGATTATTGGCTGGGCTTCCGCACCAGAGGTCGGTGGGCAGACCGTGATGCAGCGCTTTGATCGCGGTTGGATGCTCGACCTCACCGAGCGTGGCGATGTGCTGATTCTGATCGAAGACCCGACAGGAATCACTGGAACGTGGCGCAGCGCAGCAGGGGGTTTCTAGCGAGCTATCTCAACGCGGGGCGCTGTGGCGCATCCACCCATGCTGGACACCGCGCGCCTCTTCCAGCGTCACAAATGCGTTCGGATTAATGGCATAGACGGATTGCAGCAGGCTTGGCACATCGCGCCGCTTGACTACACTGTTGAGCATAATGACTTCGCCTTTGCCACCCGTCCCCTGCACCTCGGTTACACCATGACCAATTTCACGCAGACTCATCGCAATTTCATGACCTTTGTGTGAAGCGATCACATTGACCTTGACATAATTAATGACAAAGCGCTGCTCAATCTCCATGCCAACCCAGATTCCAATCGAAAAACCTAAACAATAGGCAATGAGGTTCGGCAGATTGCTAAAATCCGTTACGATGCTTGCGGTCACATACGCAAAAATGAGGGCTTCCAGAAAACCGAAAATGGCTGTCATCACCCGCAACCCCCGCGCCATGAGGATCAGCCGGAGGGTGCCAACCGCGCTATTGATAATGCGTAAGGTAAATAAGAACAGTGCCAGCAAAAGCATTTCGCTGGTAATCGTCATAAAATTTTTCTAACCCTTCAACAAATTCGATTCGTGATAAATGTCAATTATTGAGCTGTATGAGCGCGATTTTATCGATGATTCCGACAATAACAGCGCGCACCGGGCCAGTGCCACGTTTGCCCAGGACTTGACGAGCGCTGCTGCCTTCATCCAGAATCAACACCACATCACCGATGCCCGCATGAACATCATCCAGGCAAATATCATATACATCGGACTCGCTGCCATCCAAATTCAGGCGCGTGACCACGAGGAGCTTTTGACCGTCATAAAGCTTGTGTTTGATGGTGCTGGTTACACTGCCAGTTACACGTCCAATATACATGGCCTCTACCGCATTTCAATAAACATTTTCCAGGCAACACTTTCCGCGTCGTACAGCGGGCGATCATCTACATCGTCCACGATGCCAACCACAGCAGCATCCACCGGGACAAACTCAACTGGAAGGGCAAAGGAGGCCTCCTTAGAAGCGACCACAAAAACCAATTCATCCTGTCCGGCCTGGTTGGTCACATCGACAGCGACATAGGCCTCGCCATCCGGCTGGCGCTGAGCATTAAGCGGCTGGACGATCAAAAATTTGACCCCTTCCAGCCCGCGATACTTCTGACTCGCAACGAGATTGCCGATCACACGACCAAATTTCATAATTTTTCAATCCGCATCGTCATCATCGACCAGATCATCGTCAAAATCATCTTCGCTGTCGTTGCCCAACAACCGATCCAGCAGAGCATCCGTATCCTCAAATCCTAGAATATCCGCGAGATAATTGAACTCCGCTACAATGGTGTCAAACAGGTGATTTTCCTCATAAGCATCCGGCGGATAATACGAAATCATCGCTTCATAAACTTGCTTCAGGTCATTATAACGACGTTCCAGATAGGTGAGATATTCTGGTCGGTAATTGTTGTTCATAGAACTCGACTTATGATTCAATGCTCATTATATCCATAAGTATACGACATTATTGTCAGCAAATTGAGACCCCCTTATGCGGGAATTTCAATCGGTTTGCTGTCGTCGTTGCCCCATTCTTTCCACGACCCATCATACATGCTCAGGTTTTCCAATCCAGCGACGCGCAGCGCCAATATGCCAAAACTAGCCGACACACCGCCGTTGCAGTAAGTCACAATTTCAGGCGCAGAAGCATCAACCCCAAGCGACTCAAATTTTTGGCGCAGAATCTCGGCAGGGAGCATCGTACCATCCGGCGCAACAAGGTCGGCACGTGGCTGATTCACCGCGCCAGGGATATGCCCTTTGCGTTTTGCCCGCGCATATTGCCCTGCGAATTCTTCCGGTGAGCGCACATCAATAAGCCGGACATCACTGTTTAAGGCGTGAAGAATTTGATCCCCTGTTCGTCGCAAAGCTAGGTTTGGCATAGGTTTAAACACGGCAGAGGGAATTTCTGGCACATCGGCAGTCGTGGGGCGACCTTCAGCAGTCCATTTTTTCCAGCCGCCATCCAGCACCGCGACCTGCGTGTGACCATAATAGTTCAGACTCCACCATAGGCGCGCGGCGAACATGCTATCCGCGTCGTCATAAGCGACAACAAATGTGTCCGCGCCGATTCCCAGACGGCTCATCACGGCAGCATAACGCTCTGGCTGGGCGATGGTGGCATGACGCGGGTCGTCCGGGTCGGTAATTTCGTTCACCCAATCGACAAAAACGGCACAGGGGATATGCGACTGCTGGTAATCGGCAAAATGGTTAAAATAATGGGGTGTTGGCTCATTTGCCGGGATCACATGCCCGCGAATATCAACGATGCGCAGGTTCTCGTCCCGCAAATGCTCATAAAGCCACTGTGTCGTGACCAATAAATTTTCAACTGCCATTGTCCTCACCTTTGAACCATGAATCATTGCCATTGGCTTCCATCTCGATCACCTGTCGATCTGGAAAGCGTTCTAAAATCGCGTCACGAACACCCGGTTGCAAATTGTCCCAGGCGACCACAATGTCACTATCGAGATACGGACTGGTAACGGACATCAGCGCGCCAGTCGCCCGCCAGCGAACATCGCTCCCACTGACCAGCACCAGCACCGATTGGTCGCCCTCGCGCCGCGCTTCGATAGCATCAATTTTATCCTGACCAACAAAATTGAAATGATAGAGCGCGCTGATACGCGGCGTGCTGTATCCATATAAACTGTAGAGCAGCGCAACTGCCAGCACACCCACAATCAGCCAACGTCGTCCGGTCTTTTGGATCAGCCAGACAATCGGCAGCGCGCTTACAATCGACAAGGCTGTCAGACCCTCATAATAATAGCGGGTGCTGTAGCGCTGTGAGCCGATCCAATAAGTAAAATGCGCGATTATCAGCCCCAGCGCTGCCGCTGCCAAAAGCCATGTCCAGCGTACCCGCGTCTCATCGCGCCTTAAAGCGATAATCACCAGCGGGAAACACAACCACGCCATCGCGACAAACCACCACGCCCAGGCAAACACTGAATTTTGCAGCAGATCGGGAGGTAGGGTCAGCGTTTGAGTGATAACAATGAATCCGAGCAAGAACCAGAGCATGATAAAACCGCTTCGCCGACGGAGGCCAACAATTAATCCGAAAGGCAGTAAAATCCAACTGATGCCGATAAACGGCCAATAATCGCCCTCGTTGAGCAGTTGATTTTGAATCTCCGGTATGATCGTCCGCGAATCGAATGGCGTTGTCGTTATCGAGCCAAGCTGCCAGCCATAGAGATCAGCCGCCATCAGCGAAAGATCAAAGCGGACGTGGTTGAAGCCCTTTTGAAGCGTATGCCCGCTGCGTCCATACTCATTCGCAGCGCCAAAGCCCACACGGTCATAGGGCCAGACCAGGGTGTATAAATTTTTCGTCGGCTCATGGGTTGCCGCGTAATTATAGATGGGAATCGATGCGCTGATAATCAGTGTGACCATGCCAAGCGCGAAAAATGGCGCAAATATTTGTAGGGGCGACTCGCCCCGCACACCGATAAGTGCTTCGGTGCGGGTGGGTTCCCTTCGGTCACGCTGCGCCCCTACATCATCACTACGAATAATCGACAGCGCCAGCCGCAGCAAACTCCAGGCGATAAACGGCGCGCCGATGCCAATCGCCGTCAGCGGGCGCGTGGTGATAATCAAACCAAGCGCAGCGCCAGCGACGATCCCCCAACGCAGCGCATAACGACGCTTTTCAATGCGCCAATAAGCGTAAAAAAATAGAGTCACACCGAACAGAGCCGCCGTATGCCCCATCAACGTACCATTGAGAAGAAGCGCCATCGGTGAAAAAGCCGTCAGCACAGCGGCGATCACGCCAACATCAGCGTTAAAAATTTCGCGTCCCAGGCGGTAGGTCAGTGCAACTGTCAGCCCGGAAAGCAATGCGTTGATAATCCAGGGCTGCCCCAGCAGCACACCAACGGTCAGCAAAACGGGCCATCCTGGCGTATATTTGCTGAAGCGTTCACCCGTTGGCAGATAATCCACCACAAATGGCTGCCAGTAAGCACGGCGCGGCTCTGGAATATCAACCACCAGATTGCCTCGTGCGTAGGTTTTCGCCTGAAATAAGTAAGCAACTTCATCTTCGAGGTGGGGCAACCGCTCAAACACCGTGCGGCTGACGAGCGCGCTCATTGCCATGCTGAAGGCAATCAGAACGAGAACAAGGATGTGATGACGTGTCATAAATGCTTTTCGCCGAGAACTTGTGCTATCCGCGCATCGAATTGGTTGGCATCCAGCAAATCTCTAATACGGTCAAAGGGTTTGAGCAGCAGCACTTTGATCGAATCCCCCTGCGCCATTGGGCTGAGCGTTTTCTCGATCAGGGTTTCAAATTCACTGTAGGTTACAAACTGGCGCATCATTTTTTCTAACGCATCGAGTTCTGCCCTGGCATAGATGCCAAATTCGCTGTAGAAACGATCCCAGGTTTGCAAAATAAGTGAGACTCGATCCGCCGAATTCGTGGAATTGACTTCTGGTCGCAGCCGCAGTTGTGTCGCGTTGAAGATGCGCTCGGCATTGCGCTGCAAATCCGCCGCTGCTTCGCGAAATCGGTCAATCGCGGTTTGGTCATTGAACGTTGAGACATCCGCCATGCTGATCTCACCGTCAATCATCACCGTCCAGGAATGCACCATGCCCATAAATTGCACAAAATCATGCCGGAACACACTCGCAACCTCACTAAAGCCCTTATCGGTTTGCTGCGTCAGATACTTCGAAATTGCCGGTCCAGGCATCGGTAGGATTCCTTCGTGCGTTCATAATCTTGTTGATTGTACCACTGGAACTTAGGCTTGGCAGGGCAATCTACGTTGTTTATAATGAGCAGATATTTCGTAAGACAGATCATGAATCAACGCTCTCCCTGAGCGTTTGATAGAAGGACGCCTGGGCGATGAAAGTTATTTTGTTAGACTATGTATACAAACATGGGGTAGCCGGAGAAGTTATCGACGTTTCTGACGGCTTTGCGCGCAATTTCCTCATCCCACGTAAACTCGCGGTCAAGGCAACTGCCAGCGAGATGAAACGTGCGGTCAAACTGCGCGAACAAGCTGCTTCCCGCCGCTCTGCGCTGGAGGATCGGCTGAACGCAATCGCGCGTAAGATCGACGGTGTAGAACTGGTCTTTGGACGCCGCGCCGCCGCGACTGGCAAGCTGTTTGGCTCGGTTACAACCACAGAAATCGCCGAAGAACTCCTGAAAGTAACCGGTGAAGACATCAACCGCCGCCGCATCAGCCAGCAGGGCTTGCGTGAAATCGGCACCCATAACGTTCCGGTACGCATGGGAACCGAATTTTCGCCGACTCTGAAAGTTATCATCGTTCCCGAACAGGAATTGGCTGAATTCCTGGCGGCGCGCAGTCGTGGCGAAAACCCTGAAGTCGAAGCACCAGCAGCTGCGGAAGAAACCGAAGCTGAAACTCCAGCGGAAGAACCCACCGCTGAGTAAATCCCGATTTTTCGTAATGCTGACAGGCGGCCCCGACGATATAATCAGGGGTCGCTGTTTTTTCTGAGGCAATCAACCTGAATCGATGGATGCACAGGCACTAGGACGTTATCTACGGGATTCACGCGAGGCAAAAGAGCTAACCCTCGAAGATGCCGAGCGCGCATTGCACATCCGAAGTCGCATCCTTGAAGCATTTGAACTGGGCGATTTTCAGGTTTCGGGCGCATCCAAAGTCCAGATTCGAGGCTTTATCGGCAATTATGCTCGATACCTGGGGCTGGATGAGGAGCGCGTCCTCCAATATTACGAAGCCTCCGAGGTCGAAGGTCAGCGGCGAGATCGGCGCACCAAAAAGCGCAATAAACGCACTACGGATACACTCGTTCCCGTCGCCCCACGTTCGATCACCGACACCAACCCCAGCCTTCCTGCCGTTCCACTGGGCGAACGAAACGAATATCGCCGGCGGCGGCGGATAAACTGGCTGAATCGCCTGCTGCTGCTCATCGTCGCTGGCGCATCCTTGTTGGTCATTATTTTTGTGGTGGTGCAGCTTTTGGATCAGCCGCAGGGCGATATTATCCCTGAAGTCATACCCGAACTCCTGATTCCACCTTCGCCAACGCCGCTCATCACGGTGATTCCGACCTTTACGCCTATCGTGACCGGGCCGACTCCACTGCCGCAGGTCGCACAGAATTACACCGGGCGCGGCGTATTGGTCACGATTCTCATGGCGCAGCGCACATGGATCAGCGTCGCCTCAGACGGCATTCAACAATTTTCGGGCGTGGTCAGACCCGGCGAAACGTTAGAATATCCGGCGCAAAATGAGATCACACTGACCGCCAGCAATGCCGAAGCCTTGATCGTGACCTGGAACGGACAGCCGCAGGGCGCAATGGGCGGGCGCGGTCAGAAAGTGGACGTGACTTTTACGGTAAACGGCGTCGATGTACAATCCGGCCCAGGTTTTGATCCAACGTCCGAATTTACGGCAACGCCGATTCCAACATCGGATATTAACGTGGGTGCGCTCATCGCTGCCCTGACACCGACCATCACGCCCGGCCCAAGCCCGACGCCGACGGATACGCCGACCATCACGCCAACGCCCAGCGATACACCGACGCCAACCGACACGCCGACCATTACGATGACGCCGAGCAATACACCGACACCAACCGACACACCGACGATTACATTGACGCCGACGATTACGCTCACGCCTTCGCCAACGGCTATTTTGCCGCCACGAGTCACGCAGGAAAATTTGGTGCCAACAAAATCAGCAGACTAAAGGATACATTCATGGACTTCACCATCTCACTCCCGGATTGGGCTGTTTCCGAGACCCAAAAACTTCCGACATCAATCCCATCACTTACAGACCGTATGGAAGCCGTGATTCGATTTTCGCGCCTTAATTTCGAAAACAGCACAGGTGGGCCGTTCGCGGCGGGCGTTTTTGAACGCGATTCGGGCAAACTCGTCGTCATCGGCGTTAACCGCGTGATGCCATCGAACTGCTCGTCAGCCCATGCCGAAGTCGTCGCGCTTTCACTGGCGCAAAAAATTCTCGGCACTTATGACCTGGGCGGTACTGAAATGCCTGCCTATCAACTGGTGGTCAACTGGCGTCCATGCGTGATGTGCTATGGCGCGACACTGTGGTCGGGAATCCGCTCGCTGGTCATCGCGGGCAGCGGGCCAGAGCTTGAAGAAATCACAGGGTTTGACGAAGGGCCGATCCACGCTGAATGGGAGCAGGAATTGGCGAATCGTGGGATCGAACTCACCAATAATCTGCTTACGGAAGAAGCGATAAAAGTTTTTCGTGATTTTGCCACCAGCGGAAGCGTTGTCTATAACGGACGCCAGGGCTGAGTTATAATCGAGCATCATCCAAATCAAACGAGCAAAAAATGAAACCGCAGAAAAGTAACTACTATCTCCTCAGCCTGGGCTGTTCAAAAAATACGGTTGATTCCGAGAGTATCGCGCAGGTTCTCCATCAAAATGGCATGAAAGGCGTCGGCAACCCCAAACAGGCCGAGGTGCTGATCGTCAACACCTGCGGTTTTATCGACGCCGCTAAACAGGAATCGATTGATACCCTGCGCGAACTGGTCGAGATGAAAAAAGGCAAACAAATGGTCATCGCGGCTGGCTGTCTATCCCAGCGTTATGGCGCAGACCTCGTGCAGGAAATCCCCGGCCTGGATGGGGTGATCGGTACGCGCCGCTGGATGGATATTTTTGACCTCATCACGCGCCTGCGGGATCGCAAACACCCAGAGCCGATGTATCACCTGCCGACGGACGCCAACGTCGTCGGGCTGGATGAACGTGGGGTGCTGCGCGCCAGCGTCCAGGGCGCAAGCGCATATCTGAAAATCGCTGATGGCTGCCGCCGTCCCTGCGCCTTCTGCGCCATCCCCAAAATTAAAGGCACAGCCGTCAGCCGTCCGATTGACTCGATTGTCAAAGAGGCAGTGCAGTTACAGGAAATGGGCGTCAAAGAAGTGATGCTCATCGCCCAGGATTCGACAGATTACGGTTATGATCTCGGCCTGAAAGATGGACTGGCGCATTTGCTCAACGCGATTGTCGATGCCGCGCCGGAAATCCCCTGGATTCGCATCATGTACGCTTACCCCGGCTATGTGACTCCGCGTTTGATGGAAACCATCGCGAAGCACAAACAGGTTTTGCCCTATCTGGATATGCCGCTCCAGCATGGACACCGCGAAACACTCAAACGCATGAAGCGACCCGCCAATATCGAGTGGGTTTACGAAACGGTTAATCAACTCCGAAGCACAATTCCTGAATTGGCAGTGCGGACGACCTTTATCGTCGGCTACCCTGGGGAAACAGACGAGGAATTTGACGGCTTGCTCAAATTTGTGCGTGATTTGAAATTTGACCGCGTGGGTGCTTTCAAATACTCATATGAGATCGGCACACCCAGCGCCACGCTGCCGGGTCAAGTCCCTGACGATGTGAAAGAAGCGCGCTATGAAGCATTGATGGAATTACAGCAGGGCATCAGTCTGGCGAAAAATCAGGCGCTCGTTGGCAAAACGCTCGATATTCTGGTCGAAGGTCATGGCGAAGGTGAGGACGAAGACGGTGATCCCACTGGTGAGACATTAAGCCTGGGGCGCAGCTACCGCGACGCACCAGAAATTGACGGCTATGTAATTGTCGAAGGCAAACTGCCTGTTGGCAAAATCGTACCCGTGCGCGTTACGGGCGCAACCACTTACGATTTGATCGCAACGGTTGAGACCAGCAGCCCGATCATCATCGAGCCGGGAAAAGTTTATGGCGATGGGATGATTAATCTCGATAAAATCAAATAGGGGTATACAGAATGCATACCCCTGAATTTGAAAACTGAAGTTTGAACAGCTAGGACAATTATTTACTTGGTTAGCCAGCGGCCTGCACCATATGCACCAGGGAAAACCTGGCTTTCCAACGCCCAGCCTGTCTTGCCAACAATCGAGGCAGGACCAGCCGTGTATTTGATATTCAGCCAGCAGAAACCACCAACGGCCTGCGTCCCCAGAATATCAAACGCTGGTGCTGGCGTGGATGCGCGGTATACGCGAATGCCAGCCGAGTCAAGCGCACCAATTGATGGACGCAGCGTACTAAATGCCTGGGCAATCTTTCCGCCGCTCTGCGGGAATGTACCCGTAAACATTGTCGGCAGTGAATTGGGCGTATTCGTGGCGCTGCAAGCGACGACTGGAGCAGGTGTGGCAGTTGGCGCGGCAGTTGGCGGCGGGGGGATCGGTCCCGGAGCCAGCCAGTAACCAGCCCCATAAACGGGGTCATTAACCGAACTCATCAAAGCCCAACCTGACCCTGTTGCACCCGCGTAGGTGATGTGCAAATAAAGCTCACCATTAACGCAAGCGGTGGTCGCATTATTAAATAGCCCGGCTGATGTATCCGGCGTGACGGTAAACTGGGCAGGCGCATATACGACCTTCCCCGGCTGACCTGGCTTCGGACGCAGCGTACTAAATTCCCGTCCAATGTGACCAACAGCGTTGGCATTTACACTGGTTCCCGTCACCGCCCACCCTGTTTGGATCGGGAAAGAAAGCGTACAGTTAGGCACAACGACATCTGCTGAGACGTTAGCCGCCACAAACACGCTCAAAACCAACATCATTGCAGATATGAAAGCTAATCTCAAAAATTTGCCCGATGCTTTATACATAAAAACCTCCAAATTGCGGCATAAGACGAATATGAATGCGAATGCGACGCATTTTCGTGTTTATAAATTATACATACTACTGCAAAAAGCGCTAAGGTGATATTACTCTACACACAACTCAGCATGGGTGTCAGCCTTTTTTGATGCCCACTGCCATGCCATCGCCAATCGCCAGGATCGTGCTTTCGAGTCTACCATCGCTTGCGAGGGCGCGGTTAAAGGCATCCATCGCGCGGTCTCCCTCTTCCTTCGGCGCGATCACGCTGCCACCGCGAAACGCATTGTGCGCGGCAACCATGCCTCCAGGACGCAAATTTTCGACAGCCCAGGCAAGATACTGGGGATAGCCTTCTTTGTCGGCATCGATAAAAACCAGATCAAATGGCCCTTTTGAACTCAGCTTTTTGAGCGAATCCAGGGCAGCACCTTCAAGAATTTCGACTTTGCTGCCAACGCCCGCGCGTTCAAAACTGCCACGTGCGACCCTGGCATGTTTGCTGCTGACTTCCAGCGTATAGAGCTTGCCATCGGCGGGCAGCCCGCGCGCCAACCAGACACCGCTGTAACCCGCCAATGTGCCAATTTCAACGGCTTTGCGCGCGCCGGAAGCCAGCGCTAAAAATTGCAGCAAACGGCCTTCATGCGGTTGCAGGCTGATTCGCGGCATATCGTTGCGATCCGCTTCCCCTTGAATCGAGCGGAGGGCATCATCCTCATTCACAAATAAATCGACGACATATTGATCGAGCTTCGCGCGTACCGCTTCATCCATAAATAAACTCCTTCTTTCGATAAAATAGTTCAGTCTTCGCTGCCAGTTTCATAGCTCGCCGTTTTCTTTTCAACCGTTTTGCCACGCTGCATCACATAATGATCCATATCACGCGCAACAAAGGTCGCCGGAAACACCTGCTGAGCCTCATTGATAACGTCACGTTCACGATAGCGGCGCGAAACGTGAGTCAAAATAAGCGTTTTTACATTCATTTCGAGCGCGAATGCCGCAGCCTGCCGCGCCGTCAGATGACCAAAATTTCGGGCGGCATCGGCATCTTCTTCCAGAAAAGTTGCTTCGATCACCAGTGTGTCCGCCCCGGTGACATATTCGCGAATGTTATCGGTTCGGCCTACATCGCCGATACACACCAGTTTAACGCCGGGAATCGGTTCGTCCAGTACCATCTCCGGGGTGATAACCCGCCCATCGACCAGCTTGATCGCCTCACCCTTGACCAACAGGCTGCGCTCTGGCCCAGCGGGGACACCTAACGCCTCAGCTTTTTCGTTTAAAAATGGTCGCCGTGTTTTTTCCTGAAACACGAACCCGAAATTGCCCGCGCCCCGATGCGTGACTGGAAAAGCGCTAACCGTAAAATCTTTAGTATCAATGATTTCACCGGGTTTGAGTTCGGTGAATTGAATGCTGATGGGGATACGTTCGTAATCCAACACCACACCGAATAACAACGCCCGCACACGATCCAGCGTGACCTTGCCGCCCCAGATTTCCAATTCCTCGATATTTTCCCATTGAGCAAAGGTTGAGATTAGCCCACCCAGGCCGAGAATGTGGTCGAGATGTGCGTGAGTCAGCAAAATGCGATTCAATTTTTTGAAGCCGATACCGCTCCGGAGTATCTGGCGCTGTGTGCCTTCGCCGCAGTCAATCAAAAATCGGTGCTCACCTGCCAGAATCGCCTGCGATGGTAAGCCTCGATGAATCGATGGCGCAGATGCCGATGTGCCTAAAAATACGATCTCGAACATGCTTTAACCGCCTTGTTCCGCCGCAACGGCAATAGTTTTTCCGACGAGAAAAAGGCGTGAGCCGCGCGGTTGGTCGCCGTCAAACACCATCAGCCGCATACTATCGCTGCGTTGGTAAGCACCAATCGACATTTCGTATTGACCGCTGGGCGTTGATGTCGGCAAGGTGAGAAATGAAATCTGAATAAAAATGTCACGCGGCTCAAGCTGCGACGGTACAACGCTGATCGTATCCTGCTGGGTGATAATCGCCGCTGGGTCAGACAAAATATGCGTGAACAGTCGCAGGTCAGGTGGCAGCGAGCCATCCACACGCCAGTAGGTGATCGCCGTCACGACACCACCCGGTTGATAAGCACCGCCGGTTTCCGGCTCGTACCCTAAAAACGTGATGTTCCCGCCAAAGCGAACGGGTGGGTAAATAATTTTCGCGCCGCCGGGGGATTCTGGGGCGAACGAAACCGGGGTTGTCGTCGTAAAACCGCCAATTTTATCTTTGCCCAACTGCTGCGAAACATCCACAACGATTACCGCGTCCGGCGGCAAATCATCACGGGTTTGCATATCACCATAACCCAGCCAATCGCGGATATAGGGGTGAATTTCCGCCAACATGCCCGCGTCCGGCAAAATCACCTGCTGGCGTTCCCCGCCCCCTGCAAAGACCATGCCCGTTCCGCAGTCGGCATAGCGAATCTGGCTCTCCTTGCGATTCATCATCAGTGAAATAAGCTGTGTGTTGTTGAGGTTCATTTGCAGCATCGGCGGCGCGCAAATCACCGTTGGGATCGTCTCTGCCGTCAGATCGAGGTAATGAGCAAGCTGTCCGGCGCGACCATTATAGATGGCCTGAGTTTCGGGCAGACGAGGCCACACACCAAACAGATCACGCACCGTCCAGACGACATTAAAAATGAACAGTGCGATCAGGCCCAAAGTCATGATTCGGCCTGCATTAACCGCCAATCCGTTATACAGGGTTGTGACACCCAGGCCAAAAAACAGCACCAACAGCGGTAGAAGTGACGTGTAAGCGGCAAAATTGGGGCTATCGACGGTGAAAAAAGCCACTGGCAGCAGGATAAACAGCATCACTAATGGCAGCATGAAGCGGGGACGCCGCCAATTCCGTAAAGCCGTGATGAGGCCGATTAAAATGAGAACGCCGCTCACCAGATCGACCAGTGGGCGTCCGGGAAGATTGCGAGCGGGGTTCAGGTCACCCGCGAAAAACAGCCCGTTGACTCCGCTGATGATAGCTTCCAGCGGCGGCCTCTGTGCAATCGTATAGCCGCCAAACACACGCCCCGCGCCATCCAACGCCGGAAGCCGAATGCTGGAAATCACATAAGGCGTGACGATGATAATCAACACCAGCAGCGCGAAGCTGGTGAAGCTCAACACGCGGCGGGATAGATGCCGGGGAGAAAGTACCATGTAAACGATAAAAATCATGCTGGAGAGGGCAATTAAAAAATTGGTTGGATGAACATAAAAACCCAACCCCAGCAGAAGCGCCAACGCCGCGTAAGGCATTGTTCCAGATTCGCGATGCTGTTGATAAACCGGCAGGGCTTTAGCCAGCGCCAGCAGCACCGCAGCCACCATCAGCGGTAAAAACGTCTCTCGTCCGATTTCGCGCGAAACCAATATAGGCCATAAGCCAACCGCCAGCAGCGCCATTGCCGAGACACCTGCCAGGGGGCCATAAAGCCTCATCCCAACGGCATAGACCAGCGCCAACGCCAGCAAATTGACCATCACCGACAGGATGCGATAACCGATCAAGCCAGTGCCGCTGACTGTCGAAACTACTGCCAGGATAACGTGATACAATCCCTCGCGCCCGCCCTCGCTGCCCAACGGCGACAGATTATAAAACGCTTCGATTCGTCCGGCGCGTACCGACTCCGTGATCCGAATATCACGGATTTCTTCGGTGCTGAGGCCCGGCGGCAGCGTGGTTAAATTCCATAACCGCAGCACCGCCGCAATGAGCAAAAGCAGAACCGCCAGAGCAAAGCCAATCCGACTTGACAAAAGTTTCCCCCACGAATAATTGCAAACGTGAATTCTGGTAGGGGCAGGCCTGAGACCTGCCCTACAACAACGTGATGATATTCCCCATTAAATCGCCGTCGCCCACGCGGTAAAACCGAGAACCAAAATTCCTAGAATGACATTGATCCAGGTCAAACGCACTTCACGGCGGCGCAGCTTTTCCCATTCAGCGACATCCCCTTTGCCGCGTTCGATGAGCAGGCTGGTGCGCTCCAGGGCAGGCACAATCCAGAACTGCATGACCATGCCGCACATGAACATCCCCCCGATGGCGATGTGCTTGAGCAAAATGACCTGACTCCACTCATTGGTAAATTGCAGGACGCCTTCATAATTCGAGTCGCCCGTCATCTGGATCAGCCCGGTGACAATCAGCGCTGACAGACTCAGATTCGTCAGCGGAAAAAACCGCTGGCGCAGCCGTGTGAGCATGGTATAGAGCGCGGGGTTTCCTGCCAACGTGCGCCGCATTTCAGGCCACACCAGGATGACCATGACAATCAGACCGCCGATCCAAATGACCGTTGCAATCAGATGAAAAAAGTAGCTAATCGCAAGGATCGACTGCGACAAGACCTAATGCCTCCGGGCTATCACCTGCGCGTGCGGGGATGACCCGTTCACCGCAATATTTCGCCATATTTGCCAGATCAAAATAGGCCAGACGCGCTGCGCCATTGGGCAGCGTAATCCCCCACCAGTATTCCTCATCATTCTCCGTCCAGGCTGGATCAGCGATGTAAATCGCCGACATCAACCCTACCCAGGGACGCCAATGGTCAGCCGCGTATTGATAAGCTTCGACCATGTACTGCGCCTGTTCTTCTTCCGTCACCGCATACCAGGCGTAATCCGGGTTATTGCCGGGGTCAGTCGTCCAGCCAAATTCGAGAATCGCAGCCTGCCGAGCGGCATCCCCGTTGGCGATCATGATTTTGCGTAAATCTTCGACGCGGCGGAACGAAAAAAAGCGATGCTGGGCCTCGTCCGGGCTTAACTGAGGTTTAGAATACCCCGGCGCGTGCATTCCTACCACATCAACATAGCGTTGAAATCCGGCGTCGTACATGGCCTGAAGATATTGGTCGTCGGGGATCGCTATGTCGCAGCACGTCCCGGTGGGCGATAAACCCGCTGAAATCAGAATCGCGTTCGGGTCGGCAGCACGGATCGCCTCGCTGCACACGCGCAGCAAATTGACGTATTCGGCGGCGTTGGGTATGCGCCCACCCCACTCGCGCGCCAGATTCGGCTCATTCCAGATTTGATAAGCGGCGATTCGTCCGGGGTAGCGGCTGGCGACTGCGCCACAATAATCCGCCCATGCCTGCAAAAATTCAGCGTCCGGCGGCGCATCGATCAAGTCCGGCACATCATCGGCATTGATGCTCGGATACGCCCAGTCCGGCGCATCGCTTAGACGCACGATTAGCTTGAGATTGCGCCGTTCAACTTCGTCAAGAATTTCGTCAGCGCGGGTAAAATTCCATCCACCGGGGGCATGTTCGATGTCCTTCCAGGCGAAAACCTGTTTGACATGGCTGAAAACCATTCGCTGGATTCGGTCTAAATCCATAGCGGCTTTCGTGTAATCCCACCAGAGAAACGCCTGAATGCCATAAGTCAGCGATGTAAACGGCGGGTTAACGACGGCGGCGGCCTGAAGCGGATCATCTGGTGGGCGCGTCAACAGAAAGACAACAACATTAACAAGCACAAGCAGGGCCATGACGACCCTGCGATATTTCCAAAGAATCATGCTGTGTGTTACTGCCCTCTGCGCGCCTCGTAATCAAGCTGCCACTGCCCAATCGCGTCATAAACGGGGCGGAAATTCCAGTCCTTGCCGATAATCGAGTACGGCACGTTGTCGTTATCGGTTGCCCATCCAGCCTGTGGGCCATAATTCAGATTCCAGATAAAGGCCAGCCAGATGGTGTCCCACTCCTCCATATTATTGAGCGCTTCAATCGTCCAATCGCGCTGTTCTTGCAGCGAGTTGTCGTTGGCAAACTCGAAGCCTGCCGGATAGCCGCCGAGGTCTTCGGTGGATGCCCAACCGAACTCCGTCACGCATAATTTTTGATCGCCGCCCGCAACCTGAATTTTCGTGGCATAAGTTTGCAGGGTGCTGCTCAGACTCCAGCTATGGTGCGGGTTGTCGAACGGCCCGCGGAAAGTCGCCGTCGGGTCATTTGGTACATTATCCCAGGGGACACTGGGGCCAATGTTGTAACCGTTGTGATGCGCGCCTACGCAGTCGGAATAATTGAGCAGTCCGGCACTGATCAACTGGTCGAGATATTCAAAATCATCCCAGGCGCGGACACCATCGCTCAAACCAGTCGGTGAAAGCGCACCGCTGACGACGATAATGCCGGGGTCAATATCCTTGACAGCGGTGTAGGTCTGGCGCAGTAAATCGACGTAATTCGCCGCGCTTAAGCCTTTGGTCGATGTCCATTCACGGTCAATATTTTGCTCATTCCAGACTTCGATGGCATGAACCATGCCTGGATAGCGATTGAGAATCGCAGTCACAAAATTGACGTAATCCTGGTAGTTGGCAGGCGGGCCATGCTGCGTCAGATCAACGCCGGGGTCGCGCGCCCACTCCGGCGCAGTCACAACCGAGATCAACACTTTGACGTTGCTTTCGGCGGCAAGCGGCAGCGCAAGATCGAGCCGTGACCAATCAAACTGACCTTTTTGCGGCTCAACCTCCTGCCAGCGCACCTGCTGTTTCATCCAGCCGAGATGTAATTTTTCGGTAACTTCACGCATCCAGGTCTTCTGGTTATCCGCGTTCAGGTCAGGACTCGTCTGCACCTGAATACCGACCTGGAAAAAGCGTTCGTCAATTGGGATCAGCGTGGCTGTCGGCTCAGCAGGGAGGGCTGCCTGGGCAATCACCGCTTCTGCGGTTGCTTCTTCGACGGTAGGTTCGAGTGTCGGCGTCAGCGTTGGCTGCACGACCTGCTGCGTCGGGATAGCAGTGCTGGTTATAGCGACAGCGGCGCGCACAGGCGTATTGGTCACGCGCGGAATCGCCAGGGTATTCGTGGTGGAAGTCGTGAACGCGCCATAAGCCATGTAGATCGCGGCGAAAGTACACGCGCCCATCAATGCCGTGATCCCCGCCCAGACCAGGGCAAACGTCCGTACCTGTTTACGCATGGATTTTGCGGACATAAATTTTCTCCTTTAACGTGCGCCAGCCAGCGCTTGACAGGCTGGGCAGCTTCCGTCAGCGCGGATCATGGCGTAACCCGCCATTGGGTCGGTGCCGTAATTGGTAAAATCGACATTCCAGACGATCATCAGTCGCACACGACCACTCTGCGAGGCCAGCGCTGCCGCTTCAGCCAGCCATGCGGCCTGCTGCTCAATCGTCACGTTGGAAGCCCAGCCGAAGAACGGGTCAAGCGGTGGATAGCCTTGCGGCGTCAGATAGCCAAGCTCGGTAAAGCAAATCGGGCGCTGACCGCCAGCTAATCCCCAATAAGTATCGAGCATCCCCAGGAAATAGCGCGTGTAGTAGCCGTCGCGCGGGTCGCCGCTGCGCTGGCTGGGGCCGATAATCCCTTCGTTATAGTGCGCCCCCAGGCAGTCCATCCATTGCAGACCGCCCGCGTTCACCAAATCGCGCACCCAGTTGTCATCGTTGACGACGCGGCCAGGGAATGCAGCCTCTGCCCCGGTGGGAGCAGGCGCACCGCTGATAACCATCACACCGCCGTTCGCACCTTTGATCGCACTATAAGCCTGACGTAACATATCGGCATAAGCCGCACCGCTGATCTGTCCAGCAGGCCATTCACGATCAATATTCGGCTCGTTCCAGACTTCAATCGCATCTGGCCCAAGCGATGCCAACCCGCCTAGGAACGATGCAAATCCACTGACATACCCCGCGCCGCCGGAGGCTAATTCGCCAGGAGAGCCGACGACACCGAGCAGAATTTTGAATCCGCGACCTTTAGCCGCGTTAATCTGGTCGGCTACCGAGCCAGGGGACATGCCTGGGCCATAGCGAATCTGAACCTTCATCCAGTTCATACCCGCGCTGCTCATGGCACTCGCCGCCCGGTCACTCCCTGGATTGGTTACATGACCACCGTATTCGAAGTTGCCAACGGCGATACTGCCTGATCCGGGCGCAATCGCTGCATTACCGCCACCTGTCGGATTGGAAACGACAGGCGCTTGCACCACCGGAACGGGCGTCGCGGTGGGAGTCGGTGTGGGTGTTGCCGTTGGGATCGGCGTGGGTGTCTGAGTCGGGGCAAAAAGCGCGACAGCCGCGCCGCTGCGAGGCACTTCAACATCACCGCTGCCGACGATGGCGACATTCACCGCGTAATTGCCATCCGGCGCTTCTATGGTAGCCACCAGATTTTCGTTCAGGCTGGTTGTCACCTCACCCACAATGCCGGAAGAGCCTTCAATACGCCAGTGGAGCGCCAATTCCTGATTAGCAGGCGCGGCAGGAAGTTGCAATTTGTAATTGAGAACCGCCGTCAGCGCATCTTCGGCAATGCCATTCGCCAGAATATCCTGAAAAGCGACTCCGCCCAACGCAAACGGCACGGTGCGATCCATGCGGAAGCGCAGCGCTTCGCCGTTGGTCAGCCACATTTTGCTGATCGAGTTGTCACTGTCATCGCGATAATCGACGAAAGCGGTCTGGATTTGCGTATCCAGCCCTGAAACCGCGCGGTAGCCATCGAGTCTGGCTTCAATCGCGCTGCCGGGAAGAATTGTCCCGGCTTCCGTCGTCTGGACATTGATCGTCACGTCGCCCAATGCGGAAAGGGCTTCGGCATAACCAACAGGCGTAAAATTGCCGCCTGCTTCGCGCACCGAACGCGCCGAGAGGCCAATCAAAATTTTATAGCGGTCAATTTCGCCGACACTCCAGCGCAGCATCGCTTCAATCAGTTGATCGCTGCCAGGGGTAAAGGTCGTCGGGTTGAGGCCGAGATTGATCTGCACCCTATCAGCGGCATCGCCAATCGCGCGCCAGTCATATGCGCCCGTTTCCCACGTTCCCGCGACGTTATCCGCTGCTGGAATCACGACTCCCAGTGCCAATCCTACGCTGTCCAGCCCTGCGCCGAGTTCGCTGATAAAAGCCGAAAAATTTTCACGCTGATCGGCGGGAATATCGCGATAATCGATCATCACGCCCGCGAATCCGCCGCCTGCAAACGACACAAGTTGGGCGACGTGTTCGCTGCGCAAGGCGCGATTGCTCAAAATGGCAGTCACCGTCTGCGGATCAACGGCGCGAGGGTCGATAAAATTGCGAATCACAGGGATCACCAGATAGCCTGCGTTCAGGTCAAAGCCAGCCGCTAAACTGCCGGTAAGCGTACCTTGTAAAGTCGGCTGCAAGCCTGCCGGGGAGACAATTGTCGCCAACTGCGCCACTTCTGGCGACAGCGTTTGCACAACATCGACTGAAACTAAAACCGTCGGCTGTGGCGGCGGCGCAACCTGGAACAGCGCCATATGTTCGGGAATATCTTTGACAGTGGTTGTCAACATTCCAGTGCTGTTAAAGCGCGACGGAATAAAGCGCCACTGGTCGGTTTGCGATTCCCATCCATATAGCGAAAGCAGGTCGGGATTAGCAGTTTCCGGCGGCACACTGATGTCCAGCGTCACGGTTGGGGGCGCGGTGCCATTGGTATTGAGCGTGTAAACCGGACTTTGCAGCGCCAGATGCGGCGGCGCGGCGGTTAGCGCTTCTGCTGCCCAATCGCCACGAGTACCTGCTAAAAATTCGTTTACCGGAATCGAATCGATCACGACGCCAAAGTTATTTCCAGGATCAGCCGGATCGACGATCATCGTCAGACCATCAGCCGCAACCGCATTGGCATTGGCGCTCAAGACCGCGTACTGAACACCAAACAGCCGATTCCAGAGGTCAACCGGAGGCAAAAATAAGCCTACGATTATCAGAACCGCGACGACAAATCCGGTCAGCAGCGCGGGCAGGACGCATCCACAACCGCCTCGTTGTTCAGGCAGGTTCACAGGCGTCATGTCCAGAGGAAGTGGTTTCACTTCGGCTGGCGGTTTGGGTTGGGTATCTTCTTTAGGTGATTCGGACATCGAGATTCCTTCAAAACTTCTTGACAGAGCGAACAAACGTCAGCAGACGCGGGGCTGATTTTAACCCCGCGCCGTTTGTTTGTATATGTTTAGATGAATTTAACGAGCCAATGCATCGCAAGCTGGACATGAACCATCGGGGCGAATCATGGCATAACCCGCCATCGGATCAGCGCCATATTCGGTAAAATCAACATTCCAAATGATGAGCAGCCGCACACGACCACTCCCGGCAGCCAGCGATACAGCCTGGTCGAGCCACGCGGCCTGCTGGTCAATCGTGACATTCTCCGCCCAGGCAAATCCACCAGGGAGCGGTGGGAAACCGGAAGGTGTGAGATAGCCGAGTTCGGTAAAGCATAGTGGGCGCGCGCCGCCAAATGCGCTGCTGTAAGTGTTGACCATCCCCCAGAAATAGCGCGTATAGTAGCTGCTGTTGCCGCGTGGGTCGCCGCTGGTCTGGTTGGGGCCAACGATGCCTTCATTATAGTGCAGGCCGAGGCAGTCCATATAATTTGCCGCCCCCGCCGACGCCATACCCGCGACAAAGTAATTATCATCGCAGCCATTGGCGCTGCATCCTCCAAAAAAGCCTGTCGGGGCGGGCGCGCCGCTAATCACGAGCGTGTTGGGGTTCGCGCCTTTGATTGCATAATAAGCCTCTCGCAAAAGGTTGGTGTAGGCCGATGGGCTGATGCTGCCCGCAGGCCACTCGCGATCAATATTTGGCTCGTTCCAAACTTCAATCGCGTCTGCACCCAACGCGGCTGCTCCGCCCACGAAGGCAGCGAAGTCACCGTAATAATTGCCATTATTGAGTTCGCCCGCATGACCGACAATGCCGAGCAGGATGCGGAAACCATTCGCGTGAGCTTCATTAATCATCCCGGCGACAGAATCGGCACTTTGCCCTTGTGTATAGCGAACCTGCCGTTTGACCCAGCTCATCCCGGCCTGACGCATCCGATTCGCGGTATTTTCGCTCAAATTGGCGATGTGACCGCCGTAATTGAAGCCGCGCACGGGCGCAGAATTGACCAGCGGGGCGCTGGGAGCAGCCGGAGCGGCAGCCTCGGCAGATTCAGACGCAGGCGCACTTTCGGCGACAACCGCGCCGCCATCCACCAGCGGCAAACTCGCAACTTCCGCAGCCGAGAGCGAAACGTAAGTGAAATAAACCCAGCCGCGCGTCCCATCTGGCAGCATCGCACGCACCCAATCGGAGTCGGCGTTACGCCCATCAACCACGACTTGGACGTTAAAATCGACAGTTGTGATGACCGTCTGACCAGGGTTCACGCGCATATTGACGCGATCTGTCGTAACCGTAGAAATTCCACCTTCAACGGTTACTGGGGCAGAGGGTGCGGGTGGCTGCTCGGCGGGCTGTTCTGGGACGGATTCCACCGGGACGCGGGGCGCAGAGCCACCCGCTGGCGCGGATAAATTGAAGGGGTCTTCTGTCCATACTGAGCGGAGCGTGGCAAGCTGCTCCGGACTGAGCGAAAGCCCACCCTCCAATACCCAACCGACTTGCCCATCCGGTAAAATGCCGCGCGCCCACGAGCCACCTGGCGCACGTCCATCGAGTCGAATTGGCGTCCCAGGGTCATAAGTTCCCAAAATTTTCCACTCGACTCCTGGGCCAGCGCGGAGATTGGTTCGAGAGGTCAAGGTCGCGCTCAAATCGCTGACATCCTGGGCGCTTGCTACGCCAGAGATGAACACGAAAATGAGCAAAAAAGACATCAATTGGCTGAATCTTAAACGCATAGCCAGCGCACTCCGTAATAAAAGCGCACCAAGCAGTCCATTCATCCGTCCTGCCCGTGCGCCCCCCATCATTCAAGATCATTCTATTAATCGCGCGGCATTTTAGCAAAGGGTGGGGTATTTGGCAAATACCTTTAGAAATTCGAAAGAACGCGGTAAACTGCATAATTTGACCAGTGAAAAGCCTCTTGAGGAGCATTATGGCGGGATTTTACGCAACCATTGCCCGATATTACGACGCGGAACACACCGACAAGACTGATGATCTGGCGATGTATAGTGAGTTAGCAGAAGAATACGGCGGGCCGATTCTGGATGTCGGCTGCGGAACAGGCCGGGTGGTCTTTCATCTCGCGCAGGAAGGTCACGTGACGCACGGCATCGACAGCGAATATGACATGCTGGAACGTGCCAAAATGAAGCTGGATGTTTTTTCGCACATTCGCGACAAGCTGATGTTTTATCACGGCGACATCCTGACATATCAAATGGACAAAAAATTTAAAATGGCGCTGCTGTCGTACAACGCGCTCATGCACTTCCACTCACAGGAGGAACAACTTGCCCTTCTGCGACGCCTGCACGAGTGGATGCAGCCCAACAGCCTGCTCATCATCGACCTGCCCAACGCGGGCGAAACTTTTGCCTCGCAGGATACCGACGCGATCACGTTGGAGCGATCCTTTATCGAGCCGGAAACCGGACATATGGTGATGCAGCAGGCCACCAGCTATCTGGATCGCGTTCAACAGTTGATGCAGGTGACATGGATTTACGACGAAATCGACGAGGATGGCGTGGTTCGCCGCACCGTCGCGCCCGTCGTTTTCCGCTATTTTTTCTTTTCCGAAATTTCGCTGCTGCTAAATCTCGCAGGTTTTCGCGTCGAATCGATTTATGGCGATACTGAGCGCGGCCCGTTCGAAGATGGCTGTGAGCGCATGATTGTGCTGGCGAGGCCGGTTTGAAGTTTTTAGCGTTTAACGTTTGGCTTTTAGCTCTACTGCTAACCGCCTGTGATGGAGAGCCGCCATCGCCCACCCCGACACGCGCACTTTCCGGCCCAACATTGGCAGCCAGTCCCGCACCGTTTACAGGGCCGCCAACCGAAGCGCCGCCAGATATTGAAGGCGGCATCGGTCAGAATGACCCGACGGCTGCTGCCCTTCCTGGGGGTGCTGCCCTCCCACCGATGGTGATCGGCACACCCGGAAGCGGCAGGCAGCAAGTCGAAATCACCGCTGACGACAGTGTACTGCTCTACGGCGATTTGCTACAAAACAGGGAAGTGCGAATGCCGGGGGTGCTGCTCCTCGGTACAGATCGCACCGCCTGGGGCGATTTTCCTGAGCGGCTTTACACCAGTGGATACACGGTACTCATCATGGAAATCCGCGACGGCGCGGGCGAAGCTGACGTGCGCGTGATGATCGAGGCGCTCACCAGCGGTATGGCTGATCCGGGTCGAATCGCGGTCATCGGCGCGGCACGTGGGGCAGATTTGGCACTGGTAGGGTGCGCAGCGGTAGCGGCCTGTGACATGGCACTTCTCCTCAGCCCGCTGCAAGAACAAACGCTTTTAAACGCAATATCGCGTTATAACCCTCGCCCGCTGCTGCAAGCTGTCAGCCAGGAAGATGAAGAATCGTTTGCCACAGCACAAGCGTTGGACGCCGCTGCAACAGGCGAAAAATTATTTCAGCCACTTGAAAACGCCGGACGCGGCACGGCGATTTTGCTGAATCGGCGCGATGTGGGCGATCTCATCATCCAATGGTTGCAGCGGGTGCTGGTTTAAGCCCATTCCTTGATGAAGGCGTCATATTCCGCCTGACTCAGTGGTCGCCAGGACTCGCCCATACGCGGATAATTTTCATCTTTGAGAATCTCGCGCGCTTTTTCCAGCGAGATCGGATTTTGTGATTCCCGGCGGCGAATCACTTTGACTGGGATCAGGCGGTCATGTTCCTCACCGGGCTGCTTGAGCGCTTCGCCTTCGTCAAATGTGCCTGTCACTTCGACCTCGGCGATGATCGATTTCGTGCCTTTGGATTTCGCGCCTGTTTCGTACAGCAGCATTCGCGTACCAGATGGCAGTTTATCCTGCCAGCGTTTGGCAGCGCGGTCACTAAAACCAACAAAATTTTCGTTATTCCAGCCCGCCGAGACGAGCTTGATGCCGTATTCGGTCATGATTTTGCTCCTTTTTGTGCTTTTAGTCGGCACGCCAGCCGATGATACTGCCAGTATGATAGGCGACGTTATAGAGTTGGTTTGACTCAATATTCAAGATCATAACTGCTGACTGCTCATCACCATTATCTAATAAGGCTATTTGGCGATTATCAGGCGACCAAGCCAATCCCACACCTATTGCTAAACAAGTATTCATTATTTTATGTTCTTGAGTATCCAAAATATAAAGCGTATTTTGAGGATCATAATCAATGAGATAAGAAAAGTCATTTTGAAATGATATAAAGGCAAGATAACGCCCATCAATCGACCAAGCAGCATTTAATTTTCCAATTTGCTGCTGTAATGGGAGATTAAAAACGACCTCACCGGAGCGACCATTTTGATCGAATAGTTGAAATCGGCGTGGCGTAGCTTGGTTTTCAGAAATACTCGATTCCGCTAGAAAATGAGTTGAGTCCGGCATCCAAACAATTACGGGATTCTGCGCTAAAGACAAGGTTTTTAAGTGCTGCCTACGTTCAATATCATATAGTTGTGATCTACTGGAAGTCGCATAAGGATTGTGGATGATAACGCGAGTCCAATCAGGCGAAAAGTAAGTATTGGGGTCGCTATACCACTCAACTAATTTATCAAGAAATTCCCACTTATCTTTTTCCGCTGTGAATGGATTAACAATTGTATTCCCGCCAACCATCAAACTATAGACCAGATGCTGGTTATCACGCCAATAAATCTGCCCATACGTTCCACCATAGAATGCAGTTGGCCAGTCAACGGTATATGTTTGCACACCCTCAACGGTACTGTAAATGCGGATTTCATCTACAGCCGTTATGGTATTGTATGTTTCTGTTGTTTCGACATACCCATAAGGGCTGGCATACCAATATCCATCAGGAGAAAGGGCAGCACCTCGAAGATTTGAATCCTGGTTCAGAAATGCCGCTACATGAGGTGTTTCCCAACCTGCTTGGTAGACGTGAATCCCTAAAGCACTCTGCATCAAAATCGTGCCATCGAACGTCCAATCCTCCGGCGGCGGAGTCGGGTCGCCGACACAGCGCTGCTCAATCGGCCAGCCAGTCTCGTCCTGCGCGACAAGCGTGAATGAAGGAAAGATCAAAAAGCAGAGTAAGGCGAGTGCGAGAAAAAGTTTTTTCATTTCGATCACTTTTTCTTCAAATTGTACATGAAAAAAGGGACACGCCATGCGTATCCCTTTCAAATTTCGATCTATGTTCGGGTTTCGATTTAGCCGAAAACGGGTTCGCGTTTGCAGTTCAATGCCGTCACCAGCGGGATCGGGAAACCGTTAAAGGCCGCCGCGTATTCGTTGGTGTATGCGCCCGCATCAAAAAACATCAGGCGATCATTGACGTGAATTTCGGGCAGTTCGACATCGCGCGCGATCACGTCGCAGCTATCACAGCTTGGCCCTGCCAGCGTATAGCGCTTCATTGGGCGTGACGTATCATCATCGCTCACCAGGGACAAAACAGGCGGGAAACCTTCATACGTTTCCATCAAGCCATTGAAAACCCCGGCGTCGAGATACAGCCACTCGTCGCTGCCACGAAGTGCTTTGCCGACAACAGACACCAGTAAACGTCCAGCCTCACCGACCAAACCGCGTCCCGGCTCCAAAATCAGCATCAGATTCGGGATTGCAGGGATGAATTCTTCAACGGCCTGCATCACCGCGGTGCCAATGGCTTCGATGGTCGGGATGGTAGCATCGTGATAATGCCCTGCTGGAAAGCCACCGCCGATGTCCAGAAAATGAAAACGATGCCCGCGCGCTTCGGCTTCACGCCACACTTTACCACACGCATCAATCGCTTTTACCCAGTTATTCACAGACAGACATTGCGATCCGACATGGAACGACAAGCCAATCGGCTCTAAACCACGTTCACGTGCCAGATCAAACAATTCGAGCGCCAGTTCACCATCAACGCCGAATTTCCCCGCCAGCGGCAGCACACTGCCATGATTATCCACCGCCAACCGGACATAGACCCGGCTGCCAGGGGCATAGCGCGCCACTTTTTCGACTTCAAAGGTCGAATCGATTACCATCGCATAGACGCCAGCCTGTTGCATTTGCTGCAAGAAAGCTGGATTCTTGATCGGATTGCTGCAAATGATTTTGTCGCTGCTTGCGCCCGCGCTCAGGGCAAGCTCTAACTCAGGCGCGGAGGCGATCTCTAACCCGCCACCTTTATCCACGACCAACTGCATAATCTGTGGATTAGCGTTGGCTTTTACTGCATAGTAAATCAGCCCGCTGGGGAAGTTCTGCAAAAATCGTTCGTATGTCTGATCAATCACATCGTAATCAATGACGAGATTGGGGGTAATCGTGCGAGGGTCGTGCAATATCGTGTCCATCAGGACGTTGTTCATCGGCTTCTACGGGTCTCCAATCATGAGTGAAATCATGTAATCGAACAAAATTTCGGGACACAATGCCCAGATATACATTATGCGACAAAATCAGAATTTGTTAAGGGGGAAATTATAAACTTTTTGTTAAATTTTTCTGGAACCCCTGAGACGCTGAGAACACTGAGGAAATTTACAAAAACCCCTCCTGAACCCAGCGTCAGCAGAATTCGCAGTTTAGCTGACCAGTTTGGCGTTGATCGTGATTTCCGGTACAGCGCCTAATGCGACGGAAACCGGGCAACCACTCTTGGTGGCGACAGCGATTTCCTGAAATTTCGCATCGTCAATGCCTGGGACATTCGCTTCAACATTGAGTTCAATTTTCGTGATGCGGAAACCGGCTTCCACGCGGTTAATGTGAACATTGGCCGTTGTGGAAACGCTTACTGGCGTGAAACCTGCGCGCCCCAACCCGCCGCTGAGCGCCATCGAGTAGCAGCCCGCATGTGCCGCAGCGATCAATTCTTCGGGATTCGTGCCGACACCTTCTTCGAAACGTGAGCTAAACGAATATTGACCTTCGTAAGCCCCGCTCGCCATTTTCATCTTGCCTTTGCCTTCTTGCAAAGTGCCTTCCCAAACTGCATCAGCCTTGCGAACTGGCATGAGGTTGTCCTTTCATTGTTGACGGAATTTTACAGATGTAGATTTTGGAAATCGAACTATAGCAACCTTTTCGAGCATGGGCAAGGTGTTAAATTCGATCTATCCTGGTGTAGAATAATCCCTGCGATACATGCAGGAGGCTCAAGTAAACATGCTCACCAACGCCCATACGCATCTGGAACTCGGCTGGATGGCAGATTATTGTCCCGATGAAAATGGCATGGATTTTGTACCCTGGCTTCAGGGCTTAACAGATCGCTGGCGAAAAACGTCCGGCTCTGGCTGTTACGCGCAGACTATTTTTCATCGCGCCGCTGTCGCCGGAATTGAAGCGATGGTCGAAGCCGGAACGACTCATGTCACCGATATTTGTGCTACCGGAGCGAGTATCGATCCCCTGCTCGAATCCGGCTTGCGGGGCATCGTCTATGTTGAAGTCGTCGGCATGTACGCGGAGCAGGCAGACCGGGCGCTCAACGGCGCGCGTTATCTGATTGAGGAATCTCGTTCGCGCGAACGGAACGGAATGCGAATCGGCCTGACGCTGCACACCGCCTACACCGTTCACCCCGCGCTGTGGAAAAAAGGTCTGGAATATGCCCGCAAAGAAGCGCTGCCCCTGTGCATTCATGTTGCAGAAAGCCGCGATGAATACGATTATTTGAAGATTGGCAAGGGGCTGCTGGCTGACCAGCGCGAAATGATGGGCGTCACCTTCCCAATCCCCAATAAAACGCCGATTCAATTTCTTGAAGATGTGGGCGCACTGGATTTAAAACCGCTCCTGATTCACGCCATTGAGGTCGATGATGACGATATCCGGCGCATCAAAAACAGCGGCAGCAGCGTCGTTCACTGTCCACGCAGCAATGCGCGTTTGCGCTGTGGGCGAATGCCGCTGGAAAAATATCTCCAACAGGGCGTTCCCGTTTACATGGGGACGGACAGCCTCGCCAGCGCGCCTTCGCTGAACGTGCTGGATGACGTGGAATTTGCGGTGAAGCTTCATGAAGGCAACGTCGGACGCGAAGCAATTGAAAATTTGGCGCGGCAGCCGTTGCTCATTTAGGAAGAAATAAAAGACTCAATGCAGAGAACGCAAAGGGGCAAAGGGCGCAGGGAAAAACCAATTAATTCTTTTTCTCGACCCGCACCAGCGGCTTGAACAAACGGTGGTCAAAATTTTCGACTTCATCGGGCTTCATTGCTTCCAGCGCAGCGCGGACTCGGCTCGAATCTTCGCGAAGCTGCTGAACATTGATGCCCTGGCACACATCCGGCAAGCCTAACAGCCAACGGGCGCTGCGCCGCAGCATTTTGAGTGCGCCGCGATAATTGCCGCGTTGAATCTGGTAATAGGCCACACCGACCTGCAATACACCCTGGTAGAGATCGCGGACTCGGCCTTCGGTCTCGCGCCACTGCTCCTCGAACAGATCGTGCTGCAAGTAATATTCGCCCGCGTTAAATTTTTCGAGTGCCTGTACAGCCAGCGGCGGCAGTTCGTCCTGACATTGGCAGTCGGGATCGGATTCAAATTTGTCATCAGCAGCCGATTTTTTCATAAGGTTTCAATCGCCACTTCCTCTAACATCAAGGCCTGTTCACGCTCAATCAACACAATACCAAAACCGAATCGACCCTGCGGCGTCGCAATGGCATATTGGTTATCGATCCAGGCGACAAACCCCAACGGGCCATGTGGCGCATAGGGCGATTCGTGGATGACTGCGCCATCAATGCTAAAGGTCGCGCCATTTTTGCGCCATTCCAGCGTGTAGGTGTGCATTTCCAGTAATAACGCGCTTTTGAGCAGACGTTCGCTGACGCCAATCGCGCGCTGACCGATAGGCCAAAAAACATTGTACAGCGTGGGAAACCGCATGAGCAATACACCCAGCGGCGCAGTCGGCGCGAGCGCAAGAAACGACCATCGGCTGGCGTCAATTGTGGCGGCTTTCCAGCCGGGGCCGGGTACACCGCGCGCCAACTGCATATTGCTTGGTGGTGACGAGAAAAAAAACCAGATCGCCTGGGGCAGTCGAAATTTGCGCTGTCCCGGCATAAACGGTTGATTCCAGAAGCCGAACCCTGCCGTTCCCACCAGATTAGCGCCAGAAGCCCTCGCCCGCACCGTCATGCGCAGCGGAGGCCGCCAGCGAAAATTATTCGATTCATAATCACTGACCTGCGCATCGCTGTAAACCTGCGATGGGCTGACCTTCATCTGCAATGTGTCGGGCTGCTGGGTTACGCTGCCGCTGCCGATCTCGGTGATACGCCAGGGAGGGGCAAGTGATTGTTGAAATTTTTCGTCGATTTGCATATTGGCTTCAAACTCGATTCTCATCGCTCAAATGTTCGATTTTCCCTTGAATCTCTCTTTCCTCCCCCCCTATGATAAGCTATAATTATCATCACAATCATGTTGTTATGTGAGAGGAAATGCTGTCTTGGACATTACCTGGTATGGACATAGCTGTTTTCGAATTATCGAGCGCGGACAAATCAGCGTTGTGACCGATCCCTATTCAAATGAGATTGGTCTGCCGGAACTTAAGCTCAAGGCCGATGTCGTGACCATTAGCCACGCCGAGCCGGGACACAGCTTTGTCGAGGCGGTTAAGGGTGATCCACACGTCCTGCAAGGGCCAGGAGAATATGAAGTTGGTGGGGTCTTTATCTCTGGTTTTGCCATGCACGATATCACCTCGGATACCCCCCGCTGGAATGTATCCTATATGGTGCAATATGGTGAATTAACGGTTTTGCACCTGGGCGATCTGTCCCATGTTCCCGATCAATCGACGATTGAATCGCTCGGCGAAGTTAACGTGGTGCTCGTGCCAGTCGGCGGCGGGAACGCGCTGCGGGCGGCACAGGCGGCGGACGTGATCGCGCTGATCGAACCGCATTATATCGTCCCCATGCACTATGATCTGCCCGGCCTGAAAATTGAACTTGAACCCGTTGATAAATTTCTGAAGGCAATGGGCGTAAGTAAGGTTCAGGAAGAAGATGTTCTCAAATTAACACCCGGAATGCTGCCGGAGCAGCCACAAGTCATCGTTCTCCGCCCCAAGGTCGGGGTGGAGTAAAGGAAAGCCTATGAAAGTTAAGCTGTTAATGAATTGGGACATCAAGCCGCAGCGCGATCAGGAATATTTTGAGTTTATCGTGCGTGAGTGGGTTCCTGGCACAACATCGCTGGGGTTAAAACCTTCTGGCGCATGGTTCACGCTCTACAGCCGTGAGGAATGCCCGCAGATTATGACCGAAGTCGTCGCCAAAGACCTGGACACGATGCGCCGTATTCTCAGCACCGACGATTGGCACGACCTGCACGAAAAGCTGTTGGAATACGTCAACAATTATCATCAGAAAATTGTTCGCATTACCAACGGGGGTTTTCAACTCTAATTGAAAAGCGCACCTCTGGGGTGGCAGAATAGGCACACGGCGGGCTAGATTTTAGTCTGCCGTTTTTGTTTCGGCTTTTGCTTCGGGCTTCGTTTCAGTCTTGGCTTCAGGCTTCGCGGCTTCTGGCTTGGCTTCACTCGTCGAGCCATTTCCCGTTTCGGATTTGTGACCGTTGCCTGTCGTGCTGATGCTGCTTTTCGAGGCACTCTTGCTATCGTTGACGTAAAAACCCGACCCCTTGAAAATGATACCCGGCGCTTGAATAATGCGCACAACTTTTTGCCCGGTGGTTGGACAGGTGGTCAATGGTTCATCCAGAAACTTTTGCTGAATGTCAAATGTTGTGCCATCCTCACGGCGGTAGGTATATACAGGCATACAGATACGACCTCAAGATAAAATTGTTGATTGGAATTGAGCAACTGTAATGATACAGCAAACTGAGACCGAAAGTCCATATGGATTGCAAATTTTTGATGTACTTTTTATGTATCCGGCCTGTTTTGGTTTTTTAGAAAAATTGGATACCATATATCATTAGCTCCTAGACTTTATCGGCCCGGATTGCAACCATGGATGAACGCAACGCCCTGCCTGAATTAAATCCCAATACCTACACTAGCCGTGAATTAAGCTGGATTGAATTCAATCGGCGTGTGCTGGCGTTGGCACAGGACAAACGACTGCCCTTGCTAGAGCGCGTAAAATTTCTTGCGATTTTTAGCAGCAATCTGGACGAATTTTATATGGTTCGGGTGGCCTCGTGGCATAACAAAATGAAGCTGGGTATGGCTTCTACCCGTCCAGATGGTTATAGCCCCAAGGAACTGTTGATCGAAGTTCGCAAGCGGGTTTCGGAACTAATGGAACAACAGCGCGAAACCATGCGCGAAGTGCTGACTGAAGTCTGCGATGCCGGAATCTGTATCCTCCACGTCGCCGAACTGAAGGCTGAGGAGCGCGCCGCCGTGCGCGCCTATTTTCAGGATGAAGTTTTTCCTGTTTTGACTCCTCTCGCTGTCGATCATGCCCGCCCCTTTCCCTTCATTTCCAATCTCAGCCTGAATTTGATGATCTGGCTCAACCGGAAAAATGACCCAACGGGTGAACTGGAGTTTGTACGGCTGAAGATTCCAGATGTTCTGCCCCGGTTGGTGTCATTAGGGAATATCATGCGCCGTTATGATGGCCCGCCTTCCAGTGAAGAAATCTATATCTGGCTGGAAGACATCATCAGCGATAACCTCGATACCCTTTTTCCGGGCATGACCGTTCTCGAACAGCATCCTTTTCGTGTCACGCGCAACGCCGACATTGATTATGAGCATGAGCAGGAAGATCGGCTGCTTGATATTAGCGCTTTGATCGAAAACAGTGTGCGCGAGCGGCAGTTTGGCTCGGTTGTGCGCTTGAGCGTTCAGGACTCGATTAGCGAACATACCCTCCACCGGCTCGTCGAAGGCCTGAAGGTCGATCCTGAATATGATGTTTACCGGATTGACGGCGCATTGGGTGTGAGCGCGCTTTTTGATCTGCTCAATATTGACCGTCCTGATCTCAAATATCCAGCTTACGTCCCGCGAATCCCTGAAACCGTTTCCGACAAGGATATTTTTACGGCAATTCGGCAAAACGATATTTTAATGCACCATCCCTATGAATCCTTTTCGCCCGTCGAAGAATTTTTCTGGACAGCGGCACGTGATCCCAACGTTCTGGCGATTAAAGCCACGCTGTATCGCGTCGGAAAAAATTCGCCGATTGTCCAGGCCTTAGCGGAAGCACGCGAAAATGACAAGCAAGTCGCTGTGCTGGTCGAACTGAAAGCGCGTTTTGATGAAGAAAACAATCTGGAATGGGCGCGCGTTCTGGAACATAAAGGCGTTCATGTGACCTATGGTGTCGAAGAACTGCCCGTCAAAACTCATGCCAAAGTCGCGCTGGTTGTCCGGCGCGAGGGAGACGGGGTGCGGCGTTACGTTCACCTGGGAACTGGCAATTACAATGCGTCAACCGCGCGCATGTACACCGATATGGGTTTGTTCACCTGCAACAACGAAATTGGCAACGATGCGCTGGCGCTGTTTAATCGCCTGACCGGATACGCACCAGGGACAAATTATCGGCGGTTGCTGGTCGCCCCGGAATATCTGCTCAACAATCTACTTCGCCTGATCGATAACGAAATTGCCGCCGCCCAGGACGGTAAGCCCGCGCGCGTTATTTTCAAAATGAACCAGCTTGAAGAAGATGTCGTGATTCAAAAGCTCTATCAGGCGTCGCAAGCCGGCGTTGAAATCGATCTGATTGTGCGTGGATTATGCTGTCTGAAAGCGGGTATTCCAGGCTACAGCGACAGAATCCACGTGCGCAGTATTGTTGGGCGCTATCTGGAACATAGCCGTGTATATTATTTCCAGAACGCACCGCCTGAACAGCGCGTTTACCTCGGAAGCGCCGATATTATGCGCCGTAACCTCTATAATCGGGTGGAGGTTGTCTTTCCAATTTTGGATGAACGACTTCAGCAGCGTGTTCGTCGCATTCTGGCAACCTGCCTCGCTGATAACCAGAATACGTGGGAACTTCAGCCGGATAGCTACTACTGCCGCATCGAGCCATCATCGAACACACCTCTCATCGACAGCCAGGAAATATTTATGGAAAACAGTTCGGGTATTGAAGGTTTGCCTTTAGAATAGAAAGTAGTTTTTCCAAATGGGTGTGCATTGAGATCGTGACCCATCGTGCGAATGGGTTGCCAGTCAAAATGAGTATCGTTTTCAAACATCGTTGGATGCTCATTGTTTTCTGAAAATTATTCTTCAAAACTATTTTGTGATTTACGTGTGGCTTTGATTGGGAATTTCCTGGTTTTGAGGAAATTATCAGATATGAGTGCCTGCCCGGAGACGGAAGGCCCGCTCGACAATGAGGAGGACATTGATGGAACTGTGCGTTATCGAAGGGGATGGCGTGGGTCACGAGGTTGTACCCGCAGCCGTAAAAGTATTGCGCCATGTGGCACCCGATATTTCCATCCATTCGGCAGAAGCTGGTTGGGATTACTTTCAAAAACACGGCACGCCTTTGCCAGATTCGACGATTGATATGGCACTGGAAAGTGGCGCTGTCTTATTTGGCGCGGTGTCTTCACCTTCCTATCCGGTAGAAGGCTACTTCACGCCCATCGTGCGCTTGCGCCGTACCTTGCAGGCCTATGCAAATCTACGCCCGACTCGTTATCTTCCGGTTCCAACTGCACGACAGGGAATCGATTTAATTATCGTGCGCGAAAATACTGAAGACCTCTACGTCGGTCACGAGCAAACGACAGACGAAGGCCGTACCAGCATTGCGGAAAAGGTCATTACCCGCGACGCAACCGAGCGGGTATCACGGCTGGCCTATGAACTGGCGATCAATACCCAGCGCGAAAAAGTCACCATCGTCCACAAAGCCAATGTCCTTCCTCAGTCCGATGGCCTGTTTCGCCGTGTTGCCCTCGAAATATCGGAATCCTTCCCCGAAATCATGACCGATGAACTGCTGGTGGATACGGCGGCCTATTGGATGGTCAAAGAACCCACTCGTTTTGACATCATTTTAACGTCCAATATGTATGGGGATATTTTGTCGGATATGGCGGCTGCCTGGGGAGGTGGATTGGGTTTAGCGCCATCGCTGAGCGTCGGGAAAGGAATTGCCATTGCCGAACCCGTTCATGGTTCTGCGCCGGACATTGCTGGAAAAGGTATCGCTAATCCAACGGCTACTATTCTGAGCATCGCAATGCTGCTGCGGCATCACTGGCACAACCTGGAAGCAGCTAAACAGGTTGAAGATGCTGTGTATGCTACACTCAATGAAGGCGATCACACGAGCGATATTTTTACGACGGGCGCAATATCAACGATGGCATTTACAGATCACGTTATCGGTCATTTAGCTTAGATAGCCCAGCATCATGCGTACAGTTCTGGTCATTGACGACGATGAAAGTGTGTTGGTGTTGGCGCAGGCGGTTCTTAAGCGCGCCAATCATCAGGTTCTGGTCGCCAATAACGGAATGGATGGCATTCATATTGCCCAATCTCACCTACCGGACATCATTATCGTCGATGATATGCTGCCCAGGATGTCCGGCAGAGATGTTTGTATGGCACTCAAGGAAAATCCCTCGACCCATCATATCCCGATCATCATTTCAACCGCATCGGTTAATCGCGAGAACCCCGGCTACACTGAACATATGGGCGCAGATGCGCTGCTGGTGAAGCCGTTTCATGTCAACGATGTCATGACGATTCTGAGCCGTTTTATCTGAATTCCCAAAACAAACCTAATTCTTCCCAAAAACATACTTTTTTCATGAACCTTTATGGATTCTCACTAGAGTCCAGCGTAATATGAAATAGATGCCCATATACAAAAAGGGGTGTCTTGGTTCATTCCAACAATTCGAAATGATTATAGATTGAGTGGCGTCTCAGAAAAAAGGTTAGCGCCTATGTTCACTGTTTTAATTGTGGATGATGAAGAAGGTTTTTTACATATCATTCAGGTCATCCTGAAGCGTGCTGGGTATAAAACGATAGCCGCCACCAACGGAATCGATGGTTTAGAGATGGTTCGGCAGCATCGTCCTGACATCGTGATTCTGGATGATATGATGCCAGGGATGACAGGTGGTGAGGTTTGCACCCACATCAAAAGTGATCCTACCATCAGCAGCACGATTGTGGTGATGCACAGTGCTGGCGCTAAAGTCCGCAACCCAGCCTACATTCAGCAGATCGGCGCTGACGGCGTTTTGTTTAAACCTTCGCTCCCCAATGAAATTGTGGAAATGATGACCAACTGCCTGACAGCAAAAGTAGGCTAACCTCAACATCCATACATACTGTGCTTTTCAGGCCGTGATGCAACCGTATCGCGGCTTTT
>Ga0268299_1001326_pt1 | contig 46217 bp, 41 predicted proteins | sample NOBtaG_FD_193484 | JGI IMG/M metagenome (GOLD analysis project Ga0268299, IMG submission 193484) | Activated sludge microbial communities from bioreactor in Nijmegen, Gelderland, Netherland - NOB reactor | ecosystem: Engineered > Bioreactor > Aerobic > Activated sludge | place: Netherlands... | reverse complement strand
GCGCTCATAAAGACTGCGGCTTTGCGTGTCTATCGGCATAGACTGAGCCAGCTCTTTCAGCATCTGCTGCGCTTTGCTGAAATTGCCGGTTTTCAAAACGGTTAAAATTTTTGGCAGTTGAGTCGCCTCGAGCTTGCGCCTGGCCAGCTCATCATCGGTTTTCGGCTCTTCCGGGACCAGTAAATAATACTCATCACGCGCTTCTCTACTTGGCGACCCGACGCCATTGTGGTAGCCTGATGGCTTCGCTTTTTGAACTTGTCGTTCTCGCTTAATCCTGATCGGGCCTGGAGTTGAGCTGTCACTTGCGAGATCTGAACAAAGGGCGGCGCCCATCGACGAAGTCGTCAGCAAGGCACCAGCAAAAACTCGAATTCGCAACTGCCTTTTCGTCAATTAAGCCACCTAAACATCAGGGAACAGCAGACAGGTATGATCGTCAGATCCATTAGCCAGTGTAACTGTAAGTTCATCAGCGATAGAGTATCACCAATGAGTCCAGGTCTGAATCTATGGCTTAAGACTTACTCTTTATCGAACCTGGAGCCAAAAGTCAGGGCAGGTAGTTTCTAAACTTGGATTACTTGCCGCACACCAGCCGAAGAAGTTGATTACCCTGAATACAAAACCCAGCCAAGAGAAACCAGATGCACCTTTGACCAGTGCGGAGAAATCCGCCATACGTCCTCTGGCGGTTAAATTTCTGGTTTTCTGGCTCCTTTCGGTGGCTGCCCTGGTCGTTGTCGGGCTGACCTTGAATGCCGACTGGTACAAACCTCAGTTTGAAACCGCCCTGTCCGAGCTGTTTCACCGTAAAGTCAGACTCGGTCATATCAGTTGGAGCGTCGGCTTCAATGGTCTGGCAATTGCGACAAACAAAGTTGAAGTCGATGAGATGGACGATTTGCCTTTCCTGCGGGCGCAGCGCACGGAAATCGGAGTTTCATTCAAACCACTTCTCAAAGGCGATGTCGAGCTGCATCACCTCGATTTTAAGAAACCGGAGTTCTGGTTCACCAGGCAGGCGAACGGCAGTTGGAATTTTGCAGATTTGATCAAATTCGGTCCGGATGTGCGAATTATCCAGATCGATCAAGGTCGATTGCACCTCACTGATATGGCGGCTCCCAGTGCTTATCGCAGCAGTCTTAATCTGGACAAAGTGAACTTGAAATTTGTCTGGCCGCGCAAAAAAATGAGCAAGCCGTTCTTTCTTTCCTTCGAGTTGAAGCAGCCGAATTACACGACAAAAGTGCAGCTCGATGGTCTGGGCAAGGGCGCTATCGAAGACTGGAAGAGCAATCACTACACGATCGCATTACTGGCACAACGAATAAATCCGGACGATGCGCTGCGACTGGCGTCTTTCATTATGAAACCGGAAGATGCCGTGCAGGTGAAAACGAGGGAGCTGAGCGGACTGTTCGATGTAACCATCAAAGGCGACGGTACGCTCGACAAAGGCATCAAGCTGGCCGCCAACATGCAAGCGGATGGGCTCGTGCTTCGCGACCCACAATTGGGGACGATAAAAACGCCCAAGGCCAATTCGCAAGGTCAACTTATCGTCGACAAAGAGAAAATTGCCTGGGAAGAGCTTTCTCTCAAATTACCGGGAATGAATCTGGTTTCCACTGGTCACTTCAAGCGTCCGAACGGCAAAGACACGGGATATGCCACCAAACTTACCGGTAAAGTCGATGACCTTCAGGCCTTAAATAAGTTACTGGATGCACCGAAAGGCGGGGGCAAGACCGCAACCTCTCCGCTCATGTTGTTAGATGGTCTCAGTCCCGAAAGGCTGACAGGCAAAGCCGAAATCATCGTCAATATCGAGAACATCAACAATCAAACCGTCATTGAAAGCAAATTCGATGCCGGCGGTTTGCTGTTGCAGGACATTCTCAAGGAAGCAGCTCCTGAGCATGCTCGATTTGCGATTTATGCAGGCGTTCCGCAAAAGTCAGTCTTGAAAGGAGACATCAATCTCATCCCCGGGGAAAAACTCGAGGTTCGCTCGGCCCAAACTGAAATTGTCGGCGGGAAAGTCTCAATCAAAGGCTCCACCGATATAAAGGCTAGAAACTCTGCATATGAACTGGTTGGCAATTCGATCGACCTGAGCAAGATTTCCGCCAACATGAACTCCTCGAAAGAAGCGCTCAAGGAAATGTCGGAGCGGATCAATGTCCCGCCCAAAACAAGACTTCAATTCAAAGGGCTGGCCGACCTGAAAGCGAAGCTGCAGCGCAATGGTTCGTCAACCCGGCAGGACATCGAGTTGCATTTGCATAATGCCGACTTTTTTTTGAGTGACGGTTCGCTGCACTTGAATAATTTGAACGGCAAGGTGGGCGTTACCGAACGCGACTTCCATTTTGAACATGTCACCGGCACTATGGACGGTGGCAATTTCAGCCTCAGTGGTCGCCTTCCATATAAAGGCGGCGGCATGAATCTGGCCGTCAGCGGCAGCAAGATCGACCTGGCCAAACTTACTCTGGCACTCACTACATTCAAAATGCAAGTTCCGCAAATGGCGGGCATCAAAGCTACCGGTAAAGTCAAGGAGGCCAATCTAAAACTGACCGGCTCCCTTGCCAGTCCTACTGTTGCCGGAACTGCAATACCGGACGAAGTTTGCTTGACCTTGGTAAACGGCAAGCAATACATACGTGCGACCGGCGGTTCGCTCAATCTGGTTGGTGATATTCTCACTCTTAAAGATATGACTTTCATAACGCGAGGCGGCTCCGCGAAGGTGGCTGCTCGCATTGCCGGGGTGCCGGGACAAGCGCGGTTTCTTGATGGAAGAATCCGCTCTCAAGGGCTGGATCTTGCCGATTTCGACGCCTGGATACACTCGCAAGTGGTGCCTGAAAAAGTCCGCAAGGATTATGACACCATGCTCAATACCTATAGCGTTGCCAAAGTGCACGGAAAAGTCTATGGCGACCTCTTGCTCAAAGACAATCCGAACAGTGCCCTGCCGCGCTTTGACGGCGTGATCGGATTGATGAACGTCGGATTCCGCGTGGAAAACGAAAAAATAGGCGTAGACAGATTGAGCGGTGTTTTAGCAACATCGGGCGACGACCTCTTGCTGCAGGACATAGCCGGTTGGATCAACAACAGTCAGTTCCAAACCGACGGATACGTCAAACAATTCCGCACGAAGGTTCCCGTCTTGACTTGCGACATTCGCGGCTCATTGAACGGCGCGGAAATCAATCAATTGATTGCTGCTTTCTCTCCCGCCAAAAAAGCCAGCCAGTTGAAATTTACTTCCCAGACGCCCCTTAACGTAAAGCTCAGAGCCAGTGGCAATAAAGACGCCATGAATGTCAGTTTTTCAGGACGCGCCAATGCCAAAAGCGACGTAAAACTGTACGGACCGTTCGGTGTTCTGCACCAGCCCTCTGGTGAAGTGATGTCGCTGGACGGCGCCCTCACCATTCGTCCAAAGGGAGTCACAATCAATGATGCCCACCTTTTCGTCAGCGAATCGGTTCTCAATTTCAAAGGCGAGATAAAAGTCAAAGACGACAACAACACCAATTTGCTCAACGAGCAAATTATCAACCTGGCGATCATGACGCCCAATCCGCTTCCAGCCAGGCGGATGTTGGCCGGTCTGGCTCCGCAAATAGCAGAGAGCAATGTAATCGGAACAATCAAAGTAGACGGTGCTCTCACTGGTCCGATGTCCAATCCGAAAGTGAAAGGCATTTTCGACCTGGTTGATGTAGCCATACCCAGGTTCAATCTGTCGCATGTGACAGGCAGGATGGAAAGCCGCGATCCCTTCGATCCTCGCTCGCAGGAGGCGCCTATAAACGCCCGCGTGAATTTCTCAGAGGTGCAGTTGAAAGGCATAAAGGTCGCGGATGTTACGGGAGACATGAGCTTTAAGCCGACATCCGCCGAGGACAAATTGCCGAAGATCCGTCTGGCCAATATGAAAATAAAAGCAGGCGGAGGCAACGTGAACTTCAATGCCTGGGTTGATCCGGAAACCGAGAAATTCGGCGCCCGGTCGGACTTTAAGAACGTCGATCTGAGCATCATTGCTACAGGTTTGTTCGGGCATCCGGGCGAATTGACCGGCACCGCCGATGGTGAGTTGCTGTTGAAGTCGCAGGGCTCAGACAAGAACGAGATGATTCGCAATCTCAACGGCAATGGTAAATTCAATATCAAAAACGGTGTTTTAGCCCGTTTCGGCCACTTGCAGACGCGCCTAACTCAAGCCAACCTCCTGCAATCCGGTGTGCTCGGTTTCAATTTGAACAATCTATTGCAAAGCGTTGTTCCTGTGCGCACGGGCGAGTTCAAAGAATTGATCGGAAGCTATGCCATCATCAAAGGCGTCCTGGCATTTACCGAACTCAAATACAATGGTGAAGACATGCGCCTCTGGGGTGGTGGAACAGCCAATCTGGTGGACGGCAAAGTCAATATGGAAATTGCCGGTACATTGCCGCGCGTCACGCAAAGTGTGCTGCGCGGTCCGCTCGGGCACGTTTCACGTGGTCTGACAATTCAAAAACTTCTCAACACGGTCACCTTCAACAAACTGGAAAAACTTCCTTCCCTTCCCGTTCTCGGCGATCTCGCCGGTGATAAGCCGCGCACTTTCACTTTCAAGATGTCGGCACCTCTGGATGAACCAACCGTGCTTGCGCAATCGATCGAAAAATCGTTCAAATGGCTGCCCTCCAAGCCTCTGCAGTCAGCCCACCCGGTTCCGGGCATAGACGCGAAATTGCTCGAGGCCAGAGCCAATTAATTGGGCACCTGATGCGGTGGCAACGCCGCTTCATTATCCGCCACTCTATTTAGTGGCGCCGTCCGATAATGTCATATCCGTCGGATAAAATAGCTGCCACCTCATATGGTGGCACGAAATTTTGCCTTCTGCTTGACTCTTGACGAAGCCCGAGTATGATATATCTCAGACATACAATTTCTACTTAGACATATCCGGCAATTCGAACATTCGAATTGCCCTTTCCATCCACGGCGAAAAGGTGAGGCTCGATGCAATCGGCGCCACCACATTCGGTGCAACCAGGCGTGCCTGATGATAGACGTATCAACGTCCGTCTCAATTCATACATTGATTACGTGCGCTCGGAAAAGTCACTGTCACTTAACACGCAAATGGCGTACCAACGCGATTTGCTCGCCTTCCTGAGCTGGAAGCAAGCAAAAGACGCAGCGAATTCCGGAGCCCCGGCGCAGCCGACAAACCGCCAGGACTTGCAACAATACATCGGATATTTGCGGCAAAAAGGACAAAAGACAAGCTCAATCATCAGAGCGATCGCCAGCCTGAGAGGCTGGTTCGCCTGGCAAAAAACAACCGGTCTGCTTAAAACAAATCCGCTCGAAGCCATGCACAATCCGGTCAAGGCTAAAAAGTTGCCGTCTGTTTTAAGCAAAGACGAAGTTGAAAAAATGATCGATTCGGCATCATCGAGCCGCGACAGATTGATAATCGAGATGCTCTATGGAGCCGGTTTGCGAGTTTCGGAACTGGTCGGACTGGATGTGAAAGACGTCAATTTATCGCAAAGTTATCTGCGTTGCTTCGGCAAAGGTTCAAAAGAAAGAATTGTTCCGCTCGGGCGGCAAGCGCTTCAGTGCTTGCAGCTTTACTTGAACGAGCAGAAAGTCGACCCCCCTTTCTTTCTTTCGGGCGAACAAGGACAAGGACATCAATCCGTTAAGCAGACCCGCCAGGTGAAACAACTGATTCGACCGCTTTTCCGCGACAGAACCGGAAATCGTCTGTCGCGCCTGGTAGTGTGGCAAGTTGTTAAGCGTCTGGCGAAAAAAGCCGGTGTAGAAAAATCGCTGTCTCCACATACGCTCAGACACAGCTTCGCCACTCACTTGATAGAAAACGGCGCCGATCTGCGCTCGGTGCAAGAACTGCTCGGCCACGCCAATATCGTCACAACACAGCTCTATACGCATGTGTCGCGCGGACACTTGCGTAAGGCTTACGACAATGCTCAAAGCGCTTTTGTAAACAACGCTGATCAATCGAATTTTGAGCCTCCAGTATAAAAATTGATGAAATTTAATTCCTGAGGTATAACCTCCGGCATATATAGAGATAAACTTAGGGTCAGTTGCTCAGAGGCGACCTACGGGTGTGCGAGCAGCATGGGGAAAAGCAAAGCCTGTCTTTGCGAGCCAATCCCAGAGTCTTAATGCTTAAAAGCGATAGAGCTCGATTCGAGCTTTTCCGGACCGGTGCCGAAGCAAGCACCGCTGCCTGAAAAACTGCCTCAATTCAAAGTCGATACTTATATCAAGGTCACACTTAATGAGTCGAAACGCCAAGGTAGAGGGCACCAAGATTGCCCAGGCCGCCAAGGATCTCAACGTTACGTCAGTAACCATCAGGCGGTACATCACAGAGTTCAATATCGAAACCACAGCTGACGAAAACGGCATCAAGGTTCTGCCTGATGTGGCAATGGAAGAATTGCAAAAAATTCGCGAGCTGAAAGAAGAAGGTCTCACCAATCCTCAAGTTCTCGAAAAGCTTGAAGAGATGCGCACTTCCGATCGCAAACCGGCAAAGGCGAAAGCCAAAGGAAAAGCCGCAACAAAGGCAAAACCAGAACCGGAAATTGAGGAAGAGGAAGAAGAAAAGCCTGCAGCGCGCACTGCCAAAGAGAAGGAAAAGGAAAAAGAAAAGGACAACAAACGTCCAGCCAAACGCATAGCCAAGAAAGAAGCTCCTCCGGAAGATAAAGACGAGGAGGAAGAAGCAGCGGAAGATAAGAACGAAGCTGAAGGTGATGCCGAAAGCACACCGGCCGAAGGCGAGTCTGGTGATGGCAAGCCAAAACACTCGTTGACCTGCCAGACCTGCGGCAAAGTTTTCGAGCACATGAATCCTCGCTTGCGCGACTGCCTCGACTGCTACCGCGCCAAGCGCAAAGAAAGAAGACGTGGTGGCGCAGAGCGTCACAAAAATGTGATCCAGCACCCGCTGGCACAGCAAGCCGCCAGCCGTCAGGCTCAGCAAAGTGCCACCAACGGTGTTGCAGAGACTGAAAAATATACGGAAGAGCAAGCGCCGCGTCGTGCTCCCAGAGAAAGAGTGGAACGAGACAGAGCAGACAGACCTGACAGAGCTGAAAGAGAAGTCGCTGCAGCGGTTTCGCAGCCCTACTCTCCAGCCTCCTCGCAAGTGGTGGCACAAGGTCTGCAGCGCACTGTAAGAAACTACAGAAAAGCAATCGAGGAAACTCGCAATATCACAGGTTCTCTCAAACGCCGCTTGGAGCGCCCGGATCTGCCGGAAGGCGAAAGAAGATGGCTGGAGCAAATCTATGCGTATCAGTTGATCTTGCACCAGGGATGGCGCCACCTTGCCGAATACAAAGCTGCAACTCAACAGCAAGGCAAGGGCGGATCGAGCTCGCAATCAAACGCACCAACTGCACCAATCGACGACTAGCTCAGACTGACAAACTAAAATTAAGATCAAAAAGGATCGGGCATGCTCAATCCGGGCTTCGGACCGACCGGTTTCTCAAAAATCTGGTTGGGGCTGGCAGTGGAATTTTGGGGAGTCAAGCCCGGAACAGGATTGCTCTGGTTGTTCTGACCGGCGCCCAACTGCGGCGCTGCGGGCGGCATTGAGCCGGGCACGGCAGCAGGCGGTGCGAGCGGCTGACCGGATGTAAGTCCTTGCACTGTTGGCGTGTTCGTATACTGCGGCAAATTGCTGGGAGCAAAACCAGTCGGTGCAGGAGACATGTGCGTCAGATCAAGCGGTCGATTCAATCGCACAGCCAGTATCTCGCCCTTCTCCAGTTGGAAATCGGCTCCTCTTTGCCTGAATCCTGGTTTGAAACCAATCAAACGGCCGCTGATCGTTCTGCCCACCATGCCCAGTGAATTCACAGCCGCCTTCGGATAATAGTTGGCTGCTTGCGCCACGCTTGTTTTGCGCGGATTTTGAGTTTCATCCATATTCGGATTGTGCACGATGAATCCATAAAGCGGCGTGTTGCGCCCATCGGGAAATACAATCGTCTGCAGAGTCACTTGCAGGTTGCCTGGATGCCCATGTCCAGTCAATTTTGATGGAATAACGTTGGTTATCGCTCCGAGAATTCTCGAGTGGCGAGGCAGCACTTCTACTCCATTTTTGAAATAACCGTCTTCCAGGCGAATCGAGAAGACATCACCTCTTTGACTCTTACCCGAATGAAGATCGTCTTCGAGAATTCCGGAAAGAAGTGTGCCAACCGGCACGCGCGAATTACCGATTGAATTCCAGATATTGGCTCCCAGACTGCCGCTCTGGGAGGGCGTCAGTGTGCCGGGCGTAGCGCCTTGCGTAATGCCGTATCTTTGACCGGGCATGTTCTGCAGACTCTGGGCATGTGACGGGCAAACACCTGAAAGCACAGCGAGACTCAAACTGATAAGCGAAATTGCCGGCGCGGATACAAGTGCAATTGCGGATGCAGATGCGCCCGTGCTCTTGCCGTCTTTTGTTGTTGAACCGCCTGATCTAACCGCCATAGCCACTGCCGATTGCCTCGCATGTTTCCTTCGCGCTTTATTAGATCCGCCTGGAAACTGCATAAATTGTATTCCAAAGAGCTGCCATGATCAAAAGTTTAGTTGATTGCAAGAAATGCTGCCTATGTGACGATTACGCAATAGTCAACGGCATGCGGGATGGCGGACAAGGCGGCAGCAGCGGCTTATCATGCTAAAATTCACGGTCCGGCGGTTGTGCCGGCTATACCTCACTTGCCTGCTCCGCAGGACGCGAATGACCATAAGGGGGATTCAACTTGTCACGCAAAGAAAAGCTAGAAAAGTACGAAGTTACATACATTGTTCGCCCGAACATCGACGAAGAAGCAGTCGATAAAGTGTCGGCAACAGTTGACGAATTCATCAAGAACTTGGGTGGAAACATCGAGCTGACCGAGAAGAAAGGTCGCCGCCGCCTGGCATACGAAGTGAAGAAAATGAGAGACGGCTACTACGTCTACTCAGTATTCACCATCAAAACCGACCAAGTCGCAGCCATCAAGCGCATGATGACTCTTTCCGAAGACATCATCCGTTTCCTCATCGTTGTGTTTGAAGAATCGCAAACACCGGTGATGGCGTAACCATCGGTATTTGCCCAAGCGTTTTTTCCAGTCTCAACTGAGGACTAATTGATGAGTCTAAGCAAAATAGTTGTGTCCGGACGCGTCATCCGCGCTCCCGAGAAGCGTTTCACACCATCGACAAACGTCGCGGTTACCGAATTTTCGATTGCCGTGGAGTCTCCGCCCAGAGATGGGCAAGTGGAAACCACACCCATCAAAGTAATTACGTGGCGCGATCTGGCTGAGCGTTGCTCGACCGAAGTCAAAAAAGGCGACCTGGTCGCCGTTGACGGACGTTTGCAGATCAACAACTACCAGTCGCAAGACGGTCAAAAGCGCCGCGAAGTCGAAGTGGACGCAGTCAGCGTGGAGAATCTCTCCAATCTGACCGGCTCACAAGGCTCCTTCCAGGAAGAGAAAGGTGAAGCATCGCTTGCCAAAGCCGGCGTCAAGGGCGGCCCCGCCAAAGCCAAGCCCGCCGGTGATACCGACGATCTGGATGCGATCTTCGCATCGGACGACGAAATCCCGTTCTAAATAACTCGTAGCGCCGCACAGCGTGCGGTGTTTGTCTCCAATCTTTAAGAAAAGGAATTTAAAAATGTCACGCATGAATCAAGATGGACCGCCCCGCCGCCGCAAGACCTGCGGTTTCTGTGCCGATAAGGTCGATCATATTGATTACAAAGACCCCAACCGCCTGAAAAAATTCGTCACAGAAAGAGGCAAAATTCTGCCCAGACGCATTTCCGGCAACTGCGCTTCCCACCAGAGAAGTCTCACCGTCGCCATCAAACGCGCCAGAGACATCGCCCTTATGGCTTACACAGCCGACGGCTAAAAAGCGCCAGGTCGATACAATTAAGTTCTATAGCCAGCGAATTAGCCAGTTGTAATATGGTGTAAGATCGTTGGCACGCGCCGAAGTGGTGAAATGGCAAACACGCTACGTTCAGGGCGTAGTGCTCGCAAGGGCTTGTGGGTTCAAGTCCCACCTTCGGCAAGTTTTTCGTCTGCCCGACTTAATGTCGCAAACCAACAGTCCAGTCCCCAATGATGAGGAGTACGCTTGAGCATAGATAGAGGTGACGTTCGCCGCCCCAATGACCCCAAACGTGAATTGCCGCTTTTGAACGAGCGCATCAGAGACAGGGAAGTGCGGCTGATCGATGAAGAAGGCAACCAACTGGGCATCGTTCTTACCAAAGAAGCGCTAAATACCGCCCGCGAGCGGGGCCTCGACCTTTATCTCGTGCAACCGGATGCGAATCCTCCGGTGGCGAGAATCATGGACTACGGGCGCTTTAAGTTCGACCAGCAAAAGAAAGATCGCGAAACGAAGAAAAAGCATCACGTTGTTGATGTAAAAGAAATCAAGATGCGCTACAAGATCGAAGACCACGACTATCAGGTCAAGCTTCGCAACGCGCACAAATTCCTCAACGAAGGCGACAAAATCAAAGTGGTCATCATGCTGCGCGGACGCGAAATGCAGCATTCAAGAATGGCTATCGACTTGATGAATCGCTTCTCCGGAGAGTTGAAGGATCTCGCCATCATCGACCGTGAGCCGCGCTTGGAAGGCAAGAGCGTGATTATGATCTTGTCGGCGATCCCGCGCCGCGGCGGTCCTCAACCTGTGGAAAAACCGGCAGATCCCAAAGCTGGTGGTTAATTCCTGAGCTTGGTCGGGAAGTCAGCTTTTAATGAGTTGTTTTTAAAACGAGCGGAATGATTTAGCAATCATTGATAGGCAGCCAAGTTTGGCTGCAAGAGTGTTATCATGTTCCTCTCTGCAATTCCACGGCGGGGCAATCCTCTGTCTCTGGAAAAGCCGGACCCCAAATCCGGGGTTTAATTCACTGCCTTTTCGGCGTTGAACCTGAGGCTGTGAAACGTTAGCCGCAACCGGCAAAACGTAATTCGTATCCACTAATCAGTAAGCAAAGGGTCACTGGCAATGCCTAAAATGAAGACCAATAAAGCGGCTGCCCGCCGGTTCAAAATAACCGGTACCGGCAAAATCTTGCGCCGCCAAGCAGGCAAGCGCCACATCAACGAATGGATGTCGGCGAATGTCAAGAGAAAGCTCAGAGGCTGGACGCCTCTCGACAAGACTCAGGAAGACAACATCCTCGAGTGCTTCCCGTACACCAAGTACCTCCGTTAAGAAGAAAGTTCCGTTCGCATTCCCTGAAGGATTGCGGAGCACCTTGCATAAGGAAGTCTCCTCTCCGATGGCGGGTTTCGCGCTTCCGGTCAAAGACCAAGAAGCACATTTCCTGAAGGGACACATCACACCAAACCTGAGCCCTTTATAAGGGCCAAGAAGGAGATAGAAATGGCCAGAGTAAAACGTGGAAATGTGCTGCAAAAGCGGCACAAAAAAATCCTCAAGTACGCAAAAGGATTTCGCGGCTCGAAATCGAGACTTTTCATCGCCGCCAACCAAGCAATCATGCGGGCATGGCGCAATGCCTTTGCTGACAGAAGAAAGCGCAAACGTGATTTCAGACGCCTCTGGATCACCCGCATCAATGCAGGCACCCGCCAGAATGGCCTGAGCTATTCGCTCTTCATTCACGGTCTGCAAAAGGAAGGCATCAACCTCAACCGCAAGGTTCTGGCTCACATGGCAGTCACCGACGAGAAAGCATTCGCAGGTCTTGTTGAAACGGCCAAAGCCGCTGTAGGTCGCAAGAAATAGTGTTGCGAGTTTCGAATTGAAACTCCCGAGGGCGGTGCGATGCATCGCCCTTTTCTTTTCTGAAATCAATCGCCTATGCAAATCAAAGAAATCGCCAGTTCTGCAAATCCATTATTGAAAAACGTCAGATCGCTGCACGATCGCAGCGGCAGAAAAAAGGCGGGACTGTTTCTGCTGGAAGGCGCGAAACTGCTTGAAGAGGCGCTCAAGAACGGCGTCGCAGTGAAAGACGTGATCGTCAGCCGCAGTTTCTGGAAGAATGGTTTATCGGGATTGCCTCAATTTGATCTCGAGGAACTGGTTGTCGTCGAGGACGCTGTTTTCGATCAACTGGCTACAACAGAGACACCGCAAGGCATTCTTGCAACGGCTGAAATATCGAGCTATGAGCTGTCGGATGTTTTGAAACAAAACAATGCTTTGCTTTTGGTGGCGGATGCGGTGCAGGATCCCGGCAATCTGGGAACCATAGCTCGCGCCGGATTGGCTTTTGGAGCCACCGGGCTGATACTTACAAAAGGAACTGTAGATGCGTTCAGTCCAAAAGTGGTGCGATCCGCAATGGGCGCTTTGTTTGCACTTCCACTTGTTTGCGACATTTCATTCGATTCTCTGGCCGACGAACTAAAGCGGCACCAGATCCCCATTTTCGCCTTGGATCAAAACGCGGACCAGAGTTTGTGGACAGCCGAATTTCCCTCTCGACTGGCATTGGTTTTCGGCAATGAAGGCAAGGGAATGAGAGATGAAGATATGGCGAAAGCAGACAAAGTGCTTTCGATACCAATCAGCGAACGCTCAGAATCGCTGAATGTGGCTATGGCAGCCGGAATTACGCTTTCGTTCATCTCTTCCAAACGCGGCATTGAAAATTAGCTAGTTCTGCGCTGCCTGGGCTGAAAGGTAGCAGATCCAGTAATGACTTCAACAGTCCATACCGCCTGATTGCCATCTCAGAAGAAGGTATTGTGAAAAACATTTCAAAGCAAACCCCGCATTGGCTAAAAGCAATGTTAAGCTAAGGCGCTCTATGATTAGGTTTAGATCCACTGCCAGGACAAAACATCCATCAAGTGACATCTGAAACACACGCTGAAGATATAGAACAAAAGTCTCCTGTTGAATTGGTGTCCGCGGAGGCTGCCGCTGCGGCGCTGGAAGAGGATGCCGCCGATTCCAAGGACAGCAATGGCACTGCGCTGTCTTTACTGTCCGACGCTCTCGATCGCGAAAAAAACAATGAGCCCGAACCCAAAGACGGCGAAGGGCATGTCATGTCCGTGATCGAGCACCTGGAAGAACTGCGGATGGGCATTATTCGCTCGATTCTGGCGGTGGTAATCGGAGTTTCGGTAGCGCTCATCTTCGGCAAAGACATTCTGAGGATTTTGAAACTGCCGGCCGGCAACATCCAGTTTCAAGCCCTATCACTCGAAGAACCGATACTCGTTTATCTAAAAGTGTCCTTTTACTCCGGACTTGTCATTGCGGCTCCGTTCATTCTCAACGAGCTCTGCCGGTTTATCGCACCTGGACTTACCGTCAAGGAAAGAAAGATCGTTCTGCCTATCGTCATTTGCAGTCCACTTCTTTTCTTTGCCGGCGCGTCGTTTGCTTACTTCTGCGTGCTTCCCAGCATGCTTCATTTCTTCGCCAGTTTTGGTGAAGGAGTGATTCAAGTCAACCAACGTCTCGACTTCTATATTTCGCTGGTGAGCTCATTCCTTCTTTATATGGGTCTGTGCTTCCAGTTGCCGCTGCTCATTTGCGCGCTGTCTTTCACAGGGCTTGTCACATCGCATTTGCTGCTCAAATTCTGGCGCTATGCGATTTTCGTTGCCGGTATTGTGGCGGCAGTCGTCACTCCCGACCCTACCGCATTTTCGATGCTCGTCACCATGGCCGCCCTGATAGCCCTTTACGGTCTCTCGATAATCCTCGTCAAATTCATGGGCAAGTAGCCCCTCGGCAAGCCCTCGGCAAAAAGGAAACGCAGCATGGAATGGCTGTACGAGCATGATGTAACGGTTTGGTTGATGATACCGTTCATGATTTACACGGCCTTTCTTTTAAAGAAACACTGGTCTTCGATCATTGATGACAATCTGACACAACTCGATCGCCATTTGCTGAAACAAGCTTCCATGCTTCTGATACTGCCTGTGGTGGTGCTCATTCACGAGCTCGGTCATGTGGCGGCGATTTCTCTCATGGGCGGAACGGTGAAAGACTTCCACTATGGGATTTTATGGGGCTCCGTAACGCCTGACGGCAGTTTTAATGCCGCGCAATATCTAACTATTTTTCTTGCCGGAAACGTTTTGCAAGTTTTGACAGGCTTGATTTTTCTCTGGGTGGCAGTGCTGGCAAGCACACCATGGATAGTGGCACTCTGCACGTATTCGGCGATGTGGTCGATTGGTGAAACGCTGATCTTTTACTCGATCATGTCCGTCTTCGGATTTTATGGAGATTGGCGGATTATCTATAGCAACCCGGAGAAAGAAGCGGTCATCGGCGTGGCTATCTGCCATGGCGTGATCGTTTCCACAATGATTTATTGTGCATACTCGCCAAGGCTGCGCTTCTGGTTCGCTCAAAAAACCAATCCGGGATGGGCGCGCAAACATCATTTTGTTCAAGCAAAAGCTGAGCGCGTTGCGACTGCAGAACATTTTCTGGAGGTGGGATGGTCTTTCTACACAGCCGGTCTCGACCAGCAGGCGCTGAACTGCATCGAAAACGCCCGCGCAGCCGATCCAAAGTTGCCGGATACGTACTTATTAGAAGGATGGGTTCGCCACGGTCAGGGAAAGACCGACATGGCGATCGCCAGTTTCAAAAAGCTGGCGGAGGATTTGAGTGCCGAGCCTTTATTAAGAGGGAAGGCTTTTATGGGCATCGGTCTTGCCGAAGACGAGCGCCTGCTTCGCGTGCCGCAGTCGAAACTCGCCAATACGGAGCGCTGGAGCAACGCCGTTTGGGCATATACGATGGCTATAAAGGTCCTTCCAGAGGTTGGGGACGGACTTTTCCACCGGGCCGTCCTGCTTAATAAAGCTGGTCTTTACGATCGAGCGGAAGTTGATCTTTATTCAGCCCAAGAGCGCAAATGGCTGGATCTCTCACTGCCTGACCTTATCCCGCGCGAGATCGCCATCGCCAAACAAGGCTCCGTTGCCAAGAAGTGAATAAATTTCAGACTTGACGTCCGCGGCTTACTTATAATGACAAGCCGTTTTTGGAATCACTCAGAATTTTTCAGGTCATTACACGCAACTTATATGAATCAGGTTTACCTGTGGTGCGTAGCGCTTCTCACAACCGTCATAGCGGCAAGCACGCTATATCGCTTGTGGACTGAGCGTTATCGGCTGGCAAAAGAAGATTTGAACGACGAGGACCGGGCATTCGCGTGGCGGCTCGTGGTCTTCGTTATCTTTCCGCTTTTTGTCTTTCTCGACCTGAGAGCGACAACCGTCACGACTGAGTTTCTGGGCGGATTTATCAAAAGCTTTACTTATGGAATCATCTGGTACGAGGCTGTTCCTGCAGGTTTACCGTCGGAGCGCTTCATCATCCCTTCTTTGTTCAGTGGTGAAATAGTTCAGTGCATTCTGGCGCTCCTGCTCCTTCCGGCATTGCTTTTCCGCCCGCATCCGTTTCTTTCCACTGTAATCGGATACACCGCAGCTTTCGTTCTCGGTCTCAATCTGATAGCCGAACCAATCCTTGCTGTTGTCGGCTTTGGCGGCTCCAAGTGGCATTTGGCTATGTCCACCGGAGCACTGGCCGCCCGCATGCCACTGGTGACGGTGCATGTCGCATTGGCTGCCATATACATCTTTGTGATGCGCACTGCAAAAGTGCGTCTCTGGTTCTCGCAGCTTACTCGACCGGCTGCATCAGACGAGCTGCGCCGAGCCATATCGACCTGGCATGCCAGCCCCGAAAGCGCTCGCCTGGCCTTCCGCGTCGGTCTTTTATACGACCGCGCCGGCTTGCGTCGTCAGGCAAAGAAATTGCTCGGCAGGTTGAAGTCCGAGTACCGCCATCCGTTGTATGCAAACTTTCTTGAAGGTATTCTCACCTATCGCCGCCGCGAATACAAAAAATCTCGCCAAGCATTTCTTCTCACTTCCAACTACCCCAACGTGGACGGCGAACTCAAGGGCACGTTGCTTGCAGCCGCCGCCTGCGCGGCGTTTGCGGATGGTGAGCTGATTGATGCCATCAATTTATCGGAGCGCGCGCTGGAGTTCGACGAGCAATGCCTGGTGGCGCGGATGGTGAAAGTAGATGTCTACCTTCGCCAGGGCAACAAGGAAAAAGCGGGCGAAGAAATCCTGGTGGCCATGCGGATGGGGCTTACTCTCGATCTGGAAAACAAAGTGCCGCTCGATACGGACAGAGCATTCGAATGCTTGCTCACGGCAGAAAAAGAAACGGCTCAAGAACGTGCTTTGGCTTCGTCTCGGCGCTCGAATTAACCTTTTCGACTACGTATTTTCCCCACTCTGATTCGTGAAAATTACATTCATAAGAGAAATAGACTCTTTTACTCTTTTAAATAACACTTATAATCTACCTGGAAGCTCCGGCATGGTGGATTGGCGTCCTTACTCTCACTCCGCAATTGAGCAGGTCTGGCTTTGCTGAGATCGCTATCTAATCCCTGTAGTATCCGCACAAGAATGCTCCTCTTGTGTCTGGGAGTGGCTGCGCCTTTAATCGCCATCGGCAGTTTCACATTATACAAGTCTTACCAGACACTCAGGCAGGAAGCGTCCCGTGCCACCACATTCCAGGCCGCCATCGCAGTGCGGAGCCTCGAACAGTGGACGCAGCACCAGATTGATACCGCCAGTGCCATCGCCTCTCTGGCCGCATTACGCGGTGGCAATGCGGACGCCACCCAGAAGATTTTCGAGACCGCGCTGAAAGCCGAAAAGCAATGGCATGACCTGGTGCTCCTCAAAGACGGCAACCTGGTGACAGCGGCCGAGCGCAATGAAGAAGGCGTGACGGCAGCGACTAACTCGTTAACTCTCAGTCCCTCGGTCAAGGAATTCATCAGTCAGGTAGAAACATCGGGAGTGCCGGCGATTTCGGGATATGCCCATTCACCGGTCTGCGGCGAGCCTTCGGTGCTTGTCGTTTGTCCCGTTCAAGGCAAGGGTGTTCTTCTTGCCTCAGTTGATCTGCAATCCGTACTCAAACTTTTCCGCGGTCTGGGCGAGAACAGCGACACGGTTATCGCCGTTGTCGACAGCAACAAGCGCGTCATTGCCCGCACATTGCAAAACGAATATTGGCAGGGTAAAGACTTCTCCAAGGCCAAATCGGTAAGTGCCGGTGACAAGGCGGCAAGAGGCAGCTACGAAGCCGTAGGAATTGCCGATCCTGTGACCAGAGCGTATGCATTCGATCATGTGCCGTCGACCAACTGGCTCCTGGTGGTTGGAGTTCCTGTTGCTGAAATCTATGGAGCCTCTCACGACTGGCTGGTTCTTCTTACCGCCATCGCCGTATCATGCGTAGTCGTGTCTGTCGGTTTAGCGCTCTGGGCGACGATGCACTTCACGCGCACCATCCGCGTTCTGGTTAAAGAGTCACTGGCCATTGGGCATGGCGACTTCAGCAAGCGCGTCAATGTTTCCGCTCGCGATGAATTCGGCTTGCTTGCCAGGGCATTCAATCAAATGGCAGCACGCCTTGAATTGAACCAGGACATGAAGAACATGACCGATCAGGTGTCCGAATCGATACGCAAATCGCTTGATCTGGACCAAATTTTGAACACGACCGTGCGAGAGCTCGGACAAGCCCTGGGCTCCAGCCGTTGCTGCCTGGCGCTTGTAGACACGCATTGCACGCTGGACACGTCGGACGACGAATTGATGTTCGACTATGTCTGGACCGACAGCCAAAAAGGCGGAACGGATTTAGCCAACAAATCTATATTGATCACGCAGCACAGCGTTCTCAAATTGATCTTGCAGCAAGGTTCTATTTTGTCGCTGGATGTGCTCGACGATGGTATCAACACGCCGCTTTTCGAGAACGGCACGGAAGAGCAATCGCAAGATTGGAAGTCCATACGCTCACTCATCGCCTGCCCGATTACGACTAATGAAGGGCCGCTGGGCATCATTCTTGTTCATCAGTGCGATCGACTTCGTGTCTGGACGGACTACGAATTGGAACTTGTCGAAGCGGTCGCCCGCCAGGTGACGCTGGCCATGCAGCACGCGCGGCTCTACAACCGAACGAAGCAGATGGCGGAGCAAGAGATACTTATCAATCATATTGTGCGTTCGGTGAGAAGCTCGCTCGACCTCGACACTATATTGAATACGGTGACAGGCGAACTGCTGAAAGCGCTCGGTGTGGAGCGCGTGCAAATCGCCCAGCCGCGCAATGAAGGTCCTCTTGTGGTAACGCACGAATGCCATGCCGGACATCTCGAGTCCGTTAAGGGCGTCAGTCTCTATCCGGATCAAATGGACTTCCGGGTTTCGCATGCGCCCATCATCAAATCTACTCGTGCCGCCAATCTGCTTGCCTCCACAATGCAGCAGTTCCAGGCAAAAACAGCCGATGCGCTCAATCCTAATTCCACTCACGATCAATTGGAACCGCTAATTCCAGCGGAGCTTAGAGTGGAAGCGACGAGCGGCCGCAACACAATTTTAGGCATTGATCTAGATCGCCTCAGCAAGGGTTACAACACTTGTGTTGAAACCGACAACGGTGAAATCATTCAATTGCCGCCCGATGCCAACACGGTTCAGGAAGCGCCCATTGCCGTCATCACTGATATTGATGTCGATTCGCGCGCCATGCCGTTCCGCCATTTCCTCGATCAGAATGGATCGCGCTCACTCATCGCGGCACCGCTCGTCAGTGAAAACAGGCTGGTTGGTCTGCTCATCGTGCACCAAACAGAGAAGACTCGTGAATGGACACCTACTGAGGTGCGTCTGGTAGCGGCAATCGCCGACCAGGTAGCCGTCGCCATCGAGCACGCTCATCTTTTCGCCACTGTCAAACACCAGGCGATCACAGACGGTCTCACCACTCTCTACAATCACGTTTATTTCAAAAACCGCCTGCAGGAAGATCTCAATCTCGCCAAGAGAAAAGGAACTTCATGCTCGCTGCTCATGGTCGACCTGGACAAATTGAAAGTCATCAACGACAACTACGGACACCCGGTCGGCGACGCGGCAATCAGACAGGTAGCATCCATACTCAAGACTATCCTCAGATCCGGCGACACGCCGGCACGATACGGCGGCGAAGAATTCGGCGTCATTCTGCCGGAAACATCTTTGTTTGAAGCGGCATTGATCGCCGATCGTATTTGCAGTCAGATACGCAATTGCCATGTTCCGGGGCTGGGAAGAATCACCTGCTCCATTGGTGCGGCATCATTCCCGAAACAAGCAGGCAGCGCGGCGGAACTCGTAGAAAGGGCTGACAAAGCACTGTACGTTGCGAAGAACAGCGGTCGCGATCAAATTCGCATTTACGAAGGTGAAGAATCGGAAACACCGTTAGCACCGCCTGCGCCACCAACGGCGATCGATACTACAGGCAGTGCCCAACCAGCGAACAATGCAGAAGAGACTAGTTCTATTTGATATCGACGAGACAATGATCACGTCGGATGGAGCGGGGCGCCGCGCCATCTCCAGGGTATTGAAAGATCGCTACGATATCGATCCAGCCTCAATCAAGCTTTCCATGTCCGGAAAGACCGACCCGCAGATATTGGGCGAAATAATGCGCGAGGCAGGATTTACAGATCAAGAAATAGAAGGGGCCGTTCCGCGTCTAATCGATGAGTACCTGGTGCATCTGGAGACGGAAATTCAGCAGACAAAACACTATATCGTCCATGACGGCGTGCCTGAGATTCTTGCCGCTCTGGCAGCGACAGAAGGCGCTTTCCTTGGACTTCTAACCGGCAATGTTGAGCGAGGCGCGCGCATGAAACTCGAGCGCTTCCAACTCAATCATCACTTTCCGCTTGGTGCATACGGCTCGGACTCAGCCAGCAGACTGGATTTGCCCCATGTAGCAAAACAGCGCGCCGATGTGCACTTCAAAACAAGCTTTGAGCCAAAAGAAATAGTCGTAATCGGTGACAGCATTTACGATGTCTTGTGCGCAAAGCATTATGGCGCAGTCAGCCTCGCCGTCAATTCCGGCAGAACGACAAGAGAAGAGCTGGAAGCCCAAAATCCGGATCATCTCTTTGCCTCGCTTGCCGACACACAATCGGTCTTGAAGGCGATCTTCAACTGACTGCGACCAGCTCTAATAATTTGCTTTTCGAACGAATTTGAGCTTCCTACTGGGTAGCTCTAAAATTCTGCTTTCCACCTACCATTGAATTCCTGGGAAAATACTTGTACAGGCAAGCCGGCAAAGCCAGCACCTGTGGACTTCTCATTTTAGATGCCCGGGCTCCTAAAATGCTCACGTCCCAAAAGCCGCACCGGCGCACAAATTTCACCTCTCCATCGACAAGTATTTTCCCGGGAAAATACTTGTCGATAAAAAAACGAAAAAGAACAATGGGTCCAGAATTCACCCATCCTTAAAACTCGCCGATTTCTTGGAACTGCCCTGCCTAAGTTCGGTCTGACTGACATTAACAGTCTCAGGATGAGGGCTTAGGCATGGAAGATAAAAGCATGGAAGATAAAGGCAAAAAGGCTAATTGCAGTGAAAAGGTAGAAGAGCTTTTCGATGCTTCCAACGCCGTCGAGCAATCGAGCGATGCTGCGCATGCAATGGAAGACAAACGAAAAGAGAAGCTGTACTCAGCCGGCGGTGGGCGCAAAATGGATTTCTGCGCTGAGGAAACACCGCCGGATGCAGAACAAGCAACAGATGAAGACGGTAAGAAATAGCAGTTAGAGATAAGACTCTAGTTACGCAATGTAAGTATGTAAGAACTTACTTCGTCACCAATTCGCGCGCGATCACTTCGTCGATGATGCCATATTCTTTGGCTTCTTCCGGCGTCATTATGTTGTCGCGATCGTTGTCTTTTTCGATCTGCTTTTGCGATTGTCCCGTGTTTTTCGCGAACAGCTCGGTCAACAATTTCTTTTTGCGCAAAATCTCTTTTGCCTGAATTTCGATATCAGAAGCTTGTCCTTCTGCGCCTCCCATCGGCTGACGCATGAGCACCCGCGAATGCGGAAGGGCAAGACGCTTGCCTTTGTGACCGGAAGAAAGAATAAACGCGCCCATGGCCGCTGCTTGTCCCAGACAGATAGTGGAGACTTCGCTGCGGATGTGCATCATCGTGTCGTAGATGGCCAAGCCGGAAGTAATGCTTCCGCCCGGGCAATTGATGTAGAGACGAATATCCTTGTCCGGATCTTCACCTTCCAAAAGAAGCAACTGAGCGACGATAATCGAGGCGACAACATCGTCTACACCCTGCCCCAGAAAGATGATGCGCTCTCTGAGCAGTCTCGAGAAAATATCGAATGAACGCTCGCCGCGCGCCGTGGTTTCGATAACGGTGGGATTGTAAGCCACCGGATTATCTTGAATGGCTTCAAAAATCTTCTTGCGATCGGGAGGAATGTTCATATCTTCTCCAAGTGCTCTCTTTAACAGCCATATTATATCGGCGTCCCGCCTGTATTTCAGGCAATCAGCATATTGATAACGCCAATTTATTCAATCGAAATTCTATTGAAAAGAAGATCCTATCCCACCTTTTGTATATAATGTGGGCGCTTTAATGAAGCTATTCGAGGTCTAACCGGTGTCCGACAAACCGAAATTCCGTGGCAATCCCAAGCGCACTCAAGCATTTATAGGTTTGGGCTCTAATGAAGGCGACAGGCTGGGCTACGTGCAACAGTCCATGCAAATGCTCAAGGACGTAAGCGGAATCAAAGTCTTGGAATGTTCCAGTCTGTACGAGACCGAGCCTATCGGAGTCGAATACGAGAGCTGGTTCGTCAATGCAGTCGCAGCAATAGAGACGACCCTTTCTTGCAAGGCACTGCTTGACGTTGTACTTGATATCGAACAGCGCCTCGCCATTATGCACGGAGCCCAGGACACACTGAAGGACATCATGCCCGGCGAAAAGCGCCGCCGCATAATCGATCTGGATATTCTTTTCTTCGGCAATCAAATAGTAGACGAGGAAGAATTGCGTGTACCGCATCCAAATGTTCCTTTCCGAGCCTATGCGCTGGTTCCGCTTCTAGAAATTGCCCCTGACTTCCAGCATCCGTCGCTGAAAAAGACAGTTACTCAATTGCACGAATCACTTTCTAAGCCGGAAATTGTGTACCTGTACGGCACACGCGGCGACAAAGGCAGCAGATCCTGAGTTCAATGTGAACGAAGGTCCAAAGGAGATTTCATGGCTGACCTGAACATCAAGATCGGCACCGACATTTGCTCAGTCAGTCGAATACGCGCATCATATGAGCGTTTTGGCGACAAGCTCTTCAAACGTATTTTGACCGAGACCGAAGAGCAGCACGTCAAAAGCGCGCGCCATCATATGTTCGAACGTTTGGCAGGACGCTTCGCAGCCAAAGAAGCGACCGTCAAAGCGCTGGGAACAGGCTGGTATGGAGTAGGTTGGAAAGAAGTGGAAATCGTGCGGGAGCGCTCCGGCAAGCCGACTTTGAAATTGCACGGACGCGCGCAGGAAGTGGCTGCCAGACAAAATCTCACCAAGTTCGAAGTATCGGTCAGCCACGAACACGAGTTCGCAACAGCTACTGTAATCGCGCATTGATGGCTGCATTCACGCCCCGCGTCATAACTTTGACCACTGACTTTGGACACCAAGATCCCTATGTGGGCGTGGTGAAAGGCGTGATTCTATCCGGCTGCCCGCAAGCGCAGATAGTCGACATGAATCATGAGATTCCCGCTTTCGATATACGCGCAGGCGCATGGTCACTTATAATCAGCCTTTCCTATTTCCCCTCAGGCAGTATTCATATCGCTGTAGTCGATCCGCAAGTCGGCAGCAGTCAAAGGCGAATTGCGCTCCAGATGCTGGATTGCATAATCCTCGCTCCGGACAACGGACTTCTGACTCCGTTCATTTGCGCTGCGCAAAATGCGTTTGTTCTGGATAAGCCGGAGTTTTTCCGAAAGTCCGTGTCAAATACATTTCACGCCCGCGATATCTTTGCTCCCATTGCCGCACGGCTTCTGAACGGCGAAGGACTGCATAAAATCGCCACCCAGATAGATACAGCAACACTGGCCCAACTGGACGATTTCGAACCGAAGACAGGGGATGGTTTTATTGAGGGTACAATCGTTTATTGCGACAGGTACGGCAATTTGATTACCAACATTTCCGCCGAAGAAAAAAACAGAATCTCCCAGATTGAGCTGGGCAAGCATGTTTTGAAAATGGCAAAAGGAAGCTATGACACCATAGATGATGGCGAGGCAAAAGTAGTTGTCGGCAGCCACGGCTATCTGGAAATAGCAGCGAAACGGGCAAGCGCTGCCTCTCAGCTCAAGGCACGCAACGGCGACAAACTAATTGCCAAAATTGCACCGACTGCCGACAACTCAGAATAAAGCGCTAAAAAGACTGACTCTTTCAGTTTTTTTGCCGGGAGAAGCTACGAGGGTCTTTGCCGGGAGAAGCTACGATGGTTCTTCGTCGGGTGCGCCAAGTGGCTTGTCGGGATTGATAGGACGCCCGATTGCCATGGCAATCATCAAACACTGGTCTACCCTTTCCATCGTCTCTTGAGGAAAGGCACCAATTTTGTTTACCAGAAGCGTCTTTGGAATCGTGGCGATAACCGTGCAGTCGATCACGCTGTCTAGTCGAAGACCGCCCGCCTGTCCTTCTGGAGTGTTCATCATGACCACCACCTGAGTAGGTTCGCGCGTTGCCCGGGTCGTGTTGCTGGTGAGAGGCACCAAAAGAACGTCGTCCAGGCGGGAATTGTTGTAGTCGTTAGAGATTAGAACAGCCGGGCGCCGCTTAGTCTGGGTCGTTCCCTCATCCGTTGTGTAGGGAAACGACACCAGGACGACATCGCCCTTTCGATAATTAACCGACTTCTGGGACATTCAGACAACTGTCCACTAGTAAAACTAACCCGGACTCCAACAGCCATCAATTGTACCAGCAGCGCCTAAAGCCCAGAAAAAATACCCACGCAGCACAAAATGGGCTCTTTCGAACCCCTTTTGACAATAAGCTAAATTCGACCTTGTTAGGCGTACAGACTCGCGTAAGCGTCGTCAGATTCCTGATCTGCTTGCATAAATGCGCGGGTGCAACTGACGGGCATCAAATCCCGGCGATCTGCATCCTGGAAATCACGCATGTATTCGTCTGCCGATACTGTTCTGAACAAAAGACCCAACGACTTCCAAATTTGCTCTTCGGTGCTTACCTTGGCAATTTTGTTGTCGGAGAAGTCGATGCTGCAGGCAGGATCGAACTTAGAGCTATTTTTGTCTTTTTTGGCCATCCGAACTCTCCATAGGGGAGTGCTCACCGTTCAAGGAGTATAACACGGTCTTCAAGAGATAATTCAGCAAATTTTATCAAAAAGCCGAACATTTAATGAAGTTGTGCTGTCGTCCAAGATAGGTATACCCCAGTCCGGACAAATAATAGACAGATGTAAGTAGGAATTATTTAAGAAACCTTGTGAGCGCCATTGCGCTCGCCAAAGTGTTCTTTGAGAAACTCAATAGTTCTCTGGGTGGCGTTACCAGGGACGAATACCTCTTTAATGCCTTTTGAAAGAAGCATTTGCCTGTCTTCTTCCGGAATGACTCCGCCGCCGAAAACTAAAATGTCGTCCACCCCTTGTTCTTTTAAAAGCTCGACTACACGAGGCAGAAGGGTCATGTGCGCACCGGACAGAACGCTTAAGCCGATGGCGTCAACGTCTTCTTGAATGGCTGTCTCAACGATTTCCTCGGGCGAACGGTGCAAACCCGTATATACGACCTCCATTCCGGCGTCCCTGAGGGCTCTCGCCACCACCTTTGCACCGCGATCGTGCCCGTCCAAGCCGGGTTTGCCAATCAAAACGCGAATCTTCTTTTGTGCCATCACCGTTTTCCAACGTGTTTTTTGTGTGCGGCCGGAGCCAGAGCGTCAAAAACGCCACCGTACAGTATATAAGGCGTTTCTATGTCTTCTTTTCCAGCAAAGGAACGCGCTCCTCGATGATCTTGGCGAGTTTGTCGAAGCCTTTTATCTCACGCTTGTTAATCAAATAAAAACATCTGCCTGACTTGACCGCCGTGTAGACGAGGAAAGGCCACCTTCTGAATTCGCTTATCTGGCTCCAGGCAAGCCGCTTTTTGAAGTACAGCATTTTCAGAGTCAAATACTCGGGCGTGACAATCACTTCGTTGGCCTCGAGAATCATCGGAATGAGCATCGCAACGTCGATGAAAACCAGGAAAAGGAAGCTCATCAACTCCATGTGAATGGGCATAGAACCGCCATGCCCGTACCGATCCACAGCTCCCATAATCATGCAGAAGTTGAGCACAATTATGATGAGCGTGATGAAGATGCGCGAATAATGCCTGAGCCAGTGCCGTTTGAAGACTTCCTTATCTTCAAAAACAAATTCAGTTTTGGGTGCCTTTTTCATCAACTCGAATTCAAACAGGCTAACGGCAAACAAGGACTATTTGATTATCCCAAATTGCCGGCTCACAAATGAAAGCTTGGTTGGTTTGAGGCAAGATGCGGGGATTACAAATCACACATGAAGAAGAAATGATTGAAAACAGGCTTCTCAACATACATCGCGCTACAATTCCGCCTGTTGAGAGTAATTCGGCTGTCTTTGAAAGCTCTGCTCACGAGACCAGCAAACGGTGGATGTCATGACAAAACGCAAATTGGCAGAGTATCTCTTCGACCGCATCAAAGATTCGGGCGTGGACACGACGTTTGGTATTCCAGGCGATTTCATTCTGCCTCTTTATGCCGCGCAAGAGAAGACAAAGCTGAAAACCGTGGTCATGACTCATGAACCATCGGTCGGATACGCGGCTGACGCCTATGCACGATTGAAGGGTCTGGGCGTCGGGCTCGTCACTTACGGTGCCGGCGGTTTGAACATGATCAACTCCGTCGGTTTGGCTTACGCCGAGGAGTCGCCGCTGCTGATTATTTCCGGCAGCCCCGAAACACGCTATAGAAGCCAAAAGCCGCAATTGCACCATTGTGTCAAAAGTTTCGACACCCAATTCAATGTCTTCAAAGAAGTAACTGAGTCGCAGGCTCTGCTTGCTAATCCGGCAACGGCTCAAGACGAAATCGATCGTGTTTTCGAAACCACCACAAAGTTCTCCCGCCCTGGATATATCGAGATTCCCAGGGACATGGTCAACTACGAATTGGATATTCAGGATTCAGCCCCCAGCTCGATGGAAGCACCGTCAGCGGCACTGGAAGAAGCAGTCCACGAAATTATCGATCGCCTGAAAACCGCTACCCAGCCTGTTCTCTTCGTCGGCGTCGAAGTCAGACGCTTCAGCTTGAAAGACAAAGTTGTGGCACTTGCAGAAGCACTGAACATTCCCGTCGTCACATCAATCTTAGGCAAAGCCTCATTCCCGGAGTCACATCCTTGCTTTGCCGGTAACTACTTTGGGCAATTCGGCAATCCGAAAGTGAAAGAATACGTCGAGTCTGCCGACTTGATTCTCTCTTTGGGAACTGTTCTGACCGAGATGGAAACGGCAGGATACACGGCAAAACTGCCTGCCAAAGCGCTTGTTCAGTGCACCGCGCACGAAGTCACTGCCGGTCATCATACTTATCACGGCGTCAATCTGAGAGCACTTATAGATCAACTAATCGATTTGACTACATCAAAAGTCAAACCGACTCTGAGATTCAGCCTGCCCACCATCGAGCCCGAAATCATTGAGCCTAAAAGCGGCGAAAAGAATCTCACCGTGGCGCACATGATAAACCAGCTCAATGACTTGCTCAGCGAAAAATTCGCCGTCGTCTCCGACGTCGGCGATTGCCTCTACGCCGGAATGAGCCTGAAGACCGACATCTTTATCGCACCCGGATATTATTCAAGCATGGGCTTCGGCGTGCCGGCCGGAATCGGCGCACAAATAGCCAATCCCAAGCGCCGCTCGATCATTCTGGTCGGCGACGGCGGCTTCCAGATGACTGGTATGGAAATCAGCACCGCCATCAAGATGGGACTGAATCCGATCGTCATCGTGTTCAACAACGCCAGTTATGCAATGCTCCGCTTCATCGACCAGAAGCGCGACTACTACGATCTGCAAAGATGGGACTATGCCATGCTGGCCAAAGCTCTGGGCGGAAAGGGCACCAGCGCTCAAACTCCTGAAGAGTTCAAAAACGCTCTCAAAGAGGCGAAATCCAGCGACTCGCTTTTCCTCATCGACGCAAGAATTTCAGAGGATGACATCTCGCCGACCTTGAGACGCCTCACCGATCACTTCGGAAAGAAAGTGAAAGCGTCCATCTCCTGACAATCCGCCAGTTTAAAGGAATGCGTCCCCGTCCTCAATTGCAGGAAGGTTAGTTTTGACTCGAAAACCAGTTGCAAACAAGCAGCTATAATCTGCGCATGAACCAAGCCGGATCGAGATCGAAACAAACTATCGCCATCGCCGCAGCATGGCTCTTGTTTTCCAATGCTGCCGCATCGGCAGAAGACGAATTCTTCGATGTCGAGCCTCCCAGCGCCAAGCCGAGCGCACCGGTCGAGCCCCCCAGACCAATCAGAATGGAAATTCACGACGACGAGTTTGCTCCGACTAAAAAGAGCAAATTCTCCATGTTCAAATCTTCGAATGAATCGAAGAAGATTGCCGCCAACGAATCAGTCAAAGACGTACCACCGGAAACCGACGGCAGCAAACCATCCATGCCGAAATCCGTGGCCGGGGTCATGTGCGGGGTATTAATCGGCGTTCCTGTCCGTGCGGCTAAAACAATGGCCTCCGAAACAAAGCGCATGAATGCACAAGTCAGCAAAGATCTCACCTGGGGATTTGATAACAGAAAGCCGGACCTGGGTGCCCGAGCTGGGGCCGCCATTCTTTCCGTTCCATACGGAGTCGCAACAGGGCTTATCACAGGCGTAACGAAAGGCACAGAAAGAGCCGTGCACACTGGAGCGCGTAAACCGCTCAGCAAGGAGTCGATGAGCCTCAGCGATCCGGAACTGCGCTGAGACGTGGCAATTTCGCACCACATCCGGTGGCAACATCCGCGTTTTTTGGGTGTTGAAACTATTGGCGTGCAATGAGAACAGCGCTTCGTAAAGCCATGCCTTACGAAGCGCGTTTGATCGCCGAAAAACTTGTGCTAGCTGCGAGCGCTGTCGACCTTAACCAGTGCTTGCAGCCTGGTTGCCGTCATTTTTTGCAAGGCGCTGTCAAAGGAAAGTTCTTTCTCGTCGGCAATTTTGAGCGCTCTGATTGCGGCGCCGCGGCTGATCTTGCCATTATTGACGAGAGTTTGCGCTTTCACTGCCGCTACCAACTGATTCTCCGATAGCCACCCGGAAACAATGAGCACACGACCAACTCGCATGCCGGTCTCCTTGCCTATCTGCATCGCCTCATCGATATCTTTCTGGCTGATGTAACCAGCTTCGGTCAATAGCTCGGCAAGTCGAACCGAGTCGGAGGTGTCGCTCTCACTAATTCCGGTCATGATCAATGCTCCCTTGAGTGTATCCCCCAGCTACCGAAAACGGTACTCCGCTTCGAGCTTTCGGCTCGTTCCTCTATGCTCGGCACCACTTGCGGGTTCTGGAAGGCCTCCAGATCCTCGAGCGATTTGCGCTCTGTATTTATTCTTCCCATTGCTTGTGAGAATCTTGTGAAAATAAACACTTTTCTCACGAAATCAAGTAAACATCACCTTCTTAGGTGATGTCGCCTGCTTAGCCGATGTCGCCCCAATACAACCGCAAGCATATATGCTGCGATACATGCATTGCATGAATTTTCGCTCTTAGATGTCGAAGTTGGGATCTTGCGGCGAAGCCAGATCGGCGACGAGCATTTCTTCCAGAGTGGCAAGCATTAAGTCATGTACGAGTGTCAGGCGCTCGTAACTATTGATGGCGGCTTTTTCTTTGAAAGCCAGGACATGGATGCCAGGTGGCACACTGCCGTGCTCTGCCAGTTCTTTCGGTTCGTCTTGAATGAAAAGCTTGATGTGCGGCTGCAGTTTAATCAATTCTTGAATGCGCGCACCGGCGAAGATTTTTTTGACGATGGTCTCTTCGGATCCTTTTATTATGTATTCGTGGTCGAATTCCGGTTCACCAATTTCGATGTCTTGAGCACCGAAAATTTTGCTTGCATCGCCGACCAGGCTGCGATTGTGAAGATCGAAACTGAACGAACCCTTGGCCTTGAAGGGCAGAAAAGCAGCGCTGCTGTCGCTGACCGCACCGCCGACGCCTTTTTGATGCATGTGAAAAGTAATGCACCAGGGCTTGCCGACAACCGGCACCCGCATTACAAAGAGTTTTTGCCCGTCGTCGAACGAGCCACCATGCTCTTCGGCAAACTCCATCCAGACAGATTTCCAACCGTATACGCTGCTGCGAAGTTTCATCAGCCATTCTCCCCGTCATCGAATCTGGAAGAATATAGCAGGTAACCATTTTGGCGTCGAGGAATTCACATGACCGCTTTAGATGACGCAGAGCGGCAAAACAGGGAAAAACAGCCAGAAGAGAAAAGCGGTCTTTCGGCAAACCTGGCGACCGGCAGCCTGATGAAGGCTATCTGGTCAATGTCATGGCCGTTAATGGTGACGACGGTTTCTGCATCCCTTGTCGGTTTGGCCGACATGCATGTGGCAGGCTTTCTGGGAAGCGCATCTCAAGCGGCCGTCGGCGTTTCCGAACAAGTGCTCTTCATATTGATGATATTCATAATGTCGACAGGCGTCGGCACCCAAGCCTTGGTTTCTCGCGCCACCGGGGCAGAAGACCAAGAAGAAGCGGCACGCGCCACCGGGCAGTCATTACTGTTTGCTGTAATCATGGGTGTTTTGCTCTTGCTTGCGGCCAAGCTGGGAGCGCACAAAATCGTCGGTTTCTTCGCGCGCACCGACGAAGTCGCGGACATCGGCGCCACCTACCTATCTATATACGCGCTCTATTTGATACCTTTCAGTTTGCTGAACATCATCAATGCCGCATTCAGAGCAATCGGCGATTCGCGCACAACGCTTATCATCATGCTTGTTTCTACATCGCTGAACATTGCTGGCGACTATGCGACCGTGTTGCACGACTGGCCCGTTGCCGGGCTGGGAGTGGAAGGCATCGCCTGGGCCGCTGTGGTAGGCAATATTGTCGGCGCCATCGTCGCAGTCTTCTTTCTTTTGCGCTCGCCGCTCAAGACATGCACGTCATACATGTTTCCCTTCATCGGCTCGGTCTTAGGCCGCATAGTCAAAATCGGCATTCCCGCCGCTCTCCAGCGGCTCGGCTGGGGGCTTTCCACGTTTGTCATCTTTTTCATTCTGCGCTGCCTCGACCATCCGACCGAGGCATTAGCAGCCTGGACTATCGGCATAAGAGTGGAAGGTCTCGTGTTTATGCCGCTTATGGCACTGAGCCTGGCTGTTGCATCCATCGTCGGGCAAAATCTCGGAGCTCAGCAAGAAGAGCGAGCCTTTAAAGCAGGCTGGCATGTCACTTTTATAGGCATGGCGATGATGCTTTTGTGCTGCGCGCTGCTGATCTTTTTTGCCGACACGCTTTCCTGCGTCATGACCAAGGATCCGGCTACAGCCAAGATAACCGCGTCTTACATTCGCTACAACGCAGTGGGCGGACCATTCCTCGCTCTGGCGATGGTGCTGGGCTCCGCGCTGCAAGGCGCCGGCGACACGAAAACGCCGATGGTGATCTCTTATATAGCCAACTGGGTGATTCGACTGCCTGTCGCTTACGTTCTGGCCATCGTCATGAAGATGGGCTCGGACGGCGCCTGGCTTTCGATGACACTGTCCGTGGCGGTCATGGGTATTTTGACTGCGCTGAGATACCAGTCGAAAGCCTGGCTGAAAACCCAGGTGTGACGTCACCGTCTAAAAGCCGGGATCAAAATAAATTTGCCGAGGGGCTCACGTTTTCAAAACTTTTTCAAAAAAAATCGCGAGAATTCATTTTGAAGGCGATTTTGTAATAGTACTGTCACAAATTGCCTCTAGATTGAAAGTATCCCGATAGCCCTCGACAAATTATTCCGTTTCTCTCCTTATCCCCTCTAAGGATCGGTGTCGCGCATGCTCAATTCCGCTGCCTCTTTCTCGAAAATGACGGCTCCCAAGTACAAACAACTTCGTCCCCAAGCAGACGGTTTGACTGAGCAAATGATGCCGGACGGCACGTCGATCAATACCAACGCTCTGGGTCAAATCGTGTTCGTTGAATATTCGTCGGGCGTCAAAGTAAAGCGAAACAATAATTTCACTATGGTGTCGATGCTGGACGGTTCTTATATGATGGGCTCGCCGTCCTTCGCCTGGTTGAGACTCGACTAGAACTAGACTGCATCAGGAACCGCTTTCAGCCGAGCCGTCAAAACCGGCAGCAACAGCCAGAAATGCCAGTGCAAAAAAATAAGTAAGCCGAACGTGGCCTGTCCCGAAATTGTATTCGAACAGGCCCGATACGCATAATGCGGCTGTTGCAGCCAGAAGACCCAGGGCAATCGATTGGGAGAACTGCGCCGTCTGCGCTGCGTCAAATTCCTTTGCCAGAGACGATGAGGGAGCCGAAAGACGCACTGTCGTGCGCAAAATCACAGCCAGCAAATAAATGTAAGCGGCCAATCCAATAACGCCAGTAGTGGCAAGTATATGCAAATAATTGCTGTGCGCATGATCGAAATAGCCTTTGTCGGGCATTGCAGTATCCGCATGCAGCTTGGGAAAACGCTTCACACCGCATCCGAAGATCGGGTCTTTTTTAAACGCCTCGAGAGCATGTTTATAGATGTCTACGCGAGCGGCAAAACTCTTATCGCTGCCTGAGAAAGCCATATTCACTCGGTTTTGCACAAAGGGAACGAATCCATAAGATAATCCGCCGACCAGCACCAAACCGATTATTGAACTCAAAAAAACTTTCCGGGATATTCGCGAGCCTACGACAATCACGCCGAAAATGGCTCCCAGCCACGCGCTTCGCTCTGATGCCAGAACCAGTCCCAGAATTAAACAAAGCACAATTGCAATCGCTGCCGATTGCTTTTGAAAAAACAATGGCAATTTTTTGTAGCCGCCGGCAAGAAGAAGTGCCAGTGCCAACATCAGAAAAACCTGCAACTGTCCGGCAAAAGCCATAGGCTGTTCGAGAAATCCCGTCGCCTGCAGATAATGAGGTGCTCTGCCGGTAAGTTGAGCTACCACTTTCGGTTCGACCAGCGTGTAAAGGCAGGATAGTGTGGCGACAAGAAACGCAGCCGCCAGAGATTTTCCTGCAAATTGCGGTGCGCGTTTAAAAGCCTGATAAGCCCAGGGATAAACGAGAAACGTCTGCAAAGTGAACAGTGAATTGAAACCGACCTGGAGGGCATGCTGAAACGGCGATTGCACGGCCTTTTCGTTTAAACCCACAGCAAATCCGGAGGCGAAAACAGCAACAGCGAAAACCAATAGTGGAACCAAAAATTGCGCACCACTCAGACCGGCAATGGAAAAGAAGCGTGCCCCCAGCCAAGCAGCAGGAGAAACGGTCTTGTTGACTGGAACTTCGAAACTTCCGCTTTTCCAGACCAGGAGGCTGATAGATATCCACAAAACAATGCCGGCAATCAGGCAGACCCATAAAGCCGTGATGGAAACCGGCATGAAAGCAGCAAACAATACAAGCAGATAACCCTGCCAAACGGAAAGTCGATCAGCCCAGAGTGCGGATTTTGTTTGTGTTTGCGACAAGCTTTTTTCAACCTCTAAACACTTGATAAGCTCAGACCTTCATTTTGGCAGTGTTGAACCACTGCTTTCTCGACCAGTTCGGCATGCCCATGATGTCTCTCATTTCGCTCAGTGTCTGCGATGCGACCTGGCGCGCTTTCTCGTTGCCGTATTGAATGATTTCGAAAACTCTATCGGGGTTCTTCGCAAGCTCTTCGCGCTTCTGTCTAAACGGTGCGAACTTATCGACGATCAAACCGGACAAGCGTTTTTTGCAGTCGACACAACCGATTTTTGCGTTCTCACATTCGTCTTTCACTGTTTTGCGCAAGTCTTCATCGGCAAGCGCTTTGTACCATGGCCACGGCACCTCGCAAAGATCGACGTGACCGGGATCGGTTTTGGCGATGCGCGTGCGATCCGTCACCATCGTCTTCACCTTTTTCATGGTTGCATCGGCGGTATCAGCAATTTTGATGTCATTGCCGTACGACTTGCCCATCTTCATGCCGTCCATGCCTTTGAGCAGCGGCGTTTCCGTAAACTCAGGCTTGGGCTCCGGGAAAAATTCGGTGCCGTAAATATGGTTGAAACGGCGAGCCACTTTGCGCGCAAACTCAAGATGCGACTCCTGGTCTTTGCCGACAGGAACGAGTTCGCCTTTGAAAGTAAGTATGTCCGCCGACATCAAGACCGGATATCCAAGCAGCCCGTAAGTGGCTTTCTCTCTGGCTTCAGCTTCGTCTTGCGCGAGCATCCGCACCATATCTTTTAAAGTCGGCTCGCGCTCCACCCAATTTTGCGGAGTGATCATCGACAAAAGAAGATGCACTTCGGCAATCTCGGGAATTGCGGACTGCACATAGATAGTGGCTTGTTCCGGATCTAAGCCGACCGCAAGCCAATCGAGAGTAATCTCGAAAATATCCTGCGGGACAAGATGGCTGTCCTGATACTTAGTAGTAAGCGCGTGCCAATCAACAATCGAGTGATACGACTCGTAGCGGCTTTGAAAATCGACCCAATTGAGCAGCGCCCCAAAGTAGTGTCCGAGATGCAGACGCCCTGTCGGGCGCATGCCGGACATTATGCGCTTGGCGGCTGTCACCTAGTGCTTCCTTTCTGCTGCCTTCGCAATGGTTTCTTTGATGCGTTCTTTTTTGCGGCGCTCTTTAGCCAGACGGCGCTGTTTCTTTTCGCGGGCGTTGTATTTCTTGGTCATGAATAAATCTCCAGCCATTCACGGCATAACAGCCCATTCGAGATAGAAATGGGCGAAAGGTGAATATAGCACGTCAATATCAGTGTTTGACCTCGGCTCAATGCTTTTGCAACACTCTTACAATCTCTGAAAATAGGGAAATTAACACCGATTCGGACCAAATTTACAAAAGTTAATCTACCTCTTGACTGCTAAAGAGTTAGGCAGACCGCGAGATTTATACAGTGAGTGGGTAAATATCCTGTGTGTGGCGATTGCCGAATTTTCCCGGCAAGTTTTTACCAGAGGGAGTTTACGAGAATTGGCGTCTAAGGTTCGCGACGAAGTAGCCGACGATTGGCAGGAAGCCTTTGATGAGGAAGAGTCTCAACAGGGGCCGGCCGCAGCCGTTGTCAGCCAGGAAGAGGAAGAAGAGAAAGAGCCGACTGGTCCTGATGGATTTACAGAAGACTCTGTAAGACTCTATCTTCGTGAGATCGGTCGCGTAAAGATGATCAAGCCGGACGAGGAGATCGAGCTGGCCAGGCGCATCGCCAACGGCGATCTGGACGCCAAGAAGAAGCTCATTCAAGCCAATCTGCGTCTTGTAATATCGATCGCCAAGAAATATGTGAATCGCGGTCTGCCTTTCCAAGATCTCATTCAAGAAGGCAATCTCGGTCTCATCAGAGCAGCCGAAAAATTCGATCACACCAAAGGTTTCAAATTCAGCACCTATGCCACCTGGTGGATACGCCAGGCGATAAGCCGCGGTTTGGCTGATAAATCCAGAACCATCAGAGTGCCTGTGCATATGGTGGAATCGATCAATAAGTTGAAAAAGACTTCCGCCAAACTCTCTCAAGAATTGGGCCGCAAGCCGACTGAGAGCGAGTTATCCAGCGCGATGGAATTGTCGGTCAATAAAATCTCCGAAATAATGCAAGCCGACAGAGAACCTGTATCGATGGAGATGCCGCTCAATAGAGACGAAGAGACTTATTTGGGTGACCTGATCGAAGACAACATTACTTCACGTCCGGACATGACAACGGAAGAGGAGTTGATGCGCCAGGATCTAAACCGCATGCTCAGCCAGTTGACGCCACGCGAACGCGACATCATGCATTTGCGCTACGGTCTGGAAGACGGCAGGCAGCGCACTCTGGAAGAAGTTGGTCGCCTCTTCAACATTACTCGTGAGCGCGTTCGTCAAATCGAACACAAGGCGTTCAGAAAACTCAGGCAGCCGGCCTGGTCTTCTAAATTAGCCGGCTATCTTGAAGATTGATAAACAAAAGCTCTAATAAAAATTGCTGGCGAGAGCCGCTTTCTCACCATATATCTAATATTCGAGTCTCCAGCTTAGAAGGCTTGTCTTAAACCTTGGCTCTCATCTTGGTAGGGTTAAGGCTGAAGTGCTTTGCACTTGTTAGCACCGGCCGGTTGGATTTCCATTTCGGATCATGAGCGAGAAAGCGCGTCTGGCGCCGGAAGAATTGACTGCGCTCGTCGATGACGGACAGCGCCAAAAACTGCGGATGCTCCTCAATGAGGAACACCCGGCGGATATTGCCGAGTGGCTGACCGATCTGGACAACAGCCACCGTGTTTCTTGCTTCCGCCTGCTCGATCTGGACAATGCCTCCGCCGTTCTGGCCGAACTCGAGCCCGAAACACAGGGAAATCTGCTTAAGGATCTGGGCGACATCGGGGTCGTTCCCATCATCGCCCGCATGTCTCCCGACGATGCCGCCGACTTGCTTGCCGAACTGCCGAAAGAAAAGGTCCAGGCGATCATCAACCAGATGACCGACACTGAGGCGAAAGAAGACATCGAAGAGCTGCTCGGCTTTGAAGAAGATTCGGCAGGGGGGATCATGTCCACCGACTATCTTGCGGTGGAAGGAAAGTTGACAGCCGATCAGGCAATTTCCTATTTGAGAGAGACTTACGCAGAACTGGAAGACGATATTTACGACGTTTATGTCGTCTCGGAAGAAGAGAAACTGGCCGGCAGAGTCACGCTCAAAGAGTTGCTCATGGCACCGTCGGAGGCGCTGGTCGAAAGCTTGATGGACGACAACGTCATCAAAGTTCTCACCACGACAGACCAGGAAGAAGCCGCTGAAAAGCTGAGCCGATACGACTTGCTGACCTTGCCCGTAGTGGACGAGTCGGGCAAATTGAGAGGGATCATCACCGCCGATGATGTCATCGACGTTTTGTGGGAAGAGTCTACGGAAGATTTGTTCCAGGCATCAGGTATCACGACCGAAGCTGGAGACCTTGGCGAACAGCTCAGTTTGAGCGTAAGAAGGGCAGTGGGCGCAAGGCTTCCCTGGCTTTTGATTACTCTGGGAATCGAGGCCGGGTCGGTTAGCGTCATCACTCACTTCGACAATGTGATCAAAGAGACGGTTGCAGCAGCTTCATTTATGCCGCTGCTTTCCGGCGTCACAGGCTCGGTTGCCACCCAGAGCACTTGTATTATTTTGCGCGGCACCGGCATGGAAAAATTGGCATGGCGAGTGATCGTAAAACATGTCTTTCACGAACTCAGGGTCGGCATGCTGCTTGGAATTCTTTGCGGCGGCGCCACCTGGCTGATGAGCTTGATGCTGCACGGCGTCAACCATAACCTGGGAATGGTCGTCGGCTGCTCGCTGTTCGTGACCATGACCTGCGGTGTTCTCATCGGCACGCTCATGCCGATGGTTTTCCAGAAAATGGGCATCGATCCCGCCCATGCCAGCGGACCGTTTATCACGAGCGTGCTGGATGTTTGCACAATGACAATCTACCTGACCATCGTTCACTATTTCCTCTCTACGCTTCTATAATCCCAAAAACCAGAATCCAGAAAATTTAAAGGAATGCAAAAAGCAATGGACACCAAGAGCAAAATCAACAAAGCTCCTAATGAGCGCCTTTTGCAAAAGCGCTCCGACGCGGTTGCCGTCAGTGAAGCGACGTTGAAAAAACGTCATGAAAAGGGCACATTACACGCCCGAGAACGAATTGCTCAATTGCTCGATGAAGACTCATTTATCGAGCTTGATCGTTATGCCGTCCATCACTGCGAGCTTTTCGGACTGGAAGACAAAAAAGTGGTTGGCGATGGCGTAGTCACAGGACAGGGAACCATCGACGGCAGACCGGTTTATATCTTCGCCCACGATGCCACCTTCCTTGGTGGCGCACTAGGTGAGGTTTTCGCCCGCAAAGTCTGCAAAGTAATGGACCTGGCAAAGCAGGCCGGTTGCCCGGTGATTGGGCTTAATGAAAGCGGCGGCGCGCGCATTCAGGAAGGCGTTGCATCGTTGGCCGGATATGCCGACATTTTTTATAGAAACGTCAATTCTTCCGGCGTCATCCCGCAGATCTCCGTAATCTACGGAGCGTGCGCAGGTGGCGCGGTCTACAGTCCGGCCGTCACCGACTTCACGATCATGGTGGAGAAAAACAGCTACATGTTTATCACCGGACCGGAAATCGTCCGCACTGTCACCGGCGAAGATGTGACTTTTGACGAGCTGGGCGGCGCGCGCGTTCACAATGAAAAGAGCGGTGTGGCGCAACTGCTTGCCGAAGATGAAGAAGAGTCATTTTGGATGGTGAGAAAACTGCTCTCTTACCTGCCTTTGAACAATCTGGAACCTGCGCCCTTTGTCGAACCAGGTCCTGATGCCGAACCGCAAGACATGAGCGCACTGGACAGCATCGTTCCACACGATCCAGCCAAGCCTTATAACATGCTCGATGTGATCACGCGCATATTCGACAACGGCGACTTCTTCGAGATAGCGCCGCTCTACGCACAGAATTTGATCACCGGTTTTGCCAGATTGAACGGAGAAACGGTCGGCATCGTCGCCAACCAACCGCAGAGACTGGCCGGCACTCTCGATATCAATGCTTCGACAAAAGGCGCCCGCTTCGTGCGTTTTCTTGATGCGTTCAATATTCCGGTCATTACTTTCGTCGACGTTCCGGGTTATTTGCCGGGACTGACGCAGGAGCACGCCGGCATCATCAGACACGGAGCCAAATTGCTTTACGCATATTGCGAAGCGACCGTGCCTAAATTGACAGTGATCACGCGCAAAGCATACGGCGGCGCCTTCGACGTCATGGGTTCAAAAAATGTCGGAGGCGACTTCAATTTCGCCTGGCCCACTGCGGAAATTGCCGTCATGGGTGCAGACGGAGCGGTCAACCTTTTGTATAGAAAAGAGCTGGAAAAGTCGAAAGGCGATGCGGCGACAAAACAGAAAGAGCTGGTTGCCGAATACAGAGATCGTTTTGCCAACCCGTATGTGGCAGCCGAATTGGGCTACGTCGACGATGTAATACTTCCTTGCGAAACCAGAAAGTACTTGCACGCCGCTCTTTCAGTGCAAAAGAACAAGCGCGTGGAACGACCGAAAAGAAAGCACGGAAATATTCCGCTTTAGTTAGCGCTTTCTGGCTTTTTCAATATCCGGCTGAATCAGGCGAAAAATAAATCGCCCTTTGTGCGTTTTCATATCGTCGGGATGCAGCAGGGTTTCGTCGCCGATGATCGATGGATCGTCGATCTCTTCGAGATCATAAGATTGCGGTTTCGGCAATTGTTCGGCACTGTCGGGAAAAGACTGGCCGTTTTCCTCAGAGGCAGGGTGCTGCGCGAGCGCTTCCGCCTCGTCCTGCTGCCCACCCTCGGCGACGCCGTATTCGATGAGATCGATATGGACGGTTAACGGGCTTTGAATTACCGACTCATAGCGAGTAACTGGATCGATTGAAGGCCCGCCCAGCATTTTTTCTACATGTTTGAAAAGTTCTTCGGAAAACGGTTTTGGAGCGACGACCATGATCGCTTTCAGGACCGGGCGCTTTTTGTCCAACTGCTGAGCGCGATGAAGCAATTCCTTAAAATATGCCGTCGCGTATTTCGGCTCACGCCATTGCGAATGATTTTGAACAACAAAAGCTAAAAACGTGGTGCCGCCGGAGGCATCCTCGAACTGGACGTCGTACATCGGCAATGTTTCTTTGCGGAAAATGCCCTGCGTGACCGGATGAACGGTGACTTTGACCGCCCGTGCGATCGATTCCCAGAAGGCTCTTTGCCTGTTGTAAAGCCCGCTTCGATGCAAAAGTGTAAAGAGGTCCGTGACAACAAAATTTACGAAATCAGTGACCTCGCCAGGCAATTTGCCGAAGTCCGATTTGAGCTCCACATTGGCGGCAGCTATCTTCAAATCCTGTGGCGAACAGCTTCTAGCGGTCGCTACGACATTATTGAGAGTATAGGCGGCAGTGTTGCGTACTTTGATTTCAATAGTATGCGTTGGCGGTAATGACATCGAAAGAGCTTCCTAATTATCAGAATGAAGATACTAACGCGCGTAACGTGGTACATCATATGTTAGCGGTATGAGTCGTTATCGCCTGTCAACGGAGGTCTTTTTCAGTCCGTAAGCGTATTTGAGCCCACCAGTTATCCCACAAAATCCTTCCTGAGTCCCGCCCGAATCAGGTAAACTGGAAAAGTGGCTACTTGGCGGACGGCAGCTCGCCCTCTTTGGGTCATTGAGTTGTCGGTTCGGGGTATGCATGGCCGCATTGCGGCCTGTTCGAAGTATTTGTTTTCGCATTCCTTTACTTGAACACCTCCTGACGTCCCGCTAAAAACAATTTGTTGGCTATTGTTTCAGTATTCGCGTATATAGCGGTTGTCCAAATAAATGCCTATTCTTCCCTCACGGAACAACTTCAATCAGGCTGCTGCCGGTGTGCTCTTCGAATTGAAGAAGGGCAACAAAGAACAGCGCAATGATTTTGTCTGGACCCATCAAGAACGCTTCTATGCGATCGCTTACATGGCAACCGGCAATCCGGAGACTGCCACAGAATTAACGATCATGGCCTTCCGCAATGCTTTCGCCTCGCTTAAGCATACCGACCCCAAAAAGGTGAACATCCCTCTCTGGTACTGGGTGTCAAATTTTATCGTCGATGCTTGCGCTGAATATCATTCTCAGTACACCGGTCCTTTGCCACATTCGGCTCGCACCGATCCGTCGTCCGACGGCTCCGGCAATATGGACTGGGAAACCACAGTCATATTAGGAACTCAACGCGTAAGACGCTGTATCAGCACCCTGTCTGAAGAACAGCAAAAGGTTTTCATGCTGCGCCACCAGCTCGACCTCACTTACGAACAAATGGGTTCGGTTTTGCACCAGCCGAAAGAAACCATTCAAGCGTGGCTGTATAGAGCAAGAGTGCAAATTGTCAAATGCCTTGGCAGGGGTTAGTCATCCATGAGAGAGCGCGGTAACTGATAATGAATTGCAGTCGATTCCGACATTTAATTCAACAACGATTCGACATGGAACTGCCGTCTCAGGACGAGCGCATGCTCTCGGCCCACCTCGAGACTTGCGAATCGTGCGCTAAATTCCATCACCAAATTCAACAAGTGCTCCTGGCTGCCGACGATGTTCAGTTGCCGGACGATTTGACTCCACCGCAACCGGAGGCGCTGGCGCGCGCGATTATGGAAGATTTGCCTGAACAGAAAGCCTCTCCTTTCGCCATGTTCGGCAATATGTTCAAAGGCAAGGACAAGTCGGCGGGCAAAGCCGACAAAGCCGCGGCAATGCAAAACAGCGGCGCCGTGCGCGGCAAGAAAGACACCATGCCGCCGATGGATATGGAGCCTGCGGGCAGCCGGTATCCACATCGCTCGCAACCGCAGAATGCCACCACGCAGCCTTTCGAAGATACGACACCGCCTCAAATGGCGCCGCCACAGGCTAAGGGCAAAGCGCCCGAAGATCACAGCGGCACTGCCACCAGATTGAAGGCAATCGCCAAAGGTATGTCCGAGCCGCTCGGCGACAGCCGTGAAGCTCAATCGACCACTCGCTCCCTGGGCGAGAAGTTCGGCATGGCAGGACCCAATCAACTTACGGACGACCAACCCCTCACTCTTGCCGAGTCGATAAGAAGAAAGATTGCCGAATCGCAAAGAGCAACCGGCGAGCATGAACCGATAGATGTTCAGGACGAACTCGGTCCTGATGTATCAGGAATGCCGCAGCAAGACGACGGCCAAAATTGGATGAAACCGCCAGGATTGCCTAATCGGCAGCCGATGAACGGGCCGACCGGACTGCCCGGACAATCCAATCCGAACCTGCCTGTGCCGGGAATGCCCATGCAGTCATCGCAAAACATTCCTATGCCGGGATTGGGAAGTATGCCCGTCATGCCTCAAATGCCGCCGCCCATGCCGGCGCCTAATACATCCGACAGTGGTCCGCAATTGGCGGGCAACTGGGGAAAACCTACAAGTCCGCAGCAAGAAGCTTCCAATTGGGGTGGCCCGACCGGCGCGCCGGCCGGTGGTCCTCCAGGCGGAATGCCTGCCATGCCCGGCTTCCCGAAAGCTCCTCAACCCGGTGAAGCGCCGAAATCGGCCGGTGCCTGGGGAGAACCCACGTGGGGAGCAGACGCTCCCAAGGGCGCCAACGGTGGAGATGCCGATTGGGGTCCGCCTCCGCAAGGCGGAGCCTGGGACGATCCTAATGAATCTCAATCCGCGCAGTTCGCACCGCCGACGCAACCACCAGCTTTTGGAAAACCTATGGGACCGGGCGGTTTGCAAACACCGGCCGCACCTGCCAATGCACCTAATTTAGACTCGCCCGATCAGCCCTGGAACAAACCGATTCAAGCACCGCAAGCAGCGGCAGCAGCAGCAGCAGCAGCAGCTCCGGCTCCGGGAGCCGCAACTAATGCCTGGGGAGCGCCGACGCCCGGTCCGGATAATTGGGCCGGCAGCAATCAAAATGCCTGGGGTCAACCGACCGCGCAGGCTCCAGCACCGGCTCCCGAACCTCCTGCACCAGCCGGACAAGCGCAAGACAATAATCCCTGGCCTGCACCTGCAGCTCAGAACTCCGCCTGGGGTGGACCTGCCAATGACTGGTCGCAGCCACAGCCCGGCGGCAACTCGCAGCCGGTCCCTGACAGTTGGGCGACGCCGCCTCAAGCCGGATCGGCCTGGGGACAGCCTGGCGGCGCTGCCAATTCCGGATCTAATGCGGCCGTCACCTCGCCGCCTCAACAGGCTGCTCAAGAGCAAGCACCTGCAGCAGCAGGCGCCTGGGGCTCTCAAGGCGGTTCCGGCGCAGCATGGGGACAAGTAGGTCAAAAAGCTACCGAAAGCTGGGGTGCTCCCGGCGGCCAACCGGGCGGCGGCTGGGGTGGCCCGGGCGGTGGAAACGCCTGGGGCAGCGAACCGCCGACAGGTCCTGAACCGAATCAGGCGCAAGCGCCCGCACCGGAACCGGTGGCACAACCTGCACCTGCGGCCAAAGGCTCAGCCTGGTCGGTCGATGCCGAACAGATTGAGACCGGCACATGGAGAGCTTTTACACCCGGCTCAGATTCACTTGTATCGAATGCACCGGCTGCACCGAAAGGATGGGGTCCGACACCGGCGGCCGCACAGCCTGCACCAGCCGTGCCACCACCGGCGGCAGCCGCTCCAGGCGATCAGAATCGCTGGGATGTTCCTATACAAAACAGAGGCGCAGCGCAGCCGGCAGCCGATGCCGGTCAAAACCGCTGGGATACGCCCATTCAAGATCGCGGCAACGCTCAAGAAAATCAAGCGCCCGCCCCTGCCGCCAACAATCCGTGGGGAGTTCCTGCAGCAGCACCGCCTCTGCCCGGTCCGTCCATGGGTGGATTCGGCGCCGGCGCTGCACCACAACCGCCGCAAATGCCTCAAGCTCCCGGCGTAGCCGGCACTGGCATACCGAAAGATTCAATTATGGACAGGCTGTCCAATGTCCTTCAGGGTGAAGGTCAGCCCGCTGCGCAACAGGCTAGCGAAGAATCGCGCTGGGATATGCCGATTCAAGAACGCATGAAACAAGATGCGATGGCCGCCAGCGGTTCGCAACCTTCAGTTCCTGCACCAGCACCGGTGCCCGCTGCAAAACCAGGCGACAATCGCTGGGATACGCCTATTCAAGATCGCTCGCAGCAATCACAAGCTCCTGAATTGTCGCCGCCACCCCCTCGCTGGGATGTGCCTATTCAAGAGCGCACTCAACAATTGACTCCGACATCGGCGACTCCTCCCGGCGAGCAGTTGGCCCCTCAGCCTGCAGCGAATCCGTGGGGCGCACCGCCTCCGGCTCCAGCTCCAGTAGCCATGGCGCCGGCACCGCCTACACCTCCGGCACCACCGGCAATGCCTTTTGGATCGCCGGGCGATCAAGGAATTACAGCTTCCAGTTGGGATTTGCCTGTAGTCGAAGCACAAGATCAACTGCACCGTCAGCCGCAAGCAGACAGCATGCCCGAGCCTCCGCAACCCTTCGGCGCACCGCCTCAACCGGCCGCCGGCGGCTCGCCATCCAGATTGAATATCAATCCGCCTGCCTTCACTCCAGGCAACGTTGTCCAGCAACCGGTGCCGATGGCAGCACCGGCGACTCCAGGTGCTGCCGGCGCATTGTTCAATGTTGATGACAGCGAAATCGACAAAATCTTCTCGGAACACCTGGGCATCAACGAAGGCGCAGCACCTGGTGGTCCTCAGCCCGCACCGCCTCAACCGGAAGGTCCGCCGCAACCGGCGATTATGAAGTCGCTGCCGATTACCCCACCGGAGGCACCGACAGGCGGAGCCTGGGGTCAGCCCTTCGGCGCGCCGCCATTGCCGGGACAGTCGGTGGACACGACGGCACAACCATTTGCAGCTCCACCTGCACAGCCGCAAGTTCAGCCATTTGCAGCTCCGGAACCGCAGCCGTTTACTGCTCAAATTCCGGAACAACCGCAATTTGCAGTACCCGCACCGGCTCCAATGCCGTTTGCCGCGCCGGCTCCCGAACCGGCTCCGGCGCCACAACCTTTCGGCGCACCGCCTCCTGCACCATTTGCCGCGCCGGCCCCCCCGCAAGCAGTTCCCGTACAGCCCTTCGGCGCACCGCCGCCGGTGCCATTCGCACCGCCTGAGCCTGCTACGCAACCGTTTGCACCGGCCGCTTCAGCCCAGCCCTTTGGCGCACCGCCTTCGCCTGGCTCTCCGCCCACGGCGCCGGCTGCTCCGCCCAATCCGTTTGCCATGCCGTCGAATTCGCAACCCAAAATCGTCCCGGTCATGTCCAAAAATGTTGCCACTGCATCTGGTGGTCCGCCGGCACAGGGTTGGGGTGCGCCCGGCTCATCAGGCGGATTTCCTGCCGCTGTTCCAGCCAATGGACCCGCTCCGGTTGCGGCGTTTAGCGCACCGGCAGCACCGGCCGTCCCGGACAATAAAGCCAATGGTCTTTTCAATTTAGATGACTCGGCAATGGACGATCTCTTCTCCAAGAATCTTGGCGTGCAAGAGACAGCCAAGCCGGTCGGTGGAACAGGCGAGCAGCCGGTGCCGGCAGTCATGCAAAACATTCCGAATGTGCCGGCGCAGCAAATTCCGCAGCAGATGGCTCAGCCTTTTGCGCAACCGCCGCAACAAGCACAGGCACCAATGCCATTTGGAGCATCACCTGCTGCACCAATGCCTTTCGGCGCACCGCCTCAAGCTCCCAATGCAGCTCCCGCCCCGTTTGCTCCGCCCGTAGATCAATACGGCCAGCAACAAGCGCCGCAGCCGTTTGGTCAGCCACCCATGCCTCAAGCAGCCCCGCAGCCGTTCGGAGCACCGTTCGGTCAGCAGCCGCAGCAGCAGGCACAGGCACCGCAAGCATTTGCGCCTCCCGCTGCTGCGCCGCAGGGACAGCAGCAAGCCGGTTTGTTCAATGTCGACGATGGCATGATGAACCAAATCTTCGCCGACAACCTGGGCATCAAAGATCAAGATAACGGACAAAGAGTCAATGTTGCTGCGGCAGTGCATGCAATAAGTGAAGTGGCCGGTCAGGAAGCCCCCGCCATGCCGCCTCCCAAGATAGAAGGTTTGGGAAGATTGGATGCAAAACCGGATACCGGCGGCGATACCGGCAGCGGAAGAATTGCTTCGATTGGAAAATTCCTTCTCGACCAGAAAGATTTGGAAAAAATCGGCAAGCTCACCGCTTCCGATCTGTCCGACACCAAGATGAAGATTCTAACTCTGGAAGCCGCTTCGGAAATTCAGGGATTGCTCCATCATATCGGCGGCACGCCCGATGTTGTCGGCTCGATCATCATCGGTCACGACGGACTGCTGATCGCCAACACCATGCCGCAAGATGTCGAAGCTGATTCGATCGGCATCTGGGCGCTTGCTGTTTATATGAACACGGAAACTGCAATTAAGAAAATCGGTCACAATCGCGTGCACCAGGTCGTTGCCCGCACACCGCGCGGCTTCCTGGTAATTGCAGATTTCGGTGGCGGATTACTGGTAACCTTAAGCGACGGACGAGACACCGATGCGCTCATACCGCTAATGCGCAGCATCACTCAGGTTGTTTCCAACTAGCTTGTTGAAACTGGAATCCGGAAACTGATATCACTAATAAGCAATCAGCCGAAGTCAACCGATCAGGTAACGGCAAAGTGTTCTGACACCGAATCCGGTGCCGCCTTTGTTGCATTCTTCTCGGTCGCGATCGAGCCAGCCGGGTCCGGCAATATCGAGGTGCGCCCAGGATTTGCCGCTCGTGAACTCTTTCAAGAACATAGCAGCGCTGGCTGTTCCGGCTTCGCCTCTGGCACCGGCATTTTTCAGGTCGGCAATATCGCTCTTCAGGCTTTCTTGATATTCATCATAAAGGGGCAATTGCCAGAGTTTTTCTCCGGACTTGGCGCCGCTCTCGATCAGCTGATCGACAAGATTTTGATCGGAGCCCATGATGCCGGCGGCGACACGACCAAGTGCCGTCACCACCGCACCGGTAAGGGTGGCGATATCAATCAACTGATCGGCCCCGTGCTTAACCGCGTAGGTAAGAGCATCGGCAAGAATGAGCCGGCCTTCGGCATCGGTATTGTTCACTTCGATTGTCTTGCCGTTCATCGCGGTAATCACGTCCCCCGGATGCAGAGCATTGTCCCCGGGCATGTTTTCCGTGGCCGCCACAACCGCCATCACTGAAAAATTCGGTTTGAACTTGCCGACTACTCGCATGGTGGCAATGACCGCGGCAGCTCCGGACATGTCGTATTTCATATGCTCCATGCTCTGGGCCGGTTTCAGCGAAA
>Ga0268299_1001325_pt1 | contig 46228 bp, 41 predicted proteins | sample NOBtaG_FD_193484 | JGI IMG/M metagenome (GOLD analysis project Ga0268299, IMG submission 193484) | Activated sludge microbial communities from bioreactor in Nijmegen, Gelderland, Netherland - NOB reactor | ecosystem: Engineered > Bioreactor > Aerobic > Activated sludge | place: Netherlands... | reverse complement strand
TGCCGGGCGACAACATCTCGATGGAAGTGCACCTGATCGCGCCCATCGCCATGGATGAGGGCCTGCGCTTCGCCATCCGCGAAGGCGGCCGCACAGTCGGCGCCGGCGTCGTCGCCAAGATCGTCGAGTAGAGACCTCAATTCCCGCCGGTGCCGGAAGGCGCCGGCGGCTTGGGATTTTGACCCTCCGGCGGCAGCGAAAGCGGTCGCCGGATCGGCATTACAAGGAGAGCTTGGGCAGCGCATAGGAGTGTAGCTCAACTGGTAGAGCACCGGTCTCCAAAACCGGGGGTTGGGGGTTCGAGCCCCTCCACTCCTGCCAGCGGTCGGAAACGGCCGCCGCGCTGAAATGGTTCGGCAAAAATGGTTCTGCGGATAAGGAATGTAGTGACGGCATGGCAAAGGTAAGTCCGGCGGAATTCGCCCGCCAGGTGAACGTGGAACGCAAGAAGGTCACCTGGCCGACTTGGAAGGAGACCTGGATCACGACGGCGATGGTTTTCGCAATGGTGGTGCTGGCGTCGCTGTTCTTCCTGCTGGTCGATTCGATCCTCGGCTGGGGCGTCACCAACTTGCTGGGTTTGTGAGAGTAGCGATGGCGCACCGTTGGTATGTCGTGCACGTCTATTCGGGCTTCGAGCGCAAGATCGCGCAGTCGCTCCGCGAGCAGGCCGTGCAGAAGGGTATGGACAAGCTGATCACCGACGTCCTGGTTCCGGCCGAGGAAGTGGTGGAAGTGCGTCGCGGCTCGAAGGTGAACACGGAGCGCAAGTTCTTCCCCGGCTACGTGCTGGTGAAGATGGAGTTCACCGACGACACCTGGCATCTGATCATGAACACGCCCAAGGTGACCGGTTTTCTCGGCCCCAAGGGCAAGCCCTCGCCGATCAGCGAGACCGAGGCGCAGCGCATCCTGCACCAGGTGCAGGAAGGGGTCGAGCGGCCCAAGCGCGCGATCATCTTCGAGATCGGCGAGCAGGTGCGGGTGAACGACGGTCCGTTCACCTCCTTCACCGGCTTCGTCGAGGAAGTCGACGAGGAGAAGGGCCGGCTCAAGGTCGCGGTGTCGATCTTCGGCCGCGCCACGCCGGTCGAACTGGAATACGGGCAGGTCGAGAAGGTCTGAGGACCCGATCGCCTGCTTTTATCCGTGCGGCGACGGTTTCGCCGGAACATGCGGGAGGCCAGCCAGGGCCGTACCGCGAACCTAGGGGCGAAGGCTCCTTGAGGTGAGGACATGGCAAAGAAGATTGAAGGTTACATCAAGTTGCAGATCCCGGCCGGCAAGGCCAATCCGTCCCCGCCGGTCGGTCCGGCGCTCGGTCAGCGCGGCTTGAACATCATGCAGTTCTGCAAGGAGTTCAACGCGGCGACCCAGCAGATGGAAGCCGGCATGCCGATTCCGGTGGTGATCACGGCCTTTTCGGACCGTTCGTTCACCTTCGTCACCAAGACGCCGCCCGCCAGCTACTTCCTGAAGAAGGCGGCGAAGATCGAGAAGGGCTCGCAGACCACCGGCCGCGGTTTCGTCGGCAAGGTGACGATGGCGCAGTGCCGCGAGATCGCCAAGCAGAAGATGGCCGATCTCAACGCGCACGACATCGAGCATGCGGCCCAGATGATCAAAGGGTCCGCCAAGTCGATGGGCCTGCAGGTGGTGGAGGACTAAACGATGGCTGGCAAGAAGTACAAGGCGTCCCTCGCCAATGTCGACCGCGACAAGTTCTATCCGGTCGAAGAGGCCGTGAAGCTGATCAAGGCCGGCGCCAAGGCGAAGTTCGACGAGACGGTCGAGATCGCGATGAACCTGGGCATCGACCCGCGCCACTCGGACCAGAACGTCCGCGGCGTGGTCACCCTGCCGAACGGCACCGGCAAGTCGCTGCGCGTCGCCGTGTTCGCCAAGGGCGACAAGGCCGAGGCCGCGAAGAAGGCCGGCGCCGATATCGTCGGCGCCGATGACCTGGCGGAGAAGGTGCAGGCGGGCGAAATGAATTTCGACCGCGTCATCGCCACGCCGGACATGATGGTGACGGTTGGTAAGCTTGGCAAAGTCCTTGGCCCGCGCGGCCTGATGCCGAACCCGAAGCTCGGCACCGTCACCAACGACGTCGCCGAGGCCGTGAAGGCCGCGAAGGGCGGCCAGGTGGAGTTCCGCGCCGAGAAGGCGGGGCTGATCCATGCCGGCGTCGGCAAGGCCAGCTTCACCGAGAAGGCGCTGGTCGAGAACGTGAAGGCGTTTGTGTCGGCGATCAGCAAGGCGAAGCCGGCCGGCGCCAAGGGCACCTACATTAAGAAGGTGTCCATCGCTTCGACCATGGGCCCCGGCGTGAAGCTGGAGGTCGGTACGCTGGTCGGCTGACGCCGATCCGCGTGGAGTAACGAGTTTCGTCACCGCGTCTCGCAAGAGGCGCGGCGGCGATCGGAAGGGGCAACCCTTCCACCCTGTCCGAGACTGCAGGTCTCCAATCCGGATTTCCGGGGCGGAGGTAATGAGGCGATCGCCTGCAATAGACGGGAGTTGAACCGAGATTCGTTCGAGGCCGGTAACACGTCGCGTGTTTCCGGAGTTCCCTGGGACGAAGCGCGGCTTGAGCTTCTGGGACAGGCAAACCGGACCTTCCGGCTTTGCCCGACCGGGTGAGGACGAAAGGTCCAAGCGCAACGGGTGCGGAAGCATGACGCGACCGCACCCAGATTCGGAGACGAACAGTGGACCGATCTGGCAAAGAGTTGCTGGTCACTGATCTGCAGAACGCCTTGAGCTCCGCCAACCTGGTGGTCATCACCAAGCAGTCGGGCCTCACGGTGGCCGAAGTGAGCGATCTTCGGCGCAAGATGCGGAATGCAGGGGCCGGCTACAAAGTCGCTAAGAATCGGCTGGCACAGCGCGCTCTGAAAGGCACGAAGTACGAAGGCCTGGAAGGCTTGTTCAAGGGGCCGACCGCCATCGCCTATTCGACCGATCCGGTCGCGGCGGCGAAGGTTGCGGTCACTTGGGCGAAAGCCAACGGGAAGCTCACCATCGTCGGCGGTTCGATGGGTTCGGAGGTCCTTGGTCCGGAAGGGATCAAGGCGCTCGCGACCCTGCCGTCGCTCGACGAGCTTCGCGCCAAGCTGGTTGGCATGCTGCAGACCCCGGCGACGCGCGTCGCCACGGTGCTGCAGGCGCCCGCCGGGCAACTGGCGCGGGTCTTCGGAGCTTATGCCAAGAAGGGCGAGACCGCGTGACGGTCTGTTCTTCGCGGTTCCGAACTGAAGTTCAAGCAACGCGTATCGAGATAGCCTAGGAGAACTAAAATGGCTGATTTGCAGAAGCTGGTGGACGAGCTGTCCAAGCTGACCGTCCTCGAGGCGGCTGAGCTTTCCAAGAAGCTCGAAGAGGCGTGGGGCGTTTCGGCGGCGGCGCCGGTTGCGGTGGCCGCTGCTGGTGGCGGCGCTGCCGCTGCCCCGGTCGAGGAGAAGACGGAGTTCACCGTCGTCCTCGTCGATGGCGGCGACAAGAAGATCAACGTCATCAAGGAAGTCCGCGCCATCACCGCGCTGGGTCTGAAGGAAGCGAAGGACCTGGTCGAGGGTGCGCCGAAGCCGGTGAAGGAAGGTGTCAGCAAGCAGGAAGCTGCCGACATCAAGAAGAAACTGGAAGAAGCCGGTGCGAAGGTCGAGCTGAAGTAGAGCTCGGTCGGGTTATTCGACGGGGGAAGCGCCGGTTTCACGATCGGCGCTTCCCGCGTCCTCAAGACATAGGAAATTGCGCCTCTCCGATCGGCGCGAACAATGGATCGGATCGCTGGTCGAGGGCCCTGGACCGGCGCATTTGTGGATCAGGAGGGGCTAAGGAATTCCGGGCGCGGATGTCGATCCGCCGCCCCATTGGATCGGATAGGACAGCGTGGCGGACGCGCCTCGCTGCACGGGAAGACAGAGGTCGCTGATGACAAAACCTTTCACCGGACGCAAACGTATTCGCAAGGATTTCGGCCGCATCGGCGAGATCACGCGGATGCCGAACCTGATCGAAGTGCAGAAGAGCTCGTACGATCAGTTTCTCCAGATCGGCGTTCCGGCTGAGAAGCGCGAGAGCATCGGGTTGCAGGAAGTGTTCCGCTCGGTGTTCCCGATCAAGGACTTTTCCGAGAAGGCGGAACTGCAATTCGTCCGCTACGAGCTGGAAGAGCCGAAATACGACGTCGAGGAGTGCCAGCAGCGCGGCATGACCTTCGCCGCGCCGCTCAAGGTGACCCTGCGCCTGGTGGTGTGGGACACCGACGAGGAGACCGGCGCCCGCTCCATCCGCGACATCAAGGAGCAGGACGTCTACATGGGCGACATGCCGCTCATGACCTCCAGCGGCACCTTCATCGTGGCCGGCACCGAGCGCGTGGTGGTGAGCCAGATGCATCGCTCGCCGGGCGTCTTCTTCGACCACGACAAGGGCAAGACCCATTCGAGCGGCAAATACCTGTTCGCGGCCCGCGTCATCCCGTATCGCGGCTCCTGGCTCGATTTCGAGTTCGATGCCAAGGACCTCGTCTATGTGCGCATCGACCGCCGCCGCAAGCTGCCGGCGACCACGCTGCTGCTCGCCCTGTGGAACAAGAGCGTCGAGCAGAAGCTGGCCAAGGGCGGCGAGCTCTCCGACGAGGATCGCCGTTTCAGCGGCATGTCGGCGGAAGAGATCCTGAACTTCTTCTACAGCCAGGTCGTCTTCTCCAAGAGCAAGAAGGGCTGGACCGCGGCGTTCGAGCCGGAGCGCATGAAGGGCGTGAAGCTCAATGCCGACCTGGTCGACGCCAAGACCGGCAAGGTGGTGGCCGAGGTGGGCGCCAAGATGACGCCGCGCCTGGGCAAGAAGCTGCAGGAAGGCGGATTGAAGGAAATCCTGGTGCAGCCGGAAGAGCTGCACGGCCGCTACGCCGCTGTCGACATCATCAACGAGAAGACCGGCGAGATCTTCGTCGAGGCGGGCGCCGAGATCACCCAGGCGGTGCTCGACCAGCTCGAGGCGGCCGGCGTGAAGGACCTGCCGACGCTCGGCATCGACCACGTCAATGTCGGCCCCTACATGCGCAACACGCTGATGGCCGACAAGAACTCCTCGCGCGAGGAAGCGCTGATCGACATCTACCGCGTCATGCGCCCGGGCGAGCCGCCTACACTGGACACCGCGGAAGCGCTGTTCCAGGGGCTGTTCTTCGACCTCGAGCGTTACGATCTGTCGTCGGTCGGCCGCGTGAAGATGAACTCGCGGCTCAACCTCAACTCGCCGGATTCGATCCGCGTGCTGCGCAAGGAGGACGTGCTGGCGATCCTCAAAGTCCTGGTCGACCTGAAGGACGGCCGCGGCGAGATCGACGACATCGATCATCTCGGCAACCGCCGCGTCCGCTCGGTGGGCGAGCTGCTGGAGAACCAGTACCGCCTCGGCCTGCTGCGCATGGAGCGGGCGATCCGCGAGCGCATGAGCTCGGTTGAGATCGACACGGTCATGCCGCATGACTTGATTAATGCCAAGCCGGCGGCCGCCGCGGTGCGCGAGTTCTTCGGTTCCTCGCAGCTGTCGCAGTTCATGGACCAGACCAACCCGCTGTCGGAGATCACCCACAAACGACGCCTGTCGGCCCTCGGCCCGGGCGGTCTGACCCGCGAGCGCGCCGGCTTCGAGGTGCGTGACGTGCACCCGACGCATTACGGCCGCATCTGCCCGATCGAAACGCCGGAAGGCCCGAATATCGGCCTGATCAACTCGCTCGCCACCTTCGCGCGGGTGAACCAGTACGGCTTCATCGAGAGCCCGTACCGCAAGGTCGAGAAGGGCACCGTCACCGACGAGGTGATCTATCTCTCGGCGATGGAAGAGGGCAAATACACCATCGCCCAGGCCAATGCGCGCCTCGACACGCGCAACAAGCTAGCCGACGACCTGATCTCCTGCCGCCGCGCCGGCGAGTTCGTTATGGCCCGCCGCGAGGACGTGCAGTTCATCGACGTCAGCCCGAAGCAGCTGGTCTCGGTGGCCGCGGCGCTCATCCCGTTCCTCGAGAACGACGACGCCAACCGCGCGCTGATGGGTTCGAACATGCAGCGTCAGGCCGTGCCGCTGCTCCAGGCGGACGCTCCGCTGGTCGGCACCGGCATGGAAGGCACGGTGGCGCGCGACAGCGGCGTCGCCATCGCCGCCCGCCGCAAGGGCATCGTCGACCAGGTGGACGCCACCCGCATCGTCATCCGCGCCACGGATGAGACGAACACGGCGGCGCCGGGCGTCGACATCTACAACCTGCTGAAGTTCCAGCGCTCCAACCAGAACACCTGCATCAACCAGCGCCCGCTGGTGAAGGTGGGCGACCTGGTGGAGAAGGGCGACATCATCGGCGACGGTCCGTCGACCGATCTGGGCGAGCTGGCGCTGGGCCGCAACGTGCTCTGCGCCTTCATGCCGTGGAACGGCTACAACTTCGAGGACTCGATCCTGATTTCCGAGCGGATCGTGAAGGACGACGTCTTCACCTCGATCCACATCGAGGAATTCGAGGTCATGGCCCGCGACACCAAGCTGGGCCAGGAGGAAATCACCCGCGACATTCCGAACGTGGGTGAAGAGGCCCTGAAGAACCTCGACGAGGCCGGCATCGTCTATATCGGCGCCGAGGTGAAGCCGGGCGACATCCTGGTCGGCAAGGTCACGCCGAAGGGCGAAAGCCCGATGACGCCGGAAGAGAAGCTGCTGCGCGCCATCTTCGGCGAAAAGGCCTCCGACGTGCGCGACACGTCGCTGCGCCTGCCGCCGGGCGTTTCCGGCACCATCGTCGAGGTGCGGGTGTTCTCCCGCCGCGGCGTCGACAAGGACGAGCGCGCGCTGGCGATCGAGCGCGCCGAGATCGAGCGTCTGGCCAAGGACCGCGACGACGAAAAGGCGATCCTGGAGCGCAACTTCTACAGCCGCCTGAAAGAGCTGCTGATGAACCAGGTCGCCACCGGCGGCCCGAAGGCGCTGAAGCCCGAGACCAAGATCACCGAGAAGACGCTGTCCGAGTTCACCCCCGGCCAGTGGCGCCAGATCGGCGTCAAGAACGACAAGCGGATGGCCGAGATCGAAGGCCTGAAGAAGCAGTTTGAGGACTCGGTCAAAGCGCTCGAAAAGCGTTTCGAGAACAAGGTCGAGAAGCTGCAGCGCGGCGACGAGCTGCCGCCCGGCGTGATGAAGATGGTCAAGGTGTTCGTCGCGGTGAAGCGCAAGCTGCAGCCGGGCGACAAGATGGCCGGCCGTCACGGCAACAAGGGCGTCGTCTCGCGCATCGTGCCGCAGGAGGACATGCCGTATCTCGAGGACGGCACCCCGGTCGACCTCGTGCTCAATCCGCTGGGCGTGCCCAGCCGCATGAACGTGGGCCAGATCCTGGAGACCCATCTGGGGTGGGCCTGCGCCAATCTCGGCCGCCAGATCGGCCAGATGATCGACGCGGTCCGCAAGGGCGACGGCAAGGCCGCCGAGCTGCGCAAGCAGCTGAAGGAGGTCTATGGCGAGCGGACGTACAAGTCCGATCTCATGGAGCTCGAGGACAACGAGCTGGTCGAGCTGGCGGAAGGCCTGCGCAAGGGCGTTCCGGTTGCCTCTCCGGTGTTCGATGGCGCCCGCGAGGACGACATCGTGCAGATGCTGGAGCGCGCCGGCCTGAAGAACTCGGGCCAGGTCGTCCTGACCGACGGCCGCACCGGCGAGCGTTTCGACCGCGCTGTCACCGTCGGCTACATCTACATGCTGAAGCTGCACCACCTGGTGGACGACAAGATCCACGCGCGTTCAATCGGCCCCTACAGCCTGGTCACCCAGCAGCCGCTGGGCGGCAAGGCCCAGTTCGGCGGCCAGCGCTTCGGCGAAATGGAAGTGTGGGCGCTCGAGGCCTACGGCGCGGCCTATACGCTGCAGGAGATGTTGACGGTGAAGTCCGACGACGTCTCCGGCCGCACCAAGACCTACGAGGCGATCGTGCGCGGCGACGACAATTTCGAGGCCGGCATCCCCGAATCCTTCAACGTGTTGGTGAAGGAATTGCGGTCGCTGGGCCTCAATGTCGAGCTGACGCAGAACCAGTACTGATTGATCGGATCGGCGACCGGCGGGCCGACGGGCCTCGCCGGCAAGCCTGAGGAGAAGATGATGAACAACGAATTGATGAACGTTTTCGGCCAGCCCACCGGCACGCAGACCTTCGATCAGATCCGCATCTCGATCGCCAGCCCGGAGCGCATCCGCTCCTGGTCCTATGGCGAGATCAAGAAGCCGGAGACCATCAACTACCGGACCTTCAAGCCGGAGCGCGACGGCCTGTTCTGCGCCCGCATCTTCGGTCCGATCAAGGACTACGAGTGCTTGTGCGGCAAGTACAAGCGCATGAAGTACCGCGGCATCATCTGCGAGAAGTGCGGCGTCGAAGTCACGCTCTCCAAGGTGCGGCGCGACCGCATGGGCCACATCGAGCTGGCTTCGCCCGTCGCCCACATCTGGTTCCTGAAGTCGCTGCCGAGCCGCATCGGCCTGCTGCTCGACATGACGCTGAAGGATCTCGAGCGCATCCTCTATTTCGAGAACTACGTGGTCATCGAGCCGGGCTTGACGCCGCTGAAGCTGCATCAGCTGCTGAACGAGGACCAGTATCTCGACGCCCAGGACGAGTTCGGCCAGGACGCGTTCCAGGCCGGCATCGGCGCCGAGGCGCTCAAGCTCATGCTCTCCGCCATCAACCTGGAGACCGAGCGCGAGCAGATGAAGGCCGATCTGCGCGAGACCTCGTCGGAGGCTAAGCGCAAGAAGCTGGTCAAGCGCCTGAAGCTGGTCGATTCCTTCATCGAATCCGGCTCGCGTCCGGAATGGATGATCCTCGACGTGGTGCCGGTGATCCCGCCCGAGCTGCGCCCGCTGGTGCCGCTCGATGGCGGCCGCTTCGCCACCTCGGACCTCAACGACCTCTATCGCCGCGTCATCAACCGCAACAACCGCCTGAAGCGCCTCATTGAGCTGCGCGCGCCGGACATCATCGTGCGCAACGAAAAGCGCATGCTGCAGGAATCGGTCGATGCGCTGTTCGACAACGGCCGCCGCGGCCGTGTCATCACCGGCGCCAACAAGCGCCCGCTGAAGTCGCTGTCCGACATGCTGAAGGGCAAGCAGGGCCGCTTCCGCCAGAACCTGCTCGGCAAGCGCGTCGACTATTCGGGCCGCTCGGTCATCGTCGTCGGCCCGGAGCTGAAGCTGCACCAGTGCGGCCTGCCGAAAAAGATGGCGCTCGAGCTGTTCAAGCCGTTCATCTATTCCAAGCTCGAGCTCTATGCCATGGCGACCACGATCAAGGCCGCCAAGCGCATGGTCGAGAAGGAGCGGCCGGAGGTGTGGGACATCCTCGAAGAGGTGATCCGCGAGCACCCGGTGCTGCTGAACCGCGCACCGACCCTGCACCGCCTCGGCATCCAGGCCTTTGAGCCGGTGCTGATCGAGGGCAAGGCGATCCAGCTGCATCCGCTGGTCTGCACCGCCTTCAACGCCGATTTCGACGGCGACCAGATGGCGGTCCACGTGCCCCTTTCGCTGGAAGCCCAGCTGGAAGCGCGCGTGCTGATGATGTCGACCAACAACATCCTGTCGCCAGCCAACGGCAAGCCGATCATCGTGCCGTCGCAGGACATCGTGCTCGGTCTCTACTACCTGACCATGGAGGCCGAAAAGGAGCCGGGCGAGGGCATGGCCTTCGTCAACACCGCCGAGGTCCTGCACGCCCTCGATTCCAAGGTCGTCTCGCTGCACAGCAAGATCAAGGCGCGCATCGACCACTATGACGACCACGGCCAGCGGGTGACCAAGGTCATCGCCACCACGCCGGGCCGCATGCTGCTGTCGGAGATCCTGCCGAAGCACCCGAATGTGCCGTTCAGCTTGATCAATCGCCTGCTGACCAAGAAGGAGATCACCTCGGTCATCGATTCCGTTTATCGCCATTGCGGCCAGAAGGAGACGGTGATCTTCGCCGACCGCATGATGGGCATGGGCTTCGCCCAGGCCTGCAAGGCCGGCATCTCCTTCGGCAAGGACGACCTCATCATCCCCGAGGCCAAGCACAAGCTGGTGGCCGAGGCGCAGGAGAAGGTGAAGGAATACGAGCAGCAGTACCTCGACGGCCTGATCACCCAGGGCGAGAAGTACAACAAGGTCGTCGACGTGTGGTCGACCTGCACCGAGCAGGTGGCCGACGCGATGATGAAGTCGATGTCGAAGACGACCTCGGGCAGCGCCATCAACTCGGTCTACATGATGGCTCATTCCGGCGCCCGCGGTTCCGCGGCGCAGATCAAGCAGCTGGCCGGCATGCGCGGCCTGATGGCGAAGCCGTCGGGCGAGATCATCGAGACGCCGATCATCTCGAACTTCAAGGAAGGCCTCACCGTGCTCGAGTATTTCAACTCGACCCACGGCGCCCGCAAGGGCCTGGCCGACACCGCCTTGAAGACGGCGAACTCGGGCTATCTGACCCGCCGACTGGTGGACGTGGCGCAGGACGCCATCATCACCGAGGAGGATTGCGGCACCAGGAACGGTCTCACCGCCAAGGCGGTGGTCGAGGGCGGCGAAGTCATCGCCGCGCTGGCCGACCGCATCCTTGGCCGCGCCGCGGCCGAGGACGTGAAGGACCCGCTCTCCGGCAAGGTCATCGTCAAGGCGGCGCAGCTCATCGACGAGCCGCTGGTGGACGAGATCGAGCGCGCCGGCATCGACGTGGTGAAGATCCGCTCGGTGCTGACCTGCGAGGCCAAGACGGGTGTCTGCGGCAAGTGCTACGGCCGCGACCTCGCGCGCGGAACGCCGGTCAATATCGGCGAGGCGATCGGCGTCATCGCGGCGCAGTCGATCGGCGAGCCGGGCACCCAGCTCACCATGCGCACCTTCCACATCGGCGGCGCCGCCCAGCGCGGCGCCGAGCAGAGCTCGATCGAGGCGACCATCGACGCGGTGGTCGACGTGCGCAACCGCAACGTGGTGATGAACAGCCAGGGCGTGCCCGTGGTCATGGGCCGCAATTGCGAGATCGTGCTGGCCGACCAGCAGGGCCGCGAGCGGGCCCGCCACCGCGTGCCCTACGGCGCCCGCCTGCTGGCCGATCACGGCCAGAAGGTCGCCAAGGGCGCCAAGCTGGCGGAGTGGGATCCGTACACCCTGCCGATCATCACCGAGCGCGAAGGCATCGTGAATTACATCGACCTCGTCGAGGGCGTGTCGATGCGCGAAGTGATGGACGAGACCACCGGCATTTCCAACCGCGTGGTCATCGACTGGAAGCAGCAGCCACGCGGCAACGATTTGAAGCCGCGCATCACCCTCAGGGACGAGAAGGGCAACGTCATCATGCTGCCCAACGGCCTGGAGGCGCGCTACTTCATGTCGGTGGACGCCATTCTCTCGGTCGAGAACGGCGCCCATGTGAAGGCGGGCGACGTGCTGGCGCGCATCCCGCGCGAAGGCACCAAGACCCGCGACATCACCGGCGGTCTGCCGCGCGTGGCGGAACTGTTCGAGGCCCGCAAGCCGAAGGACTTCGCCATCATCAGCGACATCGCCGGCCGCGTCGAGTTCGGCAAGGACTACAAGACCAAGCGCCGGATCGTCGTGGTGCCGGAGGATGCCTCGGAGGAATCGCGCGAATACCTGATCCCCAAGGGCAAGCACATCTCGGTGCAGGAGGGCGACTACGTCCAGAAGGGCGACCAGCTGCTCGACGGCAACCCGGTGCCGCACGACATCCTCAACGTCATGGGCGTCGAGGCGTTGGCCACCTATCTCATCAACGAGATCCAGGAGGTCTATCGCCTGCAGGGCGTGAAGATCAACGACAAGCACATCGAAGTGATCGTTCGCCAGATGCTGCAGAAGATCGAGATCTCCGACCCGGGCGACACCACGTTCCTGGCGGGCGAGCAGGTCGACCGCTCCGAGTTCGAGGAAGAAAACGCGAAGGCGCTGAAGGAAGGCGGCCGTCTGGCCAAGGGCTCACCGGTGTTGCTCGGCATCACCAAGGCGAGCCTGCAGACGCGCTCCTTCATCTCCGCCGCCTCGTTCCAGGAGACGACGCGCGTGCTGACCGAGGCCGCGGTTTCCGGCCGGGTCGACAGCCTGATCGGCCTCAAGGAAAACGTGATTGTCGGCCGCCTGATCCCGGCCGGCACCGGCTCGGTGATGAACCGCCTGAAGCACGAGGCGGCCGAGCGCGACAAGGAGCTGGCGGCGCAGCAGAAGCCGGCGGCCCTGCCCGACGCGACGCCGAAGCAGGAAGTGGCCTAGGCGCTCGTATCTTCGGAATACTATCCGTCATCGGCGGGCAGGAAACTGCCCGCCGATTTCGGTTTCAGGGCGCGCGGCCGAGCTGTGCACAGCTCGGCCTTTCTTGCTCTCGGCGCGCAGCTTCCCGCATAGTTCATGAGACCTGATCTTCCCGGGAGCGGAGGCGGTGCCGGCGCATGGCGTTCGAAGATCCCGACTGGCTGGCGGGTGCCAGCCCCGCGGTCAAGGCGATGTACAGCTATTGGCGATCCAAGTGCCGCGGCGAGTCCCCGCCGCGGCGTGCCGATATCGATCCGCTGGATTTTCCGCGCCTCCTGCCGCACATCACGATGGTCGAGGTGGTGCCTGACGCCAGGCGCTATGTCTATCGCCTGGTCGGCACGAAGGAGGTCGAGATCCGCGGCCGCGATCCGACCGGCAGGTCGGTGCTCGAAGGGTTCTTCGGTCCGTCCCTCGACGACGCGCTGCACTGCTATGACACCGTCGTCGCCACCGCGCGGCCCCACTACGACGACACGCCCTACATCACGCCCGACAAGAGATACTCGGACGACGAAACCCTGTTCCTGCCGCTGTCCGACGACGGCGCGCGGGTGAATCGCATTCTGGTCTTCGGCACCTTCACGCCCAATCCCCGCCGCTGAGCGCGGCGGATTCAGCCGTCGGCCTCCCGCGGGTCGGCACAAATCACCAGGAACACCTGGTCCACCGGCTCGCCGGGCCGCGCGCGGACCGGCAGCCGCCGCCGCGTGATGTATTCCACGTCGCGGCCGGCACCGGCTCGGGGATGAACCGCCTGAAGCACGAGGCCGCCGAGCGCGACCGCGAGCTGGCGGCGCAGAAGCCGGCGGCGCTGCCCGACGCGACGCCGAAGCAGGAAGTGGCGTCAGCGTCCACCTGAGGGAAGAAGACCGGATCGGCGGGCAGGCAACTGTCCGCCGATTTGCTTTCAGGCGGTCAGTGCCGCGTCAGGGCCGCCATGTTCTGATCCGCGCCCCACGACGCGAGGGACCGGACATGACGGCAAGGCGACTTCTCCTGCGGCTCGGTATCGGCGCGGCCTTGCTGGTGGCGGGCACGGCCGCCGCCCTGGCGGTGCGTGAAGAGGTGACGGAGGAGGCGATGATCGCCGCATTGCGCGCTGGCGGCAACGTGGTCTACATGCGCCATGCCCGGCGCGTGAAGGGCGCGCATGACACGCTCACCATGGACAGTTCCTGGCTCGACTTCGCCGATTGCGCGCGCCAGCGCAACCTGACCGCCGCCGGCCGCAAGGAAGCCCGCCAGCTTGGTGAGGACATGCGCATCGCCGGCGTGCCCGTCGACCGCGTCGTGGCGCTGCCGCTCTGCCGCACGCGCGACACCGCCATCCTCGCTTTCGGCAACGCGGTGCTGGAGCGCCGCATGTACGATCCGGCCTTTGTCGCGCGGGAATTGGCGACCGCGCCGGACGCCGGCGGCAATACCATCCTGGTCGGCAGCGAGTTCCAGCTGCGCCAGCTCACCGGTTTCCAGCTGGCGCCGGGCGAGATGGCGATATTCCGGCCTGACGGCAAGGGCGGATCGGTGCTGCTCGGCCGTCTGACATCCGACGACTGGCTCGACGATTAGCGCGCCCCTGCCGCTCGCTCCGGCGGAGATCCGCGCCGTCTTCCTGCGCTAACGCCCGTCAGCGTCGGCGTAGATCACCAGGAACACCTGGTCCACCGGCCCGCCGGGTTGCGCGCGGACCGGCAGCAGCAGCCGGGTGATGTATTCCACGTCGTTCTGGAACACGCGCATCGTATGAACCGCCGGCCGGCCGCTGGCGATGACGCGGCGCATGAAATCGGCCAGCTGCGAGCCGAACCGCTGGTCGACGTCGCTGGCGCGCTTGCCGGTCCAATCCTCTCCGGTGATGGCGACGATCGCGGTGCCTTCCAGGCGGATGCGGAAATCGATCGTGCCCGGGATCGCCTCGTAGATGCTGACATGGCCGAGCCAGGGCCTCAGGGTCATGGCGTCGAGCTGGCTTCGATCCGGGATGTTCCCGCTGCCGCCTGCATCGGTCCAGAACTTGAGCAGGGAATGCAGCATCGGCGAAGCGTATGGCGGCAGGGTAGCCAGCTCCCGCTCCACTCCCCCGCACCGCGCCATTTGCGGTCCGGACGCTATGTCGCCGATCAAATCCTCGCGCTCCAAGAATTCGTGGATCGGAGCGTTCATCGTGTCACCCGCGCATACCCTGGGCAAGACGCAATCGGCTGTCGCCGCCCGGCATCGGGATAGGCCGGGCGCCGCGGCGCCCCACCAACGGCGGGCCAAAGGCGGGGGGTCACGCTACCGCTGGTTGGTCGAAGGCCGCGGGCGCAGGGCGTAGACGCGCCGGCGCAGCTCGCGCATGGCCGCCGCCGGCGAGGTCTGCCGGGCAATCTCCGGCCAGGCGATCGGCGCCCCGACCTGGACCCGGACCGGCCGGCCGCGCCGCTTGTTCAATTCGCCGACCAGCAGGGCGATGCGCCAAGCCATGCTCACCTTGCTGGCGACGTGGAACATCGGCCCGTTCTGGCCCTCGAAATAGATCGGCAGCACGGTCGCCTCCGCCGCGCGGATCAGGCGATAGGCGAAGTTCTTCCACGGCAGGTCCTCGGCTTCGGCGATCGGCCTGACCGAGAACTTGACCGGTGCGGTGGAGACGCCACCGGCGGGGAAGATGACAATGGTCTCGCCGGCCTTCAGCGCGTCGAGGGCCTGCTGCCGCGCCTTGATGTTGTTGCGCGTGGCCGCTTCGGTCTCGCTGAAATCGATCGGCAGCAGATAGCCGGCCGCCTCGGGCACCGCCATCAGCCGGCTATGCGCCAGGATCTTGAAGGGGCGGCGCAGCTGTTCGGCCAGCGCGCAGATGGCGATGCCGTCGAGCAGGCCGAAGGGATGATTGGCGATGATGACGAGGCGCTCGTCGCCGGAAACCCGCGGCGGCCAGGCGGCGCCCTCCAGCACGAGGGGCGAGCGCAGCCAGTAGAGCGCGCTCGACCACAGTGGCAATCCGGTCACCTGCCAGCGCTCGCGCCAGCCCTCGTAGAGCCGCACCAGCGTCTTGCGGCCGCTCAGGCGCTCGACCGCGTTGACGAAGGCGCGCTCCCATAGCGGCGCGGCCGGGTCGGCATATGTAATCGGACTGAAGGATTGGGTGAGGGTGGCGAGCCGCATGTCTGTCCTGCCAGCTTCAGTTTCGGCATCCCAGCGTCGCGTGACGCCTCTCGTGTGCGGAGTCTATAATGATCCGGTGACGGTTCGATGACAGCGGCGCAGGTACAGCGGAGTGGGGCGCCGGCATTTGTGAAGGGCTCGAAGAACATGGCGGAACTGCTTGGCATGACGCAGAAGGTGAAGTCCTTCATCGACGAGAAGATGTCGCGCGAGAGCGCGGCGCAGCGGGCGCTGCGCGCCGAGACCTTCGCCATGCCGCATTCCGGCATGATGAGCCGGCCGGAGACCGACGCCTTCCTGCAGCTGTTGATCCGCCTCATCGGCGCCAGACGCGTGATCGAGATTGGCACCTTCACCGGCTCCGGCGCCCTGGCCATGGCGCTGTCCTTGCCCGAGGATGGCCGCGTCATCGCCTGCGACGTCAGCGCCGACTGGACCGCGATCGGCCGCAAGTACTGGCAGCAGGCGGGTGTGGCGCACAAGATCGACCTGCGCCTGGCGCCGGCGGCCGAGACGATCGCCGCATTGTTGAAGGACGGCCAAGCGGACGGCTTCGACATGGCCTTCATCGACGCCGACAAGACCGGCTACGACGCCTATTACGAAGGCTGCCTGAAGCTGGTGCGGCGCGGCGGGTTGCTGGTGCTCGACAACATGCTGTGGAGCGGCGACGTCGCCGATCCCGAAATCCACGATGCCGATACCGACGCGCTGCGCGCGCTCAATCTGAAGATCCAGCAGGACGAACGGGTTGATTTCTGCCTGCTCTCCGCCGATGACGGCATCCTGCTGGCCCGCCGGCGATAGGGGTCGATCTACCCGATATCCGACCGGCGCCGCTGCGGCAGCATGGCGACCAGGATGGCGCCCTTGGCTTCGCCGACATCGAGCTCGGCGACGCCGCCCAGCACCTTGGCCGCGGCGCGCAAGGCGCTCCAGGCGATGGTGAGCGGCCGCTGCGCCGCCTTGCGATCGGTCGGCTCGCGCGCCGCGCTGTGGATCTCGGTGGCGGGCCGGCTGCAGCCGCTGGTCTGCACCGTCAGCAGGAGCTGATCTTCGGAGCCGCATTGGCCGCGCAGCGTGACCTGCCCGCCATGTTCGACGCAGCCGAGCGCGAAGTCGAGGAGCGCCTCGATGACGCGGCCGAGCGGCCGCTCCGGCAGATTGACCTGCAGGTTCTGCGGCTCGATCTCCAACTCGAGCACGATGCGCCGCTTCTCGCTGTTGCGCTGGCGCTTGCCGATCAGCTCGGCGGCCAGCGCGCCGAGATCGGTCTGCGACCCACTTTCCGCGCGGCGCTCCTTCTCCGGATGCGCGGCGCCATCGAGCAGCGCGCGCGCCTGGCTGACGCCGGTCATCGCCTCGGTCAGGTAGCTCTTATAGATGGCGACGCCGACCGGGCCGAAGATCTCGTCGGTCATCATGTTGAGGTTGCGGCCGATGACGTCGAGCCGCGTGGTCACTTCCTTGGCCAGCTCGTGCAGCAGCTCGGCATTGGCGCGCAGGCTGCTGGTGCCCTCGGTCTGTGCCAGGCTCGCCTTCTGTGTGCCCCAATCCACTTCGCGCAGCACGCAGGCGGTGAGGTGGCGGCCGAAGCGCTGATAGGGATTGGCCAGGATCTCCACCGGTCGGCTGAATCCGCCGGGCAGGCGCAGGATGGCCAGGGCCGGGCCGCGCAGGTTTTCCAGGGCCTGCATCGACCAGGTGGCGCCCTCGCCGTCATCGACGGCGCGCGACACGAGGCCGGAGAACGGCGTGCCGATCAGCGACGGCCCGCTCAGGCCGAACATGCGCTCGGCCATCGCATTCGCCATCTCGATGGCGCCGTCCTGGCGCAGCGCCACCACAGCATCGGGCAGCGCGTCGAGCAGGCAGCGGGCGTGATCGTCGGCCTCGTCCTCCGCGGTGGTGAGCCAGTATTGCAGCGCGTCGTCGCGCAGACGCTGCCGTTCCAGGCAGGCCGACACGCAGAGCCGCACCACGTTGCGGTCGAGCGGCTCGCGGATCAGATCGTCGATACCGATCTCGATCGCCTTCTGGGTCGGCGTGCTTTCCGGATCGGCGCTGATGGCAATGCACACCACGCCGGAAAGCAGGCCGTCGCCGCGCACCGTCTCGACGGCGGTCAGATGGGCGGTGCCCTCGCGCACCAGGTCGACAAGCAGCAGGTCGATGCCGCCGCCGCGCAGCAGGCGGACGGCCTCGTCGGAATCGAGCGCGCGCTCCGCCGCCGGCCGGCCGATGGCGGCCAGGCCCTGATCGAGGGCGGCAAAGGAATCCGGTCGCACGCTGAGCAGGAGCGTGCGGGGCGTCGGCGAAGCTGCCTGATTCCTGTTGGCCGGGATGCTTCCGGTCAGCAAATTCATGCCGTCGTTGACCGTCGTTTATGGGTCGTTTCAGCCTCTGCTAGGAGTCTTAAGATAGCGTTAGCTTTTGACCTGCGGCGGGATGGGCAGGGCCCCTCCATACGGATCCAGCAAGGACATGGGGCCTAATTTGGCAATCGAATCAGAGGGCTCGGAAAAGGCGCCGAAGGGAGATGCGGCGCCCGCCCGCCTGGACGTCCTGACCGGCAGCCTCTGGGCCCTGCTGGCGGTGGCGGTCTGGTCCGGCTGGATGGTGGTCACGCGAATCGCGGTCACCTCCGACCTTGGGGCGGAGGATCTGGCGGCCCTGCGTTTCGCGTCGGCCGGGCTGCTGCTGCTGCCCGTGGTGTGGCGCCGCGGCTTCGCCCTCGACCGGCTCGGCTGGGGCGGCCTGGCATTGGTGACCCTCTGTGCCGGGGTGCCCTATGTCCTGCTGGCGTCGCATGGCCTCGGCCTGGCGCGGGCGGCGGAGGCCGGCGTGCTCATTCCCGGCACCATCCCGCTCTTCGTCGGACTGCTATCGCTCCTCATTCTGCGCGAGCGGCTGGGCATCGTGGCGCGCCTGGGGTTGGCGCTGATCGTCGCCGGGGTGGCCGTCCTGACCCTGCCGGCGCTCCTGGCGGCGGCCGGGGCGCAACTCCTGGGCTTCGGCATCTGCCTGCTCTCGGCACTGATTTGGGCCATCTACACCATCGCCGCCCGGCGCGCGGCGCTCGACGCCATCCACATGACCGCGATCATCACCGTCGCCTCGGCGCTGTGGTTCCTGCCGCTCTATTTGCTGCTGCCGGACCGGCCGCTGTGGCGGGCCGACGGGCTCAGCATCGCCGTGCAGCTGGTCTATCAGGGGCCGCTGACCGGCATTCTTGCGCTCTACGCCTTCAACCGCGCCGTCCACCTGCTGGGTGCCGCCCGCGCCGCCGCCTTCACCGCCTTGCTGCCGCTGACCACTTTGTTGCTGGCCATCCCAACGCTGGGCGAATGGCCGAGCCTCGGCGACACGCTTGGGTCCGTGCTGGCCGCCCTGGGCGTGCTGCTGGCGACTGGAATCGTCCGACGCTAGAAGTGCAAACGCCCGCTTGGTAGGCACCAAAGCGGGCGGTCGCAATGCCGAACCGGCTCTGCTCAATCGGCCGGCTGGCTTCCCGTCAGCGGCTGCAGCCCTTCACTGCGGCCCTTACGAGCGGAGACCATCGCATAGAGTGCCGCTGCAACGATCAGTGCGGCCGCGAGGAGCGGGTAGATGTTGAAGGGGAAGGGCTGGCCCGGCTGCAGCGTTCCCCACAGCGGTATCAGCCAGATGGCCGTGCCAAGTGTCGGCACCACGATATGCGCGAAGGGCCGCTCCATCAGCCGGATGCCGTGCCGCCGGAGATAGAAGGGCAGGGCCGCCGTCGCCGTCATATAGATGAGCAGGGCCAGCATGGCGCCGAACCCAGCGATGTTGCCGAAGGCTGCCAGATAGTCCCAATGCGGCGCGGCGATCAGTCCCGGCGCCAGGGTGAGCGCCATGAACAGCGCCACCGCCAAGTAGGGTGTCTGAAACCGCGGATGGATCTTGCCGATGAAGGATGGCAATGCTCCCTCCCGTCCCAGGTTGAACAGGATTCGCGCGTTGGCATTGCCGGCTGCCATGAGGTTCGCGACGATGCTGGTCCATACCGCGAAGCGCAGGAACGGTTCGAGGACCGAGGCATAACGATGTGCAAGGCTCGCGATCGGTTCCGGGTCCTGCGCCAGGTCTCCGATGCGACCCGCTCCGAATCCAACCGCCGCTGCGTAGGTCGCCAGGATGTAGAGCCCCACCATGGCGACGATGCCGCCCATCACTGCGACGGGCAGCGCGCGCTTCGGCTCCGGCGTCTCCTCGGCGAAGGAGATGGCGCCTTCGAAGCCGACGAAGGAGAAGGTGGCGAAGACCATGCCGAAAGCGATGGCCGACATCTCGACATTGCCGAGGCTGGAGAGGCTGAATGGCACTGCCGTGTTTCCCTCGGCACCGCCCTGCAACACGACGGCGAGGCTGATCAGCAGCACCAGGATGAACTCGATCAGGAACAGGATCCATGTCGCCTTGATCGAAAGCGCCAGGGTGCAGATCCCGACGCCGATGACGGTAAGCATTGTCCACGGCACCGTGATGCCGAACCAGCTCTGCAGCAGCTCGGCCGTCCAGCCGCCGAACAACACCGCGACTCCCGCCTGCAGGCAGAGATAGCCGACCAGCAGCACGAGCCCGCCGGCGACCGATGCGCGATGCCCGAAGCCTCGCGCGATGAAGGTCTGCAGCGACCCCGCGCTGGGCGCCAGCTTGGAGAACTCGGACAGCGCCGCGCCGGTGCAGAGCACGCCCAATCCGGCGAACAGGTACATCATCGGGATGTGGATGCCGGCGAAGCTGGCGATGACCGCCGTGGTGAAGAACAGGCTGAATCCCGGTGCCATGTAGGACATGCCGGCGATCAGCAGGTCCATCACCGAGAGCGCGTTGGTATTGAGGTTGTTGCCTGACGGGCCTGCCCCGTCACGCGTCGCGTGCTGCTGCATGAAACCCTCCCGCTGGGCGCCTTGAAGGCCGGCGCCTGTTTATGATATTTGGTCTAATATCATACCTTATATAAAAAGCAAACTGGATTCGGCGGGCAGGATGCGGAAAGGGATGCTGGCGCCGTTCACGCCTGGCCTGCGAGGCGCTTGCTCCAATCTTCGACATGGCCAGTGGCGAGGCGACGCTCGATGAGCGGTCGCCAGGCTGGCGGGCAATGCGGGAGCATCGCCAATGCCTGCAACGCCGCGCGATTGAGCGTGTCGCGGTAGAGCAGATCGAGCACGCGGCCCAACGGCCATTCGGCGCAGGGCCGCTCCATCAGCGTCAAGGCATCGCCGGAGGCGACACGGCCGGGTTCCAGCACGCGGTAGTACCAGCCGGTGCGGCCGGCGCTCTGCACCTCGCGCGCCATGCTGGCGCGCCCGAAGCGATGGTTGAGCTTCCAGCACGGTTGGCGGCCCTGGCTCACCTGGACCAGCGCGCTGCCGAGGCGGAAAACGTCCCCAAGGCACACGTCGCGCTCGGTAAGGCTGCTTGTGGAGATGTTCTCACCGAAGGCGCCGGGTTGCGCCAGCAGCGCCGGCGGGGGATCAATGTCACGCGCCCAGGCGGCGTAGTGGTCAAAGGGATAGTGGTGGATTGCCTTCTCTGGTCCGCCATGATGGCGCGGATCGCCTTGTTCGTCACCGGCGAGTCCCGTCGGCGTCACCGCGACGGCACCGTCGCGCATCTGCTTCGCGATGCCGGAAAGATGCCGCGTCGGCGCGAGGGGCGCTGCACGGCCGGTCAGGACGGCAGTGATGGTGACGCTGATCGGCGTGTCGGTCATGGCGAATCCACAGAGAAAGAGAGCGTCCGGACATGGCGCATCCGGACGCTCAGTTGGTTCTCCACTCTCCGGGAGAACGGGGATCGGGATCAAGACCGGCCCGGGCAGGGGCGCTATGCTTTTATGGTGGATCAGGAGGTCGAGAAGCCCTTGCTCTCGGGAACCTCGCCCTCGTTCCAGCTGTGCTGCCACATGAAATGTTCGCAGACCTTGTCGCCGCGGAGATAGAACAGTTCCGCACCGCTCTCGCGCACCTGCTTGCCGGTTTCCGGGCTGGTGTAGCGGCTCTCCCAGGTGCTGGCGATGCAATTGCCGTGATGGGCGCGGTAGGTCTTCTTGATCTGCAGGTCCTTGGCATAGGCGAACCAGCGGGCGGGCCAGGCGCGCAGTTCGGCGCCCTGGTGCGCCTGGTTGGCGCCGTAGTGCACTACGGCGTCCTCCGTATAGCCGGCGGCGGCGGCTATGCCGTCGCGCGCCTGCCAGACGCGCTCAACATCGGCGACGAACTTGACCGGATCGACCGACAATCCGGGCGAGGCACTGGAATCGGGCATTCGTAGTCTCCTTGGTTGGCATTGAAAATCAGATGTCGAGCAGAAGGACACGGCGTTCCGCGTCCGTGACCTTGTGCTCCAGCGCGGCCTGGGTCTGGCGGCCGAAATTGGCGTAATGCGCCTGCACCTCGCTGCCTAAAGTCGCTGCGACGATGGGTGAGGCGGCGAACATCTCGGTCGCCTCGGCGAGGTTGCGCGGGATTGGAATGCCACCGCTTTCCGCATAGGCGTTGCCAGTCAGCCCCTCTTCCGGTGGCTCGATCTTGTTGCGCACGCCTTCGAGGCCGCTTGCCAGCATCCCGGCATAGACGAGGTAGGGGTTGACGTCGGCACCCGGCACGCGGTTTTCCACCCTTTTGGCGATACCGTTGCCGATGATGCGAAAGGCGACGGTGCGGTTGTCGACGCCCCAATGCAGTCGCGCCGGGGCGAAGGTGTTGGGGACAAGGCGCTTGTACGAATTGGTGGTCGGCGCGTAGAACAGGAAGAAGTCGCGCGCGTAGGTGATCAGGCCGCCGACGAAATGGCGCAGGGTCGGAGTCATCTTGCCGTCGCCCTGGTCGAAAGCGGAGCGGCCGTTGGGGCCGCGCATCGACAGATGGACATGGCACGAGCTGCCGCCGAAGCCGTGATGCCATTTCGCCATGAAGGTGGCGATCAGGCCTTTGCGCAACGCCAGCTCCTTGCACGCCGTCTTCATCAGCACGTGCCGGTCGGCCGCGTCGAGGGCGGCGGCGTAGGCCAGGTTCACCTCGATCTGGCCCGGCGAATATTCGGCCTTCACGAGTTCGACTGGGATGTCGGAGTGCTCAAGCGCGGTGCGGAGATCGGCGGCGTAGTCCTCGTCCTCCGAGGTTCGGATTACAGTCTCCGGATGCAGGGTGCGGTGCTTGGGCTGCAGATTGACGTAGCCCTTCTCGTCGGCGCTGTCGGGGGTCTCCTTGAGCAGGAACAGCTCGAGCTCCGAGGCGACGAAGGGAGCCAGCCCCTGCTGTTCGGCGCGCTGCAACTGCGCCTTCAGGATCTGGCGCGGCGAGACCGCGATCGGCGCGCCGCCGGGCGAGCGCGCGTCGCACAGCACGATCGCCGTGCGGGGGAACCAAGCGTAGCGCCGGAAGGTGGCGAGGTCCGGCACCGAGTTGAAATCTGGGAACCCGGTCTCCCACCCGGTGAGGCGGTAGCCGGGGTCCAGCGAATGGTCCTGCCCCCAGCCGAGGACCACGCTGCACGTGGCGACGCCGCTGCTGGCGCGCTCCAGGAAATGGGAAGCGGTCAGCCTCTTGCCGAACAGGCGGCCCTGCATGTCGGTGTCGGCGACGATGACCGTGTCGATCTCGCCCGCCTTGGCTAGTTGCCGCAATTCCTCCAGTGCCAGTGACATCTGCTTCTCCCAGTTTGCCGTTGGCTTTGCGCCAGCGTTTTTCATTAATGGTATGATGATAGACCATTAGAGTTCGAGCCGCAAATGGTTTTTGGTATGCTATAAACCAATCGCCCGGGGCGGCGATTCGCCGGCCGGGGAGGTCAGGAATCGGACAAAAGATGTCGAGACAGGCGAGCAAAGAGGCGCCGGCCGAGCGCGGCGAGAACTTCTTCCGTGGCTCCAGCGGCGCGCCGAAAGGCAACTCCTTCGAGGTGACGGTGGAAAAGCTGGGCTCGGCCATCAAAATGGGCTTCTACAAGCCGGGTGAACAATTGCCGCCGGAGCGCAAGCTGGTAGAGGTGCTGGGCGTCAGCCGCACCACGATCCGCGAAGCGATCCGCGTCCTGAGCGCACAAGGCATCCTCTCCGTGCGGCGCGGCCGCACCGGCGGAACTTTCGTCGAAGCGTCGATGGTGCCGCGCAACGTGCGCGAGTTGCACCAGTCGCTGAAGCGCAAGGGCACCACGCTGCTCGAGATCCTCGACCATCGCCTGGTGATCGAGACCGGGGTGGCTGAACTCGCGGCGGAGCGCGCCAGCAAGGACCAGCGCCGCAGGCTGCTGGAGATGGTGGATGCCATGGCCGCGGCGGAGGAGTCCTTCGCCGACTATCGGCAACTCGACATCCAGTTCCATTTGCTGATCGCGGAATCGAGCGGCGTGGCCCGCCTTCAAGGAGTGTTGACCAACATCCATATCGAGCTTGCCGACCTCATGTCAGTGGTGCCTTATAGCCGCGAGGCCTGCGCCCATTCGACCACCCAGCACCGGCAGATCGCCGCCGCCATCGCTGCCGGCAAGGCGGCCAAGGCGCGCGAGGCGATGCGCGAGCACGTGATGGCGACCACCAGCTTCCTGCGCGGCCTGCTGCAGCCCTGAAATCCCGCTACCAAGGGGCCAATCCCGGCCCCAATAAGGGGTGGCGAGACCGGGCTTTCCTGGCTATAGCTGGCCTTATGCAACAGGGACTTATCCTCACCTCCGGGCTGGTTCTGGGCATCTGGGTGTACCTCGCCTTCCTGCACGGCCGCTATTGGCGCGAGAAGCCGCTTCCGGCGCCCCAGGCCGAGCTGAAGCACTGGCCGGAGGTGGCCGCCATCGTGCCGGCGCGCGACGAAGCCGCGGTGATCGGCGAGGCGCTGGGTTCGCTGCTGCGCCAGGACTATCCGGGCAAGCTGCGCATCATCCTGGTGGACGACCAGAGCACCGACGGGACGGCGGAGGTGGCACACGGCGCCGCCGCCGCCCACGATGCCGCCGACCGCCTGAGAGTGGTTTCCGGCGCCAAGCTCCCCCCGGGCTGGACCGGCAAGATGTGGGCGGTGCAGCAGGGCATGGAGGCCCTGGAGGAATTCTCGCCCGGCGCCAAGTATGTCTGGCTGACCGATGCCGACATCGCCCATGAGCGCGACAGCCTGCGCGGGCTGGTGGTGCGGGCGGAGCAGGGCAACCTGGCGCTGGCTTCGCTGATGGCGCGGCTGAAGACCGACACCCTGGCCGAGCGCGCGCTGATCCCGGCCTATGTCTATTTCTTCCAGATGCTCTACCCCTTCGCCTGGATCAACGACCGGCGCAAGCAGATGGGCGGGGCCGCCGGCGGCTGCATGCTGGTGGCGCGCAAGGCGCTGAAGGCGGCCGGCGGCATCGCCGCCATCAAGGGCGACCTGATCGACGATTGCGCACTCGGCCGCAAGATGAAGGCGCAGGGCCCCGTCTGGCTCGGCCTCGCCGACGGCGTGCGCAGCCTGCGCGGCTATCCGGAGTGGGGCGACGTGTGGCGGCTGATCGCCCGCTCGGCCTTCACCCAGCTGCATCATTCGCTGCTGCTGCTGCTGGTCTGCGTCGTCGGCCTGGCGCTGACCTTCCTGGCGCCGCCTTTGCTCACCATCCAGCCGCAAGTGGGCATCCGCGCCTTCGGCCTCGCGGCCTGGGCGCTGATGGCGCTGACCTACATCCCGACCTTGCGCAATTACGGCCAGCCGGTCTGGTGGGCGCCGCTGCTGCCGCTCATCGCCCTGTTCTATCTCGCGGCGACAATCGATTCCGCGCGCCGGCATTTGCTGGGCAAGGGCGGCGAATGGAAGGGCCGGCTGCAGGCCCAAAACCTGTCATGAGCGAGACGTCGCTGGAGATCGCGACGCCCTCCGGCAAGTCCTCCGCCACCGAGAATTTCCCGGTCGGCTCGGCGCTGATCCGCGCCGAGCTGCGGCCGCATGTGCACGCGTACTACCGCTGGGCACGCATGGCCGACGATATCGCCGACAATCCGTCGCTGTCGCCCGGCGACAAGGTGCGGCGCCTTGACCTGATGGAGGCGGTGCTGAAGGATCCGGCGCGGCAGGACGTGCCGGTCGCCGCGGCGATGCGGGAGAGCCTGAAACAGAAGCCGGTTCCCGTCGAGGATTGCACCGATCTGCTGATCGCCTTCCGCTGGGACGCGACCAAGCAGCGCTACGACGACTGGGCCGACCTGATGCGGTACTGCCGCTATTCCGCCTCGCCGGTCGGCCGCTTCCTGCTCGACCTGCATGGCGAGGACCCGGCGGGCAAGCAATATTCCGACGCGCTCTGCGACGCGCTGCAGGTGATCAACCACCTGCAGGATTGCAAGGCCGACTATCTCCAGATGAACCGTGTCTACGTGCCGCTCGACCACCTCCAGGCGGCCGGCATCAGCGTCGAGGCGCTGGCGGAGCGTACCGCGTCGCCGGCGCTGCGCCGCGTGCTCGACCGCCTGCTGGACGAGACCGACACCCTGATGGCCCTGGCGCGGCAATTGCCGGGCGCGCTCCGCGACACGCGGCTGCGCTGCGAAAGCGCGATCATCGTGACCCTCGCCGGCGCGCTGATCCGCAAGCTGCGCCGGCGCGATCCGCTGGCCGGTCGGGTCAAGCTGAACAAGCTGGAGATCGCCTGGTGCGCGCTGCGCGGCATCGCCTGGGCGCTGCTGACGCGCAGGCCGGGGAGGGGCGCATGACCGCCGCCGCCTCCAGCGACAACGCCCTGCAATCGGACATCGCCGCCAAGGTGCAGGCCTCCGGCACCTCGTTCTACGCCGCCATGCGCCTGCTGCCCCAGGCGCGGCGCGACGCCATGTTCGCCATCTACGCCTTCTGCCGCGAGGTCGACGACATCGCCGACGAGCCGGCGGAGGTCGCCGACAAGCTGCGCCGCCTGCAGGGCTGGCGCCACGAGATCGCGCGGCTCTACGACGGCAATCCGCAGCACCCGATCGCCCGCGCGCTGTTGCCCCATGTGCGGGCGTTCGATCTGCGGCGGTCCGACTTCCTCGACGTCATCGACGGCATGGAGATGGACGCGCTCGAGGACATCGTCGCCCCCGACCTAGCCAAGCTCGACCGCTATTGCGACCGGGTGGCGAGCGCGGTGGGTCGCCTCTCGGTGCGCGCCTTCGGCGCCACGGAACCGCAAGCCGACCAGGTCGCGCATCACCTCGGCCGCGCCTTGCAGCTGACCAACATCCTGCGCGACCTGGCGGAGGATGCCGAGCGCGGGCGGCTCTATCTGCCGCGCGAGGAACTGGCGGCGGCCGGCATCGCGACGCGCATCCCGGCCGAGATCGTCGCCCATCCCAATCTGCCGCAGGCGTGTCGCGCCGTCGCGGCGCTGGCGAAGCGCCATTTCGCCTCCGCCCATGCGGCGATGGCCGAATGCGCCAAGGGCCCGATGCGCCCGGCCGCCATCATGGGCGCGGTCTATGGCGCCATCCTAGACCGCCTCATCGCCGCCGATTGGCGCGATCCGCGCAAGCGCGTCTCGCTGCCCAAGTGGCAGAAGATCTGGCTCGCCATCCGTCACGGATTCCTGTGATGGAAGCCGGCGCCATGAAAGGCCGGCGGGTCCATGTGATCGGCGCCGGACTGGCCGGACTGGCGGCTGCCGTGCGCCTCGCCAGGGCCGGCGCGCATGTGCGGCTCTACGAGGCGGCGCAGGCGGCCGGCGGCCGCTGCCGCTCCTATGACGATGCCGAGCTCGGCTGCCGGGTCGACAACGGCAACCACCTGCTGGTCTCCGGCAATGTCGCGGCGATGGCCTATGTGACGGAGATCGAGGCCGCGGCGACCTTCGACGTGGGCGACAGCGCCGCCTTTCCCTTCCTCGATCTCCGCACCGGCGAGCGCTGGACCGTCTCTCCGACCGATCACCTGTTTCCCTGGTGGCTGTTCCTGAAGCATCGCCGCGTCGCCGGCTCCCATGCCTGGGACTACCTGCAGGCGCTGAAGCTGCGCAACGCCGGCCCGCGGCAGACGGTGGCTGAGGTGCTGCCCCGCGAGTCCATCCTCTATGACCGGCTGTGGCGGCCGCTGACCGTCGCGGCGCTGAACACGGCGCCGGAGGAGGCGTCGGCGCATCTGCTGTGGACGCTCTTCGCCGAGACCTTCGGCAAGGGCGGCGCGGGCCTGCATGCGCTGCTGCCGCGCCAGGGATTGTCGGAGAGCCTGGTCGATCCGGCCCTGCGCGTGCTGGCCGCGCGCGGGGCGGAGATCTCCTTCGGCCATCGCCTGCGCGCGATCTCGCTGGTCGGCGATGCGGTCGCCGCGCTCGACTTTGCCGCCAAGGGCCAGGTCGACATCGCGGCCGACGAGGCCGTGGTGCTGGCCGTTACCGCGCCGGTCGCCACGGACCTGCTGCCGGACCTGACCGCGCCGACCGAGTTCCGCGCCATCGTCAACGCGCATTTCCGGATCGAGCCAGCCCGCGTTTCAACAGGGGGCGCGCATCCGCCGTTCCAGGGCATCGTCGGTGGCACCGCCGAATGGCTCTTCGTTAAGCCTGGCCACGTCTCCGTCACCGTCAGCGCCGCCGAGCCCATCATCGACCGGCCGGCGGAGGATCTCGCGACGACGATCTGGCGCGACGTCGCGAAGGCGCTCGACCTGCCGCATGTGCCGATGCCAGCCTGGCGCGTGTTGAAGGAGAAGCGCGCCACCTTCGCCGCCACGCCGGAACAACTGCAGCGCCAGCCCGGCCCTGTGACATCGCATCACAACCTGTTCCTGGCCGGTGATTGGACGGCGACCGGCTGGCCTTCTACCATCGAGGGCGCGATTCGCTCCGGCTTCGCCGCCGCGGAAGCAGTTCGGCGCTGATTGCGCGCCACATTGCCGACTCATTTCGCCGCTACCAACGCGGAGCGTGTCGATGAACGGGAGAGGCGGATGTTCGCGGCCGAATTCACCCGATCGGAGCCGGAGCAGACCGGCCTCGCCGCCGCGCCGGGTGGCCGACTGTGGTGGCGGCTGGACGGCGCCCGGCACCTGAAATCCGGCCGCGCCGCGCTGATCGCGGTGCATGGCGGCCCCGGCGGCGCGCATGACTACCTGCAGCCGTTGACTGCGCTGGCCGATGAGCGCGCGGTGCTGCTCTACGACCAGCTCGATTGCGGCAATTCCGACCGGCCCGGCGATCCCGCGCACTGGACCGTGCAGCGCTTCACCGATGAGGTCGATTCCCTGCGCGCGGCGCTCGGCATCGGCCGCTTCATCCTGCTCGGCCATTCCTGGGGCGCGGTCATCGCGCTGGAATACGCCGCGCGCGGCTCCGCCGATCTCGCCGGCGTGGTCTTCGCCAGCCCGCTGATCTCCACGCCGCGCTGGGTCGCCGACAATCTCGCCCATCGCCGCGGCTTGCCGGCGGAGGTGCGGGCGGCGCTCGACCGCCACGAGGCCGCCGGCACCGTCGACAGCGCCGAATACCGCGCCGCCATCGCCGCGATGATGCGGCGGCATTTCTGCCGCCTCAGGGACGAGCCGCCGGAAGTCATGCGGCTGTTCCGCAAGCTGAACCTCGACCTCTATAAGGCGCTCTGGGGCGACAACGAATTCGTCTGCACCGGCGCGCTCAGGGACTATGACGGCTCCACCCTGCTGCCGAAAGTGGCGGCGCCGGCGCTGTTCGTCTGCGGCGAGTTCGACGAATCCACGCCCGAGGCGAACCGCGACTTCGCCGCCCTGGTCCCGGGCGCCAAGGTCTCGATCATCCCCGGCGCCTCGCACACCCCCATGTTCGAGAACCCCGCCGCCTTCCTGACCGCCTTGCGGTGGTTCCTGGACGATCTGTAAGCCCTTGAAATCGCTGCATGGCTGGCATCCCACGGGTGCGGCCGGATCGCCCTTTATTCCGTGACTTCGGCAGCTATACTGCGGCCCATCTGTTTACCGGCTTTCCGGTCCATTCCAGCCCGTTCGAGGTATCGCCATGTCGCAGACCGCGCTCAAGAAACCCGCCGCCGCCTTGTCGCTCAAGGATCCCAGCCTGTTCCGCCAGCAGTGCTACATCAACGGCCAGTGGGTCGACGCCGACAGCGGCAAGACCGTCGAGGTGACCAATCCGGCGACCGGCGAGGTGCTGGGCACCATCCCGAACATGGGCACCGCCGAGACCCGCCGCGCCATCGAGGCCGCCAATGCGTCCTGGGCCGGCTGGCGCAAGAAGACGGCGAAGGAGCGCGCCAACATCCTGCGCAAGCTGTTCAACCTGATGATGGAGAACCAGGACGACCTCGCCATCCTGATGACCGCCGAGCAGGGCAAGCCTTTGGCCGAGGCCAAAGGTGAAATTGCCTACGCGGCCTCGTTCATCGAGTGGTTCGCCGAAGAGGGCAAGCGTACCTATGGCGATGTCATCCCGGCGCACCAGGCCGACAAGCGCATCATCGTGACCAAGGAGCCGATCGGCGTCGTCGCGGCGATCACGCCGTGGAACTTCCCGTCGGCCATGATCACCCGCAAGGCCGGCCCGGCGCTCGCCGCCGGCTGCCCGATCGTGCTGAAGCCCGCGACCCAGACGCCGTTCTCGGCGCTGGCCCTGGCCGAGCTCGCGCATCGTGCCGGCGTGCCGGCGGGCGTGTTCAACGTGGTCACCGGCTCGGCGACGCAGATCGGCGGCGAGATGACGGCGAACCCGATCGTGCGCAAGCTGACCTTCACCGGCTCGACCCAGATCGGCAAGATCCTCCTCGAGCAATGCGCCAAGACCGTCAAGAAGACCTCGATGGAGCTCGGCGGCAACGCGCCGTTCATCGTGTTCGACGATGCCGATCTCGACGCCGCGGTCGAGGGTGCGATCATGTCCAAATACCGCAACACCGGCCAGACTTGTGTGTGCGCCAACCGAATCCTGGTGCAGGACGGCGTCTATGACGCCTTCGCTGCCAAGCTCACCGCCGCGGTCGGCAAGCTGAAGGTCGGCGACGGCCTGAAGGGCGAGACGCAGCAGGGTCCGCTGATCGACATGAAGGCGGTGGAGAAGGTCGAGGAGCACATCGCCGACGCGGTGAAGAAGGGCGCCAAGGTCGTCGCCGGCGGCAAGCGCCATGCGCTCGGCCATTCCTTCTTCGAGCCGACCATCCTGGTCAATGTCACCACCGACATGGCGGTGACGCGCGAGGAGACCTTCGGCCCGGTCGCCCCGCTGTTCCGCTTCAAGACCGAGGAAGAGGCGATCAAGCTTGCCAACGACACCGAGTTCGGCCTGGCCGCCTATTTCTACGCCCGCGACATGGGCCGCGTCTGGCGCGTCGCCGAGGCGATCGAGAGCGGCATCGTCGGCATCAACACCGGCATCATCTCGACCGAGGTGGCGCCCTTCGGCGGCGTCAAGGAATCCGGCCTCGGCCGCGAGGGCTCGAAGTATGGCATCGAGGATTTCCTCGAGGTGAAATACATGTGCATGGGCGGCATCTGAGCCGCACCGGCCACATCGCGTGACACGAGCGGGCGGGGAGCGATCCCCGCCCGCTTTTTTCCTTGGCTCGCCCAGACTCTCTTTCGTCATTGCCGGGCCGCCGCGTCAGCGGCGCGACCCGGCAATCCAAGTGTCGCCATCGCGATCACGTTGTTAGTTTGGATCGCCGGATCGAGCCCGGCGATGACGAAGAGAGGAGACCGCGGCTACGCCTGTCGTGCGCAATGCGTCTCTACCGCGTGTAGTAGTCGCGCTCTTTGAAACCGGCGCGATTGCAGGCAGCATTTCTTGAAACCTGCGTCCCGAGCCGCAGGGGCAGGGATCGTTGCGGCCGAGCTTTTCAATGAGCTCCTTGTCACCATGCACGACGCGGTCGCCGCGCTTCACATGGGTCTCGGAGTTAAAAGCCCCTCCGGCGCTTGCTCATCGTCTCGTGCGAGAAGTCATCGTGCTTGCGTGCCATGACACCCTCCTGTCCTTGATAAAGCGGGCCGGCGATATAATCCGGGTCGGCCTGACGGTCAAGGTCGATGGCGCCTGTTGCCATTTCGCGGCCAGCCACTAACCTGCACCGGTCGATCCTGAACGGGGTTCCGTGATGACCAAGCTGCAAGCGCGCGACTGGGTGCCGGCTGCCGCCGAGCGCTATATCCAATCCCTCGCGGCCGGGGTGGCGGCGCGCGATGCCGACGAGCTGGAGCGCGACCTGCTCGCCTACGTGGCCGAAAACCGGAATATCCACGAGCATGACTGCATCAACCTGAACCCCGCCACCAACGCGATGAACCCGAAGGCGGAGGCGTTGCTGGCCTCCGGCATCGGTTCGCGCCCCTCGCTCGGCTATCCCGGCGACAAATACGAGATGGGGCTGGAGGGGATCGAGAAGATCGAGGTGATGGCGGCGGAGCTTGCCGCCGAGATCTTCAACGCCCGCTTCGCCGAGATCCGCGTCGCTTCCGGCGCGCTCGCCAATCTCTATGTCTTCATGACGGCGGCGAAGCCCGGCGACGCGATCATCGCGCCGCCGCCCGCCATTGGCGGCCACGTCACCCATCACGCCGCCGGATGCGCCGGGCTCTACGGCGTCGTCACGCATCCGGCGCCCGTCGACCCGGTGAACTACACCGTCGATGTCGATGCCCTGCGCGCGGAGGCGCGGCGGCTCAAACCGAAGCTCATCACCATCGGCGGCAGCCTCAACCTGTTCCCGCATCCGATCCGCGAGATCCGCACCATCGCCGACGAGGTCGGCGCGCTGGTGCTGTTCGACGCCGCGCATATGTCCGGCATGATCGCCGGCCGCGCCTGGCAGCAGCCGCTGGAAGAGGGCGCCCATGTCATGACCATGAGCACCTATAAGAGCCTGGGCGGCCCGGCCGCCGGCCTCATCGTCACCAACGACGCGGCGATCGCCGAGCGCCTCGATGCAATCGCCTATCCGGGCCTCACCGCGAATTTCGACGCCGCCAAGTCCGCGGCGCTGGCGATGACCCTGCTGGATTGGAAGGTCCACGGCCGCGCCTACGGCCAGTCGATGGCGGAAACGGCCAAGGCGCTGGCCAGCGCGCTGGCGGCGGAGGGCGTGCCGGTCTTCGCCCGCGACCGCGGCGCAACCACATCGCACCAGTTCGCGCTCGAGGCGGCGGATTTCGGCGGCGGCCAGACTGCCGCGAAGAAGCTGCGCCAGGCGAACGTGCTTTCCTGCGGCATCGGCCTGCCGATCGCCGCGGTCGAGGGTGACTTGAACGGCCTGCGCATGGGCACGCCGGAGATCGTGCGCTGGGGCATGACGCCTGCCGACATGCCGGTGCTGGCGCGCTTCATCGCCGATGTGCTGACCGGGCGGCGCTCGGCGCAGTCCGTGGCGCCCGAGGTCACCGAGTTCCGCCGCCGCTTCGACAAGTTGCGCTTCGTGCGGGACTAGCCGCGCGCGGCGGCTAGTGCGAATGGCGGTGGTGCAGATCTGGATAGTGGACGTGCTTGTGCACCAGCCTTCCATGGCGGTGCGGATGCGCGTGCGGCTCGCTTACTGGCTTGCCGTCATGGGCATGCTGGTGGTGCGCGTCATGGACGTGCAGATGATCATGCTCCATCGGCTCGTGCACATGGCTGTGCTGATGCCGTTCGGTCAGATGTAACCAGAGGCCCACCGCCATCGCCGCACCGCCGAGCAGGAAGGGTAGCGTGACCGGTTCGTCGAGGAGCGGAATCGCCAGTGCCGCCCCGATGAACGGCGCCAGTGCGTAGTAAGCGCCGGTGCGCGCCGTGCCGAGATGACGCAGCGCCAGGATGAATAGGACGAGCGAGACGCCATAGCCGAGAAAACCCACCGCGCCGGCCGCAATCAGCGTCGGCACGGTGGGCAGGGCGTTTCCCGCGCCCAGCGCCAGGGCGACGTTGACCGCGCCCGCGACCAGCCCCTTCAGCATGGCGCTCTGTATCGGGTCGGCGGCCGAGATCTTCCGGGTGAGGTTGTTGTCGACGGCCCAGGCGAGGCAGGCTCCGGCGATCAGCAGCGGCCCCCAGATCGTCGAGGATGCCTCCGCTCCGCTGCCCTGCAAGGACAGCGCCACGGCGCCGAGCACGATCGCCAGCGCGCCGATTCCGAGACGCAGGTCGACATACTCACGGAACACGATCCAGGCGATGGCGAGGGTCAGCACGCTTTCGAGGTTGAGCAGGAGCGCTGCGGTGGAGCCTGCGGTCGCCCACAGGCCGAACATCAGCAATACCGGGCCACAGACACCACCGGCGAAAATCGCGGCCGCCAGCCAGGGCCAATCGGTGCGGACAAGAGGTGCCTCTTTGCTGCTGCGGATGCGGCGCAAGGCGGCTAGGCCCAGGCCGGATCCGAGATAGAGCAGCCCCGCCAGCAGCCAGGGCGAGATGCCGCCGAGCAGCATCTTCGCGATAGGCGCGCTGGCACCGAACAGGATCGCGGAGCCGAGCGCGTAGAGAATGCCGGGCAAGTGAGTCTCCGTCACAAAGGCGGCTCGAGGCTAGCATCCTCCGCTCTCCAAGCCCATCCTGGCGTCCGACTGATCCGAAAAGCCCGAGGATCGCAGGGGCCACGGGCTTTGCCACGGGTGCCGGCGGCACGGCGTCGAGGGAGGCACGTCGCCGGCCGCTCGCCCCGCAAGGCCGCGCGGGGGCCAGTACAGTGCGTGCCGACCGATCAATCTGCCTTAGTGCAACCGGTCGGCGATCTTGGTCAGGGCCGCCTTGGCGCAGATTTCGTCATTGGTGCCGCCGGGGGCTCCGCCGATGCCGATGGCCGCGACGATCTCGTCCTCCATCTTCACGCCGACCGCGCCGGGCAGCAGGAACAGGTTGGGCAGCGTGGCATAGGTCGGGGCGAAGGGATTGGTCTTCAGCTGCTCGACCCAGTCGCCCAGCACGTCGAAGCCGAAGATCGGCCCCATCGTCACCACTGTGTAGGCCTTGCGGAAGCTCGCATCCTTGGTATGGATCGTGGCGTGGTCGCCCTTGGCCTGCAGCTTGATGTTGCCGCCGGAATCCACCACCGTCACGGTGACGTGCCAGCCGTGCTCCTCGCAGACGCGGATGCCTTCGGCCGCCGCTTCCATCGCCAGGCCGAGCGGCAGGAAACCCTGCTTCATCTCGGTAGCGGCCGCGGCCGGCGTCGCCGCCATGCCGAGGCCGAGCAACAGGCCGCACGCGGCCGGAATCAGTACGTTGCGCATCGTGTCACCCCTCAGTTCGTGGTCTTGAGACGGTCGAGGAAGTCGAGCATCGCGGTGGAGATTTCCGGCAGATGCGTCTCCAGTGCGAAGTGGCCGGCGTCATAGGCGTGAACCTCGGCGCCCGGCACCAGGGTCTTGAAGAAATCGCGGCCCTGGGTGGTGAAGAACGGATCGTTGTCGCCCCACACCACCAGCATCGGCGGCTGCACGGTCTTCAGGTATTCCTGCCATGCGGGGTATTGCGCGACGTTGTCCTGGTACTGGTAGAGCAGCTCGACCTGGATCTTGTCGTTGCCCGGCCGGTCGAGCAGCGCCTGGTCGAAGGTCCAGGCATCTGGATTGACCCGGTCGGCGCGGGATTCGCCGTGGGTGTATTGGAACCTGGTCGCCTCGGCGCTGAAGGCGTCGCGCAGCGGCTTCTCGGTCTCCGGCGTGCGGTTCTGCCAGGCCGGCTGGAAACTGGCGACCACTTCCTGGTGCCAGCCCTCGACATTGACGACGGCGTTCTGCACCACGAAGCCGCGGACCTTCTCCGGATGCTTCAGCGCCAGGCGCAGGCCGATCGGCCCGCCGTAATCCTGCATGTAGAGCACGTAGCTCTGCAGCCCGACCTGCACGGTGAAGGCGTCCATGACGTCGGCGAGGTTGGCGAAGGTGTACTGGAACTGGTCGACGCCCGGCGTGGAGGAATAGCCGAAGCCCGGATAATCCGGCGCGATCACATGGTATCTCTCCGCCAGCACCGGAATCAGGTCACGGTACATGTGCGAGGAGGATGGGAAGCCGTGCAGCAGCAGGATGGTCGGCGCGGTCTTCGGCCCGGCCTCGCGATAGAAGATGTCGAGGTCCTGAACCTTGGCGATGTGGTAGCTGGTCGTTTCGGCGGCGGCGGCGGAAATCGTCAGTGTGGCGCCAAGCAGCGCGCCGGTCACGGTGACGGGGACAATTCGGGACATGGTGCTCCTGGTTGCGATAGGGCCGGTCTTGGCAGCTGCCCAGTTATCTTGGTATTTCCATTTTTTGTTACTACATGGCATAAATGGAACAGATTGTTCCATTTTATGAGAAGTATGGATGGATCGCTTTGAATCGATGTCGGCCTTCGTCGCGGTGGTAGAGGCGGGGGGCTTTTCGGCCGCCGCCCGCAAGCTGGGCATGCCCCTCGCCACGGTCAGCCGGAAAGTCTCGGAGTTGGAGGATTTCCTCAAGGCGAGCCTGATCAGCCGGTCGACTCGCAAGATCGCGCTGACCCAGAGCGGACAATCCTTCTACGAATCCTGCCGCCGCCTGCTGGACGATTTGGGCGAGGCGGAGCGCACGGCCTCCGGCGAATACCAAGCGCCGCGCGGCGAGCTGATCGTCACCGCGCCCATCGTCTTCGGTCGGCTGCACCTGGTGCCCGTGGTCGTAGAATTCCTCAAGGTATATCCGGATGTCGACGTGCGCCTGCTGCTCGACGATCAGATCGTCAACCTGGTGGAGGAGCAGGTGGATCTCGCAGTGCGCATCAGCGAGCTGCCGGACAGCAGCATGGTCGCGACACGCATCGCCACGATTCGGCCGGTGATCTGCGCCAGTCCCGCCTATCTCGCCGCGCATGGCACGCCGCGCCATCCGGACGAACTGCCGGGGCATGACTGCATTCTGCGCACCAAGCTGGCGACACCGGATGCCTGGCCATTCCAGATAGCGGGCGCGATCAAGCTGTTCCCGGTGCGCCGGCGCCTCGTGGCGACGACGGCGGAGGCGAGCATCGAGGCGGCGATGGCCGGGGCAGGGCTCGCCAAGGTGCTCTGCTATCAGATCGCCGAGGCCGAGCGGCAGGGCAGGCTGGTTTCCATCCTGCGGGATTTCGAGCCGGAGCCGCTGCCGCTGAGCCTGGTCTATGCGCGCTCACGCCTGGTGCCGCTGAAGCTGCGCGCCTTCCTGGATTTTGCCGTGCCGCGGCTGAAGCAGCGGCTGCAGCAATAGGCGCTAGACCTCGACCTCGTCCGGCTGCTTCGCCACCAGGATCTTGTCGATGCGCCTTCCGTCCATGTCGACGACCTCGAAGCGGTAGCCGCCATAGTCGACGGCATCGCCGATCGTCGGCAGCTTGCCCATGCGATAGAGCACCAGCCCGGCGACGGTGGTGTATTCCTCGTCGATCAGTCCCGACGCGCCGATGCCGCGCTCCAACTCGCCGATGCGCAGGCGGCCGTCGACCAGCCAGGTGCCATCTGCCCGCCGCACCACGCCGGGCTCCTCCGCCGCGTCCTCGGCGAATTCGCCGGCGATGGCCGCGAAGATGTCGCGCGGCGTCACGATGCCTTCGACGCTGCCATATTCGTCGAGCACGATGGCGAGGTTGGTCGGCTTCTGCCGGAACAGGTCGAGCAGGCGCAGCACCGTGGTGCTCTCGTGCACCGTCAGCGCCTCCTTGAGGCATTCGCGCGGCGCGAGCGGCTTGCCCGTCGCCACTTGCGCCAGCAGGTTCTTCACGTAGACGAAGCCCAGCACCTCGTCGACCGCGCCCTCGCACAGCAGCAGGCGCGAATGCTCGGCCCGCAGGATCTTGTCCATGAGGGCGGCCGTGTCGGAACGCAGGTCGAGCCAGGCGATATCCGGGCGCGGCGTCATGATGGTGCGGACCGAATGATCCGCCAGATGCAGCACGCCCTCGATCATATGGCGCTCCTGCTGCATGAAGACGCCGGTCTCGGCGCCCTCGGCGATCATCACCTTGATCTCCTCCTCGGTGATGCGGTTCTCCGCCGTCGGACGCACGCCGAGCAGGCGCAGCAGCGTCTCGGTCGAGACCCGCAGCACGACCACGATGGGCGTGCCGATCCTGGCCAGCAGCGCCATCGGCACGCTGACCCGCATGGCGATCGCTTCCGCATGGCTCATGGCGAATCGCTTCGGCACCAGTTCGCCCACCACCAGGGACAGATAGGTGATGACGGCGACCACCAGCCCGACCGCCACTGGATAAGCATGGTCGCCCACCAGCGGCCAGTCGGCGATGACGGCGGCGACCGGGCCGGAAAGGGTGGCGCCACTATATGCGCCGGCGACGATGCCGACCAAAGTGATGCCGAATTGCACGGTGGCGAGGAACTGGGTCGGATGCTCGGCCAGCTGCAGGGCGCGCTTCGCGCCGCGATGCCCGCGATCGGCCAGCGGCTTCAGCCGCGCCCGCCGGGCGGAGACGAGAGCGAGTTCCGACATGGCGAAGAAGGCATTGAGCAGGATCAGCAGTAGGACGATGACCGCTTCGAACAGGATACTGGTATCGGGAACGGGTTCGTTCATCTGGACTGCGGCGTCTCGCGTCGGTGAGGGGCCGATTCGGCACATGCGACAGCCGACCCCATGTGACAGATAGTCTGAAACGGCGCCGATGGCGAGAAAAGTCTTGTCAGCCAATTGTCAGAAAGCTAGGTGGGAGACGCAACCGCCTCGCGCCGTCACGGTGCCTCGGGCCGGATGATTGTAGGGGAATTCGGATGCCCATCGGCAATCCGCTGAAACGGAAGTTACAGGCCGGCCAGCCCTGTTTCGGCGCCTGGATGCTCAGCACCTCGGCCGACATGGCGGAGATCCTGGCCTATGCCGGGCTCGATTTCCAGCTGATCGACCATGAGCACGGCCAGGGCAGCATCGACGACGCCATCGGCCAGCTGCGCGCCATGAAGGGCACCGAGTGCACCGGCGTGCTGCGGGTGCCGACCAACGACCACATCTACATCAAGCGTGCGCTCGATGCCGGTGTCGGCGGCATCATGGTGCCGAACGTGAACAACGCCGAGCAGGCCCGCCACGTGGTCGAGGCCTGCAGGTATGCGCCCGCCGGCATCCGCGGCGCCTTCGGCGGCATGCGGGCGATGCGCTACGGCTTCAACCCGGGCTACTACGACAGCGCCTTCGAGGAGTTGGTCGTGGCGGTCCAGGTCGAGAATGCCGGCGCCATCGACAACATCCCGGAGATCGCGGCGGTCGAGGGCATCGACGTCGTCTTCATCGGCCCGCGCGACCTCTCGGCGACGCTCGGCAAGCTGAACCAGTTCGACGACCCGGCGGTAAAGGGCCAGATCGACCGCGCCGCCGCGGCGATCCTCAATTCCGGCAGGATCCTGGGCAGCACCGCGACCTCCGGCAAGGTGGCCCGTGACATGGCCGGGCGCGGCTACCGCTTCATTGTCGGCGGCAGCGACGTCGGGCTGCTGGGCCAGGGCGTCCGGGCGATGCTGGGCGACGCCAGGGGCTAGGCTGCGCCTGGCGCAACCCCGTGATTCATTGCGGAGTTTTACCCTTTCGCCGCGCCACCTGGACGCTTGACCCGGACCGAGTCTTCCGGGACCAATGGCGCCATGCTGTCGGTCCGCCACCTCGTTTTCGACTATCCCGGCCACCGCGCCCTGGACGATGTGTCGTTCCGGATCGAGCCGAAGAGCATCACCGCTTTGGTCGGGCCGAACGGCGCCGGCAAATCCACCCTCTTGCGCTGCCTCGCCGCCCTCGACCGGCCCTTCGCCGGCGTGGTCGAGCTCGACGGTTTCGACATCCACGAGCGGCCGCGCCTGGCGCATCGGCGCATGGGCTTCCTGCCGGATTTCTACGGCCTCTATGACGAACTGACCGTGCGCCAGTGCCTGACCTACCGCGCCGCCGCGGTCGGCCTGCCGCGCGGGCGCTGGTCGGAATGCGTGCGCCTCGCCGCCGAGCGCATGGAGATCATGGACCGCCTGGGCGACAAGGCCGGCAGCCTGTCGCGCGGCCTGCGCCAGCGCCTCGCCATCGCCCAGTCCATCATCCACGAGCCGGCCCTGCTGCTCCTCGATGAGCCGGCCTCGGGCTTGGACCCGGAGGCGCGCATGGGCCTCTCGGCCGTGCTGCGCCAGCTGCGCGACAAGGGCATGACCATCATCGTCTCTTCGCACATCCTGGCCGAGCTGGAGGACTATTCCACCCACATGCTGGTGATCCGCGAGGGCCGGATCCTCAGCCATCGCGAGCTCGACCCGCTGTCGAAGCAGCGCGTGCGCATCCGGGTCGAGGTCGCGAATGGCGAGCACAAGCTGGTCGAGGTGCTGAGCCACGAGGGCGGCGTCACCGAGATCACGCTGATGGGCACGGTCTGCACCTTCGAATACCCGGCGAGCGCGGTGTCGCGCCACACGCTGCTGAAGCACCTGATGGCGGCGGACCTGCACGTCGTCGAGTTCGCCGTCGACGAGACTGGGTTGCAGGAAGCCTATCTCGAGCAGGTGCGCGCCGCCGAGGCCGCGCGCGCGCTGCCCATTCTGCCGCGGCGGGAGGGGACGCGATGATGTCCTTCAATCCCGAGCTGCAGCGCAACATCTGGCTGCAGATGAGCTGGTCGCGGCTGCTGGTGGCGCCGGTCCTGATCGGCATCGTGCTGGCCGGAATCGTCTCGACCGTGAAGCTCGACCCGGAAGCGATGGCGGAGGCGGCACGCTGGTGCTTCGTCCTGCTGCTGGCGCTGTGGAGCACGCGCCGGGTCGCCGACGCGCTGGCCGAGGAGATCGGCGGCGGCACCTGGGAAGGCCAGCGCATGTCCGGCCTCTCCGCCTGGTCGATGATGTGGGGCAAGCTGATCGGTGGCGCGATCTTCCCCTGGTATTGCGCGCTGATCTGCTTGGGCGTGATGATCTGGTACGGCCTGCAATCGCCGCCCAGCGACCTGCGCCTGCCGCTGTGGCACCAGGTCGCCACGCTGCTGATCGGCGGCATCCTGGGCCAGGCGACGGCGCTCACCATCGCCCTGTTGCTGCTGCGCAAGGCACAGTTCCGCCGCCGCCTCGCCGTCACCCTGGCGCAGATCGGCGGCCTGCTCGCCTTCGGCCTTGCCGTCGGCTGGGACTATTCCGCCAATCCCTGGGCGGCCGGCGTCGGCGAAATCCGCTGGTACGAGCGCAGTTACGACGCCTGGCTGTTCTACCTGGTCTCGGCCGGCATCTTCGCCCTCTGGGCGCTGCTTGCCGTGTGGCGCCTGATGCGGCTGGAACTGCTTTACGACAACCGGCCCTGGGCCTGGTTCCTGTTCATGCTCTTCGCCATGGGCTATGCCGCCGGCTTCGTGCCGTGGGAGATCCAGACGCCGGCGGTGCGGCTGTGGATCGCCTTCGCGGTCGCTTCCTCGCTCACCTATGTGGCCTTCTTCGCCGAGGCGAAGGATCCGGTGCGCTACCGCTGGGGCCTGGCGCGGCTCACGGCGATGCAGCCCTACCGCGCGCTCGAATTCATGCCCTGGTGGCTGATCTCCTACAAGCTCGCGGTGATCGCCGGAGCGGCGACGATCTGGTCCATCGCCACCGGCGGCCAGCTCGCCTGGCAGGATACCTGGTGGTTCCCGCTGGTGCGCGACGCCACCTGGTTCGCGCTGGCGCCGCTCGCCTTCAACATCGCCGCCGTGCTGCTGTTCATGCTGCGCGACATCTTCTTCCTGCTGTGGCTGAATTTCGGCAGCGCGCGCAGCCGCGCCGACCTGACCGGGCTGGTCATCCTGGCCATCGCCTATGGTCCGCTGCCGGCGCTGATGACGGCGGGCGGCCTGACCCAGTTCCTGCCGGCGGTGCTGCCCTTCACCGTCACCAACCCCACGGCGATCATCTGGCCGGCGGTGCAGGTGGCCGTCGTTGCCATCCTGCTGTTCCTGCGCTGGCGCAGCGCCACGCGCATCGAGATCGCGGCGGAGCACGAAGAGCCGCGGATGTAGAGACGCGCTACCGTGCGTCGTGGAAGATGATCCCCAGCGTATGCCGGCTGCCCGCACGTATCCGGCTGACGCCGTGGCGCATGTTGACGCGATAGATGCCGCGCGTGCCCTGGACCGGGCGGTGATGTACCGGGAAGATCACGCCCTCGCCCTGCTTCAACGGCACGACCTCCGCGCGCGACTGCATGCGCGGCCGCTGCTCGGTCAACACGAACTCGCCGCCGGTGAAGTCGTGCTCTGGTATCGAGAGCAGGATCGCGAGCTGCAGCGGAAACACGTGCTCGCCATAGAGATCCTGGTGTAGGCAATTGTAGTCGCCGGCGCCGTAGCGCAGCAGCAGCGGCGTCGGCTTGCCTTGGCCGGCCTTGCGGCAGCGCGCCAGGTACGCCCCAAGATCGTCGGGAAACCGTTGCCTGTCACCCAGCGCCGCGTTCCAACGATTGGCGATGCGGGCGAGCGGCGGGTAGAAGTCTCGCCGCAACCCGGCGACCAGATCGGGCAGGGGATAGGCGAAATACTTGTACTCGCCCTTGCCGAAGCCGTGGCGCGCCATCACCACGCGGCTGCGAAACCGATCGTCGTCCTCATAGAGCGCGATCAGCGCGGCGCAGGCCTCGGGCGACAGCAGCGGGCCGGTCAGCGCGCAGCCGAGGCTGTCGAGATCGGCGGCGATCCGTGCCCAGGCGAGGCCGGCGATACCGTGGTCGGCTGTCGCAGCTTGCGCAAGGCGGGGCATGGCGATGCTCCGGCGAATCATGCGTCACCATCGCCGCGGCGGCGGCTGCGAGCACTCCGATCCTTGCGGCGGGTCAGGCGGCGGCGATCGCCAGATCGCGGCGCGCCAGCCAGTCCTTGTCGAGCACGCCCTCGGCGATGCGCTCCACTTCGACGGTGGTCCGTACGTTTCGAAAGGCCCCCACCGACGTTTCGCTGGCCGACGTTCCGGTCGCCGACATTTTGCTGGCCGGCGATTCGTCGAAGTTGATGCTGAGCTCGCCGCCGCCGCTGGCCAGGATGCGCACCGGCGGCTTGGCCAGGCCCAGACGCGCGGCGATCAGCGCGATGGCGGTGGCGCCGGTGCCGCAGGACAATGTCTCCGCCTCAACGCCGCGCTCGTAGGTGCGCATGCGAAAGGCGTTGTCGCCGATCCTGCCGGCCCAGTTGACGTTGCAGCCGCGCGGAAACAGCGGATGGTGGCGGATTTCTGGCCCCAGGCCGCCGACATTCACTGGTGCCACGTCGGCGACGAAGATCACGACGTGCGGTACGCCGGTGTCGACGTAATGGCCGGTCAGCGTGCCCTCGCTGGTCGGAATCGACAGGTGGAGGCGTTCGTCCTTGGGATCGGTCATCGTCATGGTGACGCGAAAGCCGGCGAGATCGGCGGCGATGGCGCCGGCATCGGTGTCGAGAATCGTGTGCCGGCCGCTGAACAGGCCGATTTCCCAGGCGCGGCGGATGGCGCAGCCGGCGCCGTTGCCGCACATCTCGCCGTCATTGCCGTCGGCGTTCACATAGACCATCCCGACATGGCCGGGCGCGCCCTGGCCGAGCAGGACGATCCCGTCGCCGCCCAATCCGCGGCGCCGGTCGCACAGCGCCTTGGCGAGGCTGCGGCGGTTCGCGCGCAGCCTGCCGCCACGATCGTCAATGACGACGAAGTCGTTTCCGCTGCCATGCATGCGCGCGAATGGGATCATGTTCTCCGCCGGGTTCCAATGCACCAATCGGTGCCAATTATGCGCGCCTTGCGCGTGGCGGCAAGCGTGATAGGGTTGCATCGGCGCCTTGCAAGGCGCCGCGGAACAGGGCGCAAAGCAAGCACCGGCCGCGGATTGTCCGACACCGAACCGGTGCTGGCCAGGGTGGGGAGGCAGTACGGCCGTTGGTCGACAGGCAGAGTATGCGTGCGATGGTGTTGTTGTCGCCGGCGATGGTATCGCTGGCGCTGTTCCTCGTCGCGCCGATCGTCTTCATCGCCATCTATTCGTTCTGGCTGCGCGTGGCCGAGGGGACGGATGTTCCCGCCTTCCAGTTCGGCAACTGGATCGCCGTGCTGCAGGACCGCTACTACTGGATGGGGCTCTCCAGCACCTTCAAGACCTCGCTCATCACCACCGCGGTTTGCGCGCTCATCGGCTACCCGACCGCCTATTTCCTGGCGCGCATCCGTTTCGGCAACAAGGCGTTGCTGCTGTTCCTGCTGTTCCTGCCGTTCTGGATCTCCTACATCATCCGCACCATGGCGTGGATCAGCGTGCTGGGGAAGACCGGCGCCGTGAACACCGCGCTGATCTGGCTCGGCATCATCGATGAGCCGCTGAAGATGCTCTACAACGATTTCTCGGTGGTCATGGGCCTGGTCTATTTTCTGGTGCCCTACATGATCATCAACATCTATGTCAGCCTCGACGGCATCGACCGCAACCTGGAGGCCTCCGCGCGCACTCTCGGCTGCTCCGGCTGGCAGGCTTTCCGCGAGGTGACGCTGCCGCTGTCGCTGCCGGGCCTGGGTGCCGGCTGCATGCTCTGCTTCGTGCTGGCCGCCGGTTCCTACGTGACGCCGAAGCTGCTGGGCGGGCCCGATACCTTGTTCTTCCCGGACCTCATCTACGAGGCGATCATCTCGCAGCTCGACTGGCCCACGGGCGCGGTGCTCTCGGTCATCCTGCTGATCGCGCTGGGGCTGCTCGTCGCGGTTTACAACCGCTTCATGAGCCTCTCCGACATCTACAAGAGCTTCGCGCGATGAACACGACGCTCGATTCCAGGCTGGCCTTCTGGCTGCTCGGCCTCTGCGCGCTGGGCGTCTATATGTTCCAGTTCGCGCCTATCGTCGTCGTCATGCTGCTCTCCTTCAATTCCTCGCGCAGCGGCGCCTTTCCGATGGAAGGGCTGAGCCTGCAATGGTACCACAAGCTCTTCGCCAATGACTCGATCCTGGAAGCCTTCCAGACCTCGGTCATCCTCGCCTTCGGCTCCTCGCTCATCGCGACGGTTCTGGGCGTCATGGCGGCGATCGCCCTGGTGCGCTATTCCTTCAAGGGCAAGAACGCCATCAGCACCCTCATCAGCCTGCCGCTGCTGGTGCCCGAGGTGGTGCTCGGCGTCGCCTTGCTCATCTTCCTGAAATACATGGGCATCTATCGCAGCTTCGGCATGCTGATGCTCGGCCACACGGTGCTGGCGCTGCCCTTCGTCGTGCTGGTGGTGCAGGCGCGCCTGGTCGGCTTGAGGCAGAATTTCGAGGAGGCGGCGTTGAGCCTCGGCGCCAACCGCCTGCAGACCTTCCGCGAGGTGACGCTTCCGCTCATTTCCCCGGCGATCCTCGGCGGCTTCCTGTTCGCGGTCGCCATCTCCTTCGACAACATCACCGCCACCTTGTTCTGGAAGAAACCGGGCATCGAGACGGTGCCGTCCAAGATCTTCGCCATGCTGCGCACCTCGGTCTCGCCCGAGATCAACGCGCTGGGCACGGTGATGATCGTGCTCACGATCTTGCTGCCGCTGATCGGCGGATATGCGGTCCGCCGGTTGAGCCGCGGCAGATAGCGATGCGGTGGATACGCCATCGCACATTAGAGGAGGTAGGGTATGAAGTTCGGTGACGACAAGAAGTACGAGCGGCTGCTCGAAGCCTATGGCAACGGCGACGTCAGCCGCCGCGACCTGATGCGTTTCCTGGGCGTGGCCGCGGCCGCGGTCGGCGTCGTCGGCGGCCCGTTCAAGGGCCTGACGCGCGAAGCGCTGGCGGCGGTGGAGCAGGTGCGCTTCGACGGCTGGGGCGGCATCGTCTCGGAGGCGTTCCATAACTTCGCCTTCCCGCCCTTCACCGAGAAGACGGGCATCAAGGTCGCGGAAGGCGAGTTCGGCGACACCGACGAGTTCCTGACCCTGGTGAAGGCGGCGCAGCCGGGCGAGTACAACGTCTTCCTGGTGAGCGGCGTCTACGACTACGCCCGCTTCAACAAGCAGGGGCTCGGCGGCTGGATCAACGAGGCGAACATCCCGAACCTCGCCAACCTGCTGCCCGCCACGCTCGATGCCTTCCGGCGCGAGACCGAGGGCAAGCTCTCCGCCGTGCCGTTCGACTACGGCACCACCGGCATCGCCTATAACCGGAAATACATCTCCGACGAGGAGGCGAAAGCCGGCGCCAAGCTGCTGTGGGACGAGAAGTACAAGGGCAAGATGGCGATGTACGACGGCTGGCAGACCCGTGCCTGGATGGCCAGCATCTATACCGGCCAGAATCCGCAGGGTGCCACCGACACGGCGGCGATGTGGGACGCCTGCCGCAAGCAGCGCGACCTGGTGGTGAAATACTGGGGCTCGGGCCAGGAGTTCATCGACCTGATGAGCAAGGAGGAGATCATCCTCTCCGACGGCTGGTCGGGCCGCGTCGCGGCGCTCCGCGAGGCTGGTCACGACATCGGCTTCATCGACACCGCCAATGCCGGCTTCGCCTGGCTGGAGGGCCTCTTCGTGCTCGCCGGCAGCCCGATGCCGGAATGCGAGATGCTGCTCGACTTCTGCAGCGACACCAAGGTCTCGATCGCCATCGCCGAGGGCCAGAACTACCCGCCGGCGCTCGATCCGAACAAGGTCGAGCTGACCGACAAGGTGAAGGCGTTGCCGGGCTTCGATCCGACCGGCAAGTTCGAGAACTTCATCTGGGAGGAGGCCGGTTACTGGACCGCCAACCAGGACGCCTTCAAGAAGGAATGGGAGCGCATCTCCAAGGGCGCCTAAGGCGCGCCCGGGGAGAGGTAGAGGGGAGGGAGCCGGCGGCGGAGGGGAGCCGCCGCCGGGTCTCCCGGTTCAGATGAGTTGGAATCCGAGATGAATGCCGTAGAACTGC